>Ga0116228_10003286_pt1 | contig 14190 bp, 11 predicted proteins | sample S1TSphfallax_2_FD_89694 | JGI IMG/M metagenome (GOLD analysis project Ga0116228, IMG submission 89694) | Host-associated microbial communities from peat moss isolated from Minnesota, USA - S1T2_Fc - Sphagnum fallax MG | ecosystem: Host-associated > Plants > Peat moss > Unclassified | place... | reverse complement strand
TCCCAACACCCAAGGGTGTCCCGGAATGTGAACTAACCACGTGGGTGGTTTGTTTTGATGCAGATTCATGCTTGATCTACTAAACCTTCTTCCTAGTCTAATCCATGGGCTCCCAACTCGACCTTCTACCCCTTTTTAGAGTTGGAAGCTGGGAGCGTGCTTCTAAGTCTCCACTTTCCGCAACTTGACTTTGTGAAACCCTCAAGTGGGTTTCACCCCATGACTTGGGAGCGCGTCACTTGGGGTGCATTATTGTCATTCTACATCACAAATTTACCAGGCTTCATAAACTCATACAAATTTCATACAAATTTCATTTTTCATAACTTCATACAAAAATCATATGAATTCCATGTTATGGTAATAAAAATGATATTTGTACATACTCAATATCTTAAGTATTCAAACAAATGAAACATTGTTTACAAATGACATATGTGAATATGCATGTATAATACACAAAAGTTGCATAGTTTTATGCAAAATTACGTCACAAAATCACCTGGATTTAGTTCATATGTAAATTATACATATTTCACATCAAAACATCACAAGTACAAAAGAAAAATCATTTATATAAAACATATAATTTTACTTTTAAATTAATTTATTTCATGTCATTTTTACATTTTGAAGCCCACAAATTTTGCACGAATGTAATGTTTCATGATTTTCACACTTATTTTATAAAAGTTTCGTTATATTGCAAGTTTATGATGTAGCGTATCTTGAATTTTCTATGTCCATTGTTGTGAAACAAACATAAGGAAAATCACAAGTATTTTGGAAATGTTTCTACCGAACTAAAATGTTAAAATAATATAAAATATACAAACATTTACCTTTGCAATCTACTTCTCAAGTTGATAAAAAATAACAATGAAACCTAACATAAAAATATTGTACATTCAATGTTTTTACATGCATGATAAACAACAAAATATTCTTTTATTATTATGCATTAATTTTTAAAATATGCATTGTAAAAGTAAGCTAAAAGTAAGTTTTTAAAAATGTAAGTAGCATTTGAAATTTACTTTTTGTAGTCTAACATTTTTTTTCAAGTATGTGTCAAGCATGATTTAAAATGGAAAATGTACAATTGTTTTCAATTCCTTATTTGAATATGCAATGATCTTTATATTTTAATTTAGTACATATTTATTTCATTGAGTTTTATAATGAAAAATACTTTTGAACACCATTTTGGCCAATTAATTTCAAAAGTACTTGTTTTCTACTTTTATTATTAAAAAAATGAAAATTTTGTAATCAATGTATATTAAATCCATGCAAAGATAGCTGATTTCATAATGAAGCTTGAATTTATTTTGAATTTATTTTCTTGTACTTATGCCAAAATTTGTCATATTTTTCAACTTGTTTTTAGTTCATCAACTTTTTATATATACTTTGTTATGCTTTCACCCTAAAGCTTTCACTTACAACCAAAACATTAATTTTGAAAATAAAGGCCACCATAGAGATATTTTTCCCAAGACCCTGATCATTAAAAAAAATTTATTAAGCAAACTATGTCTTTCATTCTCTTGTTTCAACATCCATGCTAAAACTACCTTCGACACTTGCAACCCAAGCTCATCATTTCAGCACAAGATCAAAGAGTTTACAAAAAAACTTCTATATGTAGAAGACCTTCATTTGGGGTGGTATGTCCATTTCATCCTTGGAAAAAAAAACCAACAAACATACATTACTACAAAAACAAGTTTAGATGATTTGAAAATCTAGTAAAAAAGGACCCATTTGGACAAATGTCAAAAATACCATCATGTTAATCTAAATTATAAATCAATTTTGAGCATGTTCATTGTGATTGGGTGGTATTTTTATTTTAGTAAAATAAAAGATTGTTTCATTAATCATTTTGACTATCAAACAATGGACCATTTGATTGGTCAAATTTTTACCTAAATTAAAATCAATTTTTAAAAGATTATCATTATTATTGTTATTATTATAGGTAGGTAAGTAGGTAATAAATAGGTCTAGGTAGGTAGGTAGACTTATGTTATCTATATAGCCTAGACAATATCTATTTTGACTTGTTGACAAGTATAAAATCTTTGATCAAATTAAGAAACCATTGGCCATCTTGACCAAAGATGTCATTTTTTTTTGTCCAATTTAATTAAATGTCTTATTTGACTAAAACCCATTGGCCATTTTTTGTTAAGGTGATTAGTTTTTGGTTCAACTTGATTGGATATTTGATTTAACAAATATCCAAATAGGTAATCATAGTCAAGTTCACTAGTCAAAAAATACACATGTCATTCAACTCTCAAACTTTTAGTCAAAATGTAGGTGTTCATTAATCAAGAATGGTTGGTTGTTCAAATTGCACCATTTGAAAAACTTGGTTTTGTAGTAATGTCAAATTTGTGAAATGAAATTCATCATTGAATTTTGTTGTGCATGTTGTCTAAACAATGTTTGAAATTAAGTGATATCTTCACAAGTGAATTTATTTATTTCATTTGAATGAACCTTAAAAGAATTTAATCTTGTTTCTATCAATCCTAGCCTCAACTCCTCCTTTTCTTCTCTTTGTATGGTATCTTTTTTTCTCTGTTTTCTTTTGTCTAAAAAAATTAAACGTGAAAAGAAGTAACGAAATAGGTGGTTATGTGACATAAATATTCATGCTTATTAATTTAAAAATACATCCAAGCAAATAACAATTTTACATGCATGACATAACATCTTATAACATCTTAAAAACATGTGTAATTTCCACATTGGTCAAGCATTGAACCAAAAATTTATCCTTAAATTTTACATAGATGTGTGGTCTTTTCCTTATAGACAAAATCAATAAATTATAGTGGGGGCTTCATTATGCTTCACCATTTGGGAAATTTGCTTGATGGTTTCAAAATTAAAAACCTTTTTCCAAACATTATGTATCATCAATTAATTTATCATAAACTACCCTTTAAACATGATGGTGGCCAAACATAAATCAAGGACATGAAGTCTAGTTGTTTGGACAAGATTGTGACCTCTTCACATTTCCCAATTTAGAATATAAATTTTTAAATCTTGTAAGATTACAATAATTGATGTGGAATTGATAATCAATTTCATGACAAAAACAATTTATGGGTGCCCAACTTGCTCCAAGACTTTGACATTTAAATATCCAAACATTTTTTTCACCTTTTGATTTAATTAGATAATGTGATATTATTTAAACCTTAACCCTCGGGGAGGTTTTTTTTAATATTTTTTATGAAGGACATGAAATAAAGTTCAAGGGGTATTTTTTTGTATATTATGAAATAATATAATATTTAATTTAAATTTAAATAATTCTAAAATATTTGAAATATGTTCTCATAATCCAATTCTTAGCACCATATTTACATTGAATTGAATTTTAAATTTTCACCTTTTTTCATTAAGTTGCACCCTTTCTTTTTTAACATCATTTGGAAACAAATGGAAATAACCTCCCTTGGCTAAAGTGAACCAAGTATAGGGCACGGTAAAAGAAATGAGTTAGGAGTAGTCCAAGGCATGGTGTTAACCCAAGCACATTCTTTCGTGAAAGCGTAGTGTGTCAAAATGCAAGATAGAAAGCACTAAAACTTCCCAATGCATTCCCACTTTGGGAGTTGGGAGTCTCAAGGAATGTTTCAATTTTTTTAGCAAGGTTTGAGAAACAAAACTTATTCAAATTGAACCCTTTTTAAACTATTGAAATGTCCTAATATTTACAATAAAATGGGGTTGCATTTTCAAAATAAAAACTTTTAACACAAGTTATGTCCATTTGAAAGGTTGAAAGTCAAATTGTCAAATTGGCTTGCAATCATGTAAATAATGTTTTGAGGGGTCAAATCAGTTTTGATGAAGGAGCTTGATCATTGTTGACCATTACAAGTTTACCCTAGAATACAAAATGAGAAAATTACAAGCCCTCAAAACGTTGTGTGAAATTTTACAAAATGACAAGAAAAAATTGTGAAACGCGAGAAATTAAAAAATAGTTCAATGAAAAAAGTAACAAAAACAAAAAACAAACACAAAGTTGTGTTTTTGCAAGTGCTTGCAATGAATCTATGATAAAGAGATTTTTGAAAGCTATATACAAATGAGTTGCAAAAAAGAATATGTTGTTTTAATGGAAGCAATGCAAGAGATTGACACTACAAAACACAAGGCATTACAAGGAAATCACGCTACAAAAAAAAGGCAAGAAACTACAAACAAAGGTGAGAGATTACAGAAATAGAAACTTGCAGAAGTCAATTGCAAAAAAAAAAATGAATACAATGTTGGATGAAGGTGGTGCAAGAAACAATCACTGCAAAAGCAAAAGCCCTATAACACAACAGTGTTGCAAGAAAAAGGCAAGAAATTGCAAACATAAGTGAAAATTACACAAACCAAACAAAAACAAAAGTTGCAAGAGAGATGTGAGAGGGATCAAATGAATTTGCAAAACGAGGTGAAATGAAGGTGCGCTATGAGGCAAATGAGGTGCAAACGAAGCCGTTGCCGCTACAAGAGCAATTGGGTGGGATGATGGGATGAAAAAAGAAACATAGCCACAAGTTGGTGTGGACACGGGAGAACTTTCTGTGGTGGTACAGGGGTTGTAAGCATCTAAAGCTATCTAGCGTGGATGGAAAGTGGCGGTGTGAAAGGTGTGAGAATGTTAGGGTCGATGTTGTTAGGTCTAGATAGACTTCCATGTGTCAGTTTAGCGATGTTAGCTTAGTGTTTGCTAAAAGGACCTAACAATAGGATTTTTCCCCTTTTTTTCTTTTTTTTTGATTGTTTGCGTTCGTTTTTTCTTTGAGTTGTGTCTACTAGTGCTCTCATTTGCCTTGTACTTTTGATGGATGGGTTCGCATCCTTGATTTTTATGTACAGGGATTTTCTTCCCTATGTTAAGGCTTAGGATAAGGATTACCTCACGGTTTACATAAGGTAAGGCTCACATCTTCGAATTCTGGGTAAGACCCATTGTGTGGGAAAGGGAATTTTCGAATCATGAGGCCGAACTCAATTATTATCTAGACGCCTTGGGCCCGTATTTTGGGAATGTCCTCCACCCTGTGTCCTTACCCTCCACCATTTCTTTTCTTCATTTATCTGAACTTTCTACCAGTAGCTCCAGGCAGTTCACACTTGTGAAAGCGCAAGTGTTGGAAAAAGACACAACACATGGGTAATAACCCATTTACGTAGGCCATGTTATCTAAGAAGCTGAAAGCAAGCAAGCAAGCCAACCAGCCGTTCCATCCACGCGCACCACCACCATCACGTCCACCTGCTGCTATCCTCGCATCAATCATCACCGTCTTCTTCGTCTTCGTCTTGTTTCATTCCGGCGGCATGTTGTGGAATTTGCCAAACAGGCTCAGGACATACAACGGACATCATGCGGTTTTACATCGCCTTCTTCGTCTCCCCGTTTATTTGGTACTTATTTCTTTTGTCGCCCTCCTTCCTCTTACTCTCTTTTGCATCAGTCATTGCAGTGTGGCACCTGTTGGTGTTGCTGTTGTTGAATCACCCTGCTTTTTCTTTCCTCCAGCTTTCTATGCTCCTTCTGCTTCTGGAGTAAGGTTTTGGGAATAGGGGTGAATGGAAAAGGGAAAAAAACTAGGGCATGGGTATGGTTCGAGACTGTTTCTTTTTTCCCCCCCACCAAAAATTTCAGTCCCTCTTTCGTTTGTTTCCAGTTTTTGGAGCATTTGTTTCGTCTCAGTGAAATCTAGTTAGTGCTGCTGGTTGTTCGGAAGAAGTCTCTGACTGCTTGGGACTGCTGACAACTGTTGTGAGGGGTTTGGAAATCTGAGAATATCCAGCGTCTTTTAGGTCCTTAACTGGTAGGATGACGACAGAGGGAGAGGGTTTGTTCTCAGGATTTGCTAGGATCATAGACGGATGTTTGGAGCAGCATTTTTCTTGAAAGTTTGTTCTCCTGGACACTTGTGTGTGTGTTCCGGGAGAGTAGGCATGTCTGGGGTTTGACTGGTTGGGGTTGCTCTGAGGCTCTGCCCAATGCTTCTCCACAAAACATCCTACTCAGCATTCCGTGGGGCAATGGTCAATAGTGTTTGGAAAGTATTATTCCCCAAGAGGGTGTCTCTTGCTGTTATACATGAACAGTCCAAATCCCTCTTGAGGGATGTAAGCTGACAATTGAGAGAGGGGTCTCATCCAAGTCAAGCACTGGAAACAGCTAGGCATTGAAATGGAAGATTCACCAATGATATTCCTGGCAATGCATATAGGTAGAGGGATTAATTGTTTCTCACAGAAAAGATTGTCACTCCTGGGGTCTTCAGGGTCACAACTTTGTAGATTACCTAAATGAGCCAGCTACCGTCAACTCAAACAGCTCCTGAAATTTGAAGGAGTCAAGGAGCTGGCCTTGAAATGATGCCTCCTCAACCATGCGGGTTCCTGTTAGGTGGTAGAAGGACATTCAGACTCTGTGGTTTTGTTGGCAAGTTGGTTTTTGTCTGCAATTCATCAATATCCACTATTATTGCTCTTTAGAGAAAATTGAGGTTGCCAGACCAATTGTGTCTCTCCCTCTTAACTTTGGCAAAAATAATGCTGCAGAAGATGTCATTACCTGTTTTCAGGTTGAGTCTAGGGGTTTAATTAATAACTACTGAGGTGGGTCTATTGAGCTGGATGACAGGATCCATGGTGGTGATGTCTGGGTTTGAGACATACTTGGAATTTGACAGCAGGCTACTTTGAAGCTTTCCAGTCTCCAAGCACTGCACAAGTAGTTGTGCTTCTTTGTAGAAAGACATTGTGTACAGGGACTGATCAAGTTGCACAGAGGAAGTTCTATTGACTCTTTCTCCTATGAGAATGGTGAGTCATTTCTTGCAACATATCCTCAGTCTTGTGATTTCCTCATGGTTCAATAGGAGCATTATTCAGTACTCCCCCAGTCTGCCTTGTGCTTAATAGCCAAAGATCGTATTTGCATACCTTTGTGATTGTGTTCAAGATCTCTTATCTGTTCAAGGTCAACCATAGGTTGTCAATGATTACTTTTCCAGTAGTGCATTCACAATGTGCCTACCCTCCAGTAGCCAACATTCAAACCAAGATCCTGAATTCTAATGTACATTTGACCCAGGATGGGTTTGCCCTGCTCTCTCCTGTATTTGAAGGTCAACTATCTTCTGTCCATATGTTCCTTTTCCCTCAGTGCTTGGATTGTGTTCTTTTTTCTTTTATCCATGGCATGGACTGTGTGCTTGTCATCTCTTGCTTTCCCAACAACTTACTTCTCTGTTTTGGACACCATCTCAGTGATTTACCTCCTAAACGGTTTGCTGCAGTTAGAGGGGATACAGCTGCTGAAATGTAGTCCAATCTTTATCCTGAATTTTTGCAGATGAATCTGGTATCACTTTTTGATGTCTCTCAATGTGATGGGTTCAGAATACAATGTGTACAGCAGTCTCCTCAACCCAGCTCATGCATCCAGCATTCCTCTGCGACTCTGGGACTTACAGCAATGAGAAACCATCTATGATTGCTTGTCTTGCTACCTCATCATACTACCTTTCTCCCAGCAAACCTCCAGTCTTTTTCCACCGGCGTAGGTGTTTGGTGATATTGTCTCATAGAGGACTTAGCAACTATGAGTTTGCCCAGCGGGCAGAATATAGGGCAGTTGAAAGAGGGAGGAATCAACTTTTTGGTGGAAGTCAGGGTGTTCAAGTGAGAGACCAAAGTGTTGGAGAATGTATAGGAGTGTCAGTACTTTCACAAAGGAATAAGGGGTCAAGGCAACATATAGTAATTAAGTGTACAGCATCTGAGGAGGCACATGCAGACAGGCCTATTGAGCTTCCTATCTTCCCTCTTCCACTGGTTCTCTTCCCAGGTGCTATCCTTCCATTGCAAATTTTCGAGTTCCGTTACCGTATTATGATGCATACACTTCTGCAGACAGATTTGCGGTTTGGTGTGGTGTATACAGACAAGGGCACAGGAATTGCTGTTGTTGGTTGTGTGGGAGAAGTAATAAAGCATGAAAGACTGGTTGATGACCGCTTCTTCATGATATGCAAGGGGCAGGAACGTTTCAGAGTGCTCAGCATGGTGCGCACCAAGCCCTATTTGGTGGCACAGGTAGAGTGGCTTGAGGACAAGCCATCACAGGAGGCAGAAGATGTAGAGACACTGGCAACAGAAGTGGAGACATATATGAAGGATGTAATTCGCATTTCCAATCGTGTCAATGGGAAACCAGACAAGGATGTCCCAGATGACTTGCGTAAAAAGTTGTTTCCTACTCCTTTTTCATTCTGGGTGGGCAGCACATTTGAAGGTGCTCCTGTGGAGCAGCAGGCGCTGCTAGAATTGGAAGATACTGCTGTCCGTCTGAAGAGAGAGAAGGAGACTCTGAGAAACACCTTGAATTATTTGACTGCTGCATCAGCTGTTAAGGATGCATTTCCCTCCATGGAATAATAAAGATTTGATATATCACATCATAATCTGGCTGTAAACACCGGCTGACATTGAGAGCAAAAAAGGTTACCATCCTGACTGTGCATTTATCCAGATCTTTTGATGCACACTGAAGACAGAGCTGCACTGTTGAGCAGAGAGCTGGTCTGGTTGGCTACAGAAGTTACAGAATGTAGACCAGCAGGGACAGACATGAGGGAGACATGAGGACACAACATGAATGCCTGTCTCCTACAGAGTTGTGCTTCATGAAGTGGTTTGTGACGTGGTCAAGATTGCCGAATCATCCTGGTTTGTTTCTGCCTAGTCCAGTCCATAGTGTCCAACAGCAGAGATGTTTTACTGAACCTGCAACTAAAAAGTGCTCTTGGCATGAGGTAGTTTATTCGAGGCATGTACATTCTTGTCATAGGACTTATAATGAAATGTGTGATTTGTGCTCATGCATAAAGAATTGCTTAGTGGCTAGTCACTCCACTTCACTATTTATCTGCAGTATCCTTGGGGCTTCTTGTCTATGATGAGTATCCTTGAGTCAATTATCCTTTCCAGACTAGAAACATTTCTGCAGCTGCTGGTGCAAATTCTGCTGATTCAAGTGGACTACCTGACTGCTAAACCTAAATCAGTAGCACTTTTATTTGTATTGCAGTTTGAGGATTTATAAATGTGCAGAGCACAGTTATTCCTTCTGTAGTTCAAGGAATGTTAGATATTCAGTAGCACTTTTGTCTCTTCTGAACTTAAGGAATGGCAGATGTTCAGTACAACATGGTCAGTAGAATCAGAAATACAATCTAGTTAGAAGGGGTGCACATGCAGAACTTCTGAAGAACTTCCCCAGGTTTTTCTTTTTTGTGTTCTGAAGAGGAGAGCAAGAAAACTTGATGTCAACAACTAGGAGAAAAGGAACTGTTCAGGATCAATTGGTTGCAGAGATTTTCGCAAGTGGGGGGGACCTGGAAGTTGGAGGGGTTTGCAGAGGGGTTGGTTTCAATAAGTTTCTTTGTTGGTTTTGGAGAAATTGATCACAAAGAGAGTGCAGATAACAAGTACCAAACTAGAACGCATGAAGCATATGGCTGAACATAAGAACTCTAGTTTGTAACGACAACTTGGTAATATTACACATGATTTAGAAGTGTCTAACATACATTATGTACACATTTGTTCAAGTACTTTATTGGAAGATGTTCACCTTAATAAAGGTAAATGTATTTTGCACATACTTTTATGTTAATATGCAACATTACATACCGCTTTGCAATTCAATGACAATGTCTCTAAAAGTTGGTCTACATTCAGGCACACCATCCCAACAACTTGTGATCAACTTGTTCAATGGATCATTTGGGTTGCCTGGCAAGGAAGGTCGTGGTGGCATGCCAGATCCACTTATCAAGAAATCAAATTTTGAGCATTCATGGTCTTTGAAAGGCTCATCTCCAGAGAGGATTTCATAGCAAACCATTGCAAAGCTATATACATCCACCTTGGCTGTGTATTCAAATAGCTTATTGTCTCGTATAGCTAAAAAAATTTCTGGAGCCCTCCAATAGCCATTATCCACACTATGAACTAGTTATGAAGCTTGAACATTTTGGGAAGCACCAAAATCTGTGATCTTCACATGCAAACTATTGGGACGTTCATGGACATTACATTTCTGGCTTTTAAATCCCTATGGAACAAATGTTTACTATGCAAAGTGCCAGGCCTTTAGCAATTCGAATGATCAAAGCTTTAGCTTCAAATTGAGAAAGTGGCTGTCTTGTTTTTTGGGTTTCTTTCTGATACTCAATAAGCTTTTGAGGGTCATTTGGTAGCCACTCTAGAAGGATTGATGTTCTAAAATGGTCAATACAATATGCTATCAATTGAACAATGTGAGGATGATTCAATTTGACCAAAAAATCAAGCTCCACTCGAAAAGATGGATCTTGCTCTTGTCCTTCACAATTCTTGAAGATTTTGAGAGCATATTTACAACCTTCAATTTTGATCTCAATCACTTGCACATGATCATATTCATGTCCATGTATCCTTCGAACAATTTGAATTGTTGAAGGATCAATGCAAAGGTACTTAGGCAACCCTCGTACATCACATGTGGTCATGCTTGACTTCACTCCTTCCAATTGAAATAGATTCCCAACACTTGATAAATGTTTAAAGCCACTTTGGCCATCGAGGCAAAAGAAATGCATCATGTGGTGAAGTATGGCCCTTGTGCTGTTCAAGAATTTCTTGGGGTTCACTCCAATATGCAATACTCCACTATAGTGAGTATTAAAAGACCTCAAACCATCTAGTACTCTACATGCTTCCATAGCTGTAGGTCTAAATGATGGATTAGAATTCCAACAAGCTTAGATGAGATCCCTCAACTTTCCATCAACATCATGTGGCAAGATTGGCCTATGGCCTGCCATGATACCAAATTGGTTGGCACATCATCAAATGGCAACTTCTCTGTCAAAATTTCTCAACACGTTATTCCAAAACCATATATGTCTACCTTGGCTGAGTACGTGACAGTAGATTGTTTATCATGGCCCAAGTCATGGTGAAGAAATTGTTCAGGAGCCATCCATCAAATTGTAATTAGTTCGAGTTTTGTATTTGGTATTGACCCTCCTTCAAAGGAATATGTCTTCATGATCATGGAAATATCTTTGCCTTCCTTCGCCACTTGGTCTAAAATCATAAATGAAGAAACTTTGGCATCAATGTAGTTACCATGGTCATTCACTAATATGTTCTTAGATTTGATATCCCTATGCAACCCTGCATATGCAAATGTTGAATTCCTTTTGCAATTTGTTTGATAATGTCAATTGACTCTCTTTGAGTAAGTGGCACACCTCTACCCTCCTTCTCATCTAAACATTTATCAATTAAATCAAGCAAATCTCCATCCATTAATTCCGTGACAATGTTACAACTCCACCTACCATCATCATTAGTAGGAAGTGTCACTCCTACCAATTGAACTATATATGGGTGTCGAAATCTAATCAAAAACTCCCATTGGTTGTAAATGTAATTGCATTCCCTAATGTCAAAGTCCACATTCAATTGCTTAACTGCAACATTACATCCCAAGCACTTGGATTTCCACAAAATTTCATTAATTCAATTCCTTCCAAGAACCGCCTTTCCACATCTCCTGTCCACTCCCAGATACAAAAATTCAGTGGCTCCTAGCCCTCTAAACCTTAAAGAAATGTGCTGTTAAAGAAATCAATGTTCAATTTTTATGACACGATGCCTCAGTCCAATGAGATGACTGAACATACATCCAAGAGGATTCATCTTTCTTCCTTCTGGAGAGGGGGGGGGGGGTGATAAGGGGGGATTCTTTTTTTTTTTGTATTCTCATTATTGTCTCAATCCCTTCCCAATGATTGTCCTCCGGTTTTCAATTTTTTCCCTAGTGTGTTCCCAATAGCATTTTACTTTATCTCATATAATTTCCCCAAGTTCTCCCCTTCTCACCTATATAGGTGAGCCAAAGGGAAGGCACTCAATCCTCACACAGAAACTGTTATTTTGGGGAGCCTTCCAAGTTTCAGTTTTTTCTTGGTGATGGGCCAATAAAAAAATGGCACATTGCCCAAAAACATTTTTAAAATACAAACTTGGGAGGTCAACCCATTTGATGAATAGGAGAGGAGAGGTGAATAGATAGGGTGCTTTTGGGAAGGGCTATTAGTACAGGCCAAAAAGAGTGGCAGCCAATTTTAGAAATAGAATTTTCATGCAACCAATGAGAAGGAAGTCGTGTCATGAAGTGAAGGGTCCTCCCTTTTTGTCTTGTGGGTGAGGGGGGGGCGGAAGGGGAACTTTTTTCAAGTTGTGTTTTGGTGTGGAGAGTGGACAGTTGACTTTCCATGAATGATTTTTTTGGGGTGAGGCAGGGGTCAAAGGAAAAAGTTCCCAAGTTCCTGACATGTTCCTCAAAGAGTTCCCAATAGCACCTCACATTTATCCCATATGCTTTGGCAAATGTTGTCCTCCTTTCACCTACACAGATGGGCCAAAGAGGAGGAACTCTACATGTCAAGATAGAGCCTTCTTCCTTTTCTGAGTGATGAGCCAATCAAATTGGCTCATTTCAAACCCCCAAAACAATAAATAAATAAAAAATTGCATTTGGGAAGCAGCTTGTCTAATGAATATGAGAGGAGAGGTGAATAGGTGTAAGTCTTGCTGTACAAAAGTCGCACACTCAAAGGGTGAGTGCAAAATGTCCAAGCTGTAAAAAAGTTGAACACTGAAGAGTGTGAGATGCAAAAAAATTCAACATAGAAGAGTGTGACATGGGAAAAAAAGCTCAACATGGAAGAATGTGAGGTGCAAATAAGTTCAATAAGGAAGAATGTGAGATGCAAAAAAGTTCAACATGAAACCATTTGAACGCAACAAGTGGTAAGTAAAGCTTTATCATGCATACAGACCAATGTTGGTTGGTTATTGGGAAATTGGCCGATTATCAACATTGGTCAGTTACTGGGAAATCAGCTGATTATCAACAAGTGTCCGAGGTTAAGTTAATAACCTACCTATTGATTCCCATGCCGAGGTAACTCAACTGGCCTCCTATGTGGTTTGCTTCAGCTTAAAACGATCCCAAGGTTATAGCGAGCCAGGAAATTATCTCCTGATCTTTAGGAGATGATTGGAATCAAGAATTAGGTTATTAACTTACCCCCTGGATACTTGTTGATAATCCGCTAATTTCCCAATAACTGGCCAGCATCATTGGTCTGTACACTCGATAAAGCCCAAGACCTCAACTTACAACTTTTTGAGCTCACATGGTTCCAACTTTTTTGCATCTCACATTCTTCCATGTTGAGCTTTTTTTCCCATCTCGTGCTCTTCCATGTTGATTTTTTTGGCATCTCACTCTTTTCCATGTTGCACTTTTTTGCACCTTACCTTTGCATGTTGACTTTTTTTGCATCTCACACTCTTCTGTGTTGAACTTTTTTACTTGGACTTTTTTGCACCTTACCTTTTGAGTGGGCCAGTGCAAAACCACACCCACATTGATACCAATTACCATGATGAAGATAAAGGATGAAAAACATTTCCAATCCAATCCAATTGTTTTTAAGTACAGATGTATGGGCCCACCATTTCAAAGTAGGGAAATATGGGTTTATTGGAGACCCACCACAAAAATAAAATAATGTCTAGTGAAGACCATGAGATGCTATCTACCCCCCATCAACCATTGTCCGATGGCCTTTCTGAGCCTACCAATGCAACCTTGCGAAGAATTGTGTGGTTTCGCCACAAGGTTTGACATTTTGACTCTAGGACTTATTTAAATAAAAAAGAAACCATAATTTCCTCAATGCCTAAACCTATGCCGGTGGTAAGTATCATGTTCTATGCTTGGGAGGTTAAAATTTTGAATGTGCTAATCCACATAAAATTTGAAAAACATTGACTTAGATCTTTTGCTAAATAAATGAACATGTAGAACCATGTTGCATGGTTTTATGTAGAAGCATGCAAGGCTGAAAAAAAAGCATGTGCAAGAAAACAAGAAAAATTAGACAAAATTCAAAGGGGGGGGGGGGGGGGGGATTTAATTTTATAAAGAGGAAAAAAAAATGAAAAAAAACTTGGCCCCACAAAAAAAAAAACATATTTTTAAAATACCACCAAAAATAAAATAACAAAAAT
>Ga0116228_10003285_pt1 | contig 14192 bp, 13 predicted proteins | sample S1TSphfallax_2_FD_89694 | JGI IMG/M metagenome (GOLD analysis project Ga0116228, IMG submission 89694) | Host-associated microbial communities from peat moss isolated from Minnesota, USA - S1T2_Fc - Sphagnum fallax MG | ecosystem: Host-associated > Plants > Peat moss > Unclassified | place... | reverse complement strand
CCATGTCAGGTATGTCAGAGGACGGACGATGCTGATCAAATGCTGCTTTGCGACAACTGTAATGGTGGATACCATCTTTTCTGCCTCAAGCCGGAGCTCACTCAAGTTCCCGCTGGCAATTGGCACTGTCCATCATGTTCTCCTACAACACTTTGATTCCTACTCAGACCATGCCATGCTTTTCTCGGCTCAGGTCTGGGGGGGGATACATGAGAATTTCATCTCAGCCTCCCTCTTGCATTGAATATATATGTGTGTGTGTGCATGCATTTCTTTTTAGTTGATTAGCTTATACTTTGACTGGCTTTAGTCTTTTTGTTTAGTAGAGTTTCCTATGAATGTACACCTTACGACATTGTATGTCACGACACTACATGTCACGACAAACTATTCATTTCGTATTCATGCGATTGAAGGATTTGAAAACATGGTGGCATCATCTGCCATGGTTGGATTCTCCGCTTGCATTATAAAATTAAAAAACCGAAACAACAAACTTGGTACTCACATTCGAAGGAGGGTTGATTTTTTATTTTGAAAAATAGGGTACGCATAATATGCGGCGATGCGAGATTGTAGCAATGGATTAGTTTATAAATTGAAAAAATGTTAGATTATTACCCAACATATTTTCGCACAAAATTCCAACCTCATCGAACTTTCTATTGGAGAAATATAATTGTTGGAAGTGAAGGGGGTTTGTTGTTGTTTTTTCCTAATGTTGTCAAATTAGCTCTCGGGTTTGAACCATATTTCCTAATTACATAAATAAAAACAGATGAGATTTTTTTGGAATGTTACCTTTGACATTAACTTTCCAACAACTTTATTTATGCTAAATTTGAAGGTTGTATGAAGATGTTATGGCATTTGGAACAAAGGGGGGTCACACTGTCAAAAAATGTGAACCTCCAACTATAACACAACACAACATTTCTTCACATCTTGTCATGGTAAGTACATTGATTTTCTCAACATTTTTTGGTATTAGCTAAGTAGACACACTATGCCATAGGTTCCTTAGGTGATTCATTACCTTCCATTGAACCACATCTTAACTTGTTAGGATATGATTACATAATAGTTTCACCCCTGAATGAATTTTGTGGATTATATGTTTTAAGTCAAAGTTTGTGCAAAGATTCTTCACATTGGGATTTCATAATAGAAGAGGTATTTGGGGGTAGTTGTGAGAGGTATTCAATACCATAATGGGTACCATGGATTCCAAGGGATCCAATCCATGATCTTCCTATAGGGTCATTTCTTCCTTTGATGGGCCCTCCGCCTCCACGTGGTCCACTTCTTCTTGAAGGTTTTTTACTTCGCAATGGTCCACTACCTATTAAAGATGGTCCACTTTCACCTCCTAGGGGCATAATGAACCTTGGTGGGTTGTTTGACATAACATGTTTGCTTATGGCCAAACAACTGGTTGAGTGAAAAAAATGTTGGCGACGTTTTGTGGTAGAATTTCGTTGTTCCTCTTTTTTTAAATCATTTAAATTTGAGGGCTTTCCATCATCTTTTTCCATTGCAATGATTTCGGTAGCTACCATAATGAAAAAACGTTGAGGTGGTGTAAATGAATTTGGTTGGACAATAGTGGGATATTTAACAAAATAGGGGTTACCCATCATTGGTCATGGGTTTACCATATTTCTTAAACTTGAGAAGTTAAGTCCGTAGGTACTTGGATAATGTTTTCGATTTGGAAACAAAGGTGTGGTAAAAGGCACTACCAGATTTGTAGCAAGGGAAATTCTAATACTAATAGGGACATTGGAAAAAGAAAAATAGTTATAGTAATTTCCAGTATTACAAGCGACATGTTGGCCACTGAAAGAGATGGTACAAAAATTTGAGTCAAAACTTGATAGGAAATTGGAGTGGATTTGGAATAAAACTTGGCAAAGGGTTGGTATTTAACATTTGATTAAATTAGTAAGGGTAATTTCCTATCACATGTCTAATTCCATGACAAAAGAAACATGTTGGTACAAAACAAGAAACAAAACTTAGACATTGAAATCATGAGTTACTAAAATTGTAGGGTGGAGCTCATCGTCATCCATGAGACTCATCCTTGATTATTGGTCATTGCACCCATCCTTAGGAATGTGCTTTTGAAATTGTTATAATTCTTCCAATTTTTTTTGGAATTGAAACATTTCATTCTTTTAGGCACAAGGATTGGGTAAAACAATCTCATGGTATTAAAAAGCTTGATTTTTAATAGGGTTCCAAATAGGTTATTACATGGTCTTCAATTTTGTCACAACAACAATCCAAATTCTAATAGATGGTTTTTGGTATCTCTCTAATTTTTATTTATTTTTGTTTTTTATAATAACTTCCAACTTTTTCTTGCTCCTTATTGTGAAAGGTAAAAACATCCTCCACATCCTTTTTCAATAGCTCTAATCCTTCTTGACCTTTAGGAGGTCCACCTTATGTGCTTTCTTGCAAAACTTCTCCCAATTTCTTTTTCATACTTTTTGTTAGCATTGTTGACATGTTGTAGCAATAAAAGAATTAAAACTAAAAGGAAAAACTTCAGTGTTTTTTGGTTTTTTGAAGCTTTATGAAGCTTGTTTAAAAATGAACATAAGAATAATATAGAATCAACTTTGTAAATGAAGTTTGTTTTTCAAATGGAAACAAACAATTCCAGTTAGAACTCTCCAAATAAAAGTGACCAAACCAGAAATCTTGGTTTTGTATTTGCAATTTGGTCACCAAATGTTAAGGCCACTTGATATATCCTAGGTTTGGATTTTTTAAGAATAGGAATAAAAAGTGAAATACATGTGAAAATGACAAGGGTTTAGGGTAAATAGACTATCAAATTTTCAAAGTGAAAAAGTCTTTAACAAACTTCATAACAACTTGAAAAGTATGAATATTGAAACTTGTATAACAAATAGAACTTTTTAAAAAATGGTAAAAAAAATTTAATGGAAAAGATAAATTCAAAAGTATGTGCAAGTTAATTTTTTCTTGTTATAGCACAACATATTCAAATTTGCTTCCTCCTTTCACATGAAAAATTTCACATCTAAATACCTTGAAATAATGATGGAAATTTAATCCCCAAAACAATGATTACCCTAAAAAAATTGATTTCATAAACTTATTCCAAAACTTTAATTGTACTTAATCTTATTTACAACTAGGAAATCTTAATTAGTAATCAACTGCTTATCAACAAAATTTCAACTTTAAAAATAAGATAAAAATTTCAATAGTAATTTTTGGTGGTAGAGTTTTTGTATTGTGTTTGCTACATTATTTTTGGTAATCCAAATTGGTAGACTATTTTTAATATTAAAATTTTTACTAAAAATCTTAACAACTTTTTCACCTTTAATGCCTTAAACAATAATGGTGATCAAAGATTTCTCAAGGACCTTGTGTTTTACATTTGCAAAGGTTGCAAGGTTTTTACAAAACATGGAAACATGTGGCTATGCATGTTAATATTGCATGAATGCATTTGTGTTGTGTGTCCTACTTATTCCTTTCTTGTGGAATTTACATTTCTTGTAATGGTCATAAAGTCCATGAAATTCCAAATTGCATTGGACATCATTAATTATAAAAATGAAATGGATTTGAAACTTTAAATACATTTACATTCCAGGTTGAAGAATACAGTACAAAAAATTTAGAAAATGTTTTTATCAAAAGACAATTTAACTATGAATTCAAACATAATGCCCAATCTATATATAATAAACATTTTTTTCTATCTAAACAAAAGGTCATATCATAAAAATGATGACCCACAACAATCAGATATTGTCATTTAAAACACTATGTTTCATAAATGAATGTTTTTTTTTTGTTGAAATGGAACTTGAACCATGCAATTTTTTCAATGCACCTTATATGCTTGAAATTTGTCATGTTATGACATTTAGTTTCACATGTGAAATGAAATTAGTAACATATCATAACATTGTAATGTCAAAAATATGTAAATAATCCCTTCAACTTGAATAAAAATAGTTTACAATTATACCGCCATTAACATGTAACCTTTTATCACTAAAATGAAATGTATAGAACATTGATACAAGCTAAAGTATAGTTTGTACACTTGCAAATATAATCAAATATTTTGCTTACAATCAAGTAAATTGAATCGCAATTTTAGGTATTTTTGAGAAAATCTTACCTAGTATACATAATTTTAATGTACATCCAAAAGTAAAAACCTTCAACATCCAATAACAAAAGTAAGAACCAAGAGTTTTTGTAATTCAAGAAAACCATATTGTTATGTTATGGGAAGTAGAAGACATTAACATATCAAATAATAAATATTCCAAAGGGTCCAAAAGTGGGCCATTACAAAAGTTGTCATTCAATGTTTGAACTATGTGTTGATGATATGAATGATGAATTAGTTTATAGGTCATTGGTTACTATCATAGGTTGAATGGTTATTGTAATTAATTTAATTGTGATGACAAAATTTGAATTAGATCCCCTTGTTTATGGGAATGAAACATTAGAACAATTTGATGTTGACCTTCATTTGTTGAACATAAGTGTGTGGCAAGAAATTGAAAAGGTGATAAAACCATTTTGGAAAATTTGAAAGCCTTTGATTCCCACCAAGTTCATAATATATTGGCTTGAATGTTGGATCCTTGTTTCAAATTTTTATGGGTTGTGAAAAACTTTGTGGGGTGGGAAAATGTAATTGTTAAATATGATGTGAAAAAGGTCATCCCCCTTTTGATGATAATTTTTGATTAATTAAACTTTATTATTCAAAAATTTATAATACCATGTAATGGACCAAATGTTCAAGTTGAAGAAGATGATAGTAACATGTTATGTATTGGAACATCCATGGAGGAGTTTTCATGAACATTTATCATCATATTTTTTTTATTAATTCAATGGTTATCTATTTTGTTATCTATTTGTAGACTTTCTTGGGTAATGGCTAACACATGAGGATCAATTTTCAAATGTTGATTTCCTTGCCAAATAAATTATTGGGATTTTTTGTTTTTAATTGAGACAAAAAGAATGTTTAATCTTGAATTTTTATTGATAACTTTGAGGCATTATTTTTTATAAGTGAAAATCCTTGATCAAATGATCACCATAGTAAAAAATGGCTAAACAATCTATACTTGAATTGCATAACAAATGTAAACTTCAAGGACTATATGACATTTGAAATTGTTTTATTTAAAAAAATTATGAGTTTCTTAACAAAGTTAAATATTGAAGGTTGATAGTGATTAGGTGAGTCACCTTCATTGAACTTTCCTTTTTTTTCCTTTCCAACTAACCATCCCTTCAAGTTTTTTTAATTTATTTATTTTTGTCCATGTTGATTTTGCAAGATTGTTTATTTATTTGTAACAAAAAAAAGAGGAGTACACATCCCCAATTGCACAAATCAATGATCATGACTAGATACCCACATATTACATAATTGGGAATTATTCAAATAAAGAAAATTTCACAAACAAATTGTTTGAATATACATTATTTAAAGAACACAACTTGATTTATGGGTCTTTAGGGATCAAATCACTTTGATTTCATTTTCATGGAGTTCAATTAGTCAATTTTGGTAGAACTTATCCCTCAACATTGATGAACTTATTTCCCATAGAGGCACACAATATCCTTTACACTACAATTCAAAAAACTATAAATTATGGGAGGTTCAATGATTTTAAAAATACCCCACAATTTGATTTTCCCAACACAAATGAAATTATTTGTCACATATACACATTAAAAATAGTTTTTTCATACAAATTGATTTAGGAAGTTTGACGAAGGTAATGCAATGTTTTAAATAATTCATTAATTGGACACCCATTAACAAACAAGATTTCACTTCAAAACTCCCAAATGAGTGGTTGTTCTTTCCTTGGTAATGGAACCAACCTTTTACAAAAACACCCAACCATAACATAACCAACTTGGCATTATGAGTGCTTTCGAAACCCTTAAGGCTTTTCATCATATCCTTATTCATTGATTTAAATTTTGCTTTTAAACCTGTGTAATTATTTCTGCTAAAGTTTATGGCATAATAAAATATGCATAATTTCACAAAGAAATTAAGTTTTCCATAAAAAGACATTTTCCCCCACCCATAGAACAGAATGATCCTAATTTTTAACAACATAAAACCAACAACCTACTGCACCTACCGCCAACAAAAAATCGAAGATATTTAATTTTGCTTGCCATTTGCAAATTGTCACATTATATTTAAATTGAATCTTCTACTTTTCAATTGATGTCCACCCAAAACGATGCACCCCTAAATTTTTTAACGGACTTAAATGTGGGTCCTAAAGTGGAACAACATAAAAAGAAGGGAGTTGGGGCATGTTCCTTAACTTGCAACATTTTGGGGGTAGGAGGGCGTGTTAAAGCTTTGAAATGGGACTAGGATGAATTCACAAGAAAAAGTTCAAATGAAATCAACTTGCATAACCAAGGAAAGAGGGCGATTAGTACAAGTTGAATACAAGTGGAATGACAAACTTAATAGGAACAATTTCAAGCACAAGTTTTACACAACCCACAACCTTTGGGAGGAGGCATCACTCCCCTCCCTATAGTATAATTTGTGTCTTTCCACGAGGGTTACATCCAAATGGCATTTTTTCTTGGGACTGTCAAAATTGAGACTTTTGTTGTCTTAAAACTTTGGATGTTCATATTTTTTTCAAATCATGTTTTTTTAAAAGCATGTGATGGCAAAATCTCATAGCTTCAAATAGGTCTTTTCAACGGTGTATTGCACGCTCCAATCAAAGATGATTTGACCCTTGTTCTAAGGGGATTTATGGTCGGAAATCAAATTCCCAATTTGACCTTGATTTTTCTTTTGATCATAACTCATGTGTTTTAAGTCTAAATGAACAATGCAATGACACTTTAGGCTTCTATACTTCAAGACCTTTCCAATGGTATCCTAGGAGTTTAATTTGGTGCTTGTTTACCTTTTTAACCAAGGCTCCAAACATTCAAGATTCTCGCATAAGTGCAACTCCCAAAGTGGGAGTGCAATTAAGAGTCGTTGGGCTCCATCTTTTGCATTCTCCCCCATTTGTAAGAATGTGTTTCACACTTGAACACACTCTTTTGACCTCATGGGCCTTTGCACTTTACATTTAATGGTAAACCTGATGTTAGGGTTATGACACAAAAATTAATACAATCACACCACACAAAATTCATTCAAATGAAAAAAACATACATAACGAATATCGTTGAAAAATAAAAACGATGCACTCCATAATTTGCAAGAAACAAAACAAAAACAAACAACAACCATTCACATTTCCCTTTCCCATCACCATCAACAATTGAAGGCTTTGTCACATTTTGCTTCGATATTTGATGGTAATGTATCATCAATCAAGTTAGGGTCATCTTTTCACTTTTCATCACATTTTATTTTTTATGGAGCTCATTAACAATGGGAGATGTTGATCAAGATGCAACAAATTTCTTATTATTCTCGGGCTTCCAAGTGTGTTTTTGTTGCTAATCAAAGCTATAACAAGCTTTTTATATATTCTTGAGCTTTTGGGCATTGTGTTTTTGTTGGTATCAAGTTGCAACAAGGTTTTTATGAGGTTTTTTATGGGTGTTTGTTTTTGCAAGCATGTGTTGAAGTGTGTAGAATTTTCTATAAAATTAGAGTTCAATTCCCTCACAAACTACTTGATCTCCAACATTTGGATGTCTTTGTCTTTGCACAACCAACATGTGAAATTTGCTATACATGTGAAGTAAGCTTTCTTAATGCAACAATGTGTGTGGTCCGATGGCCCAATCTTGAGTGAAAATTCTTAGCAAGAAGTAAGAAATTTGTCAAGAAATTGAGGAAGAAAAATTCTGGTAATAATGATGAAAATGAGCTTGTCTAGTAGTCTCCATCGCTAGGTATGCAGCTCATGTGGGGTTGTATTTTGCATGGATCATGGCAAATTGTTTGGGGCAATTGACAAAGCATGTAGTGTTGCTCCTTGGAGCAATTTGACAGGGGGAAGAGAAGAAAAGCTGAAATAAGGCTGAAGAAATCTGTATCTCACTCTCTTTTTTTTGTTTCTTTCTATTTCTCTCTCCCTGTGTGCTGTGTGTGTTCTTTATCTTGACAGCAGCTTCTTCACTCACAGTCGCAACATTATTCTTCTGTAAAAATCTGTGTTTTCTGTTCCAGAGCGGGAGTTCCAGAACAACTCTTTCTTCGTTTCGTGGCAAAATAAAATCTTTAGCTTTCAATTTTAGGAGGTGATCGTGAGCAATGGCGGGATGTTCTCGGTGCTTCTTCTTACATATTCTCCCCTTCTTTTGTCAAGATTTATCTCTCGAATATAAAACCACCTTCTTCATCACACGGCGCCGCTGCAATTCTTGAACTTTAGGTTTAGGGTTTAAGGTTTAGGGTTTGAGAATCTTTATAAACAAAAACTTCGTCCTTCTTAACGCACCTTGTGTGCTTTCCCTGCGGTATGCCGAATTTCTTGTTTGTTCAATCTCAGTCCCTTAAGGTGATGGTAGCTCTGGTTGCAGTTGCTGCGTTTCGACTGGTGAGTGGTGTTGGTGTATTTGGTTCTCTAGTTTAGTCTTTAATAGCAGTGTTTTTACTTTGCGCTTAGGAGGGGCTATGCGGAGTGGCAGGAATGATGAAGCAATTAGATGTATGAGGTGACAGAAGTTGCCGCTGATCTCAAAAACCCATTGAGGCATAATCCATTCTTCACTGACCTGTAAATTCCCTCCCTGGCGCTCCTCTGGCTGTCGAGATTTGAAGTCTTGCCCCTCTGAAATTCAATCTCTGTAGATGGAATCAAGAAGGTGACTGCTTAGAAGGGGTTTCTTGTCGTAGGTTGCTTGAATCTCTTGTATTACGTGCTTATTATATTTCTTTCCAATCTTCGATTTTCTTAGTCTTTGAATGACAATGAGACCTTTTTGCATTGCACTCGTAAAACCTGACAAACAGGAGTATTGTTATTGTTTTTCCTCCTCAGAAGAACCAGATCTATAGTTAGGTATCTGTATATGGAGAAGACAACAACCATGAGATGGGGGCGTGAGAACGTGGTGCTATGATTGAAAACTATTCCTCGTACTGAATGCCAAAAGCATGAGAGACGACTATACACCCATAGAATATGAGCACACCATTCTCTCTCTCAAACCCTCTCATGGCGTGGAAAAGAACAGGAGGCGAGGCTTAGGGCAGCTTAAGAGGTAGTCTTGTTCGATTGCAGATTATCTTGAAAATGAATATCGGAAGATAATAATTCCTTTTAACAGGCCACAGAGTAGCCCCCACACAAACATTCTGCATGTTCACTCTATATCTGAGCCTACAAGCAGCACACAAACATATATGAGAAAGGTGGGCACGTATCTGCTCAACATAACTGTTTGAAACTGTTTTCCACCTCTAGAAGAAGGATTTCCCCAAGAGCTTTCGGAAAGGAAGATGTTCCTCCTGTTCAGCCATCCTTCTCCCTCCGTTATCATAACCCTTCTTGTTTATGCAGCTCCATGTCTGAGAGAGATTTTTCGAAACAGTGAAACTGACATGGCATGATAACTATAATTCTGTAGCAACAACCGTGAGAAAGCACGCTTCCTTCGAGCTTTGTTATTCTCACAATGATGACAGCACCGATGCAAGGTAATATTCGTCGATGGGTCTTCGTAATTCCACAAGATCTTTCTGAAATTTTTTCCTCCTGAATTCCACCAAGAGCTTCTGTATCTGATGTTGCCATTTACAAAAGGAGTTAGGAGTCTTTTGGGCTTAGGGATATGCAATCAAGTCCGAGCAAAGCAAAGCCCATAGGTATGAATTTCTTTTGCCCACAAGCTACCAACTGTCTTTCATGGATGTCACAGAGCAACACACAAAATCTAGACCTTCTTGTTTGTAATCGAAAAAGTATATGAAGTGGTTTTCTTATACCATCAAATTGCTTTTAGTGTGCAGTTTTTCTTTCTACAACCTAATGGATATCTACTTCTTTCTTATGACTACGGTGTTTAGGGTTTCTGAGTAATGTTGTCAGCAGTGGGTGTATTCTTGTCACTCAATTCTCTCTTGCAACTCAGAAGGTCAAGAAAATCAATTACATTAGTAAATAGATTTTTGGCAACATCAGTAGAGTTCACACCAAAAACATGGGGATCAAGCCACTTAGTGATCAAACCATCTCTTTGAAAGTTCGGACTTAGTAGAAAAAACTCTGGGCTACATTGCAGTGTAGAAAGGAATGATGTAGCTTCTACAGGGCCTGTGGTGCTGCCACAGCCTGAGGTAAGCATCTGACTTTTTCTTCATTCCTAGGTCCCCTTTCAAAGGAAGAAGAGAGAGAGAGAATGCATGGCAGACAGATATACCTTCACAGACCACAAACTTGTGTATCCTCAGGACCAGGGAGAGGGGGACAAAGGTGTTTAATGAGTTGTGAAGCTTGTGAAATATAGTATGGAGTTTTTCTATAACTAAACTATCCTTGGATTTGGCTGAGCTTCTACAGTTGAAGTGAATTTGTTTGAAGTTCAATCTTCTTTAACTGCCTGCTCCTGTCCCAGCCCTTGCAATGGTGGTGACAAGGTGTGCAGTGTGTCAATTGTTTCCTTCGCAGTCACAGTGATGGCTAATGAGACAAGCAATGTAATATTTTGAGCTGCAGGACAACAGCACACAGCTGAGAATCACACACCATGAGCACTGTATTGCTAGCCCAAGGTACAAATAAATACATCATCCTGTGGTTGCTCAGTACTACCAATTGTTTTCAATACAATAAGCCCTCCTGAGCAGCTCCTGGCAATGAACCTAAACCCTATACTCTCCTAGGCAACAAACACATCCCCCATGTCTTTGCATGCTACAAAAACTACAAATACTCCATCTTAAGACCATGTAGCCTCACCAACTTTTCCAAACAACAGCAGCCAATTTGCATGACTTCACCTGGGAATTAAAAGCACACTCCACAAGACTGATGTTTTGCCATTAAATTTGATAGTGACTTGGTTTCTGTGAGAATCAGCTCATAGAGCAAGGACTTTATCCACAATGCTGTTTCAGGATGAATGCATGTCTCAAGAATCTTCACAAAAATTTATATTATAGCTTGCATTAATGGATTGGGTATATGTAGGGCAGACTGACTTCATTGTTTCTGGTTGTGTCACAAACTTGATCAGATCAGTACACTGGATGTTTTTGTGTAACTTCACTATACAAAGCTGATCTGTGGAAAATCTTGCTTGCAGATTGTCCAAATGCAATCACAGAGGGTCTCATCATGGCAACCATTTTGTGATCACTTTGTATGGAGATATATCACACTGATCCAGCCACAGATAGAAAGTCAACAATGAGAAACTAGTGCAGCTGCCTAAGTATCTTATTATTAGAGATGCTCATAATTAGCATTCTTTGAGGCTCTCAAACTCCAGGATTATAATGTGTTTACAGCTTTTTTATATTTTGATCGCTGTGTTTACTTAATGGTGCAGGAATGATGACTACTAATAAGAAAGACATGAAGAGGTCAAGGGTAACTACAGAGGGTCCCATGAGCACATTGATCCCTGGATACAGGGGAGGTCAATATTTGTTGTTTGGTACTGTCATGCTTATTATTGTGTATTAGTTGATGGTTGCTGGCAGCAAATCAGATTACCTGCAAGAATACATGTCCCAGTCTCGACCTTGTTGGTTTGTAATTAGAAAAAGATCAGTTTTCTCACAACTTCCTTCAAGTGCTGCATTGCAGTGTGGGTTTGATCTCTATGTTTTCAGTGTGAACTCTACTGATGTTGCAAAAAACCTATTTACTAGATGCAGTATTACTGCAAGTGTTCTTGCTTCTTCTCAGTTAAGAGAGAGAGAGAGAGAGAGAGAGAGAGAGAGAGAAGTGAGTGACAAGAACACACCCACTGCCGATGACATTACTCAGAAACCCTAAGCACATAGTCATAAGAAAGAAAGGAGATGCCCATGAGGTTGCAGAAAGAAAAACTCCATACAAAAAACAATTTGTTGTAAGAGAACTGCATCATATACTTGTCTAATTACAAACAACAAGGTCTAGACTTTGTGAAATCCATAAAAGACAGTTGAGAGTTTGGGGCGAAGAGATTCGTACCTATGGGGTTTGCTTTGTACAGACGTAATTGCAAAACCCTAGCTGCAAAAGACTCCTGGCTCCTTCTGCCAATGGCAGCACTAGACACAAATGCTCTTGGTGGAATTAGAAAAGAACATGTTTTCCTCAGGTTTCCTGTAGGAAAAGACAAAGATCTTGAGGAAAATATGATGACCCGTCTTCGAAGATTACCTTGTATCGCTGCTGATATTCTGAGAATGACAAAGCTTGAATGAAGAAGGCTTGTTCGCAGTTGTTGCCACAAAGCTGTAGTGACCATATCGTATCAGTTTCGCTGTTCCAGGAGAGCGATCATTGGGAAAATGTTTTCCTCTGCGGCATGGAACTGCAGACAGGAACGATACGACGACGGAGAGAGGAGACAAGTGGCTTGAAAGGAGGAAGACGGAGACATGATGGTGTCGCCTTTATTATTATCATTGCTGCAACAACTTTCATCCTAAAAACTCTTCGGAAAACTCTTCTACTTCTTCTAGACTTGCAGAATGACAGACAGACCCAACTGTCGTCTCAAAAGATCTTCACAAAAAAATCCGTTTTCCCAACTCATTGACACCAAGGTCCAATGCCCCTATTCAACAACCATCTAAAAAAGAACAAGGAAACTATGAAGTATGGCTATTCAGTTTTCATGTCATGTCACCCACTTTCAGCAACTTTAGTTTCTTCCTCGAGAGGCCATGCCCTGGCTACCTCCGCTCCTTTCAACTCCGAAATGGTTAATGATTATAGAATTTGAAAGCGTTTTCGATCACGAAAACCTGGGCGCCGCATAAACCTCGCCTTCGTAGTACTCTCTGTGAGAATCGATTAACATTTTGCATTGCCGGACTTCGCGCATGAGAGCTACAAAGTCCTTGAAATGGGCTGTGATCTTACGCTGTTCCAACGTCTCCTGGACCTTGCACTCGTCGAATGCCTCCTGGACGTTGACAACGAGATCGTCCTGTGATAACTAAATTGCGGCGATTTCATCTGAAAGCACACACCAAAACTAACATGAGCTTAAAGAAGAGACAAAACAACAAAGAATGAAACATAAACACAAAAAATATATTCACAAATAAGAAGTATGGAACTTGAAAACATACCAGCAACAACTTTGAGGCGATTCAACCTGAGGTATCGGAGATGCTCCATGACGCATTGATTTCTCTCCTCAAGGCGCTGAAACTCGTCATTGAGGAGCTGCATTCTGGCTCTGAGCTTTGCAAAATCTTCCTCAACTTGTCCTCTAGAAACACTCCCCGGCGGCGGATCCATTACAATAGGTATGTGAGAATCTTTGCCCAAAACAGCTGTGGCTGGATGGATGTGCACCAATTTCTTCTACGCACACTCTCTTCTTCTTCTGAGATTACCTGCCACTATTTCTAAAAAGTGAAAAAATCCCAGCTCTGCTTTACGCAGGAAAAGGACCTGAGTACATGCCCTTCTCCTATACAATTATGTCTACATATCTCTCCTAGACACGGCTTCTCGAGACGATTCAGGTTTCTTCTTGAGGTGATTCAGGTTTCTTCTTGAGGAAGAAGAACGGGGACGATGAATCCAAAGATGTGTTTACGGGACGAGGAGTGCCCGAAGACGTGTCTTGTACCACGCACATGCACACTGGAGCAGGAGGCGCGTGCGCCAGCATCTTTCTTGTTAGATAGATGCCATTTTACATTAATTTATTTTTATATTTACAATTTTCAAAAATTTAAAAAAAAACTAAAAATTTAAGTTTAATAATTCGGCATTTCATTACCCACCTATTTAAAAATGCCTCCCCTTTTTTGCTTTTTTTTTTTTTTCACCCCCATGTTTTCTTCACAACTTTTTCTTTTTGAAAAAATATTTTTCATTTTTTCTGTTGTTTCTTTTTCTTTTTTGCTTATTACTCTTTTCATATTTTCTTTTTTCCCCCCCCCCCCCCTCCTTTTTTTTTTCTTTTTTTTTTTTTTTTTTTTTTTTTTTTTTTTTTTTTTGTTTTTTTTTTTTTTTTTT
>Ga0116228_10003283_pt1 | contig 14193 bp, 9 predicted proteins | sample S1TSphfallax_2_FD_89694 | JGI IMG/M metagenome (GOLD analysis project Ga0116228, IMG submission 89694) | Host-associated microbial communities from peat moss isolated from Minnesota, USA - S1T2_Fc - Sphagnum fallax MG | ecosystem: Host-associated > Plants > Peat moss > Unclassified | place: USA... | reverse complement strand
AACCCCATGCCCACCATGAAGTGATTTTTCTTGGCCAATTCTGATTTTTTGAAACTATGGGAAAAGAACTGCATCTTGTAGGATTGTTCATAGATTTTTAGATTTCAGATGTATTTCTTGTTTGAGAATTTATAATTAAACTAATTGGGAACTACGAAACTGATGGGCGTAGAGAAACATCCCATTAACACACCCCATCTTGACAAAAGAAAAAAAGAGTACATACGACAACAAGTATACCCTATAATTATATATTTACAATTAATTTAATTTTGTAAAAACTTGTTAGACTATTATTTCCTTGTTATTTTGTAATCCCAATTTCATTGATATCATCTCTTGTACACACTTGATATAAAATGGCATGTGGACAATGGCTGTAATAATCTCAATGAATATAGGTTTGTAAATAAACCATGAATTCTTATTCCCTATTCACATTGGAAAACAAAAAATAATGTGAAATTGCTCGTAGTGGATATATATTGCACAACAAACCATGTTAGTACGAAAAATGGGCCTCCTTTCAAAGTAAAGAAGAAATTGCCTTTAGAAGATTTACCCAAAGTTTTGTCACATTAGTTCATTGCTGATTTATTTTCAGGTACGGTCTAGAATTGTTGGTTTTTTTCCTATGCGAGCATTGTTTCCATTTCTATTCTTTTGTCCATTTAAATGTATGAGGCAAATTCGTAACATTTAGAAGCACTTTAAGAAGAATTTGTGATTTAGCATTTCCCATGCAATTGCAATGGGGATGCCTTGAGATTCTCAGATTTTCAAACTGGGGATTACTCACAAGTTTCTTGTGTTGGCTGACCCAGCACCCACACTGGTAGCATGATAAGAACCCAAAAATTCATTTAAATTGCTTCCAAGTATTACAGATACCCATGCTTAGATTAAATTAGGGTCTTTAATATTAAATCTAATATTTGTTGGGCTTAATATGGTCACTAACGTGCCTCAAATAAAAAGGTGAAGGTATCAGCGCAAGGTGCTGGTGCACCCTGGTCGTGAGGTGCGTAAGATGAGGTCGGAGTGCCCTGAGTCGCACTCACTGCGACTCACTGACAGTGACTTGACCCACACAGGAAAATGGTCTCCCCTTGTGAAAAGACTTTTGAGAACTTGAAAAACTTTCATCGTTTACTTATCTTCCCGTACCACCTGACAAGGGTCTGCTGTCCTGAGATCTTGCAGGGTTCTTATGGGAACCATGACATTATGCCATATAAGAGCATCTCCACCGCACATGTGCAAAGACCCCTGTTCATTAAATCTTGCAGCAGGATAGCGTAAATATTGCTGCGCTCCTGTCTTGATGTCGATTTCGCAGAAGTCATTTTAACCCGTTCAAAACGTTTTTTCTACCATGGATTTGCACATTCATTATTACTTGTCCAGATGTCAAGACAGAAATGGTCTTTGAGTGTGCAAAGGGACTCTTATGACGTTTTATGGGTGGGGACACTGATGATTACATACTATTCTATTTTAATATAAACGAGATGTTTACAGTCTTGCTGGGGAGATGCTCTAACCCGATTCAAAATGACACAGCATTTCAGCAGAAAAATCTTTATGCACCTGAAGTCGTCGTCACAGGGCCCAAGGACTTCCTGGAGGGATGGCCACCAATTCCTTGGGAAGAGGACTCTCCGCCATACAAAAATACTTTTTGAGTCCTCTATTATGTCTGTTCTCTCTGACATACAGAGGGCTAGGCCTAGGTTGAGTGTTGGTACCATCTCAAGCACAAAAACTTCTCACCAACTGGACAATTATTCTGATATTTAAGTTTTGAGAGATACCAGAAATCAATTGTGGATTTGACAAATATGCACATGCTAGGATAAAGTTGCACAAATCGTACGTACCTGTCTTGACATTCTTTGCAGCCATGACGTAATTTTACAAAAATCCTACGCACTTCTATTGACATTTTCAAACATGGTTTCCCCAGTCCAAGCTCTGATACAGTACTCATGCATGCATAATATACGAGCTAACTCCAAACCCTCTATTTAGGGGGTCCATTCCACCTTGGAATGTGGTGAGCTAATGTTCAATTAGGTGATAACGGTTTCAAAATGTTGGGGGCTTGTTACAAATTGTAACTAATGTTCCTTGGTGGTGCTCACCGTCGATTCACATCATGCAAGGTTGCTCTCCACCGTTGATGGCAGCTCCACAAGTGGAAGCACCAGCTTGTCCCACCCAAAGAAAAAATCTATAACCTCTATATATGGGTCCTTTACATGACACCAAAACACGTCACCAACTTTGGAACAGCCCAGGTAAATTTATGAATGCACCAACGCCAGTAGGGTGAACCCAGCTCTCATTACGTGGTAATGGGCATTACCAGGGCATGTTCCACGTCTAGAGCAAATCAGTATCCACCAGCCCACCATCCACTGGATCCCTGCTATGACTAAGTTGTGGGTGGACCTCAAGTGACTTACTATCTAATTTCACCTTGGTAAGCCATTCTGTGAGAAGTACGTGCTGTCCATTTGTTGGCAGATAGCACTGTGGCCTTGCCATTTCCATCAAAAGGTATCTGAACGCAAAGGAAGAATTATGTAAAACTCAAATATTTCACCATGCAAAAATATAATCTTCAAAAAATCTTTTAAAAGAAATCAAAATCCTTCAAGATAATATAACTCTATAACTAATCTCAAGTTTCAACACAACCCAAAATATCATCTTTCAAAACTTCTCATGTGAAAATAAACCTATCACCTAGTAGCCAAAATCCCTTAAACTATTATACTCTATAATGCTAGGCAATGCCAACAATAAAACAAGAACAAGTGTGTAAGTAGATGATTTACACACAGGTAAGGACTGTTTCTTTAAAAAGTAATTGAACTAACCAGTGCCATCGCGAGCAAGGGAACTGGAACACAACAGAAAACTGTTTCCAGAGTACTTACCATTCATTCTGCATAGTGCTGGTTCACTGGGACTCCAAGAAATTTTCCCCCACGCTCCCCCTTTGACTTGGCTACCCAACTTACATAAACCCCAAGTCCGTGCCAAAAGCTTGAAGAAAAAGAAGTTTTCTAGGCTTTACTGTTCAATTGGTGGCGAACTGGTCAATTTCACCGCTTTTGTCTACTGCCGTTGAAGTTCTGGCCCCAGCAGATTCAGCGTTTGGCTTGACTTTAACGGTACAAGAAATTTCCATGAAGACGAAATTTGAGCTAGGTGCTAGCAAAATGCAAGCACTTGGCAATATCTCTCTACTTTTGCTTATGTCCCTACCTAAGACCTTAAGTGTTGTAATTTATCAGAGTTCTTTTGCATTCGGCATACTAGACTTGGCAAGTTCTGTAATTTTCAATTGATGTTGACGACACTAAGCCACACTTGTCTCTGTCTGTGCTTGCAGTGGTCAATAGTGGGTAGTCTTTCAAAGTTTTGCTCCTAGTCATGGCCAGCTCCCAGCTTGCAGCCGCAACTCCTGTTGCTAATTCTCATTTCATTGTTCTATTGTGTGTCTTGATGATTATAATCCAATTGTTCATGGGTGTTCTATCTCAAACGCTTAACTGCACGGGCCTAACTCAATTGGGGGGCATTTAATTGGCATTTAATTTATGTTGTGGAATTACAGAGATTTGAGTGGGAATGCGTTAAGTGGGCAAATAGCAAAGATTTTAAATTCAATCTTTGGAGGATAAAATAAAAAAACTTTATCATTGCAAATATTGGACTTGTTCTCAAATCAATTGAGTGGCATCATGCCTAGAATGCCACTTCTGGCTTCCGACTTGACCCAATTTTAAGTGATTGAGCAAACCTTAGAACTTGAGAAGCTAGTTGAAGCTCTTTTTTAGTTTATAATAAACTCAAGTATTTACATGCAGGTGAAGAAAAACACATAAAAAAATCTTTGATACATAAGGTCTTTAATGTTTTGTCCATACCTTGAACTTTAAACTCACTTTGCAAATGTCTTTAAGCTTGTTTACACATGTGGAAATTTTGTTTGTCCACCTTAGCTTGGGTGCAATTATATGTACGTAATATAAAACTTTAGAAGGAGGTTTGCGTCACTTTGCATAATGGACTTTGAGGTGTTTGTCAACTTGGGGTGGAATCTTGAATATTGTCATGTTTTTATCAATGTTCATGTTGATTTTGTATTCTAGCTAGATTGTATAGATGATTAAGTCTAAGATAGACAACTAATGAAAATTTGAAAAAAATGTTATTGTTGATTATAAAAAATAAGAAACTTTAGGAGAGGTGGTTATTTGGATATATGGATGTTTAAATAACTCCTCAACATGGATTGGGAAAACCTTTGTGAAAGTCCTAAAATAGCCAATCCCATAAATTTTGATTGTAGAAACATTTACCATAATCAACTCGATGGAACTCTTGATGCCTTCTTGGATCATTGACCAACATTACTAGAATCACCAACTTGGACATTTCATACAACAATTTTTCATGGAATGTTTCGAGCTCATTCCATAACCTTACTGTTGGTTTGTTAGTGTTGTGAGTATACGAAAACCTTCCATTGAAGTGGTTGTATTATGTTTTCTTTTCACCTTTAATGTAACATTGGAAAATTTGACCGTATTATATATGCAATGATGGGACTGTTAGCAATTACTCTTCTAATAGTGGTTATTCAAAAAAGTTGTTATATCCAATATTAATATGTTCATTTGAATAGATTACTCCAAACTCATAAAATTAATCTAGGGCATGATTAAAGTTGTTACACATTTGAAACAAGTTGAAATTTTCAATCTTGAACCCCCATTTTTTTAATATCTCAAGTGGAAATATTTAATATAGTCTTTGGAAACTTATCAAAATATATGGTCCATGATGGATAATGTTAATATCATAATGACAAATCAAGAATTCATTGTGGAAATTTAATATATTTTTCAAGAAAGACTATAACAAAATAATTTGTTAATAACTTATAGATCATGGAAAGGTTTGAAATTCTCATTAAAATGGATTGTGTAATTTGTCTCGATTGAACGTAAATGTACAATTGATTGGATGGATTAAACTACAAAAAGATATTGAAATAAACTTTTAGTTGCATTATTTTCTTACATTTTGGAGTTTTTTTGTTTTGTAGGTTGATGAACAATAATAACTTCAATGGTGATTTTCTTGATGTGCCATCAACACTTCAAATTTTGGACATATCTAAGAATAAATTTGATAGAAACTTTCCCACACTTAATATTTGAAATTATTCATTATCTCTCAAATATTTGTAAGTGCTTCGAATTTTCATCATTGCAAGACCTAAAATGCTTGTTTATTGCAATGAACTTATTTTATCTTAAGGACTCATTTGTTGATTCCTCCAATAAAAAAATTGGAAATTGAAGAGGACCAATAATTTACCACTATATATGTTGCACTAATAACCTATTTGTAGAATGTGTACATCCATCCTACCCACCATGAAATTAAGAGCTATAGGGTTCAAGTACAATTAATTTAACTAGGTTTCCGCATAGACAAAATCTAAAACATTACATCAAGCATTTATTAAATATTGCAATTTGGAAAACAATTTACATTTTAATTGTCAATCTAAATCCAAGAAAAAATAACTTTTGTCTCTTTTCTAGAGGAAAACTAATGGTCGTTTAAACATGCCCAACATGAAAATAGTTATATAATCATTCGATTGTTAAATTGGTTGACGAAATCATGGTGCATGCATGGCACTCTTTCCATTTGAATTTTTTCTTTCTTTATTCAAGGTCTTGCAAAACTCACACATTGCACACTTTAGCTTGAATATAACCTAGTGGGATGGCATACTTGTTATTTCCCACAATAATAAGTTTGCAAAAGTGTATAAAAGTTTATCTCTTCAATAGACACAATGTGCCTTTACTCAAGCCAAAATCTTGTTATGTCCAAATGTTTATTAAAACTACTTGGTTATTAGGGTCATTATAGCCCCCCAGGGTTCAAAAGGGAATTTAATCATCTTAGTTCCAATTTGCACTTCATCAAATTTCTTTAAAGTACCATATCTTGGTGCAAGCACATATGACTAATACAAAATATGAATATTATCATTATTGCTTAAGAACTTTATTACTCACAATGAATGATTACTATAAAAAAATATATTAACTAGTAGGGTCAAATTAGCTTTGGTGGGATTGCGGGTGTTTACCATTTATTGAAGAATTTCAATCACATCATGATGTGCTTGGAATTGATGATTTTGATTATTTCGGAAAAATCTCTTATAAAATTAGAATTTAGAATGGTCCTTCAATTTTGCATAGACCATATGGGTTTTGAGTTCACATTGTTTTCAAGTTTGAGTCAAGTGTTTGGACTTCTATATTTGAATTTGATTCCGTTTACTATCTTTTATTTATAGGAACATGGCAAGAAACATGTTTGTTGGCCCATTGCCTAACGAGCTTCTCCATTGTTCACCCATGTTGCAAGTTATGTGAGTATAGGAACATGGCAAGAAACATGTTTGCTGGCCCATTGCCTAATGAGCTTCTCCATTGTTCACCCATGTTGGAAGTTATGTGAATGGGCCTTCCAATCCTATCAAGTGTTTTATTCTATTTATTACAAATTTAACTAGAAAATTCATTGTTCATATTAATGTGCAAATGGGATAAGACAAGTTGCACTTGTTTGCTTTCGGGATTGCTTTGAGGGGAATTTTTAAAAAATATTCTTCCAAACTTCTTCAAAAATATTTATAATTTTTAAAATATTATTATGTCAAGGTTTATGTAAAAGATTTAGAAATATATGTAGTTTTCAAAACTTTTAAATATTATTTCAGATCCTTTTAGTGCTAAAAATAAAATAAAATAAACTAAAATTGTGGTAAAATTTCCAAGAACAGACCTTATTTATTTGTTAGAATAAAATTATTTTATCTTATATCTTTGGGTCCAACACATTTGTCGCTATTAACATTTGGACTTTTTAATCATTCACTTATCATAATTATTGTTTACAAATATGTTGGAGTTTTATGGCAGCTATATTATTTCCATTTCAAAATTTCAATAATTTACATGTTTTATTACATGGAATTTGAAATAATGTTTATTCAAATTCATTGACGCAGAATTTTTAATGAAAAAAACTTTAATGGAATCTTCAATGTGACAAACATAAACACAGAACATTTGGTGGGTGAAATATTTGTTTTCAATAATAGTCTAATCGAACTCATCCCACCTTGGGAAAGTGGCACAAATTCACTGATTTTGTAAGTGTCCAAACTTGCCCATATCTAAGGTCAAATGCACATTTGTGAATTTTTTATAATGGAATTAATGAAATAGATTGCATTGCATTGAATTTTTCATCAATTTTCATCATGTGAAGAGTGATTTTCCTAACAAATGTGATATTTGTGTTATAGTTCGAAAATTATTGAAATAGGAATGGTAATTATTTTGCTTGTAGACTTGGAGGGAATCCATGTTGTAACATGTCTCAATTAATTACTTTTTATGATTATCATTCTGACCAATTTATAATTCTTTATATGAATGGTTCTTTAAAATCTTTACATCAAACATACAATTGTTGATACGACTTATCTATAATTATTGTTCAAGGTTGGAAATACTAAGATCCATATTGAAATAATTATATTTCAAGTATACACCTATGTTACATCACAAACATATGTTGGTAATCATCAAAAAATTCAATGGGAATGTTCAAATACAAATGATGATAAAATATCATTGGTTTTGAAACAGTTTTTTCTGCCCTCGCCCCTTCAACTACTGATAATAGGGTGTTAATATGGACACTATCAACAACATTTCCATTTTTCATGATTGTGGGAGGTATAATATTTACCATCACATTTTGGAAATATCATGCAAATATGATCATTTTACATGAAATCCAACAAGGTATGTTTAACGTCAAATTCTTTTTGAAAGTTTTGATTCATGCATTTTGTACATTGAACATTTTGAACATATTTTTTTGAATTTCACTTTGGCTAAAACATGTTTGACACAAGCATTCTTCTTAATGATTTTCAGACATTGAATTTACAAAAGGATTTGTATCATTTGCAATAATTTTGTTGACAATTTTTTATGTGTATTAAGTTTACAAGTCAATTTTCACAGAGTTACAAACAAAGAAGTGCAACCTACACTATATTCATATAATATTTTGAAGACAACAACTAGAGATTTTCATCAAAGCAACAAGCTTGGAGAAGGTGGCTTTGGCATCGTCTACAAGGTGAATCCATTTAACAATCTTATAAAGCAATGTAATTAAATCACATAATTTATGTTACGTGCACACTCAACTATCCAACGATTATCTCACAAACCATACAATAATGTGAATTGAAAATTCTCTTTCATTGATCATTATTTAAATTATCAATGATTCAATAATTTAAAATCAATGTTTCAATGAACCAACATCAATGGATGTCCATGCATTTTTAAATACATTTTAAATTAAAGGAAATATTTGTGCACACATGTACGTAATAATTTTACAACATTACTTTCTAATTGTGTATTAATTTTGTAAGGAGTTTTGTCAAATGGAGGAGAGTTGGCAATTAAGTGGCTCAAAAAATCTAAACAAGGGGTAACTAAATTTTTGAATGAAATTGTTTTCCTCACAAGTGTCAAACACAAGAATTTAGTGACCTCAAAAGGGTGTTGTTTATACAGTGTACAATGCCTTCTTGTTTACGAATTTGTGGAAAACAAAAATCTTGCTAAAGTTTTATGGGGTATGGTCACTTTTCAATCCCATTATGAAGCTTTTACATGTACAATGATGAAAACCGTTCAAATTAATATTATCTAGTTATTTATGTCACATCAACTTGTTCACCTTCATGTTTTGATCAAAAAGTTTAATTAAAAGTTATGTTAATATAAAAATTACGTTGTTAATCATCATGTAGGAAACAACTATTTACAATTGGATTGGCCAAGACGTTTTAACATATGTGTGGGAATAGCTCATGGCCATAGTTATTTTCATGAAGACTCACATCAATGAATTATACATCAAGACATCAAAGCACCCAACATTCTTTTGGACAAACAATTTAATGCCAAGATTGTAGATATTGGATTAGCAAGATTATTCCCAGATGATGAAAGTCACATGACCACATTTCATATCGCTAGAACAAGGTAAGTTTTTCCCAACGAAATTCCAATATCAAACTTTGTGCAAAGCAATAAAAGTTTTGAAATTATGAAATTATTACATAAATGGTTTTGTCCCAATTTGAATATCAACAACTTTGGAAATTAGCCATTTACTTGGATTTATCATGTCCATATAAGGGATATTTGGCTCCAGAATATGCAACCCTTGTTCAACTCAGTGACAAGGTTGATGTTTATAGCTTTGGTATCCTTTTATTGGAGATTATAAGTGCTAAAGAAAACATGGATTTCACATTGTCAATAGACAAAATTTACCTTATTGAATGGGTAAGTGCCAAATCAATTTTTTTGCCTTTGGGCACATTTATCATGACATTGTGGTATCATGGGTCACATAACTAATCAGGGCCTTTGTGTTACAACTTGACACTACTTAGACCCTATGGTATAAACATTTTTGCATTCTAACTTGTATATGGCTAACACATTATTAAAATGTTTTTGCACCACACAAGCACAATATTTATTTGTAAAATATTGAACATGTATCTTTTACATGTTATGATTTGGTTGAAATTGGTTAAAGTTGGATTAATCAAAAGATATAATTTGGTTGAAATTGGTTAAAGTTGCATCAATCAAAAGATATAATTTGGTTGAATTCATCCTTACCAAAAATGAACATGTGTTTTCACTTTCCATTGTTGTGAAACTAATGTTAAAACATTTTGTAGGCATGGTTTTTGCATGAAAACAAGATGTTGCAAAATCTAATTGACCAAAATCTAAATATCAACAACAATTTGGAAAGTCAAATACAACACATGATCAATGTGGCACTCTTATGTGTGCACACAATACCAACAAGATATCCACCAATGATGCATGTCTTGGCCATGTTACTGGGAGAAAAAGAAGTGGAGGTTGCATTTCGAGAATCTTTAGGCTTGAAGAAAAATTATTCATTTATGTCTGAACAAAGCAATCAATCTTCTAGTGCAAATTTCGCAAGTTTCAACACAAATTGTTCTTTGAAACATCCCAACAACAACAATGGCTTGGTTGAACTTGAAACATGTTGGATCTTTGATCATACATGATATGATGACACATTTATGCTTACAGGCCATTGAACAACTTGTGGCCATGATATGCACACTACATAACACGTTTGTTTTATCTTTTGGCATCAATTTGCCATGGATTATTTGAAAAACAAGGTTTTTCAAGTCTTTTTGTAGGTTTGGCCACCTTGGCACTTTTTTCAACACAAGCCAGCAATTGATGAAGGTAAAGCTACAATGCATGAAGTGCTACAACTTGAATAGATTCAATATTTTGAATAGAATGTTTTCATCAAATTAATTCCTAGATTCGTTCAATTCAACCATATAGCCGTAAGCATTTGTGGCATTATGTTTAGGATCCTCCACTTTGTTTAAAGGAGGTTTGTCAACACAACAAATACATTTGTGTTTATTGTAAATATCGTCACACACCTTATCCCCAAAAACTGGAGTTTCTTTAACCATTCCTTGTGACTAGGTCTTGGCTAAATGTAGGAATTTGTAACAAAGTTAAGATTTTTTTTTAGGAACAAAATATTTTCTCCACTTTAATATGGCACCTACTAATGAATATTTAAAACAACTAAAAATTCCAATTATTGCATTGATTTAATTCAAGGGCAACAAGATGTCATGAACTTGTGTTCAAATGCCATGATGTTGTTCTTGAATTGAATGATAATAATTTGGAGGGCAAGAACAAGATTTTCATTTAAAAAAGCTTGGTTTATAAAGGTTGGATCAAATGATGGTGGTATAGGTGAATTGTCATTTCATTTTAAAATAAAAATGACAGTTGGATTTATTATATCTCAAGGAGACATTTAGTGAAAAGGTTGGGATTTACATGCATGAAATGACCATTTTCAGGGGGATATTAGACAATTATCAAACCTATTTTTTATCACATTAATATTATCTAATTTTTTAATATATACATATTAAAGCCACCCTATATTCATTATTACATACCCTATATTAGAGTGAAATTGATTATTTGAATAAAATGCACCTTAGTTTTTAGCTAATTAACTTGTAATTTTTACCCAACAACCAATATATTGCACCTTGTAATTTTATTCATGTATTTTCTACTTTTTTTTACTAGTGTTTCCCCCTCCCCTTAGATTATGTCATTGTGAAGATGATCTAACATCACTCCAAAACATGCCCAAATCCATCTTGGTACTATTTTCATTATGGATGCCATTATAATCAGTATATTTATTATAATCATAATAATCATGATTGAGCCAAAAGTTTGTCCCCAAATCCTGCACTGAAACGTATAGTTTCTTCCAAAACTATCCAATTCACAAAAATTCTCAACTTTGTCAATGTGGAGTCCAACCTACTCTAGCCCCCTTCCAAATTGCACATGTGCACTGCCCTGTCCATTGTCAATGGTATATTCACAAACATACTTGGCTTGATCCTCAATGATAACCAAATAGTTGTGACAAGTAATTAAAAAGGGATAGTGAGGTTACGTTTCCCCACCCCAACTATTAGCAAGATGAAAGATATGGCAAATGGTGTCATCTTATGGCATAAGAAAGATATACTTGTTCCTAAATAGTTCATGTTTGTAGTTTACTTAGGCAACAAATCAAAACTTGTTTGTAGGGATTGCATGGTCATTGTATATAATTAGAAGTGACAATTTATTGGTTGATATTAGATCATGCTGTGTTTTTGTCACATGGAACATCTTTTGAAGCTTTTTTCTAGATGCCAATGTAATTATATTTGGACAATGCAATAGGTTTGTGATTATATAACCTGAATTTTATTTAAGCATGTAACCATTGCCACTATTTGATTATGCTTAATTAACCTTGTCATCATTTGTAGAATGAAACTATCAACAAAATAATTATGTTTCTAGGGGATCAATTTTAACACATTTGTAAACCATTGTTGGTTTAAAAACCCAATTAGCCTAAAACATGGGGTGGTCATGAAATATGACAAGGCATTTTCATTTAAAATTATGATGGGTCAAAAACCTAATCTCTTTTCAAGTATAATTTTTTTTTTAAAACCAAGGGCAGTGAGAAAATGAACACCCAAAAATTATCAATTAATATATGGTCTGTGTGATTAATTTTCATCTAAAAGGTTATGGTTTCCTTTGACTAAGTTTAATATTTAATTAGCAAACAATTTTTATGATAGACCTTGGTCAAATAGGTAATGGACTATATGACCACTCTTGGTCAAAACACCATGCTCTATAAGACAATCTTTAATCAAATAAATCACGTAACCAATGTTTTAGAGTCAAGTACTATTCACCATATAAAGTTACCACAATATCAGAAATTGTGACACATGCCCACATCATAAGAAGCCAGTTAATGGCACATGTCACTATGTGTGCATCCCATCACCCAACCACATGGCAGATGAAATACACTAGATTGTGCCATGTTGTGGTTTAAAACATGGTGAACTTGAAGTTGTCATTTATACCTACCTACCCTAACCTACCAAGTTAACCTACCTACCAGTGTTTTTTTTTTCCAGATTTTTATTTTAAAAAAGTCCCTGGCTATCAATACAAAGGTGGTTTTTCATTTAAAATCGCCAAAAAATGACAACAATTTGAGGGTGGGGGGGAGGCTATCGTCACATTTATGTATACTGGCTACAGTTTTCATAATTTCGCCAACTTGATGAAATGTGTCTAAATCTACCTAGGGATGCTTACCACCCTGATTTCATCCGGAAATTGAAAAGAAAACACTGCTACCTACCTAGAAACCTACCTATCCTGCCTACTTGAACCCACCAAGCTAGTCTTCCTACCCAAGTTGCCTACATGGCCTAACATACCTACCTAAACCTACTTAGCTTAGCCTAGACTACCTATGCAAACCTAACCTAGCCAAATCTAGTCTAACTTCATTAGGATGTTACATGGAGTTGAACCCCTCACCTCCACAAGAACAAACTAAGTCCTTAACCAGTGCCCGACACCTTTGGAGGTGACATAAGTTGTCACCATAGAAAAGATGAATAGAAAATCATTTCACCACCCACATGTAGTAGATAGTAGCTAGGTACTAGCTATAGTAGGAACTTTGAAGGTAATAGGTAGGTAGAATAGGTTCAACAATTAGGTAGGTTGTATATCATAGGTATGCACATGAACTTCCTACCTACCTAAGACTACTATCTATGACTTGGTCTTTGCATGTTATGGTGTACAGAATCTGTTTGAAATCAATGGGTGTTAAAAAAATAGAATTCGCTAACTTTATGAATAAGTCTAGTATACACTATCCCTTTTTACAAACTAAGACCTTGAGTATTAAGGTAGAAACTATTGAAAGTTGAAATGAGTAGGTCAAGTTAATGGTTCATTATGGTGCCAAACCTATCTGGAACCTCTGCTCACGTTGAGACCATCAAGGTTTTTTAGGCCACCTCCTTGCACGATTTCCTTGGTGCTATTGATGATGGGTTTAGGTCCTAGGTTTCACGATTTTTCCTGGTACGGCTCCCCATTGTGCATTCTGCTCTTTGGGGTGTGATCTTTTGTTTGGACTTCAGTCCTTTCTTTTTTCCTCTCTTGTTCGTTTGCCGGGTGTTTTTCCTTTATCTATTTATTTATTTATAAATTGAAGACAGCTAGTAAGAAACTACTTAGGAGCAGGAAACTCAGAAGCAAATGCAAGAGCTAGAGTTTGTTAGGTGCCAGTCCTACTCCCCATGTGACCTGCAGGCCAAAGCCATCATAGTGAAGCTAATTCCAAAGGGGTCTAGAGCTGGGAAGGGCCACATGGACAGCTCTTATTTGCGAAAGGGTTAAAAACTCTAGGCCCCAAGTGGGTGGGCATTGAAAACCAGCTTGTCACCTCAATGGAAGGCAGCAGATGGGGAACAGAGAAGGAAACAATGGATGTACTACAACAATTCTATGGTTTTGCAAATGGGTTTGTGCAGTTTTT
>Ga0116228_10003282_pt1 | contig 14195 bp, 10 predicted proteins | sample S1TSphfallax_2_FD_89694 | JGI IMG/M metagenome (GOLD analysis project Ga0116228, IMG submission 89694) | Host-associated microbial communities from peat moss isolated from Minnesota, USA - S1T2_Fc - Sphagnum fallax MG | ecosystem: Host-associated > Plants > Peat moss > Unclassified | place... | reverse complement strand
TTAAAAAAAAAAAGTTTATTAGTATATTAAAGATTAAGTCCTTATATATTTTGTTATAAAATATATAGCTTTTCTTTATTATCATGATAAGTTGTTTAAAATTATTAATTTAATTTTATGATTTTATTATAGAATATATATATGCATAAGGGGGACCTAACGGTAAATATAATAGATGATTTTTTATTTTAAAAAAAAAGTTTAACATATTAATTGGATTAAATTTTATTCTATAGAAATTTTAAAAATTCCTTTTTAAACTTCGAAATAAATCTTCAAACAAATTATTGAAATATAATTTTATAAATTTATTATCATTATTTATTTTTAATTTCAATAGAATTAAAATTATTTTTTAATTCTTATTTTTGAATAAAAAATTTAATGGTTTTAAAGTCTTAATATTTTATTTTAAAAATTATTTTATTTGAATAATAATTTTTATTAAATTAATTTTTTATTTTATTTAAATTTTTAAATTATTTTATTTTATTAATTTTTATGTTAGTATGTTAATATTATTTTTTTAATGATAGTTATAATATTTTTGATTTAATTTTTAAAAAAAAAAAAAAAAAATCTTATTAAATTATTTAATGCTTTGTTTCTTTAAATTTAGAATCTAATTTATTTAATGGTTTTTTTTTATTATTTATAATCTTTATAAAATTGTTAAATTTTAGAAAATTTAGCCAATGGCTTTTGATAGGAATTGATATTGTAAATTTCATTTAAAATAAGTATAGCATCTATTGGAATTGAAGTTTTTTCTTTTATAAGCCGAAGTATACACCTGATTTAGAGGTTATTCCGAGGGTAATTACGTATAGGGGGTGTACAGGTGGTCTTCTTAGACCCAAAAAAAAAAAACTGTGGATGAACGTACTCAAAGGACAGCTCTTAAATATGGATAAAAATTACAAAGTACCGTTAATAGTGAGTTTGACTCTAGGTAATATTTTGATCTTGAAATATGTAAGAATTTAGTATCCGGGTGTTAGAATATATTTAAATTAGAATATTAAAATTAAAGTTTAATTTTATTCAGTGAAAATTTATAATGAATTTATGATTATGTTTATGAATATAATTTTATTCAGAAATTTTACTATAATTTTTTATAATTTTTTTTTTAATGTTTAATGTATTTTATTTATAATAAATTATTTTTTAGTTATTAGAAATTATTATTTTATTTTAATAATTTTTTTCTATATGTTATTTTATTATTTTTATATTATTCAGTAATATTAAAAATATTTTATATTAAAAATTAAAGTTGAATTTTATTCAGATTGTTGTTAAAAATTGGATTTTTTTTGATAAAAATTGAATGAAGATTAAAAAGAATGAGGACTATTAGAATATTTTTGTTGTTGTTAAAAAGTTGTTAATTTAACTCAGAAAAAATGTAAAGTTATGAGTTGCGAGTCGATGGGGGGGATCATTCAAAATGTTAACATTTCTGCAAATTTTGTTTGGTTATATCCTTATAAATCTACTATCCAAAAAAAACTATAAATTGAAAAATTTTCGTTTTTTTTATGATATACAAAAAAATGGTGACAATCACAAAATTTGAATTTGAAATTTTTTTTCACAAATAAAAAAATTTCCAAAAAATAAAATTAATAAAATATGATTTTAAATATTATCTAGTTTTTCAAATAATTTTTGTTGTTATATAAGAAAAAAAAAAAGGAGAATTATTTCTAATTTCTAATTAGGTTATTGTTTCTCTTTAAGATAGATTTAGTTAATTGTTGCTTAATGAGTTTTGTCTTAATTGTTATTAATATATTTTTTTATTATATTTATATTATTATCTATTTCTAATATTTATGTGGTTTGAATTTTTATAGAATTGATGCTTTTATTTTTTTTAGTTTATATTATTAGAAAAGAAGAAAAAAGAGTAGGATTGATTGTTTATTTTTTTTTTCAAAGTGTGGTTTCTTTATTATTATTATTATGTTTGATTATATCATTTAGAAAGTTAATTTTTTTATTATTATCAGCTAAATTAGGGGTTTTTCCTTTTTTTTATTGAATAGTAGTTGTTAGAGTTAAGGTTAGTTTTTTTGCAAATATATTTGTATTAAGGTTACAAAAATATTCTGTTTTTTGGTTATTATGGTTGGTTTATGATGTTAGTTTAACGTATTTATATTTGTATGTTTATTTAGGGGTTTTTTTTGTAGTTTTTAGATTATTAATAATTAGGGATTTGTGGTTATTATTAATTTATTCTTCTGTTTCTAATACAGCAATGATTTTATTGAGATTATATGGTTCGAATTATTTTTTTGTTTATGTTTTATATTTAACTATTATTTTATTAATTATTTTTATGGTTTGAAAAATAAATTCTTTTATAGAAGGTTTATTAATTGTGTTTTTCTTTTTAGTAATTCCTCCTTTTGTTTTGTTTTTTATGAAGTTTTATATTATTCTTAGTTTAGAATCTATATTAAAATTAGGTTTTTTTTTATTTATTTTTGATGTTATTGTTTTATTATATTATTTTAGTTTAGTTTTTATGAAATTTTTGCTAATAGATTTAGGAGTATTAATTTATATAATAAATTTTTTAGTTTTGTTAATGGTTTTGACTATAAGAAATTGTGTTGCGATGAATATTTTCAACTAATCATAAAGATATTGGTACTTTATATTTTATTTTAGGTGTGTGATCTGGCTTTTTGGGTGCTAGAATTAGTTTGGTAATTCGTACTGAATTAGGGATAGTAGGAAGAATTATTATAGATGAGCAAATTTATAATTCTATAGTAACTGCTCATGCGTTTTTAATAATTTTTTTTTTTGTCATGCCTGTAGCTGTAGGAGGTTTTGGTAATTGATTATTACCTTTAATAATAAATGTTATGGATATAGCTTTTCCTCGTTTAAATAATTTAAGATTTTGATTGGTTCCTGTAGCTTTATTATTTATGTGTATAAGTATGTTAGTTGGTTTAGGAGCCGGGACGGGATGAACAGTTTATCCACCGTTATCTAATTCTATTTATCATTTTGGAGGTTCTGTAGATTTAGCAATTTTTAGTCTTCATGTAGCTGGTGTTTCTTCTATTTTGGGCGGTATTAATTTTATTACTACATGTTTAAAAGGTAAAGTTAGTTATGTTTTAAGTTTAGAATTTTTAAATTTATTTGTCTGAGCCATGATTGTTACTAGGTTTTTATTAGTTTTAAGATTACCTGTATTAGCTGGTGGGATTACTATATTATTATTAGATCGTAATTTTGGTTCTTCTTTTTTTGATCCAAGAGGAGGGGGTAATCCTATTTTATATCAGCATTTATTTTGATTTTTTGGTCATCCTGAAGTGTATATTTTGATTGTTCCTGGTTTTGGAATAATTTCTCAAATTGTAATTAGAATTTCTAAAAAAGGAGAAATTTTTGGGTATTTAGGTATAGTTTATGCTATGATTTCTATTGGGTTATTAGGCTTTATTGTTTGGGCTCATCATATATTTACTGTTGGTATAGATGTTGATACTCGTGCTTATTTTACTGCTGCTACAATAGCTATTGCTGTCCCTACAGGAATTAAAATTTTTAGTTGAATTGGGACATTATTTGGTGGTGTTTATTCTTTTGATTATTTGTTATTATGAGTTTTAGGCTTTATTTTTTTGTTTACTATAGGTGGTCTTACAGGTATTATTTTATCAAATTCTAGATTAGATATTGTGTTACATGATACTTATTATGTGGTTGCGCATCTTCATTATGCTTTAAGAATAGGAGCAGTTTTTAGTTTGTTAGCTGGCTTTTTCTATTGATTTCCTTTATTTAGTGGTGTTTGTATAAATTCTAAATATTTATTAGTTCAGTTTTTATTAATATTTGTAGGTGTTAATATAACATTTTTTCCTCAACATTTTTTAGGTTTATCTGGTATACCTCGTCGTTATTCTGATTATGCTGATAGAATATTATTTTGAAATATTATTTCTTCTTTTGGTGCGTTTGTATCATTTTTTGGGGGTATTATAATTATTTTTATTGTTTGGGAAGCTTTAGTTTCAAAACGTGTGTTGGTATCTGTTTTAGTAGGATATTGAGATGTTGAGTGAAGGTATGATTATCCTTTAAGATTTCATGCCTCAAATGAAGTTGCTAAAATTTATGTCTAATTAAATTATCTTTAATTTATAATTTAAAAGTATTATTACGTTTGATTTCCAATCAATTAATATTAAATTATATTAATAATATATAAGCTTTAAGTGTACAATTGCAAATTGTAAGAATTTTTATTATTTGGTTATTAATTTACTTTTTGTATAAAGGATAAAAGTAGAAAATAAAATATTTAATTAGTTTTATTATTTGATTAAGTTTTTAATGTAAAATATTAAAATGATAAAATTAGTTATTAATGATAAATTAGTTTTTATTATATCTGAATTTTCATTTTGATTTTTATTAAAAAAGAAAAAAAATTAAGTATATAAATTTTTATATTATTATATCAAATTAATGTTTTATTATTATAAAATTATTAAAATAATTGGGTGTTAGTTTTACTGTTTATTAAAAACATAGTTTATAATTTTATAGATGAATTCTGCTCAATGATAATTAAATAGCTGCAGTAATCTGACTGTACTAAGGTAGCATAATCATTAGTTTCTTAATAAGAAACTGGAATGAAGGAATATAAAGATTATTTTATTTTTAATAATTTTTAGAATTTATATTAAAAGTGAAAATACTTTTTTATTGATATTAGACGATAAGACCCTATAAATTTTTAATTTATATTTTATTTGGGGTAAATATAATAAATAACTATTTATTTTTTTTTTAATTACTTTAGGGTTAACAGGGTAATAGAAATTTTTAGATCTTATCAAGATTTTTGATTACTACCTCGATGTTGGATCATTATAATAATAAAGTAGAGTTTATTAATTTTAGTCTGTTAGACTATCAAATTTTACGTGATCTGAGTTTAGACCGATGTGAATTAGGTTAGATTTTATCTATCTATTAAAATATGTAGTACGAAAGGAATGTTATTTATATTATAAATAGTAATATGTCAGAATAATGAGATAGATTTAGATTCTATAAATTTTATTAATTTTATTTTGAATTTCTTTTTTAATTTTTTATTTTTCTTATCTATTTAGTGTTTTGTTTTTAACTTTTATAATTTTTTTTATTATATTAGTTTGTTTTTCTAATTCTATATTCATTAAATTTTTAGTAATTTTAGTATATGTAAGTGGTGTAGTTGTTTTTATTTTATATATTTCTTGTATATGTTGGAATGTAAATTCTAATTTTTCTAAATTATTTCTTTTTCCTGGTTTGTTTATTTTTTATTTAATGGATTTTGGGACAATAATTAAATTTACTGAGTTAGGCGAGTTTTTTTGAATATTTTTATTTTTTAGTTTTTTGTTTAATTCTTTGGTAATGAGTTATTCTTTAAATTTATTTAAAGTATCTGGTTCTTTACGATTTTAGGTTTAATAAGATAATTCTTAATGGTTTGCAGTCATTAGATTTTAAATCAATATTTTAAGGTTACGATCCTTATTAGAAATTTGGTTAATAAAGTAGAATTATTCAACTTTTTGGTAGTTGCGACTTTTCAATAGTAAAGATAAAGCATTAATTGTATCGACTTGTCGTGTCGGAGATTTTTCTTTAATGGTAATAGTTTTGTTAATAGTAGTATTGTTAGTTTGATTTAATTGAGTAAATTCATTTGTAATTGGTTATTATTATGATTATAATTATTAGTTTATTTTTATTATTTTTATTGTTTATAAATTTTAGAATATTATCTAACAAAGTTAGAATTAATTTTATTTTGGTTATTTTTACTGAAATTAGGAGAATTTCTTATTTTTTAGTAAAATTAATATTAGCTATAATAGTTTTTTTATTTTTAAATTATAATAGATATATTTATTATAGAGTTGGATTAACAATAAATTATGGCTATGTTTTTATTTATTCAATAATATTTGTTTTCTTTATTTGGTTAATTTGAATGATTAATAACATTATTAAAATACTTAGACATTTTTTACCTTCCGGTATTGAAGGTTTATTGAAATTGTTTATTCCTGTTTTGGAACTAATTGGAGTTTTAATTCGACCATTAACTTTAGCTATTCGTCTAGCAACTAATATTAGTTGCGGTCATGTAGTTTTATTAATGTTTAGTTTTTTTTGTTTTAATATTGCTAATTATTTAGTAATTTCAATTAGAGTGTTATTATTTGGATTATATTTTATTGAATTTTTAGTTTGTGCAATTCAAGCTTATGTATTCTGAAGTTTAATTTATATTTATATAATAGAAATTGAAATTTAGATAGTTAAAATATAATATTTGCTTTGTAAGCTTAAGTTTTCTAAGTAGCTAAATAGCGATTTATTTACATTAAATAGGTTGTTAGTTTATTATGCCAGAAATTGGGTTACATTGATGTTGTAATTATCAAGATTTTAGTATGGCAGAATTATGTGTTGAATTTAAGTTTCAATTATTTTACTGAAAATTAAGTTTATAGAATAGAAGTTTTGGGAACTTCAGGTTAATTTTTAATTCGTTTAATAATTGAATTAGTTATTATAATATTAATGATTTTTTTGAGAGTTTGTTTTTTAACCTTATTAGAACGAAAAATTCTTGGATATGTCCAAAATCGAAAAGGACCTACTAAAGTATTATTAGCTGGTATTTTACAACCTGTGATCGATGGGGGTAAGTTAATTTTGAAAAGTTTAATAATTGAAAAAATTTATTATTTTTTAATTCCTTTTTTTTCTATTGTTTTAATAAGAATTTTGAGGTTGAGTTTGTGATTTATAAGTGTTAGTGTTGTAATAAGGAATATAATTTTTTTTATTTTAATTTTTAGTTCTATAATTGTTTATATTTTATTTATGTTAGGTTGAAGTAGAGAAAATGTTTATGGAGTTTTAGGTGGGTTACGAAGTTCTTCTCAAATAATTGCTTATGAGATTATTATGTTTTTTTTATTATTGTTATTAGTAATATATAATTTAAGTTGAAATTTGAGAAATTATTCTTTTTCTGTATGATTTATTTTGGATTTATTTGTAATTTGGTTGTTAATTTTATTAGTAGAAACAAATCGTAGTCCTTATGATTTTGCAGAAGGGGAAAGAGAATTAGTTTCAGGCTATAATATTGAATATATAGGAGTTTTATTTGCTTATATATTTATTGCGGAGTATGGTATAATAGTTTTTTTTAGGTGAGTTACTAGGGTGTTATTTTTAAATTCATTTATATTTTTAGTTATTTTAATTTTTTTAGTGGTAGTTCGAGGTTTTATCCCTCGAAGTCGTTATGATATTTTAATATCAAATTGTTGAAAATTTATATCTATGGTTCTTAGGTTTTTAATATTTAAATTTTTTTAATGTGAGTTTTAAAAAAAAATTCTTTAGTACAAATATTTAATTATTTTTTAGTAGATTTAGCTACTCCTAGAAACCTTTTATGATTTTGAAATTTTGGTTTTATACTAGGAATTTCTATAGTTATTCAGGTTGTTAGGGGGTTTTTACTATCATTATATTATAATGACTCTGTATCTTATGCTTTTTATTCTGTTACTTATTTAATGTTAGAAGTTGAAAATGGCTATGAATTTCGATTTATTCATTCAAGTGGTGCTAGTTTATTATTTTTTTTGATTTTTATTCATATTGGGCGAAGAATATGATTTAAGTCTTATTATATATTAGAGGTATGGGAATCTGGTGCTGTTATTTTTTTATTATTAATATTGGTATCATTTTTAGGTTATGTATTACCATGAGGTCAAATATCTTTTTGAGCTGCAACAGTTATTACTAATTTATTATATGTAATTCCTTATGTAGGAGGTCAGTTGTTAGAGTGAGTATGGGGTGGTTTTAGAGTTGGTGGTCCAACTTTATCTCGATTTTTTATTTTACATTATATTATACCTTTTTTGATTTTGGTTTTAAGTCTTGTTCATTTAATATTTTTGCACTTAGATGGAAGTAGAAATTCTTTAGGTGTTAGGACAATTAATGATAAAGTTGAATTTCATTGATATTATTCGGTTAAGGATATTATATCATTTTTATTATTAATAATATTGTTTTCTTTAATAATATTGTTAATACCTTTTATTTTTATAGATTCTGAAAATTTTTTATTTGTGGATATTATAAAAACTCCTGAGCATATTAAGCCTGAGTGATATTTTTTGTTTGCTTATCGCATTTTACGTAGTGTTCCTAATAAATTAGGTGGTGTTATTGGTTTAGTAATAAGAATTGTAGTTTTAATATTATTACCTTTTATATCTAAGCAATTTTATAAATTTAATGATATTATTAATCAATATCTAGTTGTTTTTCATTACTTAATTTTTATTATATTAACTTGATTAGGTGGATGTGTTGTTGAGTGACCTTATAGAAGGCTAGGCGGTTTAATAAGAGTTTTATATTTTATTATATTTTTTATTTAATTAAGATTTATTATTTTGAAAATAATATTAGTATTAATTTATGTTTTTTGGTGTATTAATTTTAAGGTTTTTAATAATATTTTTGTATTTGTGAGGGGATTATATAAAAATTCTAATTTTTTTGGAAATTTTGAGATTAATTTTGCTATCTTTGATTATATTTTTATTAAAGCTAGATATTTTTTCTATAAATTTTTTTTTTATAATTTTAATTTTTTTGGTATGTGAGTCTAGTATGGGATTTTTATTATTTATTTTTTATATCAGAATAGAAAGTGAAGTGGTTAAAAAACTTATATTAGTACAATTATAAGGTTACTCTTTATATGAAATTTAGAAATTGGTGGTATTTTTCTATTGTTTTTAATATTAAAGGATAATTTATTTCATGATGAGGAGTATAATTTTTATTGAAAAATATCAGATTATAATTATTTAATAGTATTATTAGTTTTATTTATGTATTTAATAATAGTAATAATTGAAATTAATTTTAAGTTAAGATTAAATTTATTATTAGTTTTTTTATTTTATTTGATAATGGTAAGGAATTTACTTATCTTTTTTTTGTTATATGAAATGGTTTTTATTTTAATTATATTTGTAATTTTATTACTAGGATATAGTTATGAACGTTTGATAGCTGCATTTTTAATAATATTTTATTCTTTTTTATTTTCAAGACCTGTTTTGATAATATTATTATTATTTGAACAATCTTTTTTAATTAAAGAATGATTAAACTATTCTTTTTTAATTATATATTTTTTTATAGGGGCTTTTATTGTGAAATTTCCTGTTTTTGGTTTTCATTATTGGCTTCCTGTAGCTCATGTAGAAGCTTCAACTATTGGATCAATATTATTAGCTGGATTATTATTGAAATTAGGCGCAGTTGGTGCTTTATACATAGTAATTTACTTAAAATTTATAGTAAAATGTCATTGGATAGTTGTGTCTATTACAATTTTAATATTAATAATTTTATCCATAAGAGACTTAAAAATTATAATTGCTTATTCTTCAGTTGCTCATATAACTATAGTTTTTTATGTTCTAATATTAGGGTTTAATATTGGAAAAAAAGGGTCAATCTATATAATGTTTTATCATGGTTTTATTTCTCCTTTAATGTTTTGAGTAGTTGGGATACTTGCTTGATGAAAAACTCGTTCTTTAATTGTAATTAAATCTATAATTTTTTCTTATATTTTTGTATTGATATTATTTTTTTTATTTATTTTAAATATAAGTTTTCCTCCTTTTTTAGGGTTTTTAAGAGAGATTTTAATATTAAAAGCAGTTTTATTTATACCTTTTGTTTTACTATTATTAATTTTAAGAATTTTAATGTCATGTTATTATAATATTTATTTATTTTGATGTTTTAATGGTGTTGTTGGTCTTTTATTTAAAATAAACTTTTTTATAATTGATTTATTTTTATTTTTGTTGTTGAGTTTAATATTAAATTTTTATTAATAAAGTAGATTTTATGGCATATTGTGGTTATGCAGAACTTTTAATAGTGATTATATATATTAGAGTGATATATTTTGTTTTGCTTCTTATAATTTTATTTACAATAATTTTAGTAAACAACGGTTCTTTTTTAGTAAGTTTTAAAGTTTTCAATTTAGGTATTTTTAGAGATATAGAAATTTATATAAACATTTGAAATTTAATGTTTTTTTTTATAGTAATTTTTATTAGAATAAGGGTTATAATTTTTTCTTTTTCTTATATATCAAGTTTATCTGTAACAAATTTTGTTTTTTTATATTTTAGGTTTGTTATTAGTATAGTTTGACTGATCTTAAATAATAATTTTTATTGGATAATATTTGGATGAGATGGTTTAGGGGTTGTATCTTTTTTGTTAATTATTTTTTATATAAATTATGAAAGAATCAATAATGGATTATTTACTATTTTTCAAAATCGAGTTGGGGATTTATTTTTTGTTTTATTTATAATTGGGATTATTAATATAGAATTGCATTCAAATTTAGTGTTGAAATGAGGGATAATATTTTTAATTTTAGGGAGGTGTGTAAAAAGAGCTCAATTTCCTTTTAATGCTTGATTACTTTCAGCTATAAGTGCTCCGACTCCTATTTCTTCTTTAGTTCATTCTTCTACATTAGTTGTTGCAGGTGTTTATATTTTATTGCAATTTAGTTATTGTTTAAATGATATCTTATATCTTTTGAAATATATTAGCATTTTAACATTATTTTTGAGGTCTTTTGGTTTATTAAATGAGGTTGATATAAAAAAATTAATTGCATATTCTACTTTAAATCATGTGTCTTTAATAATATATTTTTTAAGTTTTCAACTATTTAAGATTGTTTATTTTCATTTGAATGTACATGCTATGTTTAAGTCTTTAATATTTATATGTTTTGGCTTTGTTATATTAACTTCTTGACATTCACAAGATAAGCGTTTAGTTTTGTTATTAAATCTAAATCCTTTTATTAAAATCATTTATTATTTTTCTTGTTTATGTATAGCTGGTTTACCTTTTTTGAGAGCTTTTTTTTCAAAGGACTTTATAATTGAGAAAATTATGGAATCAAGGCTAGAGTTTTTTTTTATTATTTTTTTACTTTTTTTTTTAGGAATTGGTGTTTTTTATAGAATTAAACTATTAAATTTAATTTATCCTTCTTATTCTTATATGATTATTGAGAAAAGACTTATGGCTATAATTAGAGTCTTAGTTATAATATTTTTGATGATTTTAATTATTAATGTTTATATTTCTTTGGTTTTTAGTCTTTCTTTGGAGGTTTTTTCTAATAAAATATTTATTTATATAATTATATTGGTGTTTATTATCTTAAGTATTTTTACTGATTTTAATTATAAAATTGTCAGGTACGAAAAAATAAAAAATTTCAAGGAGATTTGACTTATAGATTTTTATTTTTTAGATAAATTTATGTACTCAAGTATTATAATTATATTATTATATATAAATCAATTAAATAAAATAAAGTTATTTTTAATAATAAATTGATGAATTATAATTTTGGTGATTGTATTGTTTTAATAAAATAAGCTTTAAAAGTGTAGTTTTGAAGAAACTAAGAGTTATTTATATTTTTTAAAGTGTTTCGCATGTATTATTTTCGTTAATAAGGTTTAGATAAGGATTATTACTGTAGATTTTCAAAATCTAAGATTATTCTGCAAAGTTAAGCTAATTAAGCTGTGGGATTCATACTCCTAATATTTTTTTGTAGTTTTAGATTAATTAAAATTAATTATATAAGAAAAATAAAATGTTTTATTTTTTTTTAATTAATAGCGTGCCAGCAATTGCGGTTATACGAATAAAAAAAATATTTAAGTGAAAGTTAATTTAAATTTAAAAAAATAAGGTTAAATTTTTTTTTTAATTATTAAATTTTAAAGAGTCAATGGGATTAGATACCCCAGTAAATAATCAAATGAGTTAATAAAAAATCCATTAATTGGCGGTTTAATTATAATAGAGAAACTTGTGAATTAAATGAATATCGCATTAAATGTAGTATTAAAAATTTGTAATTTTGTATGTTCGATGAAAAAATTTAATTTTATTAGATTCAGATACACATAAATTATTTTTTAAGTTTTATGAGTTGCAAGATTAATATAAATGATTTTTGAAGATGAATTTATTAGTAAATTAAAAACTATTGAATGATTTATTAAAAGTACATATCGCCCGTCAGCTTTAATTTAAAGTAAGTCGTAACATAGTGTGTTTATTGGAAAATGAACATAATGATATTTTGAGGTATATATTCTTTACAAGATGCTCTTAGGGTTACAATAGAGCAGATTGTTTATTTTCATGATTATTTAATAATAGTAATATTAATTATTATTATTGTGGTTGGTTATTTTTTAATATTTGTTTTATTTTCTAAATCTTATTCATCAAGAATTGTAGCTGATCATTTAGTAGAAAGAATTTGAACTATTCTCCCTATTATCGTTTTAATTTTTTTAGTTTATCCATCTATTTATTTATTATATTTAATTGACGAGAGAAGTGTTGAGTTTTTATGTACTTTAAAAGTTATTGGACATCAATGATATTGAAGTTATAAAATAGATGGTTTGTTCTTTTTAGACATTGATTCATATATGGATTCAGATAGGGCTGTGCGTTTAATAGATGTTGATAATCGTGTTGTAGTCCCTGTACAAGAACATATTCGTGCTTTAATTACTTCAAGTGATGTTCTTCATTCATGAGCCTTACCTTCTTTAGGAGTAAAAATAGATGCTATCCCCGGACGTTTAAATCAATTTGTTTTTATGGTTATATTTAATTCGGTTATTCATGGACAATGTAGAGAAATTTGTGGTGTAAATCATTCTTTTATACCTATTGTAATAGAAGCTGTAAGATTAAAAGATTTATTGTGTTGATAAAGCTTATATAAGTTTTAGCCTTTTAAGCTAAAGAATTTTCAATAATGATTAGAGTTTTTCATGTATTAAGATTAAGTCTTTGACCTTTATTAATAAGAGGAGCAGTTTTTTTAAGATTTATTAGATTATATTTATCAATGAAGGTTGGTTTTAATGTATTATTACTTATTTCAATTCTAGTAATATTAAATTGATTTAAAGATGTTAGTCGTGAAAGAGACTTGTATGTGGAACATAGATTTTTAAATAATGTTTTTTTCAAAACAGGCATAATTTTATTTATTACATCAGAAGTTATATTTTTTGTATCTTTTTTTTGATGTTATTTTGATTTTGTATTAGTTGTTGATTTTGAATTAGGTGGTGTTTGACCTCCAAAAGGAGTTCAAAGAATTAATCCTTTTAGAATTCCTTTATTAAATACATTAATTTTACTTTCATCAGGAGTATTAATTACTTGAAGGCATTTTTCTATTTTAAATAATGATTGATTTTATTCGGTAGTAACTTTATCATCAACTTTAATTTTAGGTTTATATTTTTTATTTATTCAATTCCAAGAATATGTTGATGCTACTTATACTTTTATGAGAAGAGGGTATGGTAGAATTTTTTTTTTAGCCACTGGTTTTCATGGATTTCATGTGATATTAGGATGTGTATTAATTAGAGCAAGATTGTATCGTATAATTATATTAAGATGTGATGCTTTTTCTCATTATAATTTTGAATTTTCAGCTTGGTATTGACACTTTGTTGATGTTGTTTGGTTATTTTTATTTATTTTTATTTATTGATGAGGTTTTTAAATGTGAATTTTATTATTATATGTATTAATTTCTTTTATTGTACCTTTAATCATAGGAGTTGCAAGAATTTTAGTTAGGTCTAAAATAATAAGAACTGATAGATTTGAGTGTGGATTTGATTCATTTAATGTAAGAGTCTTTCCTGTTTCCTTACGTTTTTTTATCTTTTGTATTATTTTTTTAATTTTAGACTTAGAATTAATTATCATATCAGTAACTCCTATGGTTTTATGGTCAAGTGGTTTTATTTTGAATATTGTTGTATTTTTATTCCTAATTACATTAAGAATATTAATAGAATGACTATTTGGAAGATTAAGATGAGCAGAATAAACTGGGGGTGATAGCGTAGAATAAACGCATAAAATTTGTTCCTTTCGCGAGCAAAGCTTTAGCTTTGCTCAAATCACTCACAGTTTGT
>Ga0116228_10003281_pt1 | contig 14195 bp, 7 predicted proteins | sample S1TSphfallax_2_FD_89694 | JGI IMG/M metagenome (GOLD analysis project Ga0116228, IMG submission 89694) | Host-associated microbial communities from peat moss isolated from Minnesota, USA - S1T2_Fc - Sphagnum fallax MG | ecosystem: Host-associated > Plants > Peat moss > Unclassified | place: USA... | reverse complement strand
GGTTATAAAAGGAGATAGTCTAAGGAACAACTCTTCAGCAGATCAACACCAGTTGATGGATCAATAAAACTTGTCTTGTCTTGTAATTATTCACTTGTTTGTAGTCGGTCCATAACACCTTATGGCAAAGTGAAAAATTCGTCATGCTTTGTTTCTACACAATCCTTTCCACAATTGATATTCCCATCCTTGTGTTTCAAACTTCTCAAAGTTTTTGATGTTGTATTCCTTGGCATAGGACGTCACAATCTATTTATTTACAATACCAACTAATACATTGATCTCTCATCACACAATCAATGACAAAAATGTGGCTACCTTTTTTTTCATTTTCAAGAACTAAGCTACATATTTAGATTAATCATTTTTTTCAAGATCAAGACAAGATAATGCACTTCCTACATTCTCCCAAACTCCTTAATTTTTTATCTTGCATAGTTGTATGATGACACATGCACTATTTCATATCATCATTGTCGCCAATGGTTTATTCTATGAATGTATTCAGGTGAGCCTACTTATTTGACTAACAACATTTTGTCGTTGATATTGTTATAGGAATCATTGGTGTCTTTTGATGCACTTTCTTCTTGTTTATAAACCCTTTTGAAGGCCTTTTTGAATATGCCAAATTGGTCTCCTACACCTCCTTGGGTCCTTTCATGTATGGCACCAGTGCATCTTGCTTTCCTACTATAAAGTAGAACATGTGTCTCATATGCATCATCTTTTAAGTTTGCATGGTTTGCTAGCCATTTCTTGAGTATCTTGGCTTCAAGACCACATGTTACTTTGTTTTTGATCCCTAGAAGATAGTCTCACTACCTTTGGAAACATGTTATGTAGTTTTGGTTGATTGGTCATGTTGGCCATTGATTATCTCCAAGAGTTTGTTGCAAGTTGTTTAGAAATTTTGGAATAAACATACAAATGATTGTTGCATAATTTTTATAATCTTACAACCCATGGCTTAAAGCCCAACATCCAACTTCTATTTTTTTTTACTTTGCATTTACCCCCCCCCCCACTCTATCTAATCCATAGGTGGATACAAGTCAAGGTCTGTTAGAGTTTTCCAAGAATATTATCCATTCCCTCTTAACACATTGTAGTGTTGTCACGCTACTTACTTTGAAAAATTAAGATTATAGCTTGTGCATTGTTGATGCAAAATTCTTCTTATACATTTAAACAATATTGACTTAATCATTAATGAAATGATAATAGTTTTTTTTTTTCTTACAAGGGATTGTGATAACTTTGTTTACCCCTATGGAGGCTAATAGTAAAAGGACTTAATATATCATATATTGTTACATTATGCACCTATATGTTCAAAACATTTGGACTTCCATCAACTGTTTCAAAATTTTTGTAGTTAGATCAATGAAAAAAATAAAATCTCCTTACATATCCAAGACATTCATCAGGAAGGATTTTCATTTCTATCTTACATATTTTTACTTCTAGGTAGATGCAAGCTATGATGGCTCACTTTTGTGACAAATAAATGTTTTTTCCCTTGGGTACCCTTTATTCAAATGCATGTGGTGATTAAAATATCCTTGGATTTATTTTGGATTTAAATTAACAATTTCATTATGAAAAGAACTAGGTGATTATTTATTGATTAAAAAATTCATTTGTTAGTAGTTATGGACCTTTGAAGTAAAAAAATATGGATTAGTCATCTCACTGGAACATCACAAAATGGAAAAAAATAAAATGATTCAAATTCCAAATTTGTTATTAGGACTCAATATATAATGCAATATAAGATGATGAACTCATATGAAGAATCTTTTATTTGAAAACCTTAACCGTTTAATAGTTAAGGGCTTTTGAATGGTTCAAATTTGATCACATTTTCATAAGTCACATGAGTTGCAATTTATTTTTTTTCAAACTATTTTTCCCAAAAGCATATTTTTTGAAATTTTTAGATGGGGCATTATTCATTTATACTTTATAGATTTTCCTTTTAGGACTTTCAAATTTAAAATGACATTAATTACATTAAATACAAGTTTTCACATAGATTTGAAAAGGTTTGTGGGTGATTGCACATGTATTATTCAAAGGTTTAAAAAATAATTAAAAAAAATAACAACCATGTCCATTTGAATCATTTTAAAGAATCTTGTATGAACTTATAAGGAGTGTAAATTTTATTGCTATTGAACCACTATACCATGCATTCACCCCTCTTCAGCCGTTTCACAATTTATAAAATTAGATTAATTAAATGAATTCTCTCGAGTATTTCCCCTTTTGGTTCCCAAATAGTCAACGTGTTCAAATAATATTTTTTATTTTTCCTAGCTTTATTTTATGATGGATTTATTGAATGTCAAAACCAAATGTGTTCAAATTATATCTCATTTTTTTCCCACAACATTATCAAAAATTTATTATTCATGATTAATTTGTTATGGACACAAAACATTTGGATTATGTCACTTTTAAGAAATTCAAATAATCATTTGATTTTTTAATGATATTTCATATATTAAAAATGACACAATGTTTTTGAATGGTGCTGCAATGGTCATAACTTGCATTCTTTACAAGGTCCCTTACACCCATTAAACAAAAAAATCTTGTTGTTGGTTTAAATAATTTTCCAACAATATAATATGTGTGAGTTTTTTCCTTGTTAATTGGGGTTGGGATAAATTTGATCATAATAGTTTTTCACCACTAATTTTTTTGACTTCGATCATGTTACACTATGTTAAAAGCAAGTTCCTACATGTGTCAATCTTTTGTAATGATCAATCCATGTCACTTATATTTTTTTCTCTCATATATGTATTAAAGTTTGTCCTCACAACAACTTTGTCGAGACATATATGTTTATTCAAAGTTTCTATTATAATAATAAATTCCTATTTGTTGTGTTGTTCCCTTTTCATTCAAGTTCATTTTAAAGCACGATTTTTTTTCTTTAATTATGCAAGTAGTCCACATGTACACAATGATGTGGTTTACATGTGAAGGAATATTTGAATATTCTTTTGATGTGGTAGCATTGTGGGACATGCCAAATAATATTTGATCCACATCAAGTGAACATGTCAAAAAAAATTCCTTAAGATATTATAAAAAATATCCATATTTGTTCACATTCACCTTTTCACCAAATACCATCCTTGATCATGCATGGTATTTATAAATGGCTTATTTCATTTCCATAGCAAACATGTGTCATGCAATAGGTCAAAATAACATCAACAAAAAAATATTGTGCGAAAACCCATAAATATTAGCATTATTGGTTAAGACTATGGTTACCTTGGTTTTGTTGCAAACATCACAATTCAAAAAGCTACAAATGATTTTCAAATGTCATTGAAGCTCCCTATTACATCTCCATCCACCACCAAAGTTGTTGGTAACATTCTTCAACTTGCCAATGGCTCCCTAGTTAAAATCTAAGATTAACCAAAAGAATTACAATATACATAGAATTCCACATTTGACTAACATTTGTGTTGTGTGGTATACAACCTCATTCATTGATTTTCTCTCATGCGATGTGATGTTGTTGTGTCCATAATAAAGTAATTTTCAAAGGCTTTCAAAGTTGAAGTGCAAATATAGTGACTTTCTATTTCAAATTGATTTATTCCATCTTTAACATTAATTATTATGGGCAAAAATCTTGATTGTGGTAAGTGCAAGCATGATCTATTGTTTAGAAGGTAAATCATATGTGTTCATCATTTTTCTTTTTCTTTTGTTCATTGAAAATGGTTGATGACTTATAATTAACATCAAATATGCATGTTATTTATTTGGCACAAATTATAATTTAGCCATGCAAAGGAGCAAATGGTTGTATTCTTTTCATTGCATATTTTGACCCTTGAAAAATGTGTTCCTTCTTGATCAAATATTGAAATACAAATATAGATAAATATAATGCAAAGAAAAATTATATAGTGGCTTAAATATGTGCATATCAAAAAATTAAATAATAATAAAACATGGGGGAAAAATATCCTCTCACCTAATACCCCTCAAACTTGATACCTTGTTTTATGTAGGTGGTGTAGAATTTTAACAATTAGTGTTCCCCTAACATGCACATTATAAATAATTGCCCACATATGTCAAACGACACCCATTGTTTCACTTCAATAACCCACATCCACTAATCATGGAGACCATGCCATTGGCTTGTGTCATTAACGTGTCCATGAAAAAGATAGTGGAGTGACTCCTTGCCATAATCCTTCTCCACCATGTCTAGTTGCAAGGGAGTAAACATGTGCTTGATGCCTTCAAACAATTGATTATGCCCAATAATTGGCTTGATCCTTCTTTGCTACCACACATAATCTCACCACTCTCATGGCTCAATTATAAGCAATAATCAACCAACTCTCACCAATTGCCTAGTACATAACCATACTTGATGAAAAGCTTGATGCTTTAATTGGCTATTAGGTTGCGAGTTACAACCCATAATCTTTGACCTCTTCTTTATTAGCAATCTATTAGTTAGCACAAGGTACCACCTTGGGCTCTCATTGGGCCAATGATTTGTAACATTTTGCTACTTGGATGAACATTTCATAATCACTCTCTACATGGATGAAAAGAGGGCATTTCAAATCTCACAAGGGATGGTTATGCCCAGTAACTGGCAAAAAATTCTGCTAGTTCCCCAAATAGTCAGTTTGGTGCATCCACACCTCTACTATTTCCAGTAACCAGCACCCTCTCTAGGGTTCCAAATCCTTTTCCTTCTTGACAAAATACATGACATAGCCTTACGCCCAGACCATGAGGTAGTTTGCTTGGTATAGCAAGCAACCTTAGAAAGTTTCAAAGATCATGCAGGAAAGGGAGCTTAATTGACCTGGAACTGTGTAGGTAAAGATGTTCCAAAACTCCGCTGTATACTATGCTTATCGTGTTTGTCACCCTTTTGCATTGACCTTTCTAGTGCATGCTACCGTATTATTAGTACTCTGTGCCCAAGGCAACCAGCACGATTGAGCACATAGTTCAGTGTTCACTGTGCTAGCTGTACTATAGAAAGCTAATAATTATGTCAGCTAACACTCCCTGCCAGTGCACCACTTTGTGAATGCAGCAAGTCAGGCAATCGTGCAGATCACATTTTATTACAACTTTCCGACCATTCATTAGTTTAGTATTATAGGTTTTACACAAAGATCCTGGGCCCTGGCTGAAAAAACACGCCCCCGCTTGCCTTCTCAACTCCCGGTGTAAAGCATCTCCAGCGGTTCATTGGGAAATGAAATGGCCTGCACGCCATGTTTTCACATCCAAATGTTGTGTTAAAACTTAAAAGTGTTTCCCTCCCCACCTATGAACTTCACATACCAAACTTTAAACAACTGAGGAATCATGTAAATATCACACGTGGGCCAATAGTGCGACCAGCCAATCAGTAGCAGGAAGTGTGTGGACAATAAATGCAAAAACCCAACTAGCAGCAGTCTTTTTTCCGTTTCCCGTATCCCTTGAAACCTCAGTATCGTGCAATAAATTGGTGTACCCACACCCACTTTTACAGCACTTTGGTGTATTGCTTCATCCAAAACTGCCGTGCAGGCCATTTTCCAGTGAACCGCTGGAGATGCTCTAAGTACCTACTTTCTCAACACCAGCATGTGACTAAAAGCTTACAAATCAGTGGTTACAGTCATTAGACTGCTGTCACACAAACTCCCCTTCCAGCTCTTACTCTGGGCCCTACGTTTGGTGAGATCTGGCTGCATCAAAAAGCCCATTAGATAGATATGTAGTCAAAAATTGACGGTGAGGGAGCTGTCAGAACTTTTTGGCCGGGTGGGTTCTTGAGAAGAAACAAAAAAACTAGACATTCTTTTTAAAGGGAGGAACATTCTCTACCACCTTGGATCATGTCAACATCTCGGAGATCTACTTGCCCAAGATCCTGATGATATGGGAGATCAAAGCAGACATTTCGCTGTTTGCTGACCTACAGATTGTGTGAACTGAGCACCCAGGACCTTGGAGGTAATAAGACTTTCTAATTGCCAACATCTAGCCTACACCCGCCATTTGCGGTCCACCAAACTCAACACCGTAGTACCAGGGCCAGTTCGACACCAAATTATATTATGTTCAGAAATGTTGAATTTTTTCAAAACAATTTTATTTTCAGAAAAAAAAAATTATGAAGGAAAATTTAAAGGATCTGATGGAGTGTTTGGAAATAGATCATTTGTTGAAATGGAATCCTCCAAATTAATTAATCATTGGACAAACATGTTTACAGGTGGCCAAGCTACTGCAGTATAGTCCTGATTTTTACTCTTAGGACTAAAATCCAGAACATTTAGGTAATCACCCATCATTCTGACCGAAATTTAGTTTATTGATGGTTTGAACAGCAGATCAAACGGAGAGTGTTGGTGGATCAATTGCACATCCTGGCATCTACAGCGCAAGCGCACGTACATGCAACAGGCGATGGTTCTGAGACCGGGAGACTACACACGAATGGCTCATAATTAAGCCCCTGTCTGGTATGTCGGGCAATGGAACAGGAAGCCCATCAGTTAGGGTGAGCTAGGCGGATGCACCCAACATAATGGGCAAGGGCAAGGCCATTCCATGCATTAAGGCTTGGCAGAATTCAACAATTATTTTTTAAATCCATGTCCAACAGACATGCTTTGGTCACTACTACGAGTGTATCAGAAGATTATGTGATATAAGGTGATTTTTAAAATGACATAATTGCCACCTTAGACCTTAATACCCATGGAAGGCAATCATAGCCAAAAGGCCAAGAAAGTTATTATCATCGTGCCTTTTCTTTGTGAGTGACACATTCAAATTAAATTTTAGCAAATTGTGGCGGTGGGGATGTTAACCCCTAAAGGTGAAAAAAGCCAAATATAGACTGAAAAGCTGACCAAATTGGTCCACCCTGACATTCAGGGGTTAAGGTCCATGATCAAACTATTTTTTTTTGTGGGGAGAAGTCCCTAGGTTTTTACCGAACTTTGGGTTTGGCCACCATAACACTAGAATTCTAGTGGATTTTTAAAAGAAAAACTGCTAGATTTGCTGCATAATTGGCCTCCCTTTTTTTGCCAGACTCATGGTATAACTCATATTGTAGTTTATAATAGTTTGTGTTTCTATGCTTTAAATAGGTATGCTAGCATTTCATTTTGGTTGCTTGTTTTGGCATGGTGTCACCATTAAGGCAACTTGTCAAATCCTTATTTTTTAATTACTCATGACACATGTGTGAGATTAAAATTTGGTTTCATCCATTAAATGTACAATATGTGGTGTTTATTGTGTCATATATTATATCAAAATGGAAAATTTCCATTAAATAATATCTCAATTAAACCTAAATTGAATTGAAAATTCAAGGTGCATGCAATGTCATTTAACATTTTCATTCGAATGGAACTTAATTTTCACAAAATCAATTTTTTTCTCATCAATTGATTAGTTCATTATCATTGGTAGTGCCCAACAATGCAAAACCCAAGTTAAGTAATAGCACATATGGCACAATTTGTCAAAAGTTATCCTTTGGAGTTCCAAATTGGAATTTATTTAGTCAATTCCCAAGTGAAAAAGAATGGAACATGGTTTCTTTTTCATATTTATGTCTTTTAAAAGGTTTTTTTTTCCCTTCTCAACACCATAATCATGAGAAAAATTTCAATACCTTGTACATCCCATTTCCATCCCATTTCTTTTCAATATATATTATTTGAATTGAATTAAATTGAACTAAATTCCAATTCAATTGAAGTTACATGCATGTCATTCAAATTTTTTTCATATGAAGTTAATTTTCACAAAATCTATTCATTTTTTCATCATATGGTCATCACTACTAGTGCATACAAATACAAAACCCAAGTTAGTTAATGAAGCTACTTGTGCCTATTATGTACCCATATAAACACATCATATGATTGTGGGTATTTGAACCTAGCCAAATCTAAAAGATTTTCAATTCTCTATATACTTGAATCTAGCTCAAGTGGATTTTTTTGAATATGTTCAAAACAAATGGGTAAACATTTATAGATCTCCTTTAATATTTTACTCAAAGGGTATAAAAACCTTTATATTTGCACAATAATGGTCTTGGCCATTTCATGTTCAATTTATGAATAAGTTCATGAAACGTTGTATGGTCAAAAATCAAACAACATCATTGGTAAAAAATTGAATTCTTAACTTGTTTTTCATCTTCAACAAACATATAAATGTATATATAAGTTAACATTATAAAAGACAACCATATTAGAATGACACAATTGTTAGATTAAATGGAATATTAGTGTTTTGATCCATTCATCATCATTCAACAAATAAATGTTGTTGCATTTTTATTTAAACTTTTCAATTCCAAAACCACTTTTAGCAATTGAAATCAATAGTAATGCAAATATGGAGCAAAATAATTATCAATTTCAAAATCTCTCATTGTTGAAAACATTGATATTAACAAATGTACATGGAAATTAATGCAACACCTTTCAAATGCCTTTCTACTTTTTGAAAGTTTTCGTTTCAATCTTTAAACAAGTTATTATATTATATCCAATAACACCAACAACATACATAATAAAGAACACATGTAAGTTGTTTTAAATTTATTTTGAATTGTGTTAATTCATGTAATTTATATTAGCAATTATGAATATCAATGAATGTTCATTTTCCTTTGATAATTGATACTTAATAAGTGATTTTAGTAGGCCTTTGAAATAGTGGGCCTTACGTAAGTTTAAATGAAGTTTCCATGGCGTGGCCCCAAATTAAATGTACACAACATTTCATCAACATCAATCTGATATACATACAACTTTATAATGTCTCATGTGTCTAGGTGCATTTGTAAAATAAAATTCATTACAAGTGTAATTACTTACATGTTTAAGTACTATATATTAAGTTAGTGTTTAAAAAAATTCAATTTCTTTAAACAACAACATTATTGATACATTATTGCATTAGACTAAATTTGAAATGAAATATATAACGAATAACTTAATATGCAAAAAAACATTTTTAGAGTAATGTAACCTAATTTAAATTACCACATCAATTTAACATATTTGTATTAAGTCTACCTAAGGGTCCACTGTTTATTCTTTAAACCCCTTACATGATTACCCCATTTATACATGTCCATTTATATTTGTGTTTCTTTTAGGTTAGATTAAATTTTTGATCCATACACATTATATCTAGTGTGTATCTTCATTCATCTTGTTGCATTAACATGTAATTGGGTTTTTGATTAAGTTTATCATGTTGAAATCCTAAACATTTTTATGTCCATGTTAAATTTTGTGCACATGACAAAAACCTAGTTGAACATTTGCACAAGGGTAAATAGGGTAAATGAAATATCGAAGATGAAGTTGTGGATGAACATAAGTATGAATTAAATTTTATTTTTTATGAAATTTCTTTGTATCCACATTAGGGATGTGACATGCATTGAAGTAGTATAGATAAAAGCCACATTAGTCATGAAAGTTGATGAGAATTTTGCTTGTTGGCAAAATATGATGTTCATGTTGTTAGTTTTGCCAAGTAATTGATTTGGGAATTCATGCAAATTGTGGTGCAAGATGCATCAAGATCTTTGCATGATTTATGGTTTTTGGATAGACACCCACATGTGGGTAGAAATGGAAAAGCCTTTGTTAAAGTTGAAGAATAATTGGGAATTATTATAGTTACTATAACAAATGGTAATTTAGTGTTTACCTAGGTTGGTAAAGTTGACTTTGTTCATGAACCCACCCACCAATCTAAGGATATTGCTACAATAACTAAGGAATTGGAGTAGGAGAAGGGAATTAGGAGAAGATTTAGGATTTGGATGTGTGACAACTACCACTTACCTTGGTAAGGGTTGGTTAATTGTGTGTGAGAGAAAAAGGGTGTAGAAGACATAATAGAACAATTAAAGTAGTAATGATGTGCGAGAGTGTTTGAGGTAGTAGAACAAGAACTACATGTATTGGGATCTTTCTTGAATTTTTTTAAGGTGTAAGTTGATGAATAACTTAGTGTGGTATTTTATTAAAGATGTAATCCTTGATTGCATATGAATTTTTCAAGTATTTTATGATAGCATAGTATGTGTGATTGTTTGACTTGGTTTCCTTAAATTCCTTTGTTTCTTATGTACTTTGCACTACTTGTTAATGATGACATTTTACAAATGTATATGTTTATCAATAATAGGTTATTCCCCATTCTATTACTTTCAACACCATGTGCCATAATAACTAGGGCAATTTTCAATTACGAGGAACACTTATTAATTGATTATTGTATTACAACCATTCAAAAAAAATCAAGATTTCATTTCAAGTTTTAAGCTTTTCTTTCATGACCATAACACCACTAATGGCATTAACCATCTTATTTAATTTCATTATTTTGTGAATACCTTTTGCAACACACAATAATAAATTTTCATGGTAAGAACATTCAAAAACATAGACACACACATACCTTGCATTAAATTAAACATTTCATTATGAAAAAGAAAAACACATTCCTCTAAGGAAGGCAAAAAAAAAACCCCTTCTTTCATCCCTTTATACTTTGTGAAATCCATGTAATGATTGTATATGTTAATTGTAACTATCACCTTAGTTTGATAAGGCCATCATCTATCTATTCTATTGGATCTTCCTTTAATTATCCCTATTTGATAGTTTAATGTGTTTTGGCTATCCACTATGTTGGTTATTCCCAATTTGGTTATCTCCTATGTTCTATGTACTGGTTATTTTAGCTAACCTATTACTTTTCGTTTGGTAATTTGGATTTTTAACATTATCCCCTTTTTAGGATTGTAATGTCCTCACAAAATGTCTTTTTCTTTGTGAACATGGTCAATTTCATGAGATGTCCATTAATGTGAAAATTTTATTGAACTCGTCATCTTTGTTTAAATCCAAATTTCAACTATTTTGAACTTACCAAGGTTGGCACCTCCTCCTTCAACAATCTTCTAATACCTTCGTTCTACCCATGTGTTAAGTGGATGGGGCATACATTGTTGATAGTGTCTCAATGTCAAAGTCTTTAATCAAGAGTTGTTGATTGTTGAACTTGAAACATTATAGCATTGGTAGAATCAACCAAAATGTAACCACTTTGTTTGTGACAACATGCAACTTGTAGTCATTTGTAACTAAGTTTGGGAATATTTACAACTATAAGATCAAATTTCAACTATTTTGGCCACTCTTACAACTATGATGCAACTATTGGAAACTTCATCCTATTGGTTGGATGGCTTATAGGTTTATTGTCACCATTGATATATTGATATGTCCCATTAGTTGCAATAGTCACCAAATTAGTTGCATCCTAAAGATATTTTATGGTGACATAGGGGTGTATTTTTATGTATTCATTAAAATTATATTTACAATATGTTACATATATCATAAATATATATTTGTGTATATTAATTATGCACATGTATGTATATTGTTCATATAATGAATATAAAAATTAATATTTGAACTCTGAAATTTATTATTCAAATCTGAAAATTGATATTTCAGTTATGAGATGTATATTTGAATCTTTAAAAATGATATTTCAAATTTAAAAAAAAGTTATGTGAATTTGAATCTTTTAATTTGCATTCTGAATTTGTTTAGTTTAATTAAGAAACGTTATTTGAATCTAAAAATCAATGTTTGACCTCTGAAAAGTGTTATTCCAATACTGAAAATTGTTATTTCAATTCTGAAATTTTTATTTGAATCTGAAAATTGTTATTCCAATTCTGAAACATTTTATTTGTATCTACAAATCAATATTTGAATTTGAAGTTTTAGATATGATTTCTTAAAATTGTTAGTTTTATTCAAAAACATGTGTTTGATTCTAAAATTATAATTTGAATTACGAAAATTATATTTTAAACATTGAAATCAATGTTTCAATTCTTAAAATTTCTATTGGAACTCGTTTTTGGTTAATTAAATTTTAAAAATTGAATCTGAATTTTTAAATTTTAATTCTAAAAACTTTATTGGAATTCTTTGTTAGATTATTTGAATTTGAAAAAAAAATCAATTTGAAAGTAAGTATTTCAATTCTGAGTTTTTAATTTAATTTTTTTTAAAAATTGATCCTACATATTATATTTCAATTATGAAAACTACTATTTCAATTCTTTAAAGAATTATTTGAATTTAAAATCTGATATTTGAATATGAAATTTGCTATTTCAATTCCTTAAAACATTATTTGAATTTTGAAAAAGCATCATTTAAATTCCAAAACCTTATTTGATCTAAAAATTGACATATGAACTTTAAATTACTATTTTTGATTCTAAAAATTAATATTTTAATTCTGATTTTTTAAATTTTAAATTTAAAAACTTATTTGATTTGAAACTTGAAATTCCAAATTATTATTTTGGATTTTCAAAATTAATATTTCAATTCAGAAATTATTAGTTGAGTCTAAAAATGGATATTTCAATTTCGAATATAGTTATTTGAATCTGAAAATTGACATTTCAATTCTCAAATCTCTTATTTAAATTCAGAAGATTTATTTGATCTAAAAATTGATATTTGAATTCTGAAGTATTTTCTTGGAATCTAAAATAAACTTTCAATTCAGAAAATTATTGATTGAATTTTTTAAGGTTTTTTATTAGTGTTATCCATAATGAACCACTTTTATAAATAATTGTAAATGATTATATTTATTTATTATAAATTACACTAAATAATTATGTTTAACATAGATTTTTACATTTTATATTTTATTATCATACAGTAAAGGAAATGAATTACTGTAATTAATGATGCATTGCTTTAAAATCATTGTAATTACTTCAGATAATAATTAATTATAGTATATGCATAATTATTTTTTCATTGAACATAATTATTCATAATTTGTAATTTGTAACTTTAAATCTGAATTAAAATTTTGGAAAAATTATAATGTAGCTAAAATTATTATTGTAATGATTGTAATTTCAGGAATTATTATAAATTAATTAGTTTTTTAAAAATCTATAATTACTTGTCTATGATAAATATTTTTAGTTATATAGTAATTAATGCAACTATTTTATTATTATTATTATTATTATTATTATAAATATTGTAGGAATTTATTATGCACCTAAAATATCTATTCTTGCCAATATTGTACGCATTTTTATTTACAATTTTTATGATCCAACATGGCAACAACTATTTTTTTTTTGTAGCATTACTTCTATGATCTTAGGCACATTAGCTGTCATAGCCCAAAACAAAGTCAAAAGACTTTTAGCTCATAGTTCTATTGGACATGTAAGTTATCTTTTTATTAGTTTTTCATGTGGAACCATGAAGGGATTTTAATTGTTATTAATTGGTGTCTTTATTTATGTATTAATGACCATCAAGTATTTGCCATAGTTTTAGCATTACATCAAAACCATTTCAAATATATAACAGATTTAGGTGTTTTAGCCAAAACCAATCCTATTTTAGCTATTACCTTGTCTATTACTATGTTTTCATATTTTTAAATAAAAAATGTTAGTTGATTATTTATAAATTAAAAAATTAGAATAGTTATTTTTAATTACAAGATTAAAATTATTATTTATTTATTATATTTGAACCATTTTGTTGAATACCTAAATTTGTTGCAAATTTGTGCAAACATGCATTTGAACTATGGCTTGGATTTTTTTAGGATCTTATAATTTACCTTCCTTGGAGATTATAAATCTAGTATCATCTTTGAAAATACCATAAATGCATACTTATTTGGACTCAAATCAATCCCAAATTCTCTACACTTGTAAAAACACAATCTAAGCTTATTTAGATGAATATCCATATTGTGTATAATGAATTCATTTAAAAAACATTTCGTACATTTGTTTAGATAATCTCTAAAGGCTCTATTTACTACCATTTGGTGGGTAGGAGGTCCATTTTTCATTCCAAACATCATAAATGTCCAAGGCTCCCCAATTTGTTTCAAAGGTTATTTTACATATGTTTTATGGTGCTATAAATATTTTGTGGTATCCAAAGTATCCATGTAAGAAGGAATATGCATCATGCCCTGCAACTATGTTTAGAACGTCATTTATAAAAAGTAATGGGTATGGATCTTTCTTTGTGGCTACACTTAGTTTT
>Ga0116228_10003280_pt1 | contig 14196 bp, 11 predicted proteins | sample S1TSphfallax_2_FD_89694 | JGI IMG/M metagenome (GOLD analysis project Ga0116228, IMG submission 89694) | Host-associated microbial communities from peat moss isolated from Minnesota, USA - S1T2_Fc - Sphagnum fallax MG | ecosystem: Host-associated > Plants > Peat moss > Unclassified | place... | reverse complement strand
TTGATTGGAAAGCCATATCACCCTCTTGTCACGCCCCTGTAAGCGAGGGGGTAGGGACTGTAACGCAATGGACATGAACCGGTTGTCAGGCAAGTTCCTGAAGTTCTGTAAGGGTTTTTCGCATGAGATGACGAAGCCCTTGGCGTACGGGGCCTGCAGCGAGGCGACGCGCTGCTGCACAATGACCGTCCCATGAATACCGCCACCCCTACCTCGCGCGAGAGCCCGGAGCTTCGCGCCCTCATCGACCAGCGTTACGCCGACGTGATGGTGGCGTGCCGCGTGGCCCGGATTCCCCTTTATGACGACGCGGGGGTGGCTGAGCGCATACGTCGCACACTGCTTGCCTCGGATTTCGCCTTCGAGGTGTTCCGAAGGCAGCCGGAGCTGCTTGCGCCGGCTGGCCTTGAGCGCCTGCGTGCCGGTTCGGATGCCAGTGCGCGTGGTGCGTCGCTGGATCTCCCCGTCGACGAAACCGCCTGCATGGCGATGCTGCGTCGTTTCCGCCATGCAGAGGCGGTGCGCCTGGTGTTTCGTGACGTGAACGGCCTGGACGACATCGACGAAACGCTGTCGTCCACGAGCACGCTCTACGAAGCCCTGCTCGCTTCGGCGCTGCGCTGGTCGGAAGCAGCGATGCATGCGCGCTACGGGCGGCCACGCGATGCAGAAGGCATCGAGCAGCGCATGGTCGTTGTCGGCTTCGGAAAGCTCGGTGGCAACGAACTGAATTTCTCTTCGGACATCGACCTCGTACTGGCGTATGCGTCCGGTGGCGAAACGGACGGCGCGCGCCCGCTCGACAACGGTGAATATTTCATCCGCGAAGCACGCCAGCTGGTACGCCTGCTGGCCGAGCCTACGGTCGATGGCATCTGCGCGCGCGTTGACCTGCGCCTGCGGCCCTTCGGCAATGCCGGGCGCCTTGCGTTGCCGTTCTCGGCCATGGAGCAGTACTACCAGCGCGAAGGACGCGACTGGGAGCGCTACGCATGGATCAAGGCGCGGCCGGTGGCAGGCGATCGCACGGCGGGGCGCGAATTACAGGACATGCTTCGCCCTTTCGTCTACCGCCGCTATCTCGATTACACGGCATTCGCCGGTTTGCGCGAGATGAAATCGCTGATCGATGCCGAAGTGGTCCGCAAGGACCTTGCGGGAAATCTCAAGCTGGGGCCGGGTGGCATCCGCGAGATCGAGTTCGTGGTGCAGCTCACGCAGATGATTCGCGGCGGACGCGATCCCGCCTTGCGTGTGCGCGGCCTGTTGCCTGCGCTGAAGGCTTGTGAATCGCGCGGGTACATTCCTGCCGCTCGCGCGAAACTCCTGCGCGAGGCTTACGTCTTCCTGCGACGCCTGGAAAATCGCGTGCAGATGCTGCGCGACGCGCAGACGCATGACATTCCGGACGACGACCTGACCCGCGAGCGCCTGGCGCTAGGTCTCGATTACGCCTCGTGGCACGATCTCGAACGTGAACTCACGAAGCATCGTGAAGCCGTGTCCTCGGAGTTCGCCGCTGTGCTGGTGCCTGAGGCGGGCGGCACCGCCACGGTGCCTGCCGCTGACCGGGATATATGGACGAAGGCACGGGATGCATCGTTGAACGCCGCCACCATGGAAGCCTCGGGTTTCGTGCCGGGCAACCCGGTGGCGGAAGAACTCACCAAGCTACCGAATGCGGCATCCGTGCGATCCATGTCCGCGCGATCCTCCGAACGGCTGGAGCGACTGATGCCGCAGCTGATCGGCGCCGCGCGTGCCAGCGTGTCGCCATCGTCCAGCCTGCTTCGCCTCATCCGCCTGGTGCAGGCGGTGGCACGACGCTCGTCGTATCTTGCTTTGCTCGATGAGCAGCCCAATGCCCGGCGTCGCGTGGCCGGCGTGTTTGCGGATAGTGCGTTTCTCGCCGAGCGCGTGATTGCGCAGCCGCTGTTGCTGGATGACGTGCTCGATCCGCGTATCGACCAGCTTCCGTTGAAGCGCGCCGACATCTCGGCGGAAATCGCCCGCACGCTGGGTGCACTCGAAGAGCGCGACGCGGAGCGCGAGCTTGAGCGCATCAACGAATTCCGTTCCAGCATCGCGTTTCGCCTGGGCCTGGCCTTCAACGATGCGCGAGCTGATGCCACGGCGACCGCACGTCGTCTCGCAGGCCTTGCCGAGGCCGTGGTGGGCGCCGTGCTGGCGCTGGCGATGCGCGAGCTGATCGCCCAGCACGGGCGCCTGCCGGGCGAAGGCAGTGGGTTCGCCGTGCTTGGGTATGGCAGCCTGGGTGGCGAAGAGCTCGGTTTCGCGTCGGATCTCGACCTGGTCTTCGTATATGACGGCAAGCGTGCCAACCTGATGAGCGACGGCCCGCGCCAGGTCGATGGCACGCGCTGGTACCAGCGACTGGCCCAGCGTGTGATGCACTGGCTCGGAGCCCAGACGCATGCCGGCAAGCTGTACGAGGTCGATACGCGGCTGCGTCCCGACGGCTCCAAGGGCCTGCTCGTGGCGAGCGTGGATGCCTTCGAAGCCTATCAGCGCGATCGCGCCTGGACGTGGGAGCACCAGGCCTTGCAGCGCGCGCGCCATGTCGCGGGTGACGAGCGTCTGGGTGGAACCCTGGCGCATATCCGCCGCGACATCCTTGCCGTGCCGCGCGATGCCGACCGGGTGCGCAGCGAGGTGAGCGCCATGCGCGCGCGCTGGCGTGCCGAGCGCGACCGCTCCACGGACGCGCTGGTGGATGTAAAGCAGGGAAGGGGAGCGCTTATCGATATCGAGTTCATGCTGCAGGGCATGGTGCTGGCCCATGCGGCTACGCACCCGACGATCCTCGACACCACGGCCAGCAGCGTGCTGGTCGATGTTCTTCGGGATGTGGGCCTGCTCACCGTGGCACAGGCCGACGTCCTGCATGTGGCGCATGCCGACCTGTTGCAGATGGGACTGGCCTGCACGCTGGACCTTCGTTCGCGCGTGGTGGCGCGGACACCGGAGTTGGATGCCTTGTGCCAGGGCGTGAGTCGTGTCGCCGTCGAACTGGGTTTCGATTTCGAAAGCAGCGGCGACGCGGCCCGGAAGGCTGTCTGAACGGCGCGGGCGGCGGTATGCTGTCTGGCCGTACAGAGAACCTTGCGCGATGAACCGACTGCCGCTGCTGATCGACACCGACCCGGGCGTGGACGATGCCCTGGCCATCCTCATGGCCCATGCGCATACGGACGTGACCGCCCTTACCGTTGCCGCCGGCAATGTCGGCCTCGGTCATACCGTTCGCAACGCCCGCACGCTGGTCGACCTGATCGGTGCGACCACGCCGGTGTTCGCGGGCTGCCCGTCGCCCCTGGTGCGTGCGCCGGAAGAAGACGCGGCCTTCGTACATGGTGAGGATGGTTTCGGCGATGTCGGCTTTCCCGAGCCCGCTCACAAGGCGCAGGCCGAGCACGCCGCGCTGGCCCTTATCCGCCTCACGCAGGAGCGCCCGAACGAGCTGACTCTCGTCGCCCTCGGCCCCCTCACCAACCTCGCCCTGGCCGTCCGCCTCGACCCGACCCTGCCGGCACGCGTAAAGCGCCTGGTGATCATGGGTGGTGCCGTCACGGGCCACGGCAACACGGGCAAGATTCCCGCCGAGTTCAACATCGGTTTCGATCCGGAGGCCGCGCACGTGGTCTTCGAGGCTTTCCCGATGTTCGACCTGGTCGACTGGGAAGCCACCGTCCGCCACGCCTTCCCCGATGCCACCTACGACGGCTGGCTGGCCGGTGGCGACAAGCGCGCGGAATTCTTCGGGAAGATCTTCGCCACGGCGCAGCGCTTCAATGCCGAGCACGAGCGCACCGGCTTCATCGCGGCCGATGCCCTGGCCATGGCCGTGGCCCTCGATCCGGAGATCATCACCCGCGCCGAAACGCGCCACGTGGCCATCGAGCTGGACGGCCGCCTGACCCGCGGCGCCACCGTGGTCGACTGGCAGAACCGCCTGGGCGGCAATCCGAATGCGCGGGTGGTTCTGGAGGTGAACCAGGACAAGTTCGAGGCGATGATCGCCCGGGCGCTCGGCGTGGCCTGACGATTTTCGGGCGGTCACGGGGCATCCCTGTCGTGCCTGCATCCCCGGTCGCGCGCAAGGCGCGCTCCTACAGAGTCACCCCAGTCCTGTAGGAGCGCGCCTCGCGCGCGACCGGTATCCGGGCGCATGGGTAGCGCCAAGACCATCAGTGCCCTATAGGAGCGCGCCTTGCGCGCGACCGGTACCCTCGGGCCCTTCCGATTCTCAGTGCCAAGGCTTCTGGCCCGGAGAAAGGCGACTCAGACGGCCGCCCCCTGGTCGCTCCTTGACCAGCCGTAGTCCGCTCGCTACAATGCCGCTCTTTTCACCCCGCTATTCTCGAGTCAAGACTATGAAAGAGAACATCCATCCGAATTACAAGCCGGTGGTCTTCCAGGACCTCTCGTCTGACTTCGCCTTTCTTACCCGTTCGACGATGTCCAGCAAGGAAACCGTCAAGTGGGAAGACGGCAACGAGTACCCGGTGATCAAGCTCGATATCACCAGCCACTCGCACCCGTTCTACACCGGTAAGCAGAAGACGCTCGACGTCGGCGGCCGCGTCGACAAGTTCCGTCAGCGCTACGGCAAGAAGTAATACAGCGACATCCGCGCGCCGCCTGCGGGGTGGCGTTTCGCGAGGATCGCGGACACGGGGCAGGCCAACCGCCTGCCCCGTGTCTTTTTGCGTTTGCGATTCGACGTTCATCTAACGGACGTTTGAATCGGCACTGTGCGATAATGGGGAACTTCGGTCGCAAGCGCGGCCGGTACGACACCTCACCCCCGGTGTCGTTTTCCCAACTATCGACGCTGCCCGGTTCCCCCTGGGCGGTGGAGCAAAGAAAAGAGGAGCTCGCCGTGTCCGACGCCAAAACCGTCAAATTGGTCGATGAATCCAACAAGCCCGTGAGCGAACTGCCGGTCATCGGCGGCACGCTCGGCGCCGAGTGCGTCGATATCGGCACCCTGTACAAGGACACCGGCTACTTCACCTACGATCCGGGTTACGGCAGCACCGCCAGCACCAAGAGCGCCATCACCTACATCGACGGCGACAAGGGCGTGCTGCTTTACCGCGGCTACCCCATCGAGCAGCTGGCCGAGAAGTCCACCTTCCTCGAAACCTCCTACCTGCTGCTCAACGGCGAACTGCCGAGCAAGCCGCAGTTCGAGAAGTTCTCGAACGACATCACGCATCACTCGATGATGCACGAGAACCTGAAGGACTTCCTGAAGGGCTTCCACCACAACGCACATCCGATGGCCATGCTGGCGGCGTCGGTAGCGTCGCTTTCGGCGTTCTACCATGACGATCTGAACGTCGAGAACCCGGAAGACCGCAAGCTGGCCGCCATCCGCCTCATCGCGAAGATGCCGACCATCGCTTCGGCCATCTATCGCCACTCCATCGGCTGGCCGAACCGCTACCCGCGCAACAACCTCGAGTACGTCACCCGCTTCCTGCACACCATGTTCGAAGTGCCGAGCGAGTCGTACCACGTGAATCCGGTCGTCGCCAAGGCGCTCGACCTGCTGTTCATCCTGCACGCCGACCACGAGCAGAACGCCTCGACGTCCACGGTGCGCCTGGTGGGTTCCACCGGTGCGAACCCTTACGCGTCGGTTGCCGCCGGCATCACCGCGCTCTGGGGCCCTGCCCACGGTGGCGCGAACGAAGCCGTGCTGCTGCAGCTCGAGGAAATCGGCACGGCCGACAAGGTCGAGAACGCGGTCAAGCGCGCCAAGGACAAGAACGATTCGTTCCGTCTCATGGGCTTCGGCCACCGCGTCTACAAGAACTTCGACCCGCGCGCCAAGATCATTCGCGAGGCATGCCACAACGTGCTCAACGAGCTGGGCGTGAACGATCCGCTCCTCGAAGTGGCCATGAAGCTGGAAGAAGCCGCCCTGAAGGACGAATACTTCGTCGAGCGCAAGCTCTACCCGAACGTCGACTTCTACTCGGGCATCATCTACAAGGCCCTGGGCATCCCCACCGAGATGTTCACCGTGATGTTCGCCATCGCGCGCACCTCCGGCTGGATCTCGCACTGGATCGAGCAGCACGAAACCCCGGGATCGCGCATCGGTCGTCCGCGCCAGATCTACACCGGCGCAGATGTTCGCGATTACGTGTCCAGCGACAAGCGTTGATGAAAAAGCCCCGCGAAAGCGGGGCTTTTTTTATGGTTGTCGGTGCAGCCGTGCGTATGTGCATCACCGGTCGCGCGCAAGGCGCGCTCCTACAGGGTTATCGTTGCCTTGTAGGAGCGCGCCTTGCGCGCGACCGTGGTCTACATCGAACCAAACGCAGCCATATCCTCCTCCGCCAGCAACTGCTGCAACATCGCTACGCTGGCCCGGCGCATCGGCCGCTCGTCCACGCGATCAAGCGGAGCCTGCCGGATCGCATCCGCAGGTAGCACGGTGATGTCGAAGGGAATCCCGTCGGCGCCGAACAGCAGCACGGTGTGCTCGCTCTGCTCGTGATCCGACCAGCGCAGCCGGCGGGTCTGGGTTTCCAGGGGGATGCCCTGCTCGCGTAGGAAGATTCCCGGGGCCTCGGGGTCGTCGCTGAAGACATGCAGGCAGACGGCGGAATGCTCGTCGGCCGTACCCTCCAGCACGGCGCCGACCAGGCGGGCGTCGAAGCCCCGCAGGAACCGCATCGCCTCCATGGCGGCCTCACGCCTTGCTCGCAAGGCCTGGGGCTGGCTGTCGGCCTGGAAGATACGCTGGTGTTCGCGTAGCGCCTGCTCGATCTCGTTGTTGCGGGGCAGGGCTTGTGTGTCGGCGATGCCTAGCCGCTCGGCGGCTTTCAGCTTCGCATGGTGGAAGTCACGGATGCCATGCTCGCTCATCAGGCGGGCCGCCTCCTGGGCGACCAGGACGCGATTGCGCTGCGTCCTGTCCTGGGCATGGATCCTGTGGTGCTCGCCTCGTGCCATGACTCACCCCCATGTGGTGTGTTCGTGTGTCCGGAGTGCGGGCTCGTGCTCCGCACTCAGAAGATGTCGTAGGCGTGGTCTTGCTGTTCCTCCTGCTGCTTCTGCTGTGCCTGTTCACGGAGACGGTCGACATCCTCGACCTTCATGATTTCATTCATGCCACCGGGAGATGGCAGGCCGGAGCCCGGATCGATCTGTACGGTGGCGATGCCCGGCGGCATGGCCAGGGTGTGCGAGGGCTTGTCCTTCAGGACGTCGCCCATGTAGTCCATCCAGATCGGCAGGGCGGCCTTGGCGCCGAATTCGCCGCGACCCAGCGAGCTGAAGTCGTCGAAGCCCACCCACACGGCGGTGGAGTAATCGCCATTGAAGCCGACGAACCATGCATCGCGGTGATCGTTGGTGGAACCGGTCTTGCCGGCCAGGTCGTCGCGGCCGAGCGCCTTGGCCGCGGAACCCGTGCCGCGCTTGATGACGTCCAGCATCAGCGAGGTGATGAGGTAATCGTTGCGGACATCGATCACGTGAGGTGCCAGCTTCGGTGCCTGTGAAGCATTGTCGTGCGAGTCGGCCGGCAGCACGGCGTCGCCCGTGCCGCTTCCACCCGCGCTGCCCGAACTGGCGGGACGCGCCGGGATCAAGGCGGTGCTGGCCTGAGTCGGCGGCCCCGGCGGGGTCGGAGCGAGCAGGCGCTCCTGGCAGTCGGCGCAGGCGCGTTCCGGGTTGGCGGTGTACACGGGCTTGCCGTCGCGGTCGTCGATGCGCGAAATGAAGTACGGCGTGACCAGGTAGCCACCGTTGGCAAACACGGCATACCCGCGCGCCATGGCCATGGGCGATACCGAGGCGGTGCCCAGGGCCAGCGACAGGTTCTGCGGCAGCGCATCGGGCGTGAAGCCGAAGCGGGTCATGTAGTCGCGCGCATAGCGCACACTGATGGCATCGAGCAGGCGCACCGAGACCAGGTTCTTCGACTTCACGAGGGCCTCGCGAAGGCGCATGGGGCCGTCGAACTTGTTGTCGTCGTTGGCGGGTGTCCACATGCCGTCAGGGCGCGAGGGGTCCGGGAAGGCCACCGGGGCGTCATTGACGATGGAGGCCGGCGTGAAACCGCGCTCGAACGCCGCCGAGTACAGATACGGCTTGAAGCTGGAGCCCGGCTGGCGGGCGGCCATCACGGCGCGATTGAACTTGGAACGGACGAAGCTGAAACCGCCCACGAGGGCACGGACGGCGCCGTCCTCAGGATCGAGCGAAACCAGCGCTGCCTGGGCGGCGGGAATCTGCGTGAGGCGCCACGGCCCCTTCTGGGGTTCCTGGTGGCCGCTCTCGGTACCTGCGGCCGTATCGGTGGCCTTGGCCTCCTCGGAGATGTCGTCCTTTTCGCTGCGGATCAGGCGAACGACATCACCACGCTTGAGTACGGCGTCGACCTTGGTCGGCGTGGCGCCGGCGCGGCCTTCGTTGACGTAGGGACGGGCCCAGGCGATGGACTCCAGGGAAATCGTGGCCGTCTCCTTCGCGGACAGGTACACCTTCGCCTCCTTGGGACCGGTCTCCGTGACGATGCCGGGCATCATGCCCGCCACGCTTGTGTAGCCGGCGAGAACGCGATCGTAGTCATCCGGGCCAGCGCCGGCCGCGAGTTCCTCATGCCCCTCGGGGCCGCGGTAGCCGTGACGGCGGTCGTAAGCGGACAGGCGGCCGCGCAGGGCCTCGTTGGCGGCCGTCTGTGTTTCGCTGGAGACGGTGGTATGCACGACATACCCCTCGGTGAGGGCGTCGTTGCCGAGTTTCTCCAGCACCTGCTGGCGGACCATTTCGGCCAGGTAGGGCGCATCCACCTCGATCTGCTGCTCGTGTGGGTAGGCGTCGTTGGGCTCCTTGATGGCCTCGTCGTACTCCGCTTGCGTGATGAAGCGGTTCGAGAGCATCTGCCCAAGCACCCAGTCACGGCGTGCGAGCATGCGCTTGGGATTGTTGAGCGGATTGACTACCGAAGGCAGCTGGAAGGTGGAGGCCAGGGTAGCGGCCTCGGCCACGGTGAGCTGGTCGAGGGTCTTGCCGTAGTAATACGAGGCGGCAGCGGCCACGCCGTACGAGCGATGACCCAGGAACATCTTGTTGAGATACAGCTCCAGGATCTGGTCCTTGGAGAGCTCGTTCTCCATGCGCAGCGCGATGAACATCTCGGTGAGCTTGCGCGAGTAGAGCTTCTCGGGGCTCAGGAAGAAATTGCGGGCCACCTGCTGGGTGATCGTGGAGCCGCCCGGCCCCTTGTCGCCGCCGGAGAGGATCACGTGAATACCGGCGCGGGCGATGCCGTGCCAGTCGACGCCCGGATGGCTGTAGAAGTCGCCATCCTCGGCCGACAGCACGGCGTTCTTCAGGCGCGCCGGCACATCGGCGATGTGGACGGGTATGCGCCGGGTCTCACCAAACGATGCGATCAGCCGGCCATCCGAGCTGAGCACGCGTAGGGGAACCTGCATGTGGTAATCGCGCAGGACAGCCACGGACGGCAGGCGTGGCGCCAGCAGCCAGTAGGCCACGCCCACGGCTCCCACCACGAAAAGGATGCCGGCCAGGGCGAGGTACAGCGCGTAGCGCAGCAGACGCTTCAGGATTCGCATGGATGGGGACTTCGTCACCGCCGTTTGGGTCGTGGCGGAGTATAGAGCCTCGCCGGCCTCCCGGTCGGGCACCCAGGGCTCGACGGAAGGTCAACGGGATTCGCTAACCCAGTGATGGGATTTGTGAAATAGTGCCTATAAGTGGCCAGAAACGGCCGTTGCCAATCCGTTAAGTTTTCGATCTAATGCCTTCGCGCCGACAAACCAATTCCGACAAAGGCGCGGGGAAAGGGGGACACCGTGGGGCTCTTTACACCCAAATCGACGCCGCTCATTGGCGTCGACATAAGCTCGACCGCCGTCAAGCTGCTCCAGCTGAGCCAGGCGGGCGGCCGCTTCAAGGTCGAGCACTACGCGGTGGAGCCCCTGCCGCCCAACGCCGTGGTTGAGAAGAACATCGTCGAGGTGGAAGCCGTGGGCGAGGCGATCCGCCGCGCGCTGGCCCGCTCGGGCTCGAAGCTGAAGCACGCTTCGGCCGCCGTGGCAGGCTCCGCGGTCATCACCCGCGTCATCCCCATGTCGGCCGATCTCTCCGAAGACGACCTGGAAGGCCAGATCCTGGTGGAGGCCAACCAGTACATCCCGTACCCCATCGAGGAAGTCAGCCTCGATTTCGAGGTGCTGGGGCCGGTCCGCGACAACGCTGAAATGAACAATGTCCTGCTCGCGGCCTCGCGCACCGAGAACGTGGACATGCGCATCGCCGCGCTCGACCTGGGCGGCCTTACGGCCAAGGTGATCGATGTCGAGGCGTTCGCCATGGAGAACGCCTTCGGCATGGTGGCCGACCAGCTCGCCGTGCCGCGCGAGGCCCTGGTCGCCATGGTGGACATCGGCGCCACCATGACCACCCTGGCGGTGCTGAAGAACCAGCGCACCATTTATTCCCGCGAGCAGGTCTTCGGCGGCAAGCAGCTCACCGACGAGATCATGCGTCGCTACGGCCTCTCCTACGAGGAGGCCGGTCGTGCCAAGCGCAAGGGCGGCCTGCCCGAGTCCTACGAGATGGAAGCCCTTGAGCCGTTCAAGGAGTCGCTGGTGCAGCAGGTCAGCCGCCTGCTCCAGTTCTTCTTCGCCGGCAGTGAATACAGCCGTGTCGACCAGGTGGTGCTGGCCGGCGGTTGCGCCTCCATCGAAGGCATCACCGAACTGCTCGAACAGCAGATCGGCGTACCGTGCGTCGTCGCCAACCCGCTCGCCCGCATGGCCCTGTCCAGCCGCGTGCAGGCCCAGACCCTGGCCCAGGATGCTCCCGCGCTGATGATTGCCGTGGGCCTGGCCATGAGGAGCTTCGACTGATGGCACGGATCAACCTGCTCCCCTGGCGCGCCGACCGGCGCAAGGTCCGCGAACGGGAGTTCTACGCCCAGCTCGGCCTTGCCTTCGGCGCGGCGCTGGTGGTGCTGATCGCGTGGTCGTTCTGGATGGACGCGCGCATCGACAACCAGAACGACCGGAATACGTACCTGCAGGGCGAGATCAAGCAGCTCGATGACCGCATCGCAAAAATCAAGGACCTGGAAAAGGTGCGCGCCGACCTGCTGCAGCGCAAGCAGATCATCGAGCAGCTCCAGGCCAACCGCGCGCAGATGGTTCACCTGTTTGACGAGCTGGTGAAGACGATTCCGGCCAGTGCCCGCCTCACAGGCATGAAACAGGCGGGAGACTCGATGTCGCTGGACGGCGTATCCCAGTCCAATTCGAGCGTGGCCGATTACATGCGCAATATCGAAGCCTCTCCGTGGATGGGGCACGCCGACCTGCGCAAGACCGAAAACACCCACGACGCCTCACGCATGCCCTATGCCTTCGGCCTCGACGTACACCTGACGACGCCTGTCGACTCGACGCAGGCCGAAGACCCTTCATCGGCAAAGCCCGCTGCTCCGGCCAAGGCAGGAGCAAAGCCATGAAATTCATAGACGATCTTCGCAACCTCGATCGCAACAACATCGGCGGGTGGCCGAAGTCTGTGAAGTATTTCTTCACCGGACTCATCTTCGTCGTCGTCACCTTTTTCGGCTGGTATCTCTACATCAGCGACCAGCAGGACCAGCTTGAAGGGCTCGAAAGCCGCGAAGCCGCGCTGAAGACCGAGTTCTCGCAGAAGCAGGCGAAGTCGGCCAATCTCGAGGCGCTGGAACAGCAGCTCAAGGAAATGCAGGACATGCTGCGTACCCTGCTGCGCCAGCTGCCCAGCAAGACGGAGATGCCCGAGCTGCTGGTCGATATCTCGCAGACGGCACTCGCCGCCGGCATCGAGAACGAGCTTTTCCAGCCCGGTCCGGAAACGCCGCGCGATTTCTACGCCGAGAAACCGATCACCCTGCGGATGGTGGGCACCTATCACCAGTTCGGAAGTTTCATCAGCGGCGTGGCATCGCTACCACGCGTGGTGATCCTGACCCTGCACGACGTCTCCCTGAGTCCCAAGGAAAAGGAAGCCGGCAAGAAGGGCGGTGATTCGGGTCTGCTTATCCTGCAGGGCACCGTGAAGACTTACCGTTACCTGGATGACGACGAGGCGGCAGAGCAATCCAAGGCAGCGAAGGGAGCCAGGAAATGACAGCGTCTCTCTCGCGTGGGCGCGTCGTCCTGCTTGCGCTCTCCGTGGCATCTGCACTGGCCGGCTGTACCAGCGGCACCTCGGACCTGCACGAATGGGTGGATGCCGAGAAACACAAGAAAGGCGAGCCCATTCCCCCTCTCCCCGTACTGCGCACCTTCGAGACCTTCGCCTACCAGGACCAGAACGCCCGCGATCCCTTCAGCCCTAGCGCGGCGGAAGCGGATGCCTCGACGACATCGGGGACACGGCCTGACGAAAACCGTCCGAAGGAGCCGCTGGAGATGTTCTCGCTCGACACCTTGCGCATGGTGGGCACGATCGGGACGGGCAACGCCCTGGAGGCCCTGGTCAAGGACCCGGGCGGGGTGATCCACAAGGTTCACCGTAACGAATACATGGGACAGGCCTACGGCCGCGTCACCGCCGTCGGGGAAGACCACATCGATCTGGTCGAGCTGGTTCCCAATGGCACGGGCGGCTGGATGGAGCGCCCGGCAAGCATATCGGTCGGCGACAAATGAGTATCTCGGGGATGACGCACATGACCACCACTTTCCACCTCCTGCCGGGACGCGCGCGTCGCTGGGTTCTGGGTGCGGCACTAGCCGCATCGGCAGGATTCGCCGGCCAGGCGGTTGCCGCCAACGCCCTGCGCAATATCAGTTATGACGCGCAGCCGGGCGGCCGCGTGGAGCTGACGCTCGCGTTCAGCGAGAAGGCGCCTGATCCGAAGGTGTTCACGACCAGCAACCCACCGCGCATCGCGATCGACCTCGCCGATACCACCAATACGTTCAGCTCCCGTCACCTGGATATCGCCAAGGGCGCGACGTCGGGCGTATCCATCGTGTCGGCAGGGGGACGCACGCGTGTCACCGTGGAGTTATTCCGTGACTCGGCCTACAAGACGCGCGTCGATGGCAACAACCTGATCGTCACCGTCAACAATGGCCCCACCGGTGCCACGACGACCACGGCCATCGTGTCCGACCCGACCAAGGCGCTGCCCTCGAGTGCCGGCGTGCCGCTGTCGAACATCGACTTCCGTCGCGGCCAGAACGGCGAAGGCCGTGTGCTCATCACCCTGGGCAACAGTGCCACCACACCGGAAATGCGCCGCCAGGGCGATCATGTGCTCGTGAGCATGCCCGGCTCCAGCCTGCCGCCCAAACTGGCGCAGCGCCTGGACGTGCTCGATTTCGCCACCCCCGTCCAGTCGATCGAATCGAAGGCCGCGGCGGGCGGTGCTCATATGGACATCGCCACCAAGGGCGAGGTTGAAGTTTCGTCCTACCAGAGCGGCAACGACTACGTGGTCGAGGTGGCACCGAAGAAGGCCGCCCAGCCCTCGGCAAAGAATGCGAAGGCCGGACAGGAAACCGTCTATGCCGGTTCGCGTCTCACCTTCAATTTTCAGGACATCCCCGTTCGCTCTGCACTCCAGTTGATCGCCGACGAGGCGAAGCTGAACCTGGTGGCATCCGACAGCGTGGCCGGCAGCGTAACCCTGCGACTGGTGAACACGCCCTGGGACCAGGCGCTCGATGTGATCCTGCGCGCAAAGGGCCTGGACAAGCGCCGTAGCGGCAACGTGATCTGGATCGCTCCGCAAGTCGAACTTGCAAACTACGAACAGAGCCTTGCCGATGCCCGGCAGAAAGCCGAAGACAGTGCGGAGCTTATCTCGGATTACATTCCGATCAGTTATGGCAAGGCCCAGGACATCGCCAAACTGCTGACCCAGGGAAGCCTGCAGTCGGGCGGCGGCGGTCAGACGAGTAATCAGTCGCACGGATTCCTTTCTTCGCGCGGCAGCGTATCGTTTGACGAGCGCACCAATACCCTGCTCATCAACGATACGCCGGACAAGGTTCGTGACCTGCGTGAACTTGTGAGCACACTTGATCGCCCGGTCCAGCAGGTGCTGATCGAGTCCCGCATCGTGGCTGCCACCGACACGTTCACTCGTGCCCTGGGTGTGCGCTGGGGCGTACAGGCGTT
>Ga0116228_10003279_pt1 | contig 14196 bp, 9 predicted proteins | sample S1TSphfallax_2_FD_89694 | JGI IMG/M metagenome (GOLD analysis project Ga0116228, IMG submission 89694) | Host-associated microbial communities from peat moss isolated from Minnesota, USA - S1T2_Fc - Sphagnum fallax MG | ecosystem: Host-associated > Plants > Peat moss > Unclassified | place: USA... | reverse complement strand
TTATTGATTAAATCAGGATTATTCTCATTTAAAATTTCTTTATTGATAAAGTTTAGCTTACTATGACGATTCATTAATTTGCGAAAATCATTTTTATCGTAATATTTGAGATTTTTCGCCAGTCTGATTAATATAGCTTCCCAAAAAGAAGACATACGAGATAGGAAATTTGCGACCTGGTTAAGTTTCCAGAAAATTCGACATTGAGTGTATAAATTCAATACCACATCATAATTATTTACTTGATTTGCCAATTTAGTTGAAAATCCCAAATGACCATTATCATCAAAAAATCTTTGTGCGGATTTGATATCTAAGTTAAAGCAATCAATACCGACATTAAGAGTTTTAATAATTTTAGATATTGCTGTGTTACTCTCAGCTATATCTTGGCTTTTTACAACTTCATGACTCATGAAAAATCTCAAGACATCTTCCCAATCTTGTAAAATTTGTGTTGCTCCATTAAAGTCCCAATGATTATCATTTAATAAAAGTTTCACTGTTTGATATTTCTGTGTACGCATATATCGCCAGTAAGAAGTCAATTCACACTCTGAGAAATGACCCGCGAGAGTTTTGCTGATATCAAACTGAGGATCGATGAATATTAGCTTCGATACAGAGGAGGCGATCGCCTGCATTTTCAAGGCTGTTTGCATTTGATTTGTACCACCTTTAATGCTGACTAAAACGGGCTGATCGTTTTTAGAATTACTAGTAAAAAAATTGTAGTAGTAATCTAATAGTTTATCAGCATCAATAGCTGAAATATCTATAGGAATTTGCTGAGGTATCAATGTTAAATTGTATTCCTTTTCAAACCATAGCTGAAGAATTTCCATTAAATAAATCGTATCTAATCTTTGTTGGGGTTTTTGGTTAGTGACAAATAAATGTACTGCTTCAACATGGAATTTATTTTGAGCTTGAATAATTGCTCCACCAATACGACCTGGACGAATACGAGAATGCCATTTATTGGAGTCATTTAAATAGAGATTTAGCAATTTTTCAGTGAAATCAACAAAACGAATTTCAGGTTCTCCAGTTTTAGGAGACTTACCGTATTTGATATCTAGCTCCTCACAAAGTATTGCTGCATATTGATTTCTATGAGACCATCTCTCTAATTCAATTTCAGTTAGATGGGAGGTTTTTTCATTAGGTTCACCTCTGTCAAAAATTGGTAGATAAAAGTCAAAATCCTTTAATTTAACAGCCAAGTCTGAAGTTCCAAGATTAGCGATTAAAATTGCCATGTTGTTTAGTCTCCTAATTATCTTTATTTCTTTAAATCAACAATGAGAATTACCAAACTTGAATACAATTTTTTGGTAAATGTTCAATAAAATCAGTCCTGTCTAGATGATTTTTCCCGAATATTGTCACAGCTTGATATTGCTGATTAGAGCCAGGAAAATTTGACTGTATTATGACGTAAGAAGGAATACCTAATTTTCCGCCCACCTCAGCATTTCCTACGTAGGTATCTTTGTTATATCCCTTATATTTATCATTGCTATAAAGTAGGTTTAAAGCTTCACCTAAAACAAATTTTTTACTCCCATTCTCAGACCATTTTTCAACGCTATTAGGATGCTTCATCCCTGGAGAAGGTACTAGAAAAATAGCTGCATTGCTATCTAATATATCTTGGTAACGACCACTAGATATATTATTGACTCTAACAGGTCTATTTCTATTATGATGGTTAATTACTGGACGCGGGATACTCAAATTACTCGCACTAGAAAAATTTTCTTGATTACCCAACTCTTGTAAGTTAACTTTTATTTGCTGAATTAATTCCTGCCAAATTTTATGATCACAAAGCAACTGATGACTAGTTATTTCCCAATAACATCCTCTCATTCTACCATTATTCAAATGTAATGGACGACGTGAACCTCTACCAAAACCAGCTAAATGTGAAGATAGATATAGTAAGTTTTTGATCAAGTCCAGATGTCTTTCATTACTAGACTCTAACAGAATCTTACCGTTATAAAAATATGGATATTGTCTTCCTCCACTTCCTTCTTCTTTCCATTCAACACCAATACGAATAGTTCCTAATTTACTCTTAGGCTCTATAGTACCAAATAAAATCGCTTCCAATTTTTTGGCTGTATCGGGTGGATAAATTCCCAAGGCGATCGCTCTAAACCAATACCTTAACATTCCTCGCAAAGCTACAGGACGAAACTCGGGTTTTTGAGTATCTACTCCATACATTCCTTGCGTCCATATTTTAAAATCATGAGTTGATGAATGTTCTAAACTAGCTTTCACATAAGTCCTTCCATATCCAGCACTCACCCGTGAACCAATTCCCGCAGTTAATGCTTTTTCCAACCAGGTTTTGATTGTTGATAAATCTTCTGGATTACTAACATTTTTTCCTCTATTTGTACGGCTAAAACCAATCACAAACTTAGGCTGTTTTAGAGACAATAAACAATGGGGTTCAGATTTATATTCAACCTGATTACTTTGTGTCCAATGCCATTGAGGGTTAACTATATCTACACTTAAACATGGCTTAGTCGGAAAAGCGTCGAGAATCTGAATACAACCTATACCGTCTTCAAGATTTCCCAATAGGCGATATAGCTCAGGTTCATTGTTTTGTTGTGCGATCGCCCTAATTGCTCCTTTAAGACTACTCGCAGGAATATAAGGTATACCATAGACCGGATGAAATACTGGTAATAGTAATTCTCGAAATCCTCTTGTTCCACCAACACGCAATAGCCAAGAAAAATTGACTTCAATGGTTTCTTCAGCAAGTCTTTCAGTTTTCGCTTTGAGTTTTTCATACAAATCTGAGCAAGTTTTATCTGCTTCAACAGCATTGTTTAATGTATCTTGAATTTGAACTTGTTCTGCATTTCTGATATTTTTAAGTTCCACAAATTGGTTTAATTTTTGCAGAGGACTTTCAATCTTTTTCATTTGAATCAATGCTGGAGATAGAATTGAGTTTCTTCTTAAGGGAGCAATATTTTTACTGGGTGAAGTATTAGTTGATTGCTCTGACAGTACAAGATTACCAACCACAATTAATAATTTCTTAATTTTTAAGTGAGCAGGTAATTTGGCGAGAATTTTTGGGAGTGATTTTTGAGCTTTATTTTTATCATCCTCGTTAGGGATATATAGCTTGAAACTATCTCCGTCTAATTCTATATTGCTATCTTTTAGAAATTCATAAAGTTGGCTTTTATCCTTTTTGAGTTTCTCAATAACAGATTTCCATTCTTGCTGAAGATTTTGACTCATTATTCTTCTGGTTCTCCTAAAACAGCAACTGACCAAAAAGACCATTCCCGTGATAGCTCAATAGCTAAACGGCTGAGAGCAGTATATTTCCTTAAATCTATATTGACTAAACTAGCCTCATTTTCCACATCAAATTCTTCACCGCTAAACTTTTTTAGTGATTCTAAAAATAGTTTATAAACTTCACCCTTGTATTTAGTATCCTCCGATCTTCCGCCAAGGAATCTTTTTGCATCTCCACTTAGACGATGTAATCCCCAAGTGGAAATGTAAGCAGTCAGTCCTTGTACAATTCCACTAGCTTTTTTGTGATACTTTTTATTCAATTTTTCAGTTATTCCAGTTAAAGCATTATGAGCTTCTTGACTAAACTTACGCGAATCTAGTTTCATGATTTATCTTCCTTATTTAATTCGACTGTGGTTAATTGAGACCAACCTTTACCTAAACCTTCTAACCCGCCAAATTGCAATCGCTGATTTAAAGCTTCTGTTGTAGAAGTACGAATATCGAGAGTCAGATTAGATTCTTTTGCTGGCTTCATTCCCCAAGGAAAAAACAAAACTGTTTCTGGAGGAATAGCTTCTTCCGAACGAAAGGAACCACCTTTCACAGTTTTTGAATTACTTTCTAGCATTACCCTAACTTCTCGTTGTAATCCTGTTTCTACCAGTGCTATACAGTCTTCATCTGTGAGAATGATTAATTTCTCGGTTAACTGAGAAATAATTCCTTCTCCAGCAACTAGATCGGAAATTTGTGCATTCAATATATCTACATGGCGTTTTTCAAGTATTTGGATATCCTGGCTTTGCAATAGTGCAGTTTGGAGATATATTTTACTTGTATTAAAACTAACTACTACTTTGATATCCTTCAGTGTTTTCGCTGTCAGTGTAGTTCTAGCGGTCTTGACTACTTCCTTTAAAGGTGAACCATCTAACCAACGATTCCATCGTTCCAACCACAAAGGACAAGTTATCCAAACTAAATGATGACTCAGGGAAGCAATAGGGAAAAATAGCAAGGTAGCATCAGCAAACCAGACTTCTCCTTCCGTTGGCTGTTGTCCATTTTCAATCTTATGACCGAAAAATACTTTAGCTTCATCAGGGTATTTTTGTTCTAACTCTGAGCGGATTTTACCTCGCAAAGAAGACGCAGGTAAATAAGGAAATTCCGTATGAACTTCGCGAGCAATACCCATCATATTACCTTCGTTAGAACTACCACCAACATGCAACGGTGTCAATAGATATAAATAGGTTAGATAGTTCATTGTCTTTGTCCCCATAAAAGTTTACCGTAGTTTAATTGTTGAAAAGTCTTCAGCCACTTGTCAGTTCCTGTAGTCGGAAGTAAAGAACCTACCTGAGATGGAATGTGATTAAACACATATATTGTTCCAGGTTGGACAAATGCTCTTTGTGGAATAAAAGCAAATTCTTCTTGATCCTTATTCTCACGTTTGAGTTTGGATACCCCTCCCCATAATAAAGGGCGATCGCCTGCACAACCGATTAAATTTGCTTGCCATTTTGCTGGATAAATTCCATATACAGCAGGTGATTTTTCTGCTATTCCAGGAGTTAGTAAATAAGCAAAACTGCTTTTTTCTTGTGGTTGTGTGTAAACTGACAATTTCTCCCATATAGGGAAACTTGACAGTGGTGAAACTAACGCCCGATGTCCTTCTCCACCCAAACGCACCACAAAATCCCGGTCTAATTGACAACTAAAACCTACAACAAATTTCCATCCAGAGTGTAGTCGGATCGCTACTTCTGTAAAATAACCTTCTTCATCCCGCACTTGCTTAACACCAGATTCCATGTGGATGTGAGGTAATATTTGCACTGTCCAAGGATTTTCCTGGAAATCCTCATAATTCGTCAACCTATTTCCTCCCAGGTAATCAATCAAAGCATCAGCTTTAATCCAAGGTTGAGGTCTACCACAAATATATTTATTTTCTCCAATTCCTGACATTGGCGCAACCATAGGAGATAGTTGCTCATGCTCAGAATCAAATAGAATAAATTCCCAACCTCCTCCTTGCTGGGAAGCAGGTGTCAATCGTTCAACTTCAGTCCAATTATGAACTTTGTCTTTATAGTTATCATCTGATGGATTTTCTGGATCATTAGATTTGTGGTTAACTGCTAATAAATCATTAGGAGTTGGCAAAAAGAGAACATTTTTTTCTGTAGCTTCTTCGTACTCCTTATGTATTAGAAATGGACCTATAAACTCCAAATTACGTTCTTCATTGTGATTTCTTGGTAAAACCGACCTCAAAGCCTGAAATACGGTGATTGGTAAGGGAGGAAACTGTCCTTTCGCCCAAGAACCTTCACCAGGACTAAATGGTTTAGATTCTCGAAACAGCAATACATCTAATGGGTCAATTGTGTACCAATACATTAGTTATCCTCCTTAAGATTAGGAGTTTTCCATTTTTGACGTTGTACCATCTTGTCATTCCAAAAGGCGCTAAATCGTAATAGATTTGCTAAATCCTCAATATTAGTTCCTAACGATGTTTGATTCTGACTTTTCTCAAAAGCCCATTCTCCCCATTTATTTATCCAACTTTCTATGTCAACGAAATTATTGGTTTTCTTGCTTTCATCTCGACGCCCCATAATTACTTTTACCGCTTGAGATAAAAGCTCATTTCCTGGAGTCAGGACAACGTGCTTTGGTAGTTCTTCTGCTAATCGAAAAAGTAAGGGACTCAGTTCTTCTGAAGGTGATTTAAGTAGCTCATACCAAGCTGATAATAATTCACCTTTCATTAAAGCTTCTAATGTATTCCCACCCCCATAAATGACGCGAAAACAAATTCCATCTTTTCCAGGTAGCTTCTTAGCACGTTCTTTTTCTGCTTCCCAAATATTCTCTAAAACTGTAGGTAATTGTACGCTTTTATAGGCTATGACAACACCCATACTCATTGTTGCTCCTTTTCCCATAGTAAAATGTGGACGTTGAGGAAGTTCTGATATATCTTTTGGAGGAATCCAATAGCCTCCGTCACTTTCAAAATATGGCTCTGAGGAGTTATAACAGGGATCTTTATCCCCACACCAAGCTGCTCGGAGCGATCGCAAATATTCCGGTAAATCTTCCAGAGGTAATACCGCCATCACATCATCACCACCGCTGTAGATGACTTTTCCACAAAATCTTCTTTCAGTTAGATAAGGAACCAGACGATTAGAGAAATCTAACAAAGCTCGATTCATTCCCACATGAGTAGCTGGACCCATACGTTTTTGAGTTTTTTCCAGGAAATTTTCCCAGTGTTTTTTGTTAGAAATATTAGAATCATTAGAAGTGATTTTCTCTTTTACTTCTTGAGCTATGTATTCTTGAACTATATATTCGTCATATATTTTCAGCCGCTTTCCAGAGACATATTTACCCATATTGTCACCATCAGCAAGAACGATAACCCACCAATCACCTGGACTACCATCACCAAAACCAATTTTCTGATGTGCTTTCTGGACTAAATTTGCTAAAACTTGATTCTTTTTTTGTGAATCATTTTTCCCTGATTTCTGCAAGTCTATATCTTCCGCCAACCACTTACTAGAAAACATCACACCATTGTAGTTTTTACCTGGGTTATTTTCAGGATTTATTTTTCGATCTGTTTTATAAATATGGAAGGAACGACCAAGCGTTCTAGATCTGAATTTATCGTAATACTCAGGTAATTCATTTTGAATTAATTGACTAAGATTACACCAATAATCATCAATTTTAGATGAATTATCACAAGCGAATCGAGCAGCAGCAATAGAACTCAAATTAGGAAAGCGGATCAAATTTTCATAGTCAATTGACTTATTTTCAGAATCCATCTGAATCCCTAAAGATTCTGGAACACCTCCATAACCCCAAGCCATGCGTTTGGTTAGTTCCAGAGCATTTAATTTTTCAGAACCATTGAATAATCCTGGATAAACTGCGGACATCAACCGCCAAAATAAATCCATTGACCTAGAAGATAAACCTTTACCTTCACGGTATCTCTCGTTATAGAGCAAGTTAGGATGTAAGGCGCTAAATTGACCGGAAAGAGTAGAACGTTCTCCTGGCGCAACTGGTAAGTTCCAAGTGCGAGTATTCTTGACTGATTGAATTAAATTACCCAACTGAGATTGTGTATTAGCCCACCAAGTCCCTACATTTAGCTGTTTATAGATACTCAGTTCGGCTTCTGTTGGTGTGGTTTGTTGATTACGGGAAGGAGCGATCGCCTCGATTGCTGCGATCCAATTAGGGTCAAACCCTTCACCTTTGTAAATTTGCAAATCTACAGATGGATTACCCAAAGGAATAGCTGTCCAGTAGCTTTCCCAAGTATTATCTATCTGCGCGTCCCAAAGTTTATTCCACTCCCAACAACCATGTTGCTGCCATTTTTGCAAATCTCTCTCGTCAGCTTCAGTGAATTCAAAAGACTCCAGGTTATGGGGATCAGTTAGCCATGCGATCGCCCTAGTTTTAATATCAGACCTGACTTCCTGAGCGATTTTTGACCATTCTTCTCTCAACTGGTCCTTTAATTTTTTACCCAAATCCTTAGCTGCTGCTTTCCCTGGAACTAATGCGGTAATCACATTCGGAAATCCAGCGGTAGTTAAATGGGTGGATTGCTTCTCATTAAAACGACTGACTGGATCGGACTCATCTAAACTGTATTTCTCGAAACTCTTACTAAAAACATCAGAATTTTTTTGGTGATTATCAAACTCCTTAACTATGAAAGCATCAATAATTTCTTGACCCCAGAGAGATGGAGTAATTACAGCGTCAGGTCCATATTCTTGAGCAATAAGCCAACATAGCCTAGCACTGAGATAATGTAGTAGATAAGAACCAGCCCAAAAATCCAAGAATTTGCGCGATGACTTAATAAACTCCTGTACAGGTGAAAAGGTAAATAATAGGAGATAGGGACGTTCAGGTTTTTCCGAATTTTCCTCTGTAGGAAACATCGCCCCTACAAGTGCTGAAACCGTACTTCTATAACTGTGGAGCGGACAATCAGGGAGGACTCTATGAGATGGAATCAACAAAGCATCTTCATACTGACTAGCCATTGCTTCAGGATAAAATCGCCACAACCACCAAAATACTCTCTTTACATCACTTTCCGAGACTATTTCTGAGACTATCAGATTGATATCAAATTCTTTTTTAGCAAAACCTGAAATAGTAGTCTTACACTGTGCGCTGATAGGATGGCGTAGTTGGAACGAATCCTTAATCTCATCTCTCTGTTCTATATTAACTTGGTCAGACGAGCTACCAATATCAGCAGCTATCTTACCAACACAGTCCCACCACTTTTGCAAATCGTCGCGATTAGGTGTTAAACAGTTCAAATGCTGTGAAACTAGTCCTGGCTCAGTAAAACCTCTTGCTTGTTGTAATAAAGCATAAATCTTACGGTAGTAAACATCCATGCGCTTGTAAATTAGATGACTTACTCAGTGTAAAACATAAAGATAATAAATCAAGCCATTTTCATGCGAATGACAAAAATTATTCCTACACTTGACTTCTCACGGGGAATAAATCTGAACAATGGCTTTAGCTGTTTCCCTAATCTTATCGATAAACTCCTGTGGTTCCACTACCTTCACACTCCCACCAAACCCAATCACCCAGCGGAAAAAGTCCACATCCTGTAAATACCATTTAGGTAAAACCAACCGAAACCGATGAGGGAAACCTTTATCTTCACTTGGTTCCAGACAAAAAATAGATTTTGGCAAACTTGACTTTTTTCCAACTACTGGGTGAGACATCTTCATCTGTTCAGCTGGAAATCTCTTAGTTCCCTCAGCAATAAACGGAAATATTTGATTGTCGAACCATAATTCTATAGTAGAACAGACCTGAGAACGTTCTTTTTGATTAGGACTGAGAAATTTTTGCTGGTCAGCAACACTATACCCTAAATGAATTCCTACACTTCCTAGAGATAATTTCTGTAATAACTCTAAAGCTTTTTTCTGTTTTTGGCGCGAACGGGTTTTTGACTGTAACCTACCCATGAACAATCTATCTAATCTTTCAAAACGAAATAGTCCGTGATACTCACCCTCCACAATTTCATAACCCAAATACCATGCTGAATTGCTAAAAACAATTTGCAAAGGATAAACTAGAAAGAAGCCCCCTTCATCTTTGGGAAACTTACCACTACCAACAAAGCGATTTAATTCTAGCAATTGTCCCTCAAATATTGCTGTTTCAACTCGGTCTAAATTTTTCGCTAAAGATTCTGGCGGTAAATACTTCGGGTCAATCATATTCCGATTGGCGATCGCCCTTACCGGGTAAACACTATTCACCAGTAACTTGCTTTGTGCCATTCTCTGAGCAAATACTTGATAAATCTCTAATGCTATGGGGTCATTCAAACTTTGCGCCTGAGACTGGAGGACTTGAAATACCTGGGTTAATTCCATTGCTGACAATATTGATGTCCCAGCAAAATAGCCATCACGCATAGCAAAATCCGGTAAGATTTTATATGGTTTAAGAACTTTTTCTATATCTTTACGTATAGAATCTAAAGCATTATGATCGATGATACCATATTGTTGCAATTTAGAAACCAGTGTTTTTAAACTCCCCTGTCCCGAATCTGGTAAAAAAGGATGATGTAAAATCAAACGCAAAGTCTGGATTAGTCTTTGAAAAGCTGGGAAATGAGAGTAGGGATGAGTTACTAAGGAATCCGCAGAATCAGAAAAACAAGTACTGGTAACAATAGGATTGTCAGTCGGTACGGGAATCGTATTCATGCCAATCAGCGAACTCTGCTGCAACCAGAGTAAGTCCTTGGCGATCGCCTGTTCATCCGCGTATATTTTTCCATACAATCGAGCCATAAAGGCTGTAAGCTCCGCCAAAGAGCTAGTAAATTCAGGAACTTGACCAAAAATATTTGCTAACAAGCTGGGTTGAGTTGTTTGTAAATTACCAATTCCTGGATATTGAATCACTAGGGATACAAGATACATCAACCGCTCGAAGTCCAATAGCTTACTATATGTGTGGAAAATTAGATAGCGATTGCGATTCCTCCGGTTGATCAAACTCCGGGAAACCTGTTGAGTTTGTCCGGGGATTTCAGAAATTTCCGAAAAGTTAAACGTCGGATCGCTCACATCTATTTGCTTAACTACGACAAATCCTTCTGCGGCGATCGGGGGAAAATCTTGGAGCGATCGGTACATGTTCTCTATTATGCTCTGTGAAACTTGGCGGGTACGCTGTTGATTCCAACTCAAACAAGTGGCGATCGGTGTGCGTAAATACCATCCTATCCAGCGGACTGATACATCTAAAACTGAACCCAGTTTTAGCAATAACTCCATTCTCCATGCACGTTTTGCGTTCGTAGCATCGTAAATTACAGCATCACCTTGAGCGATCGCTTCTACAATTTGAGAAATAACTTTTGCTTCAACTTCCAGCCATGCGCCTTGGATACTCATATCTCCATAAAGTTCTTGGCGAATAGTGTCAGTGGAAACAATGCGATATTTACCCAGTTTTGCGAGATCAGCAGCAAAGGTTGACTTACCACTACCAGGAACACCAATCAGGAAATGAGAAATGGGTGAGGTAGACATTTTCTTACATACTCAAGCCGAATTACTTTCTATTTTCTCTTGACTACTAGGCTGAATGTCTAGTGTTTTGGAGCGAATCACGAATTTTTTATTTGATATTGGGTTAAAATTAGGAATAAAAACCTGCGAAAATGAAAGTGAGATTCAATAAATATCATGTATGTATAGAGAATGGCTTGACTGATTATGACATTAGGGAGCGAGATATCCAATGATTACCTATATTGTTTGTGAAGAATCGACTGATGCAAAATTACTTAATTGCGTGTTACCAAAGCAGTTTCACAGTGATCTACGTGTTGAAATTGTTGCTGCTGGTGGATTATCCGCTGTTAAATCCCTTGCACGTTCATTAGTTATTCGTCGGCAAATGCCAGTTGCGATAGTAGTTGATTCCGATTCAGTAGCACCGGAATTCATTCAAGAGCGCAGGGAAGATATTGAGGAAATAGTCAAAAGCGTAGCTGGCAATATACCAGTTAAGGTATTTGTTTTTATACCAGAAATAGAAGTTATCTTTTTTCAAAATATCCCCTTTCTTGAAAGGTTAATAGGATATAAACCCGATCGGGCTATACTTAATCTGGCAGGTTTTCAACCCCGTAAAGTTTTAGATCAATTGATTGCTCAATCGGAAAAAATTGACAATTATTCAGAGTTCATCAATCAACTATCTCATGAAGATGCTAAGATTCTAAGCCAAGCTCCGATTATTCAAGAAATAATTCATTTTCTTGAGTCTGTCAGCGAAACAGCAACAGCTATATAACTTCTGGGCATTACATAGATAATGTAGATATTTTTATACTCAATCCGATTTTTTTTCTATTTGCTCTTGACTACTAGGCTAAAAGTCCACTGTTTTCAAGCGAATCACCAATTTGTCACCGTACTCCTAACCAAAATTAGTAATTTATGACTTATCGATACATAGACCTTCATCATCAGAATCTTCAAGCGACTATAGAAAGTATTGCTCTAGGAGAACGAATCATTTTGCAGAAAGAAGGAAAATCAATAGCAGTTATAGTCACCATTGAAGAACTAGAGCTAATACAAGAGATTGAAAGCTTAGAAGATCAGTTTGACCTAAAAGCTGCTGAGGAAGCAATGAAAGAGTCAGAATTAGTACCTTGGGAGGAGGTTAAACTCCGACTAGGGATTTAGCTGAATAGAATTCAGTTAATCAAATTAGAGGCGTTTAAGAATAGTCTGCGTAGTCCACGGGAAAATGGATTGAGCATGATGGCTAAAAAAATTTCGTCATTCGCATAAAAAGGGGTTGACATCTCTCAACTTGTGGTTAAGATAAAAGCATAAATGTTACAGAGTTTTTCTACTTATGCAGACCCTTGTAAAAGGCTGTATATTCAAGAAGCATTGTATATGTGGGGTGTGTCTAAATGGTTACGTATACAGCCATCACTTTTGCGCCAGTTCAAGGATTTATTGAGAAATCCCGCAAACTTCGGGACTTGTATGGTGCATCACTGATTCTCTCTTATCTAAGTCAACAATTAGTTTTGTATGTTGAGAAAACTGAAGGACTAACATTAATTTCTCCAGGAATACCGACTTTACAGAAAGGAATGCCTAATCGCATTTTGATTAATGGATATATTTCTAAAGATGATGCAAAAAACATCTTACTTTCTGCTTGGAAGGATATTTTACAAGTTTGTCGGGATTGGATCAGGGATGAATTACGCGATCACTACCGAAGTGACGAATACTACTGGGAAAGGGAATGGTCGCTCTGGGGAAGTCATACTTGGGAGATATTTCAAGGCAGTGGTTGCTGTATCCCAGCAGCAATCGATGATTTGGAGACTAATAAATTATGCCGAGATTGGACTGCTGTTAACTGGATCGGCGAAAGTTCTAGCTTAACGGGTATTGATGCGATCGCATTTCCAGGATTGGGTGCAGAGACTCGTAAACCTAAAAATATAAATCATGATTCAGAAAAAAAAGCTATTAAAGATTTTTATACGCATCTTGCTAGAAAGTTAGATAATTGTCCTCCTGATAAAGAACCAGAAGGTAAATATATTGCTCCTAACGAAAAACTGAGTATTCCTGAATTAGTAAAGCGCCTTATTACATGGCCTAAAATAGCGGATTTGATCAGCGATGCAAGACCCGATAGTAAACCTCTAAAAAAACTATCGCTTACCTCAGAAATTCAACGTAAACCACAACCTGACAAAAATCTACATGGACAATGGACAGGTTGGTTTATGGGTGATGGCGATCAAGTTGGAGATCATTTAACAAAATTGTCAAATCGAGATAATGGTGATGAAGAAATTAAAAGATTTAGTGAAGTAATACGCCATTGGGGAGAAGAATTTGATGAAACTTTTGCTGAAGAATTACGCAAAATTATTAATGCCAGTAAAGGACTTTATAAAGATATTCCCGAAGAATTAGGGCGAATTATTTATGCAGGAGGTGATGATTTCTTAGGCATAATTTATAGTGGAAATCCTAATAACCCAATTCGAGCATTAACAGCATATCAATGGTTAATGACATTAAAAAATAAATGGCAAGAACCTCAGCATGGTCTTAATGTTAGTGTTGGTTTTGTTTGGGTCGCTGGTAGTGTCCCACAAAGGGATATTTTACAACATTGTCGAGAAGCTGAGAAATTAGCTAAATCTTTGGGAAGAGATAGAGTCACTATTCGGATAGTTTTCAATAGTGGTCAATATGTGCAGTGGACTTGTCCATGGAAATATTTAGATATTCTGACAAAGTATCGAGATATAAATGGTAAGACATTTGCAATATGGGAACACAAAGGAGGAGATGAAAAATATTATCCAAATTGGAGCCATATTTATAGTGACTTAGCACAATTAAAATCTCGTCATGCATTTGGTCTATCACCAAATAAACATTATGTCAATGTTAATAAAGATAATATATTGATAAATCTTTCTTGTTTGATTGATTTTTTAGATGGATATTTTCCCGGTTGTAAAGATGACTTAAAGCAACAAGAAAAATATTTAGTATGCGGGAATAAAGATCCTCAAAAGGTTAATCGTATAAATCATTCAGCCCCATTGATGATTACATGGATTGAAGATTTAATTACTGTTGGATGGCATTTGTTCAGATCAGGTGTAAATTATGTTTGAATTTTTGATCATCATTAAACCATTAGGATTTATGTACGGAAGTGCAGGAGCATTTCTTTCACCTGAAGATTTAGTAGGTCGTTCCGGTGCTAAAT
>Ga0116228_10003278_pt1 | contig 14198 bp, 6 predicted proteins | sample S1TSphfallax_2_FD_89694 | JGI IMG/M metagenome (GOLD analysis project Ga0116228, IMG submission 89694) | Host-associated microbial communities from peat moss isolated from Minnesota, USA - S1T2_Fc - Sphagnum fallax MG | ecosystem: Host-associated > Plants > Peat moss > Unclassified | place: USA... | reverse complement strand
TATTTAAATAATTGAAACACTTATTTTATATTAATTAAATATATAGTTGTTTTTTTTATATTTAAAAATCCCCCCACCCACCATAACCAAAAAATAGGGGGCCCCCCCCCCCCCCCCCCCCGCCCCAACTACCCTTGTGACACAAAAAAATGGACTATCTAATCTACAATAATTTTAATGTCAAGCTCGTGTAAACTTTGTAATGAATTTTTAATGATGGCATATGATTCTATATATTGTCTTAATCAAGAACCATACATAGATTTAAAAACCTTTATTTGTGCTTCAATTAACCACTCACAAAAAGAATGTGATCTTGTTGACATAATAAGTTGTGGCTTTCTTAACACATGAAATAAAATTTGGGGTTTCATCCATTACAATGTATAATATGTGTTATTCATTGTGCAATATATTAAATTAAAATTGTAGCTTAACATTAATTCAACATTTTTCTAATATGTGTGATGACCTTATGCCAAAATTGCAATTTTAGTATGAGATATATTTGCCAAAATAAACATCAAAATATTGTACACTATAATGGATAAAACCACAAAGTTTACCTCACATTTGTGTCATGAGCCATGGGTTATTGTGTGAAAAAAATCACATTTTTTTTGTAATGAATCTTCATAAAAAATGTATGTAAAATGAAAATATTGTGTAAAATAACGCATGCACCAACAATATTTAATGCCATTTGAAGTTGCATATCAAGTCTTTTTAGTCTAGTTCGTCATATCTCCTGGATTAATATGAGAAACTACAAGAGCTCACCTATTCGCCATATTTCTAATATTCCAACATCCTTTGACAAAATCAAAATTCTTTTCTATACACATTGTAATGTTGCAAATTGTATTAATTCTAATAGTATTTTTCTTTTGAAAGCCCATGTTTATGACCTTTTGAACAATGAAAACATGCATGAGTATGGAGGATATATTGTTACATCTCCAACTAATACACACATGTTAATTTTGGTAATTCACAAAATTGTCCAATCATTATGTGTCTCCTATTATCTTGCATTGATCCAACCCAACCTATGTCATAGTCCCAATAATTACAACTTTTCATTACAACACTTTAAAGCAATCTTCAAAATGTAACTCCTTGTGATTGTAGTAGTTAGTAGCATGTTTGGAACTATGATAGGAATATGTGATCCATCACTACCCCAACAACAAATGGAATGTCATGCAACCTTTCAAAGTCTTGTTTGGTTTTTTCCACCATTATGTTGAAAGGCCATATCACAATTGTTTTTCTTTAGACAAATTTTCTTGACAACATCTAAAAGCTCTTTGATAATTAACTAACTTGTGGAAAAATCAACACCATAGAAATTAGCTATTGACATCATATTAGTTCTAGAAGGAAGTATGGAGATAGAAATAACTTTTCTTGTTTCAAGAAAAATAACATTTTTCATCCATGTACCTACTTTTTACTCGAAAGCTACAACAATGGAACATATATGATTCAAAGTTTATTTGTTCATCTCATAATTTTTTAAAATTCATGATGGTTGAAAGAACCCAACAAAATGTGGGAATGAAGCTTTGTACTTGATCAAATGCCCACAATGTATAAAGTGTGTCTCTTCGTAAATTTGTTCCACAACATGATTATAAATGAAAAAGAGATGTGAAACTCTCTATAGAAGAAGTAGAAAGTGAGACTATTGTGTAGAGGAAATGGTTTCACAAATGACATACAAATAGATTTGATAAATAAAAGATGTCAATAATTTATTTGCATATGTTTATCCATCATTATGGGTGAATGTAGGACACATAAAAATTAAGCTTGAAAAAGCCCATGAAAAGACATGTTTCCTTAAGGTTTAAAGAAGGTATGGACATTGACAATATTGAAAGAACAAATAGAAAGAAATTTATTGATGATTACATTGGGTTTCCTATAATGTGTGGTAGACATTAGATTGCTACCTACCAACCAACCCTACTACAAGTCTCATTGACCTAGCTAATGTCAATTCATTGTCACATTCTACCTATAGTGTGATATTTGCCTAATCCTAGTGCTAAAACTTTTTAGTGGGTACAATATTACATGTACTAGTTGTTAAAGAGTAATAAGATTTGATCTTTTTTCATGTTTTTAATTTCAAAAACTATACTCATGTTGCAATTTTTCAATGTGTTTGCATGGGTGAAAGCATGGTTAAATGACTCACTTTTGACCTATTGATGATATGTTTTTAACACTAGCAAAAATTCTTGCATTTTGACAATTAACAACTTATGCATCTAATTTACATTTCCCTATGTTTGCATTTAAAAATATGGGTCCCACATGTGTACACGGCTAAATATATCTTGGTAAAAAATCCATGTAAAAATATGAAGTTTTGAATGAGAAATGGACTAATAAGATCGAACAATAAAATATTAATTAATAAAATTAGAATTGTATTAAATAAGGAAAGATTTGATTGATGCATCTAAATTTTAAACACTTCATTTGATGTTGTCCTATTTTTTTAAAACACATTTGACCTTACTATGGCATATTTTTTGAGTCCATGTATATAACTTTTGTACTCTACAATTAGGAAATCTTTTGTGGTTTAAAAGTCCATTATGTGTCCATTCCTTTTTTTAAAGTTCATCTATAAATTAAGAAAAATTGCAACTTTGATTGTCTAAATTGTTTCCTTTGATTGTGTTTTCACCACATGACAATGCTTTTAATCTATCATGGAAACATGTGCATTTATTTTGGAATGAATCTAATGAGTAAATATTCAAAGGCACTCATGAAACATTATAACATTAAAAGAAATTCTTAAATTTACAACTCTATATATGACTTATTTTGTAGTTATATTGGACATTATATGATTAAGGGCCCCTAGTTTTGATGGACAAGTTGTAAAAAACAAGAAGTGATTGAATGTTCAATGTTGCATTTTTCATCCTATGGTCATAAAGGACATATATAGGATATATATGTGAACTTATATATGCTATCGATTCAGTGTCATGTAATGAATGACTAAAATATTATTGGTAGATAATGGACCATTTCATTATCAAACCTGTCGTGCGAATACGTATCGTCATACAACATACATCGTTGATATACCATACTCACATACACACACAACACACATAACATGGACGAGAGCATACACAAATACCCATGTACCACAATTGAAAATGTCACAAGAAAGATCTACTATCATAAAACTCATGATGCAAACACATATAATCAAGCCAAGCCCACTCCACTTAGAGAATCTAGGCCAATGCTAACATGACACCATAGCTCGGAGCTCCACTAACTCCAACTACTCCCAAAGCTCTAGGCTCTTTCACACTATACCCCCACTCACAACATGAGGGTGGGTCCCACCAAAAGAGTCACTCTCCTCAAACCCTAAACTTGGAAACCCTAAGTAAGCACTACTCACTACCATAGCACATTATACACTATAACTAACACACATATGGTCATGATAAACTTATAGCTAGATTATATTCATTTTGTGGATTATTTTTTTATAAAAACTTTAATAGGTAGGTAGGTAATAAGTGTAGGTAGGTTAAAAAAGGCAAGTAGGTAGGTGGTAGCTTAATTTACCTAACCTGAGTTATTTAATTTACGTAACTTACCTAGTTACCTTAGTCTAAGTTACTTACCCTAAACCTTTAAGAATACACATAGGTTGCAAGTATTAGAATTTGAACCTTTCACTCTCACAATGATGAACCAAGTTTTTATCATTAGAGTACACCATCAAAAGGCATCCAATTTTTGTCAATTTTTTTTATCTCACGTGTTTATTTCATATCATTACAAGGTTATGGAATAGGTAGTAAGTAAGTTGTAGGATGGTAAGTAGGTTGTAAGAAACAGGAAGTAGGAGGTCGGTAGGCGGGTGAATGGGTAAGCAAGCATGTAGGCATGTAGGCAATAGGTAAATAGGTAGGTGGGTATAGGTGTGTGGGTGGGTAAGCAAGTAGGTAGGTGGGTGGGTGGGTAAATAAGTAGGTAGGAAGGTAGAGTAGTGGGTTGGTGGGTAGGTAAGTAGTAGATAGATGGGTGAATGCAACATAAGTAGGTAGGTGAGTAGGTAAGTAGGCGAGTTGGTGGGTAAGTAAATATGTAGGTAGGTAGGTAGGTAGGGGGTGAATGGGTGGGTAGATAAGTAGGTAGGTCAATAGGTGGGGGTAGGTTTGTTTATGGTCATATCAAATGACATAGTCATTTTTTTAACATTGTAATGAGAATTGGACATCCACATCATTTTGTCATAAATCATTGATGCCATATAAATGAAATAGAAGTGATGAAAACTAACACCTTGCATTTTATTACCACTTCATCGTCTATTACTCACATGCCCCACTAATATATGATTATGACTTTTTACACATGTGATTCAAAATAACAATTTATGACCAAAGTCATACACATAGTCATTTAAGACTTGTAGTCATTGATTTTTTGGTTGTAAAAGACATAATTCTTTTTAAAGTAATTTATTTTTTATTACTATTTCATTTTTTGAAAATTAAAATTGTTGTCAAAATTACATGATCATGTATGATGATTATCCACACATTTGGGTGCAAACATAGTAAAAGGAAGCATATTGTGTGCAAATAATGTTTTAAATTATTATTTTTTATTTTTGAAAAAATCACAAGTGTAGCACAATAAAGGATTGTCATTTTTCCCACCCTTTTTACCTTCCATTACTTGCAAAGTTTCAACATTCAATTTTGATGCAAATTTACAAGAATCCCTTTACAAGTTTAAAACATTTGTGAAATTTTAATTTTATTTTCAGATATCCATTTTTAAAATCATATGTGCACCATTTTTTTTTCAAAATTGGAAAGGATATTAGTATTGATGATTACAAGAGAAAAAATTCTTGAAATTATTGTAATTTTCTTTTTTAACACATGTTCATGCCTTCGTTTCAAATGTGTTTATAACCTTGAAAATTATGAAATTTGAAAATTTTAAGATAATAAACCAACACATGAATGTTGCATGTCAAATGTAATCCTTAGATAGGTTTTTAACCTTGGTGCCTTTGGCTCATTTTATTGTGTTTTCACCCATTTACACAATAAAATATAGTGAAAACATGTTAAACTAAGTCAAAAAAGTAATTTTCAAAAGTAAAAATAAATAAATTGCGTGACAAGTACATTAGAAAGTAATGATGCTTAGTGGGATTGACCTTTCGAACTACATGAATGTCAAATGTGATATCATTCTTTTTTAAAGTTAAAAATGTAAATTAATTTTTCAAAAAATGTATCAATCTATTTTGCAAAAATTATGATAGTTTTAAAATTGCACAAAGTAACCTTTTTCACAGTCATGGGGAACAATTTGTGAAATTTAAGAATATGATGCATTTATTAAGTGTTTAACACATGTTTTGACACTTTTGAAACACAAAATGCATTTTGCATACATACAAAAAGAAAGAATTTGAGTCTATCAAATTTAGGTCTATTAAAAGGGAAATTTACCTTTTTGGGGCTTAAAATTATCATAATTGAAATATTCAAGTTCCAAAAAATGTGTATTTAAATGCAAGATAGTTCATAACCACCTATTACCCACATACAATCTCCACCATAATAATTAATGGCAAGTTCACTCTAAGCAAAAATATAGCTCACTTCCATGTACAAAATTTTTAGGCACTTGCCAAAAGAATAAATTGTAGACAAAGTTGCCCTTGGGGTACAATATGTTTATAATTTGTATCCTAGGGATGGTCTTTTATTTTGTGGTAATATGAAGCCAAACCCTAAAAGAACCCCCATGATAATAAAGGGCATAATAATTCATCAAACAACTTTTTGGGCAACTAATTCAATAGGGGTAAATTTTATTGTTAACCTATGATTGGCCCATCTTTTACCACACTAGGTGGAAAAGATTGTGCAACCATGTTGTGGCTACAACTAGAAAATAGGCTTATCTTTCAACAAAGAAGCTACCTATGCCCTAATGTGTAAATGTGGGTGAGGTAAATGTGAATGAATGCATTTGTCCACATTGGTGTACCAAGCCAACCACATATCCCAACTACAAGGAACCAACACAAACCCACCATGAATGCAAGTAGTTTAATACTTAATTTGAAGGTTGATTCAACAATGTATTCAATTAAAGTTTCACCCAAATCCATATGGCAGTGTTCATTAGAGCTTTTAGAAAACCTTAAACAACCAAAAAAATGAAAAGAGAAATTTCTAAAATGTCCATATCACTCACACCCACTTACTAAGTCTTAAAATTCCAAGAAGCTCAAATTTATTTTGTAAAATGTTTACATATTAAAGTTGGACTAATCACAAGCTTAGGTGAATATGAGATTTTCCCCCTTGACAAACTCCATTGTGCATAGGGTACTTTTACCCAAAAAACCCTTTGGTTTCATTAAATTGTTTGGCCCAAGTGATTTGAAGGTTGGTTAAGTAGGAACAAAACCATGGCTCTTGTTGGAACAAGGATTTTCATACTTGAGAATTACAAGATGGAGACTCTCATTTTGGCTTATTGAAGGTCTACCTCAAAAGTTTACAAAGTTCTTGTGATTCTTGTTTTTTGAAATTCAAACCATCAGAATTGTAGTAGCTTTGTTTTTGCTTATCTAAAGTAGAAATTTTAGAGGTTTTCTTGATCTTTTCAAAGAGCATTTAGATCACTTCTCCAAGGCTATTTTCAATTTGGTTTTTTTCACATTTAACCAAAGGGAAAAGGTGACTATTTTACATTTTTTTCAATTGCATTTTTTTTCATCATTGCAATAAGAGGATGAACAAACTTTTCATTTAATGCAACAACATAGAAGGTCAACTACTTCTCAACCACAAATTACACACAAGTTCAACATATATTTTAATATTTTAATTTATTGTTAGCATCAAGAAGCATTCATTAATAGGAAAACCCCAATTTGCAACTACAATTTGTGATTAAAAAACAGTTGGGATCAACTTTACACCTAAAAAATCTCTTCGTTGCATAAGTGAAGTTGCATTGAACCTTTAGTTGCAATTGATGACTTAGCGTGATGTTAGCCACATTTCACATGGATGAAGCATATGGTCAACATATACACTTCCATCCTTTGACTAGTGTATAACATTTGCAACTACTAACCATTCTTTTGCAACTAATAAATAACCCTATCAATAATTGTCATTTATCAACATAATAATTTATTGGGAAATTTTTTATTATTAATGAAATATTATTCTAGGCCATCCATTATGGATGGCCATAAATTTCAACAAATACTCTAATTAGATTTTGACACATGGTAAACTTGAAATTTTTTATATATGATTTATATAATATATAATGAGGAAATATCAACATGGTCCAATTTCAACTATTTACATGATGACACTTGGACAAATGAAAATTTGACATGTGACACTTGGAATTATTTTTTATGTTTTTTTTTTTTTGAAATCTTGATCTTAACCATTCATTATGATTATTCAATTTAGATGTATATATATATATATTATGACACATGTCATAATCAAAATTTTCCATGTGGCATATTGATTGAATTTTGGAAAAAAATTATTATTATTATTTACATAGGTGGGTAGGTAGGTAAAATTATGTGCATAAAAAAGTGCTTACCTACCTAGGATACATACCTACCTAAGGTACTTACTTACTTACCCACCTACCTACCTAAGTAAAAAAGTAGGTAAATAGGTATGTAGAAAGGTAGAAAAGTAGGTGAGTTTAAAAATAACCATGTAAATATTTTTATTTTATTTTATGTTTTGCTTTTAGAATTAAGCTTCTATGAGATCATCCCAAATGGCACATAATTTTTAATGTGAAGTTGAAAGGGAAGACACCTTTTTTATATATTTTGTTAAATGACATTAGAAAACAAAACATATGCATTAAACCTTGAAGTTGCACTTTAGTCACAAATCCAATTGCAACTAAAAATGATTCTTTCACAAGTTTTGTATTTCTTTTTAGTTTTTAAAATTATACAACTAAAAAGGTAAGAAATAAGTAACTAATTAATTAACTAATAACTAATTACCTACCCACCCACCCACTTACAAAACTACTTACTACATATTATTGTTTGATTATTTTAATAATTTTAGAACTAACATTGATCATTATTCTTTCATGGTTTCCAATAACTAATCAATTGGTTCATAGTAATAATTCGATAATAATAATAAATTAAGTAAAGAAATAATTATATAACATATAATTAATTAATCAAGCCAGAAATTAATCATTCAAGTTTTTAATATATCTAATTATTTCGCAATTACTTCTAAAATAATAATTTTCTGTTTATTCAATTACTTAAGTAAAATAATATTTTTACCTCTGAAAATAAACATTTTAGATTGCTAGTGATCAACTAATTAAATAAATAAATAGCTAGGTATAAATTGATTATCTAAAAAAATCTATTAACTAATTGATAATTCTTGATAATTAATTATAAATTGTTAAATTTCTAACTTATTGAATTAATTACTAGATACTAAATCAGTTTTAATAAACCATTAGTATTAACTAATTAATATTTATTAACTATTAACCATATTTTTTAATTAATAAATATGAAGAAATATTAAATAGATTTTAAAAATGTATTAGACAAAAAAATATATTATGAAACTTGTTTATTTATTAAGTATAAATTAAATTAATCATTAATAGAAATTAGATTAGTTAATTTGTGAATTATTTATTATTTATTATTCATTCACTGATTAAATATTTACTAATTAGTAGTCATTAATTATTAACCATCACTCTTGATTAACTACCTAAATCAAATTATACATTGTGATATTTTAGAACTAATCATATATTTGAGAATTAATTATATAAGGAATAATCAGATATTTATTATCTGAATAATTATTTAGAATAATTATTTAGTTCATAGTAACTAAATATTAAATAATATTAAATAAAGTATTAAAAATCATTGATTGAAAAATATTAAATATAAATTATTTATTTATAAATATATTTACTTGTTGATAGAAATAAATAAAATTTTAATTAACTGATTATTATTTCATATTTCCTAACTAATCAATTAATTAATATGAATAATTCATGAGTAATGATTAATCATTATATCAATTTACAATTTAATACCCAATTAATTAACAAAAATATTTGATGTAATTAATAAATAATAATTTATTATTTAATTAGTTAGTATTAGTTTAAATAAAATTAAATGATAGGGTGTAGTCATATTAACATGTACCAAAAGTAATCATAAGCATTGTTTAAGTTTTTGAATTTTGGATTGTAAATAATAATAATAATAAATAAGTAATTTATAATTTTTTATTGTGAATACATTTTGTACATGCCATAATAATTTGGAATAAATCTAATGAGTGAAAAATAGGTATAAACAATTTTAACCCCTTGTAACCATTGTTTAAAAATTGCATAAAAGTAGCTTAGAGCAATTTTGACACTAACAAAACAATTTGAAAATATTTTTTAATGACATATTTTTGGATATTTTCAAATATACATCTTAACATAATAATATATTTTAAAAAAAAGATATCTATATATATATATATTTATTTTTTTATTTTTTTTATTTTTTTTATTTTTTGAAAGACGTATTAAAAAAATTCCAAGAAGATTATCAAAATAAAGTAATGGTTTAAGGGGGCACGTGTGGCTCCTAATAAAGTGGTTGGACCCCATACTAACTAATAAAACATTTTGTTATGGCTTGGGTTGCGAGTAAAGAAACATGGGTGGGACAAGAAAACCTTTGTAGGAGTGGCATGTACCTTTATATAAATAGCCATTTAAGTGGATTTGACTTTTTGTAAAAAGCCCTTCTGTGAGGGTAACTAATTCATTAAAGTGGTTCTTTAGAAAATTCATGTGCAATGTTGTTTATTTTGGGTCTTATAGGTCTGGGGAAATGAGGTGAAAACTATAATATTTTGGTAGTAAAATGTATAGGTGGTGTTGAATTTAATACAATAACGATGATGGTGTTCAACATTATAATGAAATTAAAGTTTGGCATTGGCATAATGCTTTAACTAAGGAACCCTAAATGATTCTTCTTTTTTTTCCTTTTGACCCACTTAGTTTTTGTGTGGTTATCTTGTAAAAGTAGGCAGTCTTTAGAAAATAGGGCCTATTTGTAATTGTGTTCTTAGTAAACCTCCTTTTTCATGGGCACAAAATGTCCCATGTCCCTTATTTCATCATGTATCGTCAAACACTACTAAAAAACTTGTCTTGTGCCACTACACAGGTCCACTCAAATCCAAATTTAATGGAATGGGATTAGTCCATACCACTATATATTGGATGCAGTGGATTGGTCCACCCAAATCCAATGTCAATGGAATCAAATTAGTGTCGTTCCACCATACCTTGGATGTAGTGGATTAGTCCACCCAAATCTAGTTCAAAATCCTAAAAAACACATTTTTCTTCTTTTAGACCCCTCTTACTTCCAAATTTCATAACTATTTCAACTCCTATTCAAATCAAGTGATGTAAAGTGCTATGAGAGTGCCACCTTAAGCTCTATAATTCATCTTTGAACTCTAAAGGCAGCATAGCAACATACAAGGACTATTTGGGTGTTTTCAGAACGGTTTCCTAATTTTGGGTGTGGCATTTTTTTGACTTTTTGACCATGCACATTTTGAAGGGCCATAACTTTCTCATTTCTAATCCATCTTTGACAATTTTGAATGCTATGAATGAGCCAAAAAGAGATCTCCAACTTTTTTTGGACACCATAAACAAAGGAACCCTCCTTTGAATTTCATCAAGCTTTGAATTCTTATGTGTTTGGACATTAGGCTATTTTTTTAACACATTAGTAAATAATAAAACTTCAAGTTTATTAGATTTTTCTAGTGATGGTACAACTAGCATAATAATAGCCAACATATATATAGCCAACCTAGGTATAGCCAACATAGGTTTAGCCAACCTAGGTATAGTCAACATAAGAATAACCAAAATAAGTTTAGTCAACCTAGGTATAGCCAATTCATAAAAATAACCAACATAAATATAATTATAATGAACATAAGAATAGTCAACATAGGTATAACCAACATAAGAATAGCCAACATAGGTTTAGCCAACCTAGGTATAGTTAACATTTGTTTTAATCATAGCCTCAATATAACCTACATAACCTAGGGCAACCTACATAGTTTAGATTTAACCTATATATCCTAAGGTCAGCCTATAATATAGCTTAGGTTACTTTAGGTGCTTAATTTAAGTAACTTATGTTTGTTTAAGTACCTATCTTGAGTTAGCTTAAATTAGCAAATCTAGTATATTTTAACTAGGCTAATTGAATAGGTTGAAAGAAAATGTTATGAAATTTTGTTGACATGTTATTTCACATAAAAAGGAAGTGGTGCAATGGTTGGGGACTTGGCCCTTTAAAGTGGAGGTAAGGGATTCAAGTCTTGAATCTTGCAACCAAGTTGGCAAAACCAACCTAGGTTAGGCTTACTAGGTTTCACTAACCATGTTAGATCTCCTAGGAGGTTAGGTTTTTAAACCTAGGCTAACTAAGCCTTAGTACTAAGGGGCATAGGTCTAGCTACTTAGGTCCTTAGTGGATAAGTGCTTCAACATAAACTTGTCACATGGTGACACTTCATTGGATGTTTAATGTTTGCCATATGGTAACATATAATTGGATGCTTATGCTTTGCCAAGTGGCAACATATAATTGAATGTTTATGTTTTGCCATGTGGCAACACATAAAATGAATGCCTACACATGTGACATGGCATCATTTCGATGGAAAAGACTTGCCATATTTTTAATTAATCATTTGATCCAATGGCATAAGAAGGCCTAATTTAGACTATTGGATGGTTTTCCATGATTGTGCTAGAGAATATCACTAGACCAATCCACTAGGGTTCCATTGGTTGTTGCCACATGACCCTAATCATTAACCCATTCCACTATGTTAAGCCAAATGTCATTATAATGTCACTATAGTGGAATTGGTCTAATCCACTAAAACATGAGTGGATTGTGTAGTGGCTAGGACCACATTTCCTAATAGTGGAATCTTGTAGTTCCAATTGCCCATTTGCCTTTTCTTGTGCCACCAAAAACTTGTTCCCCACTTCATTTCTTATGCAAACCACACACCACCCACTACCTTACATTAGCACTATAACAACCCAAGCACCACCTACTAATTTTCTTTACCAACTTCAACCCTTCATGCAAATGTGGGGTCCCAACCATAGACATTGACGCGCTCCCAAGCTCCTTAAAGGACTCAAATGTGAGTCTAAATTGAAAACAACGGAAAAGTAAAGAGTCGGGGCACATTCCTTAGTTCATAGCACTTTGGGGGTAAAGGGGCATGTTGGAGTTCTGGGATGGGACTAGGAAGAGTGACAAGCATCAACTATTCACACGGACCTGCACAAAACCAAACACAAGGTGGTTAGTGCATAGTTGGAGCACTTTTGGTGCTAGGACAAACCACGGGCAAACTCGGACTCACAAGACTTACCACGATTCAGACTTGGGGGAAGTCACCACCTTCCCCTTTATAGTATATTATGTGCCTCTCCATTAGGCCCACATCTAAATGGCATTTTGTTCGGGAACTCCCAAATGGGAGTGCCGAAATTCTTGCAACTTTGGGGCCCATAACTTTGCGTGCAGACCTCTAATTAAGATGAGGTCTAAAGCAAAGTTGTAGCTTTTGTCAAGAGTTTTCTAACAGTATGTGGCACACCACCTGCACACAAGAATATCGGATCGATTCCTGACTTTTCTTTTAGCCACAATTTATGTTTTAAGTGTCCAAATGGGTCGTGCGAGCCCATTTTAGACATCTACGTTTTAATAGCTTCCAATGATATAAAAAACTCTTCATTCCAATGGGTTTTGGCCCCTATAATAACTCCTTGAAGATTTGGGAGTCCATCGGAACTCCAACTCCCAAAGTGGAGCTCACTTGGGAGTGTGAAAGTTCATTCCCTCACACTCTCTTGCACTCTCAAGAGCATGAAATGTGACTACAAGGCTTCGCTCTTGGCCCGTGCCTTCGCGAGCCCTTGCCTTGGTCGTAAGCCCAAGGTTAGGGTTGCAACATTCTATGCAAATGATGATCATTAGGTTCATTTAATTAAAACCATTCAAGGTATGGCATATATGCCTATGTAGACTTAGGATATAAATGCAACTTTAAGAACTATTTAAATCTGTTTTTTTACCCATTTTGCACCAACCCAAGGATATCAAATTGAAGATTCTATTACTCACTATACATTAGACCTGTTATACAAATTGAAATAGACCCAAGTGCTTTTTTTGACTCATGTAAAAATACATAACTATTATATGCCCATCTAATTATAGCTTGGACCTCCTTATTTTGTCATCACACTTTGGCATCAACCCCTTATAGGAAATGTTATTACATACATTATGTGTTTTCCATTAAATAGCCATTGACATAGTGCAATAGATTTAACAACTACAAGCTCAACATGATACATTCTACATCACAAAACAACTTTGACACACTCTTAAATTCCTTGTTGAACCCACTTGAAGGTCCAAGTGTGTTGAATTGCGGAAATATGGAACTTGGAGGCGCTCCCGACTTCCAGCACTAGAAAGGGGTAGAGGGGCGTGCTAGAAGTCCCGAGATTAGACTAGGAAGAGGGACTAGATTATCAAGCTTGAATCTGCATCCAAAACCAACCACAAAAGGGTTAGTTCACATTCGGGAACACCCTTGGGTGTTGGGACAAACCACGAGCACTTTGACACGCAAGACTCATCACGGCTTGGACTCGGGGGAAGCCACCACCTTCCCCCATATAGTATTCTCTGCAATGCTCCGCGGGGGCTACATCTAAATGGCTCTTTTTCTCTCCCAAGTTGGAGTCCCGAAATTGTCCCGAAATTGTTCCGGTTGGAGTCCTGGGACTTTGGGAGCTCATATCTCCTGACTGCCAAGTCCGATCAAGACGAGGTCTGAAACAAAGTTATAGCTTTCTTGAAGAGCTTTCCAACGCCATGTAGCACTCCCGATTCGGATGTCGGGAAGAGGTCGATTCCCGACTTTTAATGGTCGGGAGTCAAACTGCCAGTTTGACTCCCGGCC
>Ga0116228_10003277_pt1 | contig 14199 bp, 15 predicted proteins | sample S1TSphfallax_2_FD_89694 | JGI IMG/M metagenome (GOLD analysis project Ga0116228, IMG submission 89694) | Host-associated microbial communities from peat moss isolated from Minnesota, USA - S1T2_Fc - Sphagnum fallax MG | ecosystem: Host-associated > Plants > Peat moss > Unclassified | place... | reverse complement strand
CCCATCCTACGGGTTGGGGCGGGTTTGAATTCGTGCAAGCGGCGATGGGCGTTGTGAGGGTGAGGGCGCGAAGCATGGGTTTCGCTGCGCTCAACCCATCCTACGGATGGGGGCAGGTTTGAATTCGTGCAAGCGGCGATGGGCGTTGTGAGGGCGGGGGCGCGAAGGCATGGGTTTCGCTGCGCTCAACCCATCCTACGGGGTTGGGGGCGGGTTTGAATTATCGGCACGCGTTTCATGCGGGGAATTTTGCGGATTGCGTGAAGCATGCGCTGTTTTTGCTGATTCTGCGCATGATGCAGCGGAAGGAAAAACCGTTTTTGATCCTGGATACGCATGCGGGTGCGGGACAATATGATTTGTCGAGCGGGCCGGCGGAGCGGACAGGAGAATGGCGGGACGGCATTGGGCGGGTGATGGCGGCGCGGCCGGGGCGGCTTATGGATTATCTGGGGGTGGTGGAGGGGTTGGGGTTGTATCCGGGGTCGCCGGCGATTGCGGCGTCGCTTTTGCGTCACGGGGACAGGCTGGTTTGTTGCGAGCTGCATCCGGATGATGCTGCGGCGCTGCGGCGCGGGTTTGCGGGCAGGCGGGATGTGGCGGTGCACGAGCGGGATGGGTATGCGGGCGCAAAAGCGTTTCTGCCGCCTGCGGAGAAACGGGCGCTGGTGCTGGTGGACCCGCCTTATGAGAGGACGGATGAGTTTGCCGCGGTTTTGCGGGCGATCGTGGCTGGATATGAGAAGTTTAACAGCGGCGTGTTTGTGGTTTGGTATCCGGTGAAGAGCCGGGCGCCGGTGCGGGCGTTTTTGGACGCGGTAAAGGCGTCAAAGTTGAGGGATGTGGTGGCGGCGGAATTTTTGTTGCGGGAGGCGAGTGATCCGGGCCGGTTGAATGGGTGCGGGGTGATGGTGGTGAATCCGCCTTTCGGGTTTGAGGATGCGGCGATGCCGGTTTTGCGGGCGTTTATGGACGTGCTGGGTGAAGCCGGTGCGGCGTGCTCGGTAACAAGGGTGGTGGATGAGTAAAGTTGCGGTGATCGGCGCCGGGGCGTGGGGGACGGCGCTGGCGGTGCTTTGGGCGCAAGCGGGCAAGGACGTGGCGTTGTGGGCGCGGGATGCGGCGAAGGCGGGGCAGGGTACGCGGCTGCCCGGCGTGACATTGCCGGAAAATCTGCTGGTGACGGGCGCGATGCCGGGTGCAGAAATTTTTGTGGTTTGCGTGCCGATGCAGGTTTTGCGGGGGGTATTGGGGGCGTTGCCGGCGGGGGGTGCGCCGATCGTGCTGTGCTGCAAGGGGTTGGAGGCGGGAACTCTTCTCCTCCCGCCGGAGGTGGCTTCGCAAATGCTGCCCGGGCGGGAGATTGCGGTGCTGACCGGACCCAATTTTGCCGCGGAAATTGCGGTGGGGTTACCGGCGGCCTCGGTTTTGGCGGCGGCCGGTGCTGGGTTGCGGGCGGGGCTGATGGGGGCGCTGCGGAGCGAAACATTGCGGCTTTAGGGCAGTGCGGATGTGTTGGGGGCGGCTTTGGGCGGGGCGGCGAAAAACGTGGTGGCGATCGCGGCCGGCGTGGTGATGGGGGCGGGGCTGGGCGAGAATGCGCGGGCGGCGCTGATCACGCGCGGGCTGGCGGAAATGGCGCGACTGGCGGCAGCACTGGGCGGCAAGGCGGAAACGGTGGCAGGGCTTTCCGGGCTGGGGGATTTGCTGCTGACCTGTACCGGGGAAAAAAGCCGGAATTATTCGCTGGGCGTGGCGTTGGGGCGCGGGGCCGCGTTGGCGGATGTGTTGGGGCGCCGGACGGATGTGACGGAGGGGGTGGCGACGGCCCCGGCCTTGCTGGCGCGGGCCTTGGCGGCGGGTGTGGAGATGCCGGTGGCGGCGGCGGTGGCGGGGTTATTGGCGGGCGAGGCGAGCGTGGCGGCGACGATGGCGGCGTTGATGGGGCGGGCGTTGCGGGACGAGTGAGTCAGTCGTCAGTCGTCAGTGGTCAGTTGTCAGTGGTCAGAAGACATCGTCTATTCGGGTCCCACCTTGAAAGTTTGTCTGCTGCTCGCCGTAATCTCTTACCCGGAAGAGACCAGGCCCTCCAGCCAGCTTAGCACGGATTCATCGGGGTTGCGCTCGATTACGTCTTTCAGATCCGCCGTGATGCCGTCCAGATCCGGTGCGTCCGTGTCCAGCCCCGCGATCAAAAACTGCGCCTGGCCGTTGGCGCCGAACACGTAGATGGCGGCGGAGTGGAACACCTGGTACAGCGCCGGGTTGGCTGAGGGTTTTACGGAGAACACCACGCGGTAGCGGCGGGCCAGGGTAAAAAGCTGATCTGGCGTGCCGCGCAGGCCGATGATGTTGGGGCCGAACAGGGCGGCGTATTGCGCAAGCACGGCCGGCGTATCCCGGTTTGGGTCAACCGTTACGAAAAGTAATTGAACTTTTGCGCTGAGCGGCCCAAGCCGGCGCAGAATTTTGTCCACATTGTAAAGTGTCGCCGGGCAGACATCCGGGCAATTGGTGTAGCCGAAGTACAGGAGCAGAACCTTGCCGGCAAAATCCGCTGCCGTCACTGGCTGGCCGGTGTTCACATCCGTCATATCCAGCGTGAGATTCGGCACCATGCCGTTGACGTTCACATCCTGTTGCGAAAGATCATGCCGGCACCCGGCCAGGAGCAAACATGCCGCCAGCAGCAGCGGGCGCATCACGCCAGCACAGCCTCCGCATCCGCCACCACCGCCTCTAACGCGCCGGGCGCGAAGGGCGAGATGAGCCCGGCGGAGGCGACCAGCGCCTGGAACGGGGCTTGCCCGCCGCGGCCGCACAGGACGACGTAGTCGCGCATCGCGGCGGCATAATTCTGGCGGGATTTTACCCAGAATTGCAGGGCGCAGCACAGGGCCAGCGTGTAGTCGATATAGTAGAAGGGCGAGCCGTAAATATGCATTTGTTTTTGCCAGTAGCCGCCTTTGGCGGCGTATTCGACATCGCCAAAATCCCGCCAGGGCAGGTATTTCCGCTCCAGCCGCTTCCATATTTCGTGGCGCTGCGCCGGCGTGGCTTGCGGGTTGGCGTAGATTTCATGCTGGAAATGATCGACGCAGACGCCGTAGGGCAGGAACGCCAGAGATTCGATTAAATGCATGCGGCGGTAGCGGTCCGCTGCGGCATCCCCCACCATCAGCGCGATTTGCGGGAAGGCCAGAACTTCCAGACTCATGGAGTGGATTTCCGCGGATTCCATGGTTGGCCAAAGGTAATCAAACCCCGGCAGATTTTTGCTCCGGAAATTCTGGAAGGCATGGCCCATTTCGTGGGTGAAGACGTCGATGTCGTGGTGCGTTCCGTTGAAATTGGCGAAAATATACGGCATGCCGGCATTGGCGAAGGAGGTGCAAAAACCGCCTGGCGCCTTGGTGGGGCGGTTATCCAGGTCCAGAAATCCGCCTTGCGTCATGGTTTCGAAAAAATCCGCGAGTTCGGGCGCCATGTTTGCGAACATTTTTTGCGCCTGGGCGGTGAGGTATGTTTCGCCGCCCGCCGGCTTGGGGTTGCCCAGCGGGTCCGTCAGCGCTTCGTCCCAGGCGTATAGTTTTTCCCAGCCATGCGCCTTGCGGCGCGCTTCCATGATTTTGCCGACCAGCGGTGTTACATGGGTGTGGATTTGGTCGCGGTAGCGCGCGACGTCCGTGGCGCCATAATCCACCCGGCGCATGCGGCGATAGCCGAGCTCGATGTAGGTTTCAAAACCCAGTTTTTGGGCCATGCCGTGGCGGCGTTTTACCAGCTCGTCAAAAATATCGTCGAAGGCGGCGCCATTGGCGGCGAAAAAGCCCCAGAGGCCGCGCATGGCGGCCTCGCGCGTGGGGCGGTCCAGGCTTTGGGCGAAGGGGGCGAGGCCGGAGAGGTTGACGATTTCGCCGGCCACCGGAATTTTGGCGGATGACAACAACTCGGTATATTTGGCGGTCAGCTTGGCTTCCTGCTCCAGATCGCCCTGGATCACCGGCTCGAATGTTGTGACGTCCGTTTCCCACAGGCGCAGGGCGTGGTTGCCGGTGATGGCGGCCACTGCCTGGCGATCCAGGGCCAGCAGGCGGCGTTTGAGGGCGATTTCGTGACTGGTGGCGACCGGGTTCAGCTCATCGGCATAGTCGCGGGCGGCTTTGGCTTCGGCGTTGGCGGTGTCCTGCTCGAAGCGCAGATGCACCAGGGCGGACCAGGTTTCTACGCTGCGCCGCAGCGTGTCCCATGCCGCGATCGCGGTTTTCAGGGCGCCGGCGTCCAGCTCCGCGTTGATCTGCGCATAGGCGGCTGCCAGCGATTCGGTTGTCGGCGTTGGCGCCGTAATGTCTGAAAATTTCATGCCGGGAGTATCTACCGTTTGGCGGGTGTGGGCAAATGGATGCCCCATTGCCAAGAGGGTCTGGAACGGTCATTGCGGATTATTTTGGTACGCGGGGCTGCGGGTTTGCGCCGGGTTTTCGCGTTGTTGCATCAGATGAGGGAAAGATTTCATGGCGATTTTCAAGACGAATGCCGGGCGGATGCTGGGTGTTGCCGTGGTTGCGGCGGCGGTTGGGCTGGGGGCCGGGATTGCGGTGGCCGGGCAGCCGCAAATGGATGGCGCGCTGAGCGCGCTGCAGAGCGCGCAGGGCTATCTGAACGAAGTAACCCTGGACAAAGGCGGCCACGCCGCCAAGGCCCGCCACCTGGTCGCCGAAGCGATTGCGCAGGTGCAAGAAGGGATTGCGTATGGCGAGGCGCATGGGGAGTAACCCCCACCAAACTTTTCCCAACCCGTGCCGCCATAAACGGCACGGGTTGAGGGTGGAACATCAGACGCGGTTTGGTATATTAGCGGTCTCAAAGAACACGCCCGATATAATCGGCGGCTTGGTAGGGCTATAGGAAATCCAATACCGGCCTTCCTTCAACCAGAGCCGTCCAGATTTTTTCAGCTTGGGATAAGGTCGAGGCGCTGAAAGTCCAGCTTTCGGGGCGGCAGCAATTCGTCCCTTGGCGCCCTCAACAGCCCTAAGCAGGTTGCGGGTCGCTTCCAGCCGGTTCAGAGCCTCATAATGCTCAACAAGGTCCTTAAGCTGAATTTCAGCTTCCGGGCTTAAAGCAACGACAATTAGGGTTATGTATTGCCCGCCTTTGCCCGCTTGGCTTCCATCCGGGCGATACTGGCCCGCATGATGTCCAAAACCGGCTCGAGAGGCACGGTCTGCCCAGCCGCGATCTGCGCTTCGCTACGTTCAAGCGTTTCTAGCCACGCAGCTGGCGCGTCCTCCGAAGAGACCGGCGGAATATCAAGTTCAAGGGGTGTGATCCGTGTCATTCTCTGACTGTAGCGCCTTTTTGCGCCGGTTTCCACTGTCATCTTTCGCATCGGTTAGCCCAATGTTTTTCAAGCAACACATTGAAATTGAAGGCTTAATACCGGCCCGCCGAAACCTCGAATTTCGCCGACCAAAAATTGTTCGCATTTGTTGTCCCCCTCACTCCACTACCTCCCCCTCCTCCCCCGTAATCCCCAGTAACCCCGCCGCTGCCGGGCCTTCGACCAGTTCGACCGTTCGCAGCACGCGGTTCATTGCTCTTGTGCGGACCCGGGCGCGTTCGATGTTGCTGGTGATGGTGGAGGCGTTGGCGGCTAGCTTGCCCAGAATTTCGTCCATTTTGCCCATTTCGTTTCGGGTTGCGCCCAAAAGTTTGCCGATTTCGCCGGCGCGTTTTTCCAGGTCCAGGGTGATGTGGCCGAGATGGATGGTTTGCAGCATGGCCGGCAGCAGGGTTGGGCCGAGGATGATGACTTTTTCGCGGACCCTGATTTCGTCGATAAGATTCGGGATGCGGGCGACTTCGGCGAACAGGCCGTCGCTGGGCAGGTACATCACGCCGAATTCAACCGTCTCCGGGGGGCAGATGTATTTTTCCGCTATCTTCTTGGCTTCCAGCCGGATCCGGGCGGCGATGCCGTCGCGGGCCAGGCGCTCGGCGTCGATATCGGCGTTTTCGGCGGCGAGCAGCAGGCGTTCGTAATCCTCGGTCGGGAATTTTGAATCCACCGCCAGCCATAGCGGCGTGCGCGACGGCATGCGGATGGCGAAATCCACCCGCTCGCGCGCAGCTTCGGTGAGCGCGAAATTGCGTTCGAACGCGCCGGGGGGGAGCACTTGTTCCAGCATGGCGCCGAGCTGTGCTTCCCCCCAGCCGCCGCGGGTTTTCACATTGGCGAAAATGCGTTTCAGATCGCCGATTTGCGCGGCGGCACTTTGCACCTCTCCCATCGCCTGCTGGACCTGGGCGAATTGTTCCAGCACTCGCGAAAAGCTGGTGGTCATCTGCTTTTCCACCGCCTCGTGCAGTTTTTGCTCTACCGAGTTCTGGATGGCCGCCAGGCGCGTTTCCAGGAGCAGAATCGTTTTTTGCGAATCCTCGGCGGCCTGGCGGCGCAGCGTGTCCACGGCGTTGGCGACGGCCTGGGTGGCCGCACTGATCTGCGCGTAGGATTTGGAGAGGGCGTCGGTCGTGCCGGCCTGGATTGCCGCGGCGAGCCGCCCTTCGGCTGCGGCGAGGCTGGCGCGGGTCGTCTCCGCCTCCGCCCGGCCGCCGGCCAGGTTTTGTTCCAGCAGCAGCCGCTGCTTGGCCTGCGAGCCTTCCGCCGCGCGCCAGGCCAGCAGCGCCAGCACGGCGGCCAACAGCGCCGCCAGAATGGCTAGGCCGAGAAGGGCGAGTTGATCGGTCATGGCAAAACTCTACAGTGCAAAAACAAGCGGGAGGGGTGGATGACTGAGTATACGTATTTCGAGGATTTTGTCGTGGGGGCGAAGCTGGAGACGCCGGGGATCACCGTGACCGAGTCCGATATAATTAACTTTGCAACACAATTCGACCCGCAGCCGATGCACACGGACCCGGCGGCGGCGGCGCAGATTACCGGCGGGCTGATTGCCAGCGGCTGGCATACGGCGAGCCTGACCATGAAGCTGCTGATCACCGGCCGGCAGTACCGCCCTGCGCCGGGCACGGTGGGGCTGGGGTTTGAGAGCCTGAAATGGCTGAAGCCCGTGCGGCCAGGGGACACGCTGCGGCTGCAGTTGGAACTGCTGGCGGTGCGGGAGAGTGAGAGCAAGCCGGGCTGGGGGATTATTACAAATCGGTTCACCACGCTGAACCAGAATGACGAGCCGGTGCAGACCATGGTGAGTTCTGCTATCGTTCCGAAGCGGAACAAATAAGGATTCTTTGAATGAACAGCGCCGTTGTCGTTATCGCCGTGATTGTCATCGCCATTGGCGGCGGGGTGATCGGCCTGCTGGACATGCCGGTTGTGGGCGGCGTTATCGTGCTGATCGGCTTTATTTTTGCACTGACTTTGCGCACGGCGGCGGAGTGGGAGCGCGCGGTGGTGCTGCGGCTGGGGCGCTTTGCCGGCGTGCGGGGGCCCGGGCTGTATTTCCTTATCCCTGCGTTCGAGATTGTTTATGCGGTGGTGGATACCAGGCGGCAGAGCACGCGGATTTCCGCGGAAGACACGTTAACGGCGGATGCGGTTTCGGTAACGATGGATTCCATCATGTTCTGGCGGGTGATGGATGTGAAACGGGCCGCGACGGAACTTACCGACTATAAGGGCATGATCGCGCAGGTGGCGCAGACATCGCTGCGCGAGGTGATCAGCGCCACGACGCTGAACGATATTTTGTCGCAGCGCGAGGCGATGGATGCCAAGCTGCGTGAATACATCACCCGCAAATCCGATGGCTGGGGGATTGGCGATATTGCGGTGGAAATACGGGATGTGAAAATTCCGCCGGAGCTGAATGATGCGATGAGCCGCAATGCCCAGGCCGAGAAGGAGAAGCAGGCGCGCGTGACGCTGGCGAGTGCGGAGGTGGCGATTGCCGAACAGATTGCCGAAGCCTCGAAAATTTATGAGGACAACCCTGTTGCGCTGCAAATCCGCCAGATGGGGCTGATTTATGATATGAACAAGGACCGCGGCGTGACGATTCTGGTGCCCACGGATATGGCGAATGCGCTGGGCGCCAGCATCGCCCTGAATGTGCCGCCGATGAACCAGCGTCCGGCGGCAGCACCTTTCGCGCCGGCGCCGGGCTCCGTGCCGCGGGCTTGACAACCCGTCAGGGAGTTAACCGATCGACGCCGTCATCGCGAGGACGCCCCGAGACCAAGGAATCCGTCTTTCTTGCCGCATCAATCGGAAGATGGATGGCTTCGCTCCGCGCGCAATGACGAGTTGTTTGGGTGTTCATCCCCTTACCCCTTATCATCAATCACGTAAGCGGCCGTAATGCCGCCATCGATCGCGTAGGCCGCGCCGTTGATGTACGAGGCCTCATCGGAGGCGAGGAACGCTGCCAGGTTTGCAATCTCCTCCGGCCGTCCCAGCCTGCCCATCGGCATGTAGGGGCGGCGGGCGTCCCAGGCGGCCTGGTCGGCGAGAAAGACTTTTGCAAGCGGCGTTTCCACCGGGCCGGGGCAGATGGCATTCGCGCGCACGCCCCGGCGGGCATACATGATCGCAATCTCCCGCGTCATCGCCAGCACCCCGCCCTTGGCCGCCGTGTAGGCGATCTGCGGAAAGCCGGAGCCCAGCATCGCCACAATCGACGCGTTATTCACAATAACACCATTGCCGGTGGCGAGCAGAAACGGCAGCGCGCACTTGCAGGCGAGAAACACCGAAGTCAGATTCGCCGCAATCGTCTTGTCCCAGGCGGATAGTGGCGTTTCCACCGGGCCGGCATCCGCCGCATCGACGATGCCGGCATTGTTGAAAACGATGTCGATTCCGCCGAATGCGGCCGCGGCTTGCGCGAACAGGGCGGCGCAGGCGGCAGCATCGGTCAAATCGCCAATCGCCGTCACGGCCTGGCCGCCCGCCGCCGCGATGGCATGCGCGGTTTGCTCCGCGGGTTCGGCCCGAATATCCGAGACGATCACCGCCGCCCCCTCGGCGGCAAATTTTTGCGCCGCGGCGCGGCCGATGGCGCCGCCGGCGCCGGAGATAAAAGCCCGCTTGCCGGCTAGACGCATTGCAAGATATCCTCCAGCTGCCCGGTCAGCGTCGCGGCGTTCGAGAAGGCCAGGTCAAAGGCCGCCGAGCCGACGGTGAACGCATCGCAGCCGGCATCCCGCAATGCCGCGATGCGCGCCGGGCTGTCCACGCCGCCGGCGCAGATCAGCTTGCCGTTGGCCCTAAGCCCAAGCCGGGCGGCGCGGACCAGGTCTATCGGGTCTGCCTCGGTTGCCCGGTAGGCCAGCAAATCGACGCCTGCGCAGCCCATGGCCAGGAATGCGGCACTTTGCCGGGACACTTGTTCGGCCGAGCCGCCGAGCTGTGTGGGGTGCCCGGAAGGTGTGCCGGGGAAGGGAAAATACTGAATCGCGGTGCCCGCCAGAATCTCCAGGGTTTGCGCAACCTGCGTGCCGCCCAGCAGGCGGTCGACGCCGATTTCCACCGCCATCCGCGCCGAATCCAGCGCCGTTTCCGGCGTGGTCGCCACGACTTCCAGATAGCTTATGGCGCCGGATGACTTGATGCGGCGGTTCAGCTCCCGCAGCGTTTCTGGGTCCGCGCCGATATCCTTGAAGCCCAGATGGGCAAGTTTCAGAGGTGCGATTTGCTCCATAATGTCCAGGCAATCGGGCACGGTGCGGTCCTGGCGCGTGAGCATGAAGATGAAATCCATCAGCCGGTCTCAAGCGCCAGCGAGGCGCGGAGGATGAGATCTTCACGCCCGGCGCCGGCCACAAGCTGCACGGCCAGCGGCAATCCCGCATCCATCCCCATGGGAACGCTCGCCGCGGGCTGACGCGTCATGTTGAAGGGGTAGGCGAACGGGCACCAGGACCAGTCATCCTGCGCATATGGCGCGGGCGTTGCCCGTCCCGCTTGCCACGGGCCGGCCGGCATGACGGGGCAGAGCAGCAAGTCTTGGTTGGCATGAAATTTCGCCATTGCCGCCGCCAGGAGGTCGCGCTGGACCATCGCCGCCTGGAAGTCTTGGCGCGAAATGCCGGCCGCCGCCGCGACGATTTCCTTGATCACCGGGTCGACCAGCTCGGCCTGGGCGGGCGGCATCATCGCCACGGATTGCGCATACATGCAGCGCCAAAAAACCATGAATGGCGGCAGAGGGTCGCAGGGCCATGCCGGCTCGGCCGGCGTGACGATGGCGCCGGCGGATTCGAGCCTGGCCGCGGCGCGGTGCAGGGCGGCGGTGTTGCCGGCGCCGGCGGCGATTCCGGAGAAAGACTTTGCCAGCGCCACCCGTAGCCCGGCCACGCCGCGTTTTGCCTCGGCAACCCAGTCCGCAACGGTGCAGGGCAGCGCGTAAGGGTCCCGGATATCGGGGCGGGTTGTCACGTTCAATGCCAGCGCCGTATCCAGCACCGTTCGCGTCATCGGGCCCGTCACGGCATGGGGCCAGAACGGCCCGACCGGCGCCGGTACGCGGCCAGTTGAGGGTTTCAGGCCATACACGCCGCAAAACGCCGCCGGCACGCGGATGGAGCCGGCGCCATCGGTGCCGATCGCCACCGGCACATGGCCCCGCGCCAGGGCCACGGCGCTGCCGCCGGAAGAGCCGCCGGCGGTGAGCGCTTTGTTGTACGGGTTGGCGGTCGTCCCGTGGACCAGGCTGGTGGTATCCAGCTTGCATCCGGCATCGGGTGTCGCGGTTTTGCCGATGAGAATGGCGCCTGAGTCGCGCAGCCGCGCGACGATGGGCGCGTCCTCATCCGGGATGTTTTGCGCCGGAAAGGCGCGGCTGCCGCGGCGCATGGGCTGGCCGGCCACCGCCAGCAGATCTTTCACGCCCACCGGCACGCCATCCAGCGGGCCCAGCGGCGCGCCCTGCCGCCAGCGCGCCTCGGACTCCCGCGCCTGCTGCAACGCCGTCTCCGCCGCCACATGGACCCAGGCGTTGAACGCGGCATCGCGCTCAATCGCCGCGAGCGACTCGGTGACCACCGCCACCGGCGACAACCCGCCGGCCCGGTATAGGTCTATAAGTTCAAGTGCGGCTCTCGGCATTGAAGACTTCGTCATTGCGAGACCGCAAAGCGGCCGTGGCAATCCATCTTGCTGTTTCGACGGCGCAGAAAGCTGGATTGCTTCTTCGGCTCCGCCTCCGCGCAATGACGATTCATGGTCCAGTGGCCGGGCTTGCCGGTATCAGCCGCAACCTAATACATCTCAAAATATTCGGCCGTCTCGGCGGCCGGGATTTCGTCGCGTAGACGCAACATTTCGGCGGTTTTCACCGTGGTGAAGACTTTTACGAATTCGGCGCTCAACAACGCGCTGAGCGCCGCATCTTCAGAAAATGCCGTCAGCGATTCATGGATTTCGGTCGGCAGCTTGGCGAAGGACGGGTCGTTTTCCTTCAGCCCGGCACGCTCCGGCGCCAATGGGCTTTGCGCTTTTACGCCTAACAACCCGGCGGCAATGGTTGCGGCAGCGGTGAGATATGGGTTGGAGAGGGCAGAAGGGACGCGAACTTCCAAATGCTGCCGTTTGTCCTTCGAAGCCTTGATGCGTACCGAGGCGGAGCGATCCTCGACGCCCCAGGAAATATTGCTGGGGGCAAAAGTGGCCGGGCGGATGCGGCGGTAGCAGTTTGGCGTGGGGTTCCACAGCGCCTGCGCCGCCCGCGCATGGTCCAGAATGCCCTGCACGAAACTTTGCATTATGGCGCTCATGCCATCCTTGTTTCCGGTATCCAAAAACACGTTTTCGCCGCTCTCCAGGCTGTAGAGCGAGACATGGAAATGCGAGCAGGAACCGGAAATCCCCTTATAGGGCTTGGTCATGAAGGTGGCAAGCAAGCCTTCGGTGCGCAAAAACTCCTTGACCGTATTCTTGAAAACAAAGGCCCGGTCGGCCGCCGCGACGCCGTCCAATGCGGCAAAATTCAGCTCCCATTGCGCCGGGCCGTGCTCGGCATTGGCGGTGATCATGTCCACGCCGCTCGCCTGCAGCACGCGAAGCAATTTCTCCATCGCCGGGTGCTGGTGCGAGCGTGCGGTGACGAAAATCGGCTGGCCGGTGTAGAGCGGCTTTCTGCTCTCCAGATCGACCACGTAAAATTCGTATTCATGGCCCATTTTGACGCCGAATCCCATTTCGGCCGCGGCAGCCAGAACATTTTTCAACACCATCCGGGGGGCGGCCAACTGCGCGCGGCCATCATACCATTTGGTGTCGCAGATCACCCGCGCGGTGTTGGCCAGCCAGGGCACGTTGCTCACCGTGTCCGGGTCGGGGACCATCAGGCAATCCGTGAAGTTCACATCCTCGTTATAGCCGATTCCGGGAATCGGGTTGGAGTTGGTGTCGAGCGTCACCGTCCCGCCATACAGGTTCAATCCGTTCAGCGCATAGGCTTCAACATGGTCAATCGGGACGGTTTTGCCGCGCGATAGCCCGGCCAGGTCCGGCAGCTCGAAGCGGACGAATTCGACGCTGTTTTCGCGCAGGGTTTGCGCCAGTTCCTTCGCCGTTTCGGTTGTGTGATGAAAACAATCAGCGGACATTTTTGCTCCTATGCGGCAGGTTGCAAGGCGGCCTTGGCAAGTTTCAGGAAATTTTCGAAAATCCGGTGCGCGGCGTTTTGCAGCGCGGGGAAATTGGCATCCACATCGGCCTGGATGGCCGGCAGCGCGCCTGGGCCTTTCACGCGCTCCAACGCGGCGGCGTATTCCGGCAGCGCGCCCCATTCGGCGGCGGTTGTTTCGGTCAGCTCCATGTGGAATTGCAGCCCGTAGGCGTGGCGGCCGATGGCAAAGGCCTGCACGGCGCAGCCATCATTGCTGGCCAGCAGCCGGGCGCCGGGCGGCAATGTTTTGACCTCGGCGCCGTGCCATTGAAAGCAGGTACACAGCGCGGGCACGCCGGTAAAAATCGGGTCCGGCTCGACCGGGACAAGCGACATGCCGACTTCCGGCGCCGTCATCAGCCCGACCTGCCCGCCCATCGCCACCGCCAGCAGCTGGTGGCCCAGGCACATGCCGAGATAAGGCCGGCCGGCGGAGACCCAGTCCCGAATCGCGGCAATTTCATCGATGAGCCATGGATGTTTGTGCGCCTCCCAAACATCCATCGGGCCGCCCATCACCAGCAAGGCGTCAAAATCGGCGAGAGGCGGAATTGTTTCGCCCTCATCCAATTCCACCTGGTGCATCGAATGGCCGCCCGCCTGCATCACATCCCGGAACGATCCGGGATGCTCGGAGGCGACATGCTGAAACACCAGAATCCTCATGCGCGCACCAGCTCCGCGCGCACGCCGTGCACGCAGGTGCTCGCGCCGATATCGGCATGCGCGCCATCGTAGAGCGCGTTTATGTTCGACCCCAGGGAGAAACGCGGCCAGCGGCCTTTTGGCGCCAGCGCCACGCCGCGCGGCAAGGTGGCGTCGAGCTTCAAGACCATCGCAATCTCGCCCTCCGCGTTGCGCAACAGCACCGCATCGCCATCCGCCATGCCGCGCGCCGCCGCGTCATCCGGGTGCACGCTCACGCTGGCCGCGCCCAGCTTTTCGCGGATTTTCGGGTCGTTGCCATAGACGCTGTTCATCGTCCAGGGCGATGCCGGAGAAAGAACGCGCAATTGCCCATCGCCCATCACCGCATCCGCATGGGCGAATGGCAGTCTTGGCGCCCCCGCCGCCTCGGCTTGCGCAGAGGCGATTTCCACCTTCCCGCTCGGCGTCGGGAATTTGGCGCCGGCAAAGGGCGTTGCGATTTCCTTCGAATAATCCTGCGTCCCTGTCTCGACCAGCGCCGCAAAATTTGCCGCGACGCCGGTGGCGCTTACCAGCCGGTCCAGCACCTCATGGTCGCTTTCATAAAGTTCGGCGGCGTTGATGCCCATCGCCCGGCCGAGCCTGCGGAAAATCTCCTGGTTCGGCAGCGCCTGGCCGGGTGGTTCCGCGGCTTTCACTTGCGGGGAGACGGTCAGGTTGAAATAGGGCAGCACAAGATCGTCGAACTCCAGAAAGCTTGCCGCTGGGAGCACCCAATCGGCGTAGTCCGTGGTGTCCGTGGTGAACAAATCGAGGCAGACGTGCAGGAGATCTTCGCGGGTCAGAGACTTCCGGAGCATAGCCTGGCGTGGCGAGGACGCCACCACGTTGTTGTTCCAACAGATCAGCGCGCCGGCTT
>Ga0116228_10003276_pt1 | contig 14200 bp, 8 predicted proteins | sample S1TSphfallax_2_FD_89694 | JGI IMG/M metagenome (GOLD analysis project Ga0116228, IMG submission 89694) | Host-associated microbial communities from peat moss isolated from Minnesota, USA - S1T2_Fc - Sphagnum fallax MG | ecosystem: Host-associated > Plants > Peat moss > Unclassified | place: USA... | reverse complement strand
TGAGAGTAATTGAGCAATGTATATTACTAGTTAGGGCTCTTTCTACTACAAGCTATCAGCATGCAATTGTTGAATTCTGTTAGCAGATTCCAGTTTGCAACAAGAGCAAACATGGTTGAGCCACAGCACCACTAATGGCACATCAGCTGCTAAAACCACAGGTGTGAACTTTACATCTCCAAATCAGCTGATGTTCTTTCACTAGGATAAAAAACTGAGTATCAAAGCCAGAATAAGAACCCTTAGGAGCACCAAAACTACATCAATTTGTGGAATACAAGTATTCTTTTGCACAGAGAATTCAAAAACATGGCATCACTGGGGAACATTGAGATCAGGTTGATCATCAGTGTCCAAAGCAGCAACAGTATCTTTGAATGCGTTTGGGTATTGCTTTTGTATTCGGGTTTTCAGTGAACTGCAGAACACAACATCAGTAACAACGTCACGGTTAACTTTGACATCATAACCAGAATGTTTCACTGACCAGAGAACTACCATCCATTGGTAGCATGCTACAAAGTTGAGGAACTGGAATCTGTTTTCTTCTCAGAGAGAGTTGTCAGAAGGTATGGTTCTAAATCAACAATCTCTTTTGCCAAAAAGAAGCTCCGAAGCAGTGGAAAGATGCTTTTGAAACACAAGAAATATTTCCCAAAAAAACTGGCTCATTCATGTTAGGACATAAAAGTTACAGAAAGTCAGAAAATGGGATTGAAAAAGAAGACAAAAATCAGTAGAGTACAATCCATAAGTCTGACCTGATTTTATGAAACACATAGTCCAAATCATTCTTCATTGATTTCAAAAGCCGCGTGTTGTGTGAAAAATTGTTTGCCACTGCAACAAAACTCCTTTCTGAAAACTCATTGAAGTGTGACAATACCGCATTGCTATCTTGCAGCCGTCCCAGTCTGACCACATTCTCATCAACATGGGAAGGCAAACCAAGCTTTGTCAATCCTAATCTTTGAGTGTCAATCCAATGCTTGTCCTCCAACACAAGTGCAGGTTGCTGCTTTGATCATGTTAGAGAGGAAGGAATGAATCTGATCACATTGTCCAGAATGGAACCAAACCCTAATCGAAAAGCTTGCAGAAAATAAATTCTCTTCTTTGAATTATGAAAGCAAAATTCATCCAGGCATCATAACTCAAGAAAAACAAATGCAGACAAAATCAAGTCTTGCACTGCATCTCTGATGATCCAGTAAGAAGAACTTCAGAGCTTCCAAGGCAAATGATTTGTGTTCAGGCATGATTGTGTAACCAGGAAACAGTCACGGACATGCACGGAATCTTACAACGCAGCAGCGGTATTCCTTCTCCCCTCGCTTCTCGTTGGCGCGGGAGGTAAAAGGTTAGGAACAACGAGAAGCAAAGTACTTACATGAGAAGCTGCTGATGCTGGAGAGTATCGACATCTGAGGGACTCAAAAGATTGTGTAATTGCTGAGCAACGGTGGCCGTAGCCGCAGAGACAGAGTCAAGATCGTCCTTAGTCATCAATGACTCGCTCTCTCCTCGTCTTCTCATCTCTTCGCTCTCTTTCTCCATGTTTCTTCTCCGCCTCCTCGCCTTTCTCACTGAGGAATTAGGGTTTTCAGCATTTCTCCATATTTCTCCTCATCAGGGCATTTGTCAGAAATTAGGGTTCGCAGATTTCCCGCATGTTTCTCTTCTTCGCGGCCTTTCTCAGGAATTAGGGTTTGCAGCTTTTGTCTGCTGAAGTCCGATGGAGCAGATCCAACTGCCGCCGGATGTAATGCAGTGAACCGGGACCCACCAGTACACCATGAAGGATGAATGGTAAGGGGTCAGGAAATAATTTTCTGTTGAGTTCCAGTTCCTTAACTAACTAACTAACCATGGTGGTTAGCTCAGTTGCTCTTTTTTTTTTTTCTACCTACCTACTAACAACCAACAAGCTTATTGGTTGTTAGTAGGTAGGTAGTAAAAGCAGCCCTTACCTGTATATAGAGCATCTACTAACCTAGTAGTTACCTATTTTCCTACCTATCTACCTATATTTGAGACCTACTTCTCACAGAATTGGTTACCAAGGTGAAACCAAATATTAACTCAGTTGAAGTTCATCCACAACTGAGTAATAACAAGCATCCAGTGGATGGTGCGCAGGTGGGTGCTGGTTCACTGTGGCCGTAGTAGTGGACATACACCCTTACCCTTAGAGCATCTCCAGTGGTGCTCAGTATGTGAGCGATCCTGCAAAAATATTTTTTCACATCCAGTTTTAGTTATTTAGGGTAATCAGGCCAATAATGACTGAACACTGAGTGTCTCAGTCACCGATCTCTCATTCAGGTGGCCTCCTCTCTGTTTGAGGTCTGAAGATAAAGAGTAGACCACTAGATTGCGCACCCACAGCCTTTGAAATCGTTCAATTTGGATGGAAAATGAGAAAGATATGCCCCCTTCAAAGTTGGGGTGGTAAAAAACCAGGAAAAAAAATCGGTCAAACACATGGCAACTCATGATAACTTGCTTTGACACTTATTATCAAAGAGTAATATGTTGACTACCAAACTTCACCTACCCCATCACAACAATGATGGATGAAAAAATTACTAATCATTTTTATCAAAACAATTGTTCATTTTAATCATGCTATGAATAATTAATCTAGTTTAGGGCTTCTAAATCAACAGGGTGTATGCATTCCCATTCACCAAACCTAAACTCAATCTTCAGAAGTAATTCTCAAAAATTATGGGTGCCAATGCTCTGTTGAAGGCTAGCTGCAGTTCCAAGCTTGGATCCTCCTCACCAACACATTTTCTACACCTCTTTTACTAGTCATCAAGTTATGGTTTTCTTCTGACCTAGCTTGGATCCTCTTGATCAAGTAGTTTAAATCCTCCCCTCATTGAGTTTGGCTCCTCTTAATCGTGATTCTAGTCCTCCTCACCCTCTTAATCGTGATTCTACTCCTCCTCACCCTCTTAATGGTGCTTCTAGTGTTTTCCTAGATGAGTTTAGATCCTTTTGATTGTGCTTTTGGTATTTGCCTAGCTAAATTTAAATTCTTTTGTTTGTCCTTCTACTCCTTTCATCGAGTTCAGCTCTTCCTAAATTGATGAAAAGTTATTGTGGATCCAAATTCATGCCTATGTACCTATGTGGATCTGCTCACAAACTGGCTTGAAAATTCTGATGAAATTTATCACATGCTTCCTTTACAACTATTAAAATCCAAGTTGCAACAAACTTTGTTTTTAAAAAATTCTCAACAACTCTTTGAGTTGTTCAATCTATTGTAGTTCCCAAATCTACTACTATCTTCATTTTTTCCTTTTTTCCCTTTTGTTTTCCTCTTCTAATTTCTTCTGCAATTGTTTTGTCCATGGTTTTTTTCCGCACAATATCCAAGTATTGATTAGATGTCACAACATGTGATTGAGAGTAATCAACTAATGGTTTTCTTCCCGTTATTTGTCTTGTAAATAAACAAAGCAATGAAAACATCACAAACTTACCAAATCTCATAAGTTCATACAATTCTGTTTGAAATTCAATTTTCATAGGTTCATACAAAATCACATGAATTCCATGTTATGGTTAATATAAATGATATTTGTGTGTATTCAATATTTTAAATATTCAAACAGATGAAACATTTTTTTTGACATGCGTGAATGTTCATGTTTAATACACAAAAATCACATAATTTTATTCAAAATTACATCACAATGATTGCACATATTTAGTTTAATTATAAACCATATGTACTTCACATCAAAATATCATAAGTAAAAAAGACACATCATTTATATTAAAATATACTTTTTTAATTAACATAAACCTTCACTCTTTTTAAAGTGCTTAAAAACTTCCTACAAGCACACACGGGCTAGATAAGCCTTGAGTGAGTTCTAGTGTCATAGGCTTGTAATTCCTTTGCAATCACAATAAGCCTTTGAGGGATACCACATATTTTAGGCTGAAAGTCTCTAGTCATGTAGAATACTAATGTTAGATCATCCTTTAGTTTATCATAAATTTTGAATTATTTTTTATAACATGACTTTTGAGTAGGATCTATCAATTCTTCAACCCATATTACAAGGATACTATTTAACATATGGATTTCCAAATGTTTTTTCTTTCCTCCAAATTGAACCTATTTTTAATTTCCTTGCAAGAAAAAAAGATCCTCCAATTTGAATTTAACAAAACCTCTAACCAATGTAGCCCAACCTTATGAAATTTTTAAGCTCACAAGATTGAAACCCTGAACTTATCCCCTTCAAAGGAAGAACCTTGAACCATAGGCTAACCTTATTTATAGATTCCACCAACAATGGAAGGTTAAACTAGAGGTTGTCCATCATACACTTGAACCATGCCTTCATTATCCATCCCCAAACCTTAAAACCTAGGGAGGACACTTATGGTTTTTGACCATTGCCTAATTTAAGTAAGGGCTCTAGCACTTATGTTAAAAAGTTGGGTGTGCATGATTGAGCTAGCTTGAATTGTATCAAGATCTTGAAATTCAATTCACTCAAGCACAAAAATTATTGACACATATTTACACATCAAGGTTGAAAATGCCTTTTTCAAGTTGGTCAATCCTAAACCTACTACATTTATATGCATGCAATAGTTAAACTAATCAATTTTTATCCTTGCATGGCATTCACCTCCTACCCACTGATAGTTTCATAGTGAAGTTTTACAGGTATTCATTGATTTTTGTGTTTTTCGAAACATTTATTAAAAACCATTCACTGAAAGCCAACACATAATTGACTACCATAGCCCTTATAGCTAGAGGTAGTTGGAGTGTGCTCCAATATTTAAGTTTCTTTCATATTTTCTCCACCAAAAATTCATCCACTTCCTTGACATCCAAATTAAATCCAAAAGGCACCTTTAGGAGCTTAGTTAAATCCCCATCATTCGACCATTTCCACCTAAAATCTTTGGTCTAACTAAGTTTCTTTGTCTTTCTTTTGCAACTCTAGTTAACTTCAAGACCAATTATGAGTAAATTCAATTTCAACAAATTGACCATATTCCAAAAGTTGTCATCTTCCCTTTTCATCAAAATTGTGGTGTCATTTGCATATGGGGATGGATAAAAACAACATTTCATATTCCATTTTAAAAGTCCATTTCATTTGTACTTGGAGGGGACACTTAGTGTAAAGTTTGGGATTTGTGTGTGTCAAATGACCATTTTAAAGGGGGGGAATTAAATAATTGTCCAATGGGTGAAAACATGAAATAAGGAACCAATTGCACCAAGGTTAAAGTCCTTTCCAAGGACTACATTTTCCACATGGCATTTTTCTATTCGGTTATATTGCATTTTTTAGACAATTTTTAAAATAAAATATCAAATTTGAGGCCAAATATGACATATAACATGATAAAAACCCAAATTTTTTTGCATCAAGCCTTAGATTATAATCAGATCTATAATTTTACTTTGAACCATTATTACAAATTCAAAATTATAATAATGTTTAAAGATGTTTGAATATCAAAATCTAAAAGCGTATATGTATTTTTATTTTTTGAATGTTTGAAGACATGGATTCTTTCTTGTAAAATATATTAAAGTTCACCAAAAAAATTGAAATGATTTGGTGAACATTTTGATAAGGAAAAAAAAAAGTTGAAACAAAAAAACCACATGTCCGCATGGTTTTATTGAGTAAATGTATAAAAAGACTCTTGAAACATGGTGAATTTTCATGAAAATGTTGTAGTTGCAACTTTGAAAATAATAAAATTTATTTCAATTTATTATTATTATTATTTTTTGAGATAGTGTGTTCCCATGGTGATTTTTCAAAATTTTGAAAAACAATTTTTAAAGATTATCCACACACTTTGTGGCTCCTTATTTCATGTTTTCATGTTGATATTTTCTTTTATCACTCTATTGTTATTATTTTAATATATACATATTAAAGCCACCCTATATTAATTATAATCCATTATTTCAGATTATTATATATTTTATATTATAATTAAATTGATTATTTGAATAAAATGTACCCTATTTCTAACTAATTAATTTATAATGTTTACCCTACAACCAATATATTGCACCCTATATTTTTACTCACATATTATTTATTTATTTATATTAATGTCTCCCTCGGGTATTTGTATTTGCAATATTTTTGAATGAATTGGTTTGATTTTCAAATTAGTTCAAATGATGTTGAAACTTTAACATTTTTTCCAAACCCAAGTTCAAAAAACCATTCTTAATCCCATTTAAAACACATAAATATCTAAGATTGGTCTTAAAAAAATACCAATTTTAATATTAAAAAGGACTTGTGTCATTTTGAATTTTTATGAAATATTATCCAATATTTCCACAAATAGGATTTTAAAAATTTGATCTTCTAACTATAAGTGTTATCAACTTTCAAGATGTTATTTCCAAAATTTTCAAAAACATAATACAAACACATTCTGAGATAACAATTCATATCCAAACTTAGATGGACTAGCGCAACCTTTATAAAGTCCATTTAGGATTGAACATTCATTATTTTGTTGTGTTTCTCATTGTTGAAATACTTCATATTTTATCTTCACATAATTGACACTCTTTTTACAATATTCAATAAATGTTTAAATTTTATGCAACAAGTACTAAAAATCTATCATTGGGACAATCCATTTTGTCCAACATAACTTGCAGTACATGAATAAGATACATGTTATATTGTACCCCATAGGAATGAAATTCATTTAATATTTGTTAATTAACCTCTTTGTTCAATCATAAAATTTAGCACCTCCTTCATTAAGAAAAAAAAGGCAAAGAGTTAACATGCATCCCTACTTAAAATGCAACTTGTTAAGGGGTGAAATTGCAACCCCTAATCATTACCCCTCATTCGAGGGGTAATACCAGGGGGTAAGATTAGGGAGCAACGTTGACCACTTATTACTTCACATAAAGAACTAGCTCCTTCTCTTACTTTACTACGACTATTCAAGTAGTAAGTAAGAGGTCATACAAGGGGAAATGGGGAAAAGTAAAGATTTGTTGTCTAAGACTAAACCTACATTTCTATCAGTTTCTTAATCCAGGGAGTAGAGGGTAGAATGGAGAGAGGGCAAGATGAGAAAGAAGGAGAATGTGAAAACAGTTACTCTCATTAGGTCTATAGTACCTTCAACATCCCCCAAATATTGCCTAAGGGGTATACAAACCTTTCTAACATTACTATCCCTTCCTTCCACATGCTTGCAAATTCTTTAGTGGCTATGCTATGCCTTTGACGTCCTTCTTCTAAACCTTTTTCATCTACAACCCATTGTGATTGACCCTTAAAAAATAGTGCCCTTATCCTAATCCTTTCCTAAAAATCTCGTAGGTGATTGGGTGAATTACCCCCAACCACTCACTAACCTAAGCTACCTAATCCCATTAACTTCACCCCTTGGGTAAGGGACAATAAGTCTACAATTAGTAACTAATAGTCACTAAAAGGCCTATGGAACTATTTAGTCTAAAAAAATTTACTTGTTAACACAACTTTTTTGAATTATTTTGCAATGCAACTATTGAAATAGAATATCACTTTTACACCCTTAAACAATAGCTTCATTTCTTTATGAACCCATGTGCCATCCCCATCTATCCCAATGTCAGAAACGTAAATTCCCAATTCGGCTTATTATGAGCTTTTGCAAAATCTAACTTAAACAAAACTAAAGGCTGGTTAAAGTTTTTAGCCCAATCTATATTTTCTTGCGTTAAAAAAACATTATGAAAATTATACAACAATGGAAGGAAAGTTGTTTGACCCATGTGTTTTGTGCTACCAAATTGGCACCTATATTTGTAGTCCACTCACATCAACCAAATGGCATAAAACCACCCTAAATGACACATGACATCCAAACAAAAATTAGATTGAGACACCCCGCTCAAAAGCTTATCCTCATCCAAAAATCTAAATGTTAAGAACTATGTTCACATAACTAGATCCAAGCTAACTTATTCAAAATTCTTGACATACTTTTACTACCAATTTTAACTACAATCAACTTATGCAAGAAAAGACCAATTCTCTTAACAACTACCTTTGTAAGTATTAGTTGCAGCCTTAGCTACAAAACCTTAACATAATTAGATATGCCACATTTAAGAGAATAGTCAAACACCAATTTCCAAGGCTCTCTTTCTCTCTTGCCTTAAATATAAGAGCAATCATACTTTGTTACATACATTTGGGGAGATGCCCTTCCTATACCAATGTGTTAATCATCTTGAAAAACTCCTCCCCAATTAAATCCTAGAAGGTGTAAAATTCCACTATAAGCCCATTTGGGTGAAGGAACTTACATGTGGCAAAGGATTTTGTCTTCTACGACAACAAGCAAATATGCTAAAAACTCGTTGTTGTGCTACTTCATTTGCTCCCTAGGCCATTTTCATTATGCTTCCACCTTTCATTTCTTCAAGTAATGTTGTTTTTACTTCCATTTCTACAGCCTCACCACTTGAACTAGCTTGCTCCACCTCAAAGTAAAGACTATCTATCCTATATTTTGAGGTTTGCAGTGGGGACTCCAAATGAAGCTCGTTAAGGATGTTTACATCTCTCACAAACAAAGTGGAGGTGCTAATGATACAAAGGATTTTGTTTTTGTTTTTTATTTGACAAAATGGGCCCAAGTTGCCATAGGAAAAAACTATGAAGTTACCATATTTAGACAATAGGTTTGAAATGTTGCCCAAATGTAAAGAGGAATCCTAAATTTTTCCTCTTTCCTCCCTGACCTGGATCCAAATTTGGCTAATTCCTCTGGTGGGTGATCGCCCACCCAAGTACCTCACAAATGTGAGAAAAACATACACTGGTTTGAATGATTGAGATTCTAATCTCAATTGTTCACAAAAAAAAAGGATAAACAATAGCACAAATCGATCCAGCATTTGCAATTTGATGCAAGTCAGGAGATCAATTTTTTTCCTTCACATTTTTGGCGACACGATAGAACCCAATAGAGAAATCTGATGATATATTTCCAAAAAAAAAAAACACTCTAGAAAATTTGGCAACTAGAAGAAAAATTTAAAACGCATATTTTTAGCCATTTTAATTTTTATCCAACTCACTAAATTTAGCCCCCAAAAAAAGGGATTGCTCATAGTGCACATAGGTCATAGTTCAATACCACTGTGCTAGTGCAACTTCTTTTGTGTTACAGATTATGATCCTACTCATCTGCAAGAAGAAGAAAACCAGAAATCAAATTCCAAAATACAAACCCTTCGCTCTCCAAAAATTTGCACTTGGGGTAGGACTTGGGCATCAAATTTTGTCTCAAACTCGACTCAATGATGTGTGATTGATGTCTGAAGGACTATGTTAGATGTAGATTTGACTGATGAGCATGCTGCATAGAAGTGTATGCATCTCGATTAGATGAGAAGTTCTAGATTCAATAATGGAAATTTTTTGTTGGAAATTTGACTTTGTAATGAAGGGAAGAGTCATTAGATGATAGAAATTGTGTTCATTGATTTATGAAGACGGCAAACTTTTGATAACTAATAGATATGTATAATTTATTTATAGATCAAATAATAGTTTTTAAAAAATCAACTGCCTTTGTCTATTAAACATCTTCAGAAGCAGTTTGGGATCCTTATTTAATTTGTTCACTGTCTATAATATTCACCACCCAAAACAATCTTTAAGGACCTTATTTTGAACCGATGTCACTTTTGCATAGAAAATACACCAAATATAAATTTATTATTCAGTTCCATGAAGGAGTCCAAAACGAATCTTTTTGTTGTAATTTCCAAATTCAGAGACAATTACATGTACTTGCCAGAAATCTATCTTTTAGAGGATTCCAAATTTCCACCAAAAACAATTCATGCATTTCTTGGTGGATTACTACTACTTGCCAGCACTATTTTCCAAAGAATAGAGAATCATTCAATTAGGCAATGAAAGGTGAACCCAAGATTGATACATTTCTACAACAGATGTATCCACCCAACATCCCTGCATTGGTCAGATATCATCCAAAACAGTCAGCCTTCATGCACCCTTCATTCTCTCAAACAAAAGCTATGAAACTATTTCATTCACCTGTTGAGCAAAAACATGAGCACAGAGAGAGAGAGAGAGAGAGAGAGAGAGAGAATGTCTCATAAAATCAGGTCTCCAAATACTTTCAGAGCATGGAAGTAAAGAAAGCCATCAAAGTGGTAAATCACTCAGACTGCATTATGTGTTCTTGATTGGAAAATCACTTAAAGAAAACATCAGTATTCATATACCTCGAGATAATACTGTAGTATCTGGCAATGGGTACCTAAAGAAGGGAGAAAAGTAGTGAAACCCAATACCCAATTACATGTCATAGGAGGTTCCTTGCTTATAATAATCAAAATCAACATGTAACTAAACCAATAACAAAGCCAATCAGAGACTTTTGTAAAAGTACGTACATTTAAGATATGGAGTTTTTTTGAAGTTAAAAATAAGAGAAAAAAACACAAGTTATCAGAGTCAGTTGTCTCCTTGGTCCTCACACTGAGGAATCCAACAGGCCATCCTTCAGTACAATTTATTTTTTTTGGGGCAAATTTTGGGTTTCCATTATTTTCCTGCCTTGCCTTTCCCACTTCCTTTGCCAGCACCTTTCTTGGCATCCAGTTTTGCCTGCATGCGGGATGCAGCTGCTGCTTTTGCTTCTTCCCTCTTCTTCTTGTCTTCTTCTTTCTTCGCAGCCCCTATGTCTCTCTCCTTTCGTATCATCCTGTCCCCATATGTAATAAACTTGTCAGGCAGCTTTGCAAACCTCAAAATACTTTGCAGAAAGAAAAACACACACAAACCTTTGTACTGAAAGTTGCTCTATACAAACTGCACAGTGCCAGCAGCAATCTGAGATCCAGTTCAAATGTTCCAAGAAAATGTTCTTGACATAGCACAGAATAACAGAACTTAGAGAAGTGGGGGCGGCAGATTGATCAATACTACATACATCAAATGTAGTTACCAGTAATCTTACTGTTTTAGGACCACATTTTCTACCAGGAAACCCCACTTAAGGATGTGATGACATGATATGACAAGAGCATCGAAGTTAGTAGCATGCATACTCAAGCTTAGCCTTTTCTGCAGCAACACTGTTAAGAGTTGATCCCTTTGGTGGCCTGGCTGCCAACAGCTCCACCTCAAACACCAATGTTGCTCTGCACCAAGAAAACCCACAAAGTGGAAAGAATGAGCTAGAGTCTGACACTGCAGGCCTAGGAAGAAACCACAGTATACAATACTAGTTGAGCTACTACTCCAGCATTACTCCAGGATCAGTAGCATGAACAATAAGGAACCGAATCCCACTTGTTGGTGACAGCCATGTGCCTACTAACCCTGATCTCCAATTCAACTTCCCAAATGTCAAGTGAGAGAACACTTACCCAGGTGGTATCTCAGGTGGTGCTCCACTTTTTCCATATGCATAATCGGGCTTGCAAGTGATGAGAGCAATTTCACCAACCTTTGGTCCAAAACAAATGAAAAAGACAGTTCATAAGTCCTAGTTGAATTCTTCTATAAATGTTACATCAAACAGAGGAAACTCCACCATGATAACACTTTGAAGGTAATCATTGTGTCACAGGGCAAACAACAATTTCAGGCAAACAATAACTATACAAAATTCTGCACCCTGAGATTCTGTCACATTTCCAGAAGCAAAAGAAAGAACTGGTCATGATCATTCTTTATAGCAAACCTTATATGAAGGGTACCAAGGAAGCACAGCAGAGCTAACACGATCAAAGGTAGGAATGAAACAAAACTTGAAAATGGAATGCTTCACCTCTAGTTACAGAAAGAGACTGACATGCAAACAACTTAAAAAGCCTTCAAAAAATAAAATGGAGCAAACCGAGACTACAGGGAAAGTATTGGGTAGAGCCCTTCCTGAGGTTACATATGGTAGCAAGACACTAGCTGACAATAGATCCACATAATGAAAAAATCATATCTGTCAAAACTGACAACAGGTGAAAACTCAAGTTTTGTTTGGCTAATGCAAATTCCATTATACTTTGTTAAGTCTTGTTGGAATCAGGAAGTGTTGCCATGAGAGGAGGGCCCAAACTCTTCTGAGTGCATAAACAACAAACGTAGTCATACAAATAGTCCCTGAAAGCAGGCACTCGTTTATTCTCACCTGCATGGTTTTGATGGCAATGTCCCAGGCACGAATCACACTCCCTTGGCCCACCTCAAAGGAGAAAACAGTATTGTCATCACGGGTGGAGTCAAAAACTTCACCTGTGTCTGCAAGCTTGCCCTCATATTGCACTGCACAACCATTAAGGAAAGTACAGTCCCACCACCAAATGGTCATCATCTTTGCAAAGCATCTGGATCTATCTATGAACCCAAATGAAACACTTGGCAGTCAGCTTGCACTCAACATCTTTGAATGTGTAGCAACATTCTTAGTTTAGCTTGCATCTGCAGCAAGAATTATACCCATGTAAGTATGGAGAACCCTCCACACTTACAAGTTGAATAACCATGGATAGAAATTGGATTGGCAGTAACAAAGCAGCAATTTTTTTCCTGAATTAAAGTAAGTGCAACATCTTGTTCAATAGTTCTGTAATTTGGGAGTGGGCTCACAAGAGTGCTCCTCGAACGGTTCAAAAGGAAACCAATTTGAGAACAATTGATGCTTTGCATTAATAAATGATGGGCTTACCGTCCACATTTGGAAGGTTTTCACATGGGCGCAAGGCTCCTGGTTTGGATTCCCGGAGGATCTTTTTCAAGACACCTCCATCCCCCGTCAGGTCCACCTCAAGGCTCATATTTTCTGCTGACTTTGGTGGAGTCCCAGAGTTCTTTCTTTCTATCGCAATGCAAAACAAACACACATAGATGAACATACACACCACAGTCAGATATCCCCATCCACATAGTAGTACAACAACAACAACAACCAAAAAAACAACACGATGATATCAATCCATAGTCTCCTATACTTTCTGCTTCTGATGATGCTTCTTCAAACCCTGCCTGCCTCAAACCCTAACTATTTCCAGGTTTTATACTACTGATAGATAAGCATCATCATCATCATCATCATCACATCTGCATCAAATTCTCAAATAAAGAAAAGGAGAGCAAACCACATGTGTGCATCAAATTCTCAAATGAAAAAGCACTGATTTCACATGCTGATAATACTATGAACGAGAAATTCTTCATGCTACTTCATACTCCAAAACCCACCCATAGATGCTTCAAAAGACCACAATACAGAAAAACCCTAATAGGCTCAAGATCAAAGATTTCCGCCTACCTTGAGGATGCCATGAGAGCACCCAGAAAAAAAAATCAACCACACCAGAATAAAACCTGGGGAAAAAAATAACCTAATCATACAAGGGAAAAATGCACACCAAAACAAACCCCCCCAAAAAAATAATTAATTAAAAAATATATATATATTTAAAAGAAGCAAGCAAGCAAGCAAGCAAGCAACACAAACAAACAACAAAAGTGGTTGTCAAAAGAAACATGAAAGACATACCAGATTTGCTGCAGTCTGAGCAGCGCTTTGCTCTCTGTGTCTGTCTCTCCCCCACCAGAGTTAGAAACTCTGGGAGATGGTTGTTGGGAGTTTGTTAAGCCTTGTTTGCTCCTCTTTTTCCCCCTCCTCCTCCCCTTGTGTGAGGATAAAGGCTGATGGAGAGATGACAGTTACAGTGGAAAGAAAGGGCTGGAAATTGAGTAATTTGGACAGGTGCAAAGAAGAGGGAACCGCCATAGCCCGATCCTCAGTCTCAGTTTGATGTGCTCCTCTGTCTCTGTCTCTTCTCTCTGTCTCTCTCTCTCTCGCTCGCTCGCTCGTCGCTAGTCTGTAAGTATCCGTTGTTTCCGCTTGTGTTTCCGCTCTCCACAGTTTGCGCTCGTTGTTGTTGTTGAGAGGCGGATGGAGGGACGCCCGCCGGCCGGCCCGCCTTGAGCGCTGTTTTTTGCGAAGATCAGCCCGCTGCCCAGTGGTGAACTGGTGGGGACACTTACCGACGCACTTCACCGGGCAGGGCAGGGCAGGGCAGCCATAATGTTTTATTCGTTTTTCGTCCCGTAGCCTCCCGGGCGGCGACGAAAAAAAGGAACAGGTCAAGGAATAGGATGGTCTAGTG
>Ga0116228_10003275_pt1 | contig 14202 bp, 11 predicted proteins | sample S1TSphfallax_2_FD_89694 | JGI IMG/M metagenome (GOLD analysis project Ga0116228, IMG submission 89694) | Host-associated microbial communities from peat moss isolated from Minnesota, USA - S1T2_Fc - Sphagnum fallax MG | ecosystem: Host-associated > Plants > Peat moss > Unclassified | place... | reverse complement strand
TATTACAACTAATGAGACATATCAACCTATTAATGGATGAAAATAAATGTAAAATTAATCCAACCAATAGGATGAAATTTCTAATAGTTGCATCATAGTTGTGAGAATGACCAAAATAGTTGAAATTTGGTCTTATAGTTGCAAATATTCTCAAATCTAGTCACAAACGACTACAAGTCACATGTAGTCGTAAATGGAGTGGTTACATTTTGGCTGAATTCTACTAGTGTAACCAGCACACATGTCATTCCACACAACATATTGTTTGACAACCCTTGGACTTAAGAAACTCCCAATGCAATCAAAATGCATGTTGGACAAATAAGGTATCATGATCTTTCTCATTTGATATGTAATAATGCACCTTTTTAAGGAATCTGCTATTGTCCATGACTAGGTCATAATCGATTCTATCGATAGGTAATGTGAACAAGGACTATTATCTAAAACAAAAACTAGTGCATATCTTGGATTTCATTTTGGACCTTCATTGCATAATTTTAGAAATATCTATGCATAAGACAATAATGTCATCAGGTATGTGTTTTAAGTAGTGTTTAAACTTTTCTTTTGCACAACAAATTTTGAAAGAAGCGATTTGAAATACTTTATAAACTCAAAGGGTTTTGTGTTGTTGTACATTACCTTGTTGATTTTTTTGTCTTGACCATTATAAGTTTTACCTATGACTTCATAGCTAATGCTACACCATTGGGTCTTGCTACTTGTAAACAACTCCTCTAGACAAACCTACAACAACTTGATGCCACACATAGGGCAATTGCCTATAATATAATCCCTTTTGTGAAATTCATCATTCTATTCTTTGGAACACAATAATGAACTCCATAATGAGGTCAACATATTGTATGTCCATGTATGTGTAGAACATGAAAACTCACCAACTGCATTATTCATTTTTGGTTTGCATATGCCCTCACATGAACAAACATAATGCCTATCATGGACATGTTTCCTTGCTTGCAAAATGTTCAGCCCACATTTGAGTTCATTGAATTCTATATGGTATTGATAGGTGCACATATTCCATTCTTTCAACCTTTTCACAAACCATGATTTCAAGGTTTGGAACTTTGTGAACATGATGGGAATATCTGGATGTTTTTGTTTGAATGATGTGAAGAACTTTAACTACAAAACACAAAAACACAAACAATAGGTAAATACCAATCAAAATAATTCCTAATCCCATCCAAACATTCTTTAGGACCTAAGACTTTAGTTACCAATTTTCCATGAATAATTTTAGGAAACAATCATTTGTCATGAAAGTAAGACTTCCCAACAAACTCCAGAACACATAGTTTTGAGCTAGCTACCCAAACTATTTAACATTGAAAAATAAAAAAGTTCAAGTGAACTAATGATTGTACAATAAAATTTTGGGTGACAATCATCACACTCTGAGTTGCCAAAATTGTTTAGCAATATTAATGGACAAATTAGAGAGAAGATGAAAGGTTAAATGTTGTTTCGCATTCTTGAACACATCCATTTTGATTACTCAAGTTGTTAAACTACCTTTAATTGCAACATTTTCCAATAGTACATTACCAACTTATCATGTCCTTTATAAAAACCTGCACGAAATTTGGTCTTTTATAAACAAATGCAACATTTAGTTGGTTAAGCATATGAAAAAAAATTCTAACATGTAAATATAGGTACACTTTGAACTACTTGGCAAGGCTTACAACATAATTGCAATCACTTATGTTTTGAAGTTACCAAACAACCATATAAGTAGTTTGATTAAGCTTATGGAGTTAGGTTGGTAGCACCATCACCTTTTTTCGAAGCACTAAGTTCTACATGTTAAAAGCTACCAAGATAAGGAATCCAAGTTCATGATTACTTCTCAAAGCACCACCTACACCTTAGAGATTACCAAGTAGCCACATTTAGCAATCTGACGTTAAAAAAACAATTGTATCATTTGCCCAAAACATTATTTCCTTAAAATTCACCAAGTAGGAGCCACAACAAGCACTTTGAACTAATTAAGGTAGTTTCATCACTATATATCAAAGCACTACTGATGCACTCCCAACTCCTTGAGGGACTCAAATGTGAATCCAAACTGAAAACAACGGAAGAGTAAAGAGTCAGGGTACATTTCCTGGTTTGCACCACTTTGGAGGGGTAGAGGGGCGTGCTGGAGCTCTGAGATGGGACTAGGAAGAATTAATAAGCTGCAACTACTCACACAAACCTGCAAAAAACCAACACAAGGTGGTTAGTGCATAGTTGGAGCACTTTTGGTGCTAGGACGAGCCACGAGCAACTCGAACTCACAAGACTCACCACGGCCTGGACTTGGGGGAAGCCACCACCTTCCCCCTTATAGTATACTATGTGCCTCTCCATGAGGCCCACATCCAAATGGCATTTTGCCAAAGTTAGGGCTCCTGCAACTTTGGCAATTTGGGGGCCAACTTTGGGGGCCCATAACTTTGCGTGAAGACCTTGGATTGAGATGAGGTTTAAAAAAAAGTTGTAGCCCTCGTCTAGAGCTTTCCAACGATATGTTGCATGTCACCTACACGCAAGTAAATCGAGTCAATTACTGACTTTTAGCGATTGAAAGTCAAACTATCAATTTGACTCCCGACCTTTCTTTTGGCCATAACTTGTGTTTGAGATATCCAAATGGGTCATGCAAAGCCAATTTAGACATATACGATTCAATAATTTTCCAATGATATAAAAAACTTTTCGATCCATTGGGTTTTGACCCCTACAATTGCTCTTTGAACATTCGAGAGTCCACCGGAACTCTAACTCCCAAAGTGGGAGTTCCCTTAGAAGTGTGAGGGTCTATTCCCTCACACTCTCTTGCACTCCCGAGAACATGCGGCATGACTCCCGGGCTTCCCTCTTGGCCCGCAACCTTGTAAGCCCTTGCCTTAGTCATAAGCCCAAAGCTAGGGTTGCGACAACTACCTCTTCTTAGAAACTAACAAGTAGTGATATTAAGCAGTATGAGTTTATCCACGTACTTTCTCAAAGCATTATTTGCTCTTTAGAAATTAGAAAGCAACTATATCAAACAATGTGAGGTTATTCAAGTAATTTCACCACCTTCTCAAAGCATTTTGCTCCTTAAAAATTACAAAGCAATTTGATCAAACAATTTAAGCTTATAAAAAGAATTACATCACCTTCTCATGAAGCACTTTCTACTACACATCTTTGAAGAAACAACTACATCCATTAATCTAAACTTAGGAAAATAATGTGCAAACCTTGCAAAACATTTACTTGATCTTCAAGGACTTGTAAGACTTTGCATAATTTATCTTGAATTTATGAAAGTGGATTAAACCTAAATTAATTGCGATCAAACCAACTTTGATCAACAACCAAGTGAAAGCCTAAAGGAGCCAAGATCAAAGCTCCAAAATACATTCTGCTACTTAGAGTCTATAAACAAGTAGTTCTACAAAAACAACTCCAACCTCATGAAAGTAGCAACTACAACATGACACAACCAATGTCAATAAAGAAATTACATGAGATACTTGAAGGTCATTTTGCATTAGGTGTTTTTCAAACTACTTCATTAAGGTCCTCAACCTAATAATGTCCTTGTAGTTTAGAGAAAAAATGGTTTTAATAGTCCACCAATGGATCACAAGTTGTCAAAAATGTTCAAACAAAGAGTCTAAGTGTTTAGCCCTTTTTTATTTTGTCGAGAAAGTGGAGCATGATGTGTTCAACAAGAATCATCTTTCAAATGCCTTCTTGATGTTTTTCCTGTCCACACCCAAAACTTTTGCTGCTTCCCTGCTACTCGCTAGTGATTGAGAAGATGCAAAAGTGCACACTATATCCTTAGCCATTACTAGCTTAGAAGATCATTAACCCCTCATAAAACTTGACAATCCAAACTTGAAATTTTCAAGTAATTGATGCTTGTGTTTCAATCTTTTAACATCTTGCAAATAGGGAGGCATAAAATCAATCAAAAGCTCATGGGACACAACTTTTTGCATTATGGCTTGTTGTTTTGCAACATCATATCCTTTCTAGAAGGTCTTTGTTACAATAGCAAGGGATCTAGGACCATATTTTGGAAAACTATTCATAGATGTTGAACGTGTAGCTTCAACACACTCCAACAAAGCCCTCTCTTCCTCTACAAATCATGACCATTCTTCAACAAGCACTTGGGCCTATTGAAACCTATTTTTTTATTGCCAAACTCATTGATATTCCTTTTTATGAGCTAACTTTTTTTCTTCTTCACCTTCATACCCATTAACATCCTCTAAACCCTCACCTTCTAATGGTTCAATTGGATGATTTGGAGGATATTTTATTTTATTCTTGAGGTTACCCATGTCTATCACAAAACCTATGTACACCTTCAAAAACAAACTGGTGTAAAAGTGAACGTATGCATTTGTTTATAAACCCTAAATTGAAACTGTAGAGCTCTTCAAGTTCTAACTAACCTGCAAGACATTCTCAACACAATAGACATAAGGAATTAGATTGGGTGATGTTAAAGTGTTGATTAGATTGCTTTTGAATATAAAAAGCTAAAAACAAGTAAAGGTTTCATACTGAAAAAGAAGGATTTAACACATAAACAAAAATTGAAAGATACAATATGCAACTTACCATTGTCATGGCATGCCATTTTTCCCAATTGTAATAAGAAATGTTCATGTGCACTAAATGACTATAGTTCCCTCCATCTTCATAACCTTCAATTTCAAACAACAAGTTCACAACCTAATGCAACCTACAACATTTGTTTTACAAGGACCCATAAGGTAGCAATGATGCACTGAAGTATGCATCGGGCGATGAGCCTACTATAATTGTTGGTGGCAATGGAGAATCAAGTTCCACAGTTTAGGTTTTTGTGACCTCCAACATTGGTGGTTGATAAGCACAATAGTTGCTTTCTTGGGCATGAATTGATGGTGTGTTGAAACAAGTTTAAAAAGGAACAACATTTGATGTGTGAAACGTCCTTCAAAACCATGATTCCATTGCAAAAGGTGCCCATTGATGCACAACTTGTTGACCTTCAGAACTATGATTTTGTTGTGATAGCAAATTTTGGTGCGTAAGATTTTCATTTCAAAGTCACACAAAAATAAAAAAAGCTTGCCATAAAGAAGTTCATCATAAATGTGGCTTCTAGAAGTTGTACTAGCCATGTGAATGAAGGAAGGTTACAAATGTAGATTGGTTACATTCTAAACTAGATGATACCTATGTTCATAATTTCATCCACATATATAATGGTTAACCATTTTTGTTATCACTATGACCATAGGGTTTTGGTCCTTGTTCACCTTTGTTCACCTTGTTATTTGTCACCATCACTTGCTACAATATCTTCCCATGTTTTTGGTACCAATAATGACGTGACATGCTATGCGGCAATATTATGGTTATCCCCTTCTTGTAGTAACAATAATTCAAGGTGTTCCCCTACCATGATGACAACTGCTCCTTCCCTTTTCTTTTTCTAACTAACTAGCATGACTACTTACACATCAATGACAATCCATGTTCTTCTTTTTAGCACATAAGCTTGTCCTTCTTCTTGAGCCCATTTCCCTTCATAGAATTTCCCAATGATGGTTAAGGCAAGTGTTATTAAACTATTTCCTAGTTTGTTAACCTTCTGTTGAAAACAATAATCTCATTTTGTAGCTTTTGCGTGAACCATGCTCCCTAGTTGACAATTCCTTCTTCAATTGTTTGAATAATGGAAATAAGTGCACTGGGTACATAATTGTTACCCTATTTGAGAGTTACCACTTTCGTTAAAGCTATGAACCTCATGACCTTCAAAGGACCATTTGTTTTGGCTATCAAATATCTAGAGTGTGGGACATAGTGTTTTGTTTCTTCTCCTATGAAGTATTTCACAATGGAGACATTGTAACCTTCCTTCCTTCCTCCAATTGCTTCAATGCAAGGAAGTTTAAACACTTCAACAACAACTTTAACTACAATTTGATTTGTTTCCTTTGCAACATCATCACTTCATCAATGACTTGGTAATTACAAATCAACTTTGTAACTATGGAAGAATTGACTTTAGTCTAGTCAAACTTCCAAAGTTGGGTGCAACATGCCTTCTCCACCCAACTTGCCTCTCATCTTTCCATAGCCCAAATCATTACATGTATACATCCAACAAAATTAATGGTTTCCAAATCCTTTGGAGTGATGCTCCTCTCCACTTCCTTGACATGTTGTCATTTTGGAGCGGCATTACCACTACTACCTTCCAAACTACGTTTCATTTCGATAATTTGCTCCTTATACATATTGAACTCTTAGTTCCAAAATATTATCAAAAATTGTTGGTAAGGAGACAATAGAGGTTTACAATACAGTCCTACAAAGAAAAATTCAAGACAAACTATAATACCTGAAACTCCAAACATTGTTGTTTTGTTATGGAATATCATTGCACCTTTTTTTTTGCTTTACTTTTAAATATTGTTGCACCTACAATTGGATTTCTTCAAACTCATGATCACATTACACATGTTCCCCTTCTTGGAAGACTTTGAAGACTCCTTTTGATATGACCGCCTTTCTTTGTTTAAGCTTGTTTCTCCAATCCTTCATAGTGATGCTCAAAGTCTAAAAACTAGTAAAGTGTTCTAAATGTAAGCTCTCAATGCTACTTTCTTCCCCATTTATACTTTCGTTTTGCTCTTCTTTGAGTTATTTCTAAGCATTCTCACAATAGAACTTTTGATTATCTACTGTTATTGAACATAATGTGTGTCATCTTCATTTCTTACTCTATTGTCACTTTTCTTTTTTTGATTTCTTTGTTTCATTTTCTTGTGCCCTGGAGTTCCATCTAGTAATCGCTCATTATATTGTCCTGCAAAGTCTTTCCATAATGAATATCTATGTTCAATGGCCCATAATTCCTCATGTATTCTAAGGTTTAGTAAATGTAATAATGGCCAAAGAGGTTGTTGTTCATCCATAGGCACTATGAGAAGGTTGTTGGAGTGTTCTTTTGTTTGCTTTTTCATAGTGGGTGTATTTTATTTAAACCCTTTATTCATATTTTTATTCATAGTGATTATTGGAACAAATTTGGGTGGGTATAGTTGGGCCAATGTTCTTGAGGTTTGCATGTACTTAGGTTTTATTGAATTATAGTTACATTTTCTTGGCTTTATTTCATTATACATTGGCTTGCCATTTGGCAACCATTCGATCTCATCTGTGTTGTCGTCTCTATTCCATAGCTCAAGTTTAAGTTCTTTGGTCTAGTTTTACAATCGGTCCAAGGTAGATTGGTAGGTGTGGTATGTTCATTCTTACTTTGTATCAACTTAATTCTTTTTTTATATTCACAATAGTTGTCATTATTACTAAAGGTGGTTCACCATGACGGATTTATTCAATTTGTTAATATTTACCCTTTCCACGTCATTGTTGTTTAAAGTACTAAGCTTCGCCATGTTGTTATTATATATTTTTGTAATTTATATGGACCTTCCCATAATAACTTAAACTTCTTCCTTTAATCTTTATTGCTTTTGGTAACCATAGTACTAGTTTGTTTTCTTCAAGACTTTTTGTTTTGTTTTTGTCATCTCATTGATATTTTTTAATAACTAGACGTGATTCATATTTTTTCTAACTTGCCAACATTTTTCATCAAGATGGACCAAATCATCCATTCTTACATGAATTGCCGCTTCAATATCATCGTTAAATACATCTCGGATCCGTTGAATAGTGACCAAGTACTCTACTGGCATCATAGGTTGGGTTCCATAAACCAACTCAAAAGGGGTATATTGAATACTTACTTTGTATGTTGTTCGATATGCCCATAGGGTTGTAAATAACATAACATCCCAATTTGTTTGATTTGCATTAACTATTATGGCAAGTATCATGTTTAAGGTTTTATTTGTCAACTTGGTTTGTCCATTTCCTTAGGGATAATAAGTCATTGATTTATGATGGGTGATCATAAATTCTTGTGTGAATATTTCAGTAGTCCTATTAATGAAATGACTCCCTTGATCACTTACTAAATGAATTGGACAACCAAAACATGTGAAATAATATTTTCATACAAAAATTTTGCTGTACTTTGAGCCATATTATCTTATAAGGCTTTTGCTTCAACCCACCTAGTTGTATAATCCATAGCTACAATAATATATTGATTATTAGTGTATCTTGCTTTTGGTTTGATTTGGCCCATAAAATAAAGTCCCCACATCATAAACAATTCAAATGCCAAAATTGGTTTGAGGGGTCCATTGCCACTCCGCCATAGTGGTCTTAGATGTTGAAAAATATCATATGTTTGGCACATTTTGGTTACATCTTTGTTTAATGTTTGCCACCAATAACTTGAATTCAGTATCTTTTTAATGGTGGTGTTTGTACCCAAATGTCCTTCGACAAGTCCTTCATGTAGTTCTGCAAATACCTTAATGGCTTTAGTGGGCGATAGGCATTGCTGTAAAATATTGTTCGGTCTTAGCTTGTATAGGACTCTGTTGTATAATGTATATGGTCTTAATTTGACTATATTATGACTTCATTCTTTTTTTGGTATATTATGATTGAAATACCCTTTTGTAAGTATTATAGTATGGGACCATACTAATCAATTCCCATTGAATAACATTACATCAAACAATTGATCTTTGACTACAATAACCAATTCCCCATGGCTTATCCGAGATAATTGGTTCAACACAAAGTGAACTCAACTCGATTAGTAGAATACTTTCAAATCAAATTCCTATAACAATAACAACCATCTTGCAATGCATCATGTAATGACTGGTTTATTTACCAAATATAACATAGCTTGGTGGTTGACAAAGAAAGTGAAACTATTACGCAGTAAATAATGTCAAAAAAAATTTACTACATAAATCATGGTCAATGCTTCCTTTTTATGGTGGAATAGTTTATCTCTACATTGTTCATTAATATGCTGGCATAATAAATTAGTTTATCAATAGTATTATCTAGATTTTGTCCCATCATAACACCTAAAGCAAAATTGGATGCATTGATATGTACATGGAATTCCACATTCCAATTTGGTACAATTAGGACAAGTAAACATGTCATTGATGCCTTCATCCATTCCCATGATTTATTACATGCATCATCACACTTAAATTCTTCATTCTTTTTAAGCAACTTACACATCAATGCAGCTATACTAGCAAAATCCTTGAAGCATCACCAATAAAAGCCTATCGCTTTAAGGAATGTTTTAATCTTAGTGACATTAATTAATGTTGGCATTGTAATAATGGCTAAAAAATTTCATGGGTCCACCAATAGTCCTTCATTATAAACAATGTGTCCTAATAATACACTAGAATTAGCACCAAAAACACACTTTTCCGAATTAAGGCTAATACCATTGACACGACATTCTTCCAAACATTTCCACAATTTCTATAAATGGTCTTCCTTATTGCCATAAACACCAAAATTGTCCAAAAATACTTGCATGAAGTCATTCAAATATTTCTTAAAGGATTTTTTAATTTCTTTTTGAAAGGTTCTTGGAGCATTACATAAGCCAAATGACATTACACTGTATGCATAAGCACCCCATTCCAAAATAAAAGTTATTTTTTCTTTATCTGTTTTAGCCATCTTGATCTGGTTATAGCCACTATAACCATCCATGAATGAATACATCTCATGTCCAACTACTAAATCCAATATTGAATCCAAGAAAGGTAATGGAAATGGGTTGGTTTTTGTTTATGCATTTAACTTTCGGTAATCCATGCGCATATACATAATTTACCATTTTTTTCAACACAATGACCAATGATGATAACCAAGGTGTTGTTTTTATTGGATAGATAAATCTTGCATCCAATAATTTATCTAAATCTTCTTTAACTTTCAAGGCATAATTTGGATTCATTATGTATTGCCTTTGTCTAATAGGTTGGGCACCTGCCATGAGTTCAATTTTATGTTCATAGATTTCCCTAGGAATTCTTCTTAAATTTTTGTAACTCTATACGTCTTTGTAGTTAGTCAACATGTCTTTGACTTGAGACTAAAATGTAATTGGTAAAGTCCTGCTAATTAATACATCTCGAGGTTCTTCTTCATTTCCTAAATTTAACTTTGTAAGCTATTATTTAGTAATTATAGTCTAACTAGTAATATTTTTATCCTCAATGATTATATCCATTACCTCATCAAGAATTAATATTTCACTTGGTTAGTGTTCATAAAAAGATACTAAGTACTCATTCTTCTCTTTTGGTTATAACATTCCATAATCAATTTCAAGTAAGAAGTATAATTCTTTTGGCATTAATTCTCCTATAGGTCATAACTCTAGGACTTCTTTGTACATTTCTTCCTCTTCTTGTTCAGAAAACCCTTCATCCCAATCAAATTCATTATCCAAATATTTGGGTCGTTGTGATGATTTAATATTTACACGCTTAATACTGTTAAGTGTGACTGTTCTATCTTCAGGAGTAATAGTAAGAATGTTATCACCCCAGTTATGATGTGATTTCCTTTGTTTTAACCACTGTCTTCCCAAAAGCATGGAATATGCCTCAATTCCATTCTCCATGTTTAGTATAATTACTAAGATTTTACAAACATAGCCTACCAAATCGATTTTCAAGTTCTTAATCAAGCCCAATGGTCGAACCTTCTTTTGGTCAGCCATTCTCACAATAAACAGAGTTGGTTAAGGTTTTTTTAGCCCAAGTTTCTTCCTTAAATTCTTTGAAATAATATTTACACCAAATCCTCCATCTAGTAATACATTTCGAACTCCAAATTTCCCTACTCAAACTTGAACTACTAACATTGCTTCATCAAAGTCTTTGATTTTCATTATGGTTACTTTACATACATCAATCACTTGGGGTTTTTCATTTTCAACAAATATTTCTCCATTATCAACCTGAATTGTGGACAAATCTTGGGTAATTGTCCAATCAACCATAGCAACATTCACTCAACTTTTGGTTTGGACTTCTTTTATTCTTCCTCCATAAGTTTTTTTCCAAATAGGACAATCCTTCCTTACATGTCCTTTACAATAACAAAAACATCTTATGCTTCTTTGTTTGAATTCATTATTTTGGTTATAACCATGCTTATTATAGTAATTGTTTTGATTTTGATGTCCATGCCAATTTGCTATGCTGGTGCTTCATAACTTTGTTGTTGTTGTTCTTGAATTATTAGTATTTCAACTTGCACTACGTGTACTAGTATAATTTCCTTTGATGGACATCTTTCACTTATTGCTTTACTTAAGCAATGATATGTATTATGTTCCTTACTTTTACATATTTGAAATAATTTATTTAAAATTTTACATTCTTTGGTGAAATGTCCTTCATTATAATAGTTATGGCAATAAACACCTCTTCTGATAATGTCAAATTGTACTTTAGTATCCTTTCTTTTGGTTTTACTATGATTTTCTTCATCTAAAGATCTGATTGTTCACTATCTGAATTAGCTTGACAATATCTTGTTATATTTTTATGCCTCACTAGTAATTATTCTTCCATAGTAATTACAAATTCTATTACTTTTGCCAATGTTTTTCATAACATGCTAATGATAACCATTTTTTATTTTGGTTATCTAAACCCTAAACCCTAAACCCTTCTCTAAATGCTTCACATAAATAAATATCATTAGGTTGTTGTGGAATTTAACTGCACATAGTTGCAGGAATCAATCGTAATAGTCTTCCACTAACTCATTTTTCTTTTGTTTGGCATAACATAAAGTTGTAGTAGCTTGCCCTTCATTTTGAACCACTAAATTGTGTAATGAATGTTCACTATACTTGATTCCATGTTGTTGCTAAACGTGTAGTTTCATATTTAACAAACCAATTGGTAGCTCTTCCTCTTAAAAAATTGGGAAAATATTATATCTTATGAGCATCTGACTCCTCACCATTAGTTACACATTCTTTGGTTAATTGTCAAATGTGTAATACTAGATTTTCATTATTGTGATACTTTGGTAATTTGATTCTCAAAACATTAATAGGTGCGACAACCATGAAGGAAGGTACATTCATAGTTGGTATGCCAATTGACATTGTCAATGTTATATGCACGTTTGGTTGAATATTTGTTTTAACAAAATTAGTGTTTTGAGTGAATAGCTTGAATAAGTTACGCTCTATTGTTTCACCACTACTGTTATAGGCTTCCGTTACCAGGTTGTCATCAATTTTTTGCTTGGGTATTAATGGCCATCCTTCTTTTGTTACCCAATCTAAAGTTCCAAACACATTGAAAGTTGACTCTAGTGTAATCAATTTAGGTATATTAGTTCCAATCGATAGCTCTTCACTTTCTGTAGCCAACAAACCAGATTGAATAGATTGTTTAGTTTTCTTAGTAGACGACAATAGAGTTTCTTCAACAATAGATTGAGTTGCTAACACTATATGTTCTTCCTTTAAGGGTTCCAATACTCGATAAATATTCGTTGGACTAAAGATAGTTCTTAATACTTTCCATTTAGTAGATTTGTCTACTTGTTGAGTTAAAATAATTATTTATTTAGTTTCCTTTCAATTCTATCTTCTCTGATCTCTCAATCTATTTTTTTCTTCTCCTTTTTTACCTTTATTTGTCATAGGTTCTAAACATAGTTTCCTATATTTCCTTTACAACCATTTCTTTTACTATTTTCAACTTAATTTTTTTTCATGTAGATTTGATATCAATAGTTATGACCAAAATTGTTTTAACACTATTTATTCACAACAATATTCTTCATTGCCTCTCAATGTTGACACATATTTAGAATTAGGGCACCTAAGAGCCCATAATAAATCACAAGGCATCCATTTTTCTATTAAAACATCAATGTTTAGTCTTGTAAAATTTCTTCTATCAAAGAAACTAATATTTTGATAAGTTGCTATGATTTTCTTGATTGGTATTAAAGTAAGTAAGCATACCATTATTGGTAGCCACCTCCTATACTTGGTTAATTTTGAAGCATCAATTGTCAATGTTCTATGTTGAATACACTAGACTTCATTTCCCCCATGTAGTTTCTTTAATATTAATTCTTGAACATTCTCTAGTAATTATTTAAATCTTTCCCATAAAATAATTGCATTCACTACACTCCATTTTATTTCCCAACATGTTTAAGTAGTTTTCCAAAGTCCACCCATAATTATTATATTGTCCTAACCTTGTTTTTCCCTCTTCAACTCATATCATTTCTTTTAACCATTCCTTCTCTCTTCTGATAGCACTCATATAATCTACCAACATTCATACCATCCCCACATGGCATGTCCATTGTGATTGTACAATGTGTAAGAATTTAATTGACAAGGATGCCAAATGGCATCTCCATTGTCAGTAGAATGTCTAATAATTCAATTGACGTTGATGCCAACTAGGATGTCCATTGTGACTAACTTGTCTAATAATTTAATCGATGTGGATGCCAAATGTGGACGCACTCCCAACTCCTTGAAGAACTCAAATGTGAGTCCAAGTGAAAGACAACGGAAGAGGGAGGAGTCGGGACGCGCTCCCTAGCTCACAACACTTTGAGGGGTAGAGGGGTGTGTTGGAGCTCTAGGATGGGACTAAGAAAAGTTGACAAGCTTATTCACTCACACGGGCTTGCACACAACCCACACAAAGTGGTTAGTGCATAGTTGGAGCACCTTTGGTGTTAGGACGAACCATGGGCAACACGGACACACTAGACTCACCACGGCCTGGACTTGGGGGAAGCCACCACCTTCCCGCTTATAGTATACTCTGGACCTCTCCACGGGGCCCATATCCAAATGGCTTTCTCTCCCGGGACTCCCGCGTGGGAGTCCCGAAATCCCGCCAACCGGGACTCCCGCGGCTTTGGAGCCCTATAACTTTGCGAGCAAACCTCGAATCGAAGTGCGGTCTAAAGAAAAATTGTAGCTCTCGTCGAGAGCTTTTCAACGGTATGTGGCACGTTGTCTGCAGCCAAGTAAATCGGGTCGATTCCTGACTTTTTCTGGTCGGGAGTCAAATTGGCAGTTTGACTCTTGGCCCTTCTTTTGGCCATAACTTGTGTTTCAGATGTCCAAATGAGCAATGCGAGCCCATTTTAGACATCTAAGTTCCAAGAGCTTTTCAATGATATAAAGAACACTACAAG
>Ga0116228_10003273_pt1 | contig 14202 bp, 13 predicted proteins | sample S1TSphfallax_2_FD_89694 | JGI IMG/M metagenome (GOLD analysis project Ga0116228, IMG submission 89694) | Host-associated microbial communities from peat moss isolated from Minnesota, USA - S1T2_Fc - Sphagnum fallax MG | ecosystem: Host-associated > Plants > Peat moss > Unclassified | place... | reverse complement strand
GAAAAAAAAAAAAAAGAAAAAAAAAAGAAAAAAAAAAAGTGGAGGGGGGGAGGGGGGGGGGGGGAGGGGGGGGGGGGGGGGGGGGGGGGGGGGGGGGGGGGGGGGGGGGGGGGGGGCTAGAGCGGCAACCTCCACCTTCTTTGCCCCTTGCTGAAGCCCCTGGGCGTGGATGTGGAGCCTCACGGCTGTGGCCCATAGCCATGTGTACACATTAAAGTTGTTTTTGAAATGATTTCATCTTTAACTATTTTGAATTTATCTTTGTATGATGTAAAATATAAATATGTCTTTAATATAAAAATATGTATTAGGGTTAGGGTTCTTTATTAAATTTTTATTTAAAAAAATAATTACAATCTTTGTGCATGTACGTGTTAGGTATGTCTTTACATTTTATTTTATTTTTTGAAAAAAATAGACATTACATGGAGGATGAATGATATTTTGAACTCCAAGAATAAATTCCTCAATTTAATCAATCTCCACCTCTTATAACAATTATTTCTCAAAACCTCAACATGATCACCCAAAAGAAAAAAAACCAATAACACAATATCAATTGTCATTGAATTCATTGCAAACACTGACCATGAAATTCAAATATAAATAATTAAAACTTGTTGCAAGCTCTACATTCACAAAATAAAAGAGTAGAAAATATTAAAAGCCCCAAAAAATCAGAGAGCTCAAATGCTAAAACTCAAAAAAAAAAAACTAAACTAAACCCTAAAATTAAATATTTTGTAAAAAAAATTAAAACACTATTATGATAAAAGGGGCTTTTAGTATGTACCCCTCATAAATAAAAAAAGGTTGAAAAAAACTCAGTATTTACCCCTGCCTAAACTTGCAGGGGCCAAAAAGGATGTGCCACTTTGCCCTTGTCTTCTTATTTGGGGGCAAAGTGGGGGCAAAAGCAGGGGCTTCAGGGGGGGGCTTAGATGTGCATGTGCCAAGGCCAATAGACTCATATACTAGGTTTCAGCAGGTCACCAGAATATAGCCGTATTTTTAAAAGTTTTTACTTTTGTCTCTGAGGTCTAGCCAAATTTGGCTAATTCCTCTTGTGGATGATCACCATTGCTGCTACATCACAAAATTGATTTTTTTAAATTAAATTAATTTTTAATAAATAAATAAACATCCCGGTCATACCACATGATGTGAATTCTTTTGTGGTGAATTTTCGTCATTTTTCTTTTTAAAAAGGTCCCCAGCAACACGGTCAAGGGAAGTTTTTGGAATTTTTTTTAAAAAATCGCCAGATTTCAAGAAAGAACGTTACAAAATCCGCAAGATTTTTTGGAGAATTTGGGCAGATTTTTAGCTTTTTTCTTTTGAAATCGCCATATTTAGCTACTAGTTTCGGTTGGTTCGCCGACATGACCTAAAATTCCTGGATTTTTTTACTTGTCTATTTTCCCTGTAGCCAGATTTGGCTAAATTCCCTTGTGGCTGATCGCCACTTTTGGAGCAACATGAGAAAATTGGGAAAAAAAAGAAAAAAGAAAAAACACTGATCACATGTCTTTGAGAATAAGCCCAGAAATTCAAATGAAAAAACAAAGAAACGAAGAGTTGCACCTCTTGCATCCAACTACGTTTCCTGACTCTTCAGGAAAAAGAAGAAGAAGAAGAAGAATCTTGCATGAATTTTGTTGCAAAAATCAGTATTCGATTTCTTGTCAAGAAAAACAAGTTGGGAACTTCTGCTGGCATGTCGCAGCAGATTCAAACAAAAGTTGTGCACGTGATTCGGTGACTGCATGTAGGTACGAAATGCAAAATTTCTGATCAAAATTTGCTCACAAGAAGAAGAGAGCAGCTTGTTGCTCTGAGATTTTCTGTTTTCCGTGTTTTTGGCAACGATGTATTTTGCAGGGAGTTTGTTGGAGATGGTATGGTTTTGGAGATTTTGCAAGACGCTGAGATGATTGTTTCCGCAGTGAGATTTAACATCTGTGCTTAGAATTCTTCATCAAAGGTCTGATTTTTGCAAATGGATCACAATTTGCAAGAATCCGTTTGCAAGCTGATCTGTGACAATGCTGTTGTTGTTGGCTGTTTTTCATCAGCTCCATGGTCACGTACCTTGGGGTTGGAGATGCTGTGACAGCAGCTGCTCTCCTGAAGCAGCTCCGGGAGAACAGCTCTTAAGAGGATGACACGGGCAGAGGCTATCTGTAAGGGAATCATGACCCGGGCAGAGGCTATCTGTAAGGGAATCTTGAAGCGTCGAACTTGTACGACGACGACGACGACGCTCAAGCTTTTGTATGCCAGCTGCTGCCCGGGATTGTTGCCCCTGTGCCTTTCATTGCATCACACACAGTCTGAGCTCTCGACTTCTTCTAGTAAATGCCTTGCTTCCTTCCTGGGCAGAATATATCCACATGTGTTGTTGAGAAAAGAACTTTGCAAGGAAAATCAAAGGCAGCAGCAGGAATTATTTAGACCATTTTCTCCAGGAAGCAATAAGGGAGGTGTTCATGAAGTGAGAGCAGGGCCCCCTGCAACAAACAGATTTTGGGCCTGCTGTTGTTACCCAAATCTCAGAGAACAATCGCTCTTTCAAAGCTGGTCACTCAACAGATACTTGTCTTCAACTCACATTGTGCCTAGCCATGATCCACAAATCAGCCTTGGTTCAATCCCTAGGTCCAAGCATGGACTCTTTTGCTTGTGTGGATTAAGTGGGGAACATAGGAATCATGAGAATGATCATGAGAAGCTTAGAAATCCAGTCACTCCCTCCAGTGATGGTGGAGGTGGCTCAGAACCTGGTAAAGACAAGGATCCACAACATTGTTTTAGTGGGTCAAGTGGAAGGGACTATGATGAGAAGGAAGCAAAAGGAAGAAACTATGGGGTGGCTTCAGCTCCAGGTAATAGTCAACAGGAGAGAGGGGATCAGCAGAAACCCTACTACATGAGAAAGAGTAGGGAGGAGCAGGTACATCATGGACAAATTGAAAAGGAAATTGCATTTGAATCAGCTCAAAATCATCCAAAGTTCAAAATGACCTGCACCAAAGAAAATTTGTTGGATTTGGGGAGTGCAAGGGTCTCTCCAGAGAAGCTTCCACAAGATCTAAGGTAAGTCTTTTGCTTAAACAATACATGAAGTTGCACTCACATCAGCTGTCCATATAGTCTTTGCCCTTGGAAGAGATTATTTTGTCTTTTAGCATGCCAAAAGCTTCTTCAAAATGGTAGTGGTATTTGGGTGATGTGGATGTCTGCTGTATGCATGCTTTATGTTGCATTCTCCATGGTTGACTCTACAATCATTCTCAGATACATCATGTATCTCAAAGACCAGTTCCAAACAATAGACTTTGTGTGTGATCATGCAAAACAATTTTTCTCAAGAAATGCATGTCCTAAATTGAAGGGTCATGGCAGTGAGAACACAAGAGATCCTTTCGTGGATTGTGCAGCCTCTGCACATCTGACACAAACCAAATCTCCTGACTGTCCCTTGGTGCTGCCCTCTTCAAGTTGCCATGCCTGTATCCATGATCCACCAGGTACATAATCTGTTTGTGTCCAGAGTTGCAAAGAGGCTACAGTCTCTGTGGAGATTTCCACATCAATAAGGTTTTTTTTATAGTTGGAAAACTGGAATTCAGCAAGTCAAGATTAGGGTACCTATGAAAAAGTTTGTAGCTCTTTTTCTGAAAGAAAAATACTCTATCTGTGAGGATGCATAAGCATTGCTTTAATCATGTTCAGTTTGTCAACTAGGGCATTTGATGTTGGGCCAGTGGCAATGTGATGATGGGCACAGGAACACATCTGCATCCAGAGAGACAGAATGCTGAGGACACTTCCTCTTGCAGCATTGATTTTCATGTAAGTACCTGGGAAATTGCAACCTGGTAAAGCAGCCCTTTCTACCTTCTGCAGGGCTATGCACTTGAACTTAAATACTATGATCACATGCTCATGCTGGTGCCTTGACATCCCATCTATTTGAATGTAGTTGTTGTCTTGCCCATTGTAGGGAATACTTGCTGAATACTTGATGGGAAAGGGAAGATTCTGGTTCTTGAACCTTCCCAAAATGCCCTGCATCAGGTTCAGGGAATGAAACCCAAACAGTTCAAAATTTTGAGAAAGTTCAAGGGCCAGAACCTCCCCTGCCTAAATTGCTTGAAAGTAAGCATGTGATGGAGAATGTTCTTCTCTCCAAGGTCAGCCTTGTAGGTGAATATTAGGTTGCCATATGCTTACTATCACCACATCAGTGTGTAGATTGTCCTTACAGAGTTGGTTGGGTTCTTAACCTTCAATGGACATAACAACATCCAGGACTACAGATACGGAGAAATATTATCTGGATCTGATGTGGAGGATTCAGATTCAGAAGGTGACCATGTAGTTTGGACATCCAGTGATTACACATCAGACATGGGTGCTGAGTTCAAGCAGGAAGATGAGGAGTTTGGTGATGTGAGGAATAGCTATGTTCACAAATTTGTTGATGTGCTGCTTTCAATGGCTGTCTGCAATGCTTCAGAAGCTCAGACACAAAAGCCATTATCTGAGGTTTGTGTTGTGGATCCCTGAGTCGCCAACTGGGAGTTAATCTATAGGTAGGTGCTGCCACAGTTGAGTGGTTGGCAGAGAGCTGCTGATTCCAATGTTTGGTAGCTTGCGTTTGTTGTTATTATGCATAGTACCATGGACCAACATAATGCTCACAAGATACTTGTGCTCATTGAGAAAGCATCATTCATTGGTGGATTTTCCAGAGAGAACAAAGGTGTCAAAGTGTTGGAGGCATCAAGAAGCAAGGGTCCAAGCACAGAAGCTTGGATTCAAAATTGAATAAAGGTAAATGGACAGGAGCTATGATCCATTTGAAAAAAAACCTATACCAGAAGTGACTGTGAATCTGAGGTCCAATGCAGTGGTATCTCTTTATGATGGCAGGTGCAACAACCTATAGACATAAAGCAACCAATGTATAATTCTGCTATTGATGAGAGTTTCATGGTCACTCACAGGTGTTTTCTTGGTTCCTCTTTTCTTGAAGGTGACAGGGTGAAGTTTGTCAGTGGTTACTATAAGATCATGGCCACCAGTAAATTCAGGCAAGAATCTTGTGATTTATTTTGTTTCTTCTCCATCTGAATGAGTAGATCATGCTCTAGGTGAGATGTTTGGAATCTTTACTGACAATAAGTAGGAAAAGGGGACAGATGAAGAGAGTCAGGGACTATCAGTATTTACCTATTGCAGTTCCTACTGGTGGTTCTTCAGCTGTGCTGGTTGTTGGTGGGGGGCAGACAACAATTTCAGGTTGGCCAGAGAGTGATTGTGGTTTCTGTTCCCAATAGCATTGTGGGAATTGTACGTGTCAAGTCTGATAATGCTGATCAAAGGGTGAACAAACACTTGATGGCAAAGAAAGGACTTGAAGAGCTTGGAAGGCAGCAGAATATCATTGAATGGTGTGATTGTATGTCCCTTGCCCTCTGTAGCCACATTCAGAGTCATTTTGTTATGCTTGAGCTTGATGAGGTAGATGCATCAAATGCATCCTCATCATCATCTAGGGAAACTTCTGGTGCTTTGATGATGATGCAATGCTTCCTTCCAGATCATGCAATTTGAAGAAACCATTAGTTCCTCTCTATGTTCTGCATCATTTGTGGCATTCGTTGTTGTCTGCATGGAACTCCATGGCTCACATGGTAGTTGGCAATATTTATTGATAGTACTGTGGTACATGCTCTTCCATTTCTGGTGTTTGAAGTCAGTTGTTCAACACATGATAGATCAAGACTGCTGATATGCTTAAATTTTGCTGTTTACTTATGGTCAAGGCCCACTACTGAGCTGCTTCTGTGGGTATGTCTTTGCTTAGTATCCGATCTTGCACTTGATGACAGTGCACAAGCTGATAACCCAGCAGATGAAACTCTTGGGCCTCTAGAAGCCCCATCTCAGGTATACCAAGTAACATTTTTTCAATACCATAGAGGTAAACTTCGAAGCAGTTTGGTAGGCTCCAATCATGTCTGCAATGCATGTATCCTGAAGGACAAGTTTGCAAAGCTTCCAATGTCAACCTAGACTTATCACTGGGGCCATTATTAACATGAGCTTCTATTCTGACTGTTTAGCATTAGCAGTGCATTGTCCATGCTGAGAAGTTATGAGAGGAGTGGCAGAAGGTCAATAAATGGGATTTCTGTCTCTCTGGGCAGAGAAGAAAAATACATGGGAAATTGTTTGTATGCATTTGTGGTAAAGCAGGCCTTGATATTGGCTGGCTGGAATGTTGCAGATGGCATCACCTTCCAGGCCTTTGGTGGTATGTTTTCATGACCTAAAGCTCAATGAATTGAACTTGGGTAGTCCCTTTTGAGTGCATATATGAGTTTTACATGTGTTCCTCAAGCCACTGTGCCATTTGTTGTGGTAATCATGGTCATCCTGAAATCTCAATTTTTGTGGGAGGAACCCCATCAATGTTTGCAACAGTTTTGTTTGAAAGACTTCTTATGACCATTCACTTGCTTGGACATTGTAATTTTTGGTAGAGGTGCTTCCTGAAGTGGAATTTGGGTTTGAATAGTTCTTCTGATTTGTTAAGGTTCTGTGTCTCTGAATTACATGTTCATTCTGACAGTTTGAAGGCATAAAATGGACATTTGTACTCGCATCATAGTCTCCTGAAGCCTAATCTAACCCCCTTTAAGAAATGGTTACATGTCCTGAAGTGAGGAGAATCTCAATTGGAAGCAGGGTTAACTTGGGCCATAGTTCTTGTTAGGATGCTGATTTCTTTGATGAATTGTGTTTGGGGGAGCAGAATCTGAAGAGACCTATGAGATGGGTTTTCAGAGAGTTGCTGGGAACTGAGGATTTGTATCAGCTCTATATAAACAACATGAGAATCTGTCTTCCCAAGGTAAATTTACCACATTGCATATTTCAACTGTTATTGCTGATGATCACTAGACTAGTTCATGCCTAATTGTAGAGAAAGAGGTGTTGTTGGGCTTGATTCCATTTTGATAGAAACAATTTTCTATCATTGTAATATTCTAATTAGGAAGGATTGTAAATCACAATGGCAACTGTGCTAGATAGAACTCTCTGGCCTCCCTCCCAGCTTGTTTGTGGTTACTGAGCAGAATAAAGAGCAGCTGCTGCAGGACTGGAAGAAGCAAGTGGTTCATCATGAGGGAAAGAGACAAGCTGACCAAAACCTTGAGCAACTGGTCAAGGTCAAATTCTCTCTCTTGATCGATGATCTGCTTATGGCATCTTCCTTTTGTGAATTACAAAACTTCTTGATTGGGTGAGTGAATCAAAATATGCATAATTGATTTTCATTATAATATAGTGCAGTTTTTAATGTTGCAACAACATTCACAAGGTTGTCTTATTCCTTTTTTCTGGTGAAGCAGATTTAGGACAGGTTTAAGCTATATCTTAGTCAGGGAAATGTGCCTTGTGCAATGTTTCAGGTCATTGAACTCCACAACACAGAGTGCCCGGAGCTGTTGAAAGTGAACCTGCAGGGTCTTCATCTCACAGAGATAAGTAAGGACTTCAATGGATTTTGCCATCATGATTTCTGCATCACGTAGGACTTTGGTACTTCTCATTGCCATGCAATACAAGAACATAACTTGAAAGTCCTGGGGAAGTCATGGGAACTGAAACTTGTCAAAGTTTTGAGCTGGAGATTTTCTCACTTGTCTCTTCAAAAAGTTTAACTGTAATGGTGTAAGGAAAGCATCTTGAGCAATCTCCTCAGATTTTGTGTGCAGAGGCTGAAAGGATTGTGCAATGGGCAATAGATCATCACCTGGGATTGTGCCTTCTTGACCCAGCTACGAGTAATGGCAAGCTCATGATTCCACGTGATAGGTATGTCATTATCATCAATTCCTGTTGGGATCCTCACATAAAGCTGCTTTTCAGGTCTTTTTTCTGAAACTGTGACTTGTATGGATGTGTTGATGGTGATATGTAGTATGGAAAGAGCACTGACAAGACTTCGGGATCAGGAGATTAAGAAGGCCCCAAATGTTGTCAAAGATTTTAAGGTAACAAGCTGGTTGTTGTTACTGAGACTGCACACTTGAGCCATTGTGCTTGATCTCCATGCTTAATGAGTTTCTTGTGGCAGGAACTTGTCACTTTCTGTTCTACTGCCTGTGTCATCACTTTTCCTGCCTCATGATGCAACCTCCTTAACAGTTTCCCCTTAAGAATTTACCTCCAGCTTCTCCAGAGACAAGATTTACCATCACATGTCACAGGGGCTTGCAGTATGAAGACATACACTTTTGAGAGTTTTGGAACTTTTATATTTGACCAGGCGATAGTTGTTCCACCTGATGGTTGTTTGCAGACAGTTGCAGAAGATGAGTATGAAAAGGCATTGATATCAGCAGTGATTCCACCAAATGAAGTAGGTGTGAAGTTTGATCAGATTGGTGCTCTTGAGAATGTGAAAGCTGCCCTGAAGGAGCTTGTAATGCTTCCTTTACAACGGCCTGAACTCTTTTGCAAAGGCAATCTGACTAGGGTATGTGCCACAAGTCTTTGCTGGCCTTCTTTGTAGTGCTATAACAGAGGTGTTCCAAGATAAGAGGGATTTAGGAGACATACCTACTTTTGAGTGCTTGCGAACCATGGGCACTCTAGCTAGAATGCATGTTGACCATTCTGCTAATAATAAATAGAATCACACAATAATTGCATTGATTACCCAAGAACTTTTCAGAGTGTTGTCTTTTGACTTCTATAATGGGGCACTTGCAGTTCTGTGTCTTATGACTTGTGCCATTAGTTGATGGATTTGGAATAACTGGCAGTAGATTATACTCTAGTGTTGGAGTTTGTGTCAGTTAACTTGCCGTGCATGTGTTCGCTAATTCACAGTGACAGTCATCCTTGAGTCTGAATGTACAACCCTTAGTGCCCTAGTTTCTTTGCTGATTTTGAAGTTGAGTATTGCTGGACAGCCCTGTAAAGGAGTACTGCTGTTTGGACCCCCAGGCACAGGCAAAACTCTGCTTGCAAAAGCAGTGGCAACAGAGGCTGGAGCCAACTTCATCAACATCACCGGTTCTACCATCACCTCAAAGGTACTCTGTATATTTATGCATAAGTATCTGCCGTACCCTGGACATGAGCAAAGTTATTGTCTATCCTCTTTGTCTCCACACTGAGTATTGTGATGCTTTGAAGGAACAACCCACCATAATCAAACATTCAATCTAGTGCAAAGTCATGCCATCCACCGATGGCTTCAACTGGAAACTTAGTTATGGAAGATTTGCATCTGAGTTTGCATTTGCACCAAAATGCTTCATTCTTCTTTCTAGGATCCTTGACATGGGGTCTCTAAAGCAGCCTGCAATAAACAAGTCTTCTTTTGCCCAGCTCATAATCAACTGACTTGGGATGATGGCCTGATGTTTTGTAGTGGTTTGGGGATGCTGAGAAGCTAACAAAGGCTCTCTTCTCACTGGCTAGAAAGCTCTCTCCAGCAGTCATTTTTGTTGATGAGGTCAGAAATTGAACCATGCCATTTAATCCATTGTTCTTCCAATTGCAATCCTTTTCCTGGCTCTTAGAAGTAATGTCTGTTCTGCATATATGATTGCAGATCTTTTTTGTTCAATCAAGTGCATGCATGGTAGGGTATTGTACTGATGCTGCTCTTTGCTTTCAATCTGGTTCTAAAGAAAACCAGTTTATTATGATGTTAGTCTCTAGTCCTTATAAGAATCTCAAGTCGTCTTTTGCAAGCAGTCAAATGAATTTAACAAGTTGATGGGCTACATGACAGGTGGATAGTCTGCTTGGTGCTCGTGGTGGGAGCTCTGAGCACGAAGCAACCCGCAAGACACGCAATGAGTTTATGGCAGCCTGGGATGGGCTTCGCTCCAAGGACAATGAACGTGTCCTTGTCTTGGCTGCTACCAACCGCCCTTTCGACCTTGACGATGCAGTGGTTCGCAGATTGCCCCGAAGGTATTATGTCCTCACAAACCTCCCTGAAACTATTCTTCAGGAGTCATCATCTTGGATTCAAATGTAATCCAAAAACTGTAGAATGGCAAAACCATCTGGATTACAACTGGTTGTAGTTTTTTGCCAGCACAAGAAATCAATTGATAGATGACAGACCCTGGTGCATACAGTTTCCTTCTACTTGAAAACTAATCTTTAGTCACAAAGACCAGACTTATATTGGTCTGGTACAACCTTGGACTAAAAACCTTAGGTAAGCACTGCAGGATATTGGTGGATTTACCAAATTGTGAAAACCGGGTGAAGATCTTGCGTGTCATTCTGGCTGATGAAGAGTTATCTCAGGGATTTGACTATGGAGAGCTTGCCCGTATGACTGATGGGTACTCAGGCAGTGACCTCAAGGTGCCCTTTTGCTTGGTTGCCAAATCAATATTCTTTTTTTGCAACTACATGCTTTCAACTGCATGTGTCCATAACATGGACCAAGAAATGTGGGAACAAAACTTAACTTGAAGCAAACCAACCCTATTTCATGCTTCCATAAAGTTGGTGTTGTCTTCTATGTAATATGGACAATTGAACAGTACTTCTCTGCATGCAGAACCTTTCTATTGCTGCAGCATACCGGCCCATCCGTGAACTTTTGGAGTTGGAAGAACAACAGGTGATGTGTGCAACAAATGTGGAGTGTTTTGAAGGCAAATTTATTTGAATATGAGAGAATAGGTAGCTGGTCTGAGTTTGTCAATGTCTGGTGAGCTGAAACCTGATCTGTGTTCCTTCGACCAGGCCAAATTGGGGAGCTTGGGAAGGCTGACTAGTGACAGCAAGAGCTCATCGGTCTTATTGATTCGAGCACTGCAACTTGATGACTTCATACAGGCAATGACTCAGGTATGTAGAAGAAGAAAAATAGCAAGGATGATACTACATCAAATAAGATTGCACCTTTTCAAGATCTTTGAATTACAATGGCTGAAAAATTCATCAAAATTGGCCACAGAAATCTTGTGCAGAAAACTTGCTGGGTGTGAGTTCTGATGACTTTGAGGTGTGTGATACATGTAGGTGGGTGCTTCAGTTGCATTTGATGCATCCAGCATGAATGAACTAAGACGATGGAATGAGCAGTATGGAGAAGGAGGGAACCGCAGGAAGTCAAGTTTTGGGTTTGTTGTCTAGTTTCCTTGCACCCATATGGTGATCTATTCAAGTAGGTCAGCCAGCAGCCATTGAGAGGTGATCAAAGGCCATGCATTATGCCCAGGTTAACGCAAGGATACTATGGTGGTGTGTTCAGAATTTGAATACCAAGCACTCCTTCAAAGTTCCTTTCCAATCTCATGGAACTTCCAATTCAAGAGTTTGCTGACATTGTAACAGATTAGTGAGCTACTAACTTTTGGTAAGTCTCATCAATCCTGAGCTAGTGACACTGGGAAAATGGAAAATGAACAGATGATAAGATTCACATGGAAGGATACTCCTTGGTAAGGTTGTGGTTAATGAGCAGATGTGAAACCTGCAATTGGGACAACAAGACCTTCATGAAAGATGCTTAGTTTTGGTGCTTGTAGAGATACCAGTGGAATTCAAATTGAACTGGTTTTTAGCTTATTGACTCAACTGATTTGAGTGTTGTATTTTTGCGCATATATTTACTGAACCTTTCTTCACAGCATTTTGGTGTATGTCTTTAAAGGATAGGGTGGGAGCATTCACAAAGGAAGGAGAGATTAGGCCATCTCCACAGATTACCTGCAAACACACCCTGCGTCGTCAATCTCCAGTTCCATTTGCCGAGCCCCTAATCGAATTCTGCCGTTTGCGCAAAACGCTCACCAGCAGGCGCATGGTAACCGGCCCCATAGCCAGCCCGACGCACAATCGCCACTCTGAAATCCACCATAGCCGAAGCTTTTAAAAAACGTGAGCGCTCCCTGAAACCCGCCATCGCCAATGCTAAAAAAAATTGAGTGAACGCTCTCTGAAACCCACCATCACCGAAGCTCAAAAACTTTCGTGTCCATTCTTTGAAACCCACCATGGCTGAAGCTCGAAAAATTTCGTGAGCATTTCGTGAGAAAACAATTCGGCAGCTGTTCGTGACAAAAAAAATTCGACAGCAGCAGAAGATCGAAGAGCACCTAGGAGCGAAAATTTGCAAAGAGCACACATTTTGTGCGCAACTTTACAGAGAAATCGAATGCCTCTCATGAGGAATAAAATGAACAAACTTCGAAGAGCAAAAAATCATCGCGCCATCTGCTCTACTCCTCTACATGCCTTTTTCAAAGTAGCAGCTGCCATGTCGACAGTGGGCTTCGCATGCGCGCTGATTGCACATTTCTCATTTTTTTGATCTTTTGGTCATCTTTTGCTGCACGAGAACCTTGAGAGCACATCAAGCTTAGAGCTCTAGGAGCCCCAATCACAGTGACACCCTCAATTACATTTAATCCTTTTGAAATAGATTCAATTGCACTGTCGACATTTATTATAAATGTAGGCGAAAGTTTGGGCCTTTTGATGGGTGTGATTGCTTCTCCTCTCCTCTTTATTTATGCTCATCAAGGTATATCTTTGAGGAGCAATAAGAATGAATGAACACAAAGAATGCATTCTTCAAGTGCTTGGACTTGTGCAATTCCAAGGCTTTTTGAAAAACATCCTGTTATAAACATCACTCTCATTCATTCAATGCAAAAACAATTAGGAACCATGTCAAGCAATGGTTAAAGAACCAAAAACAACCAAATTATTTTGTTGGGCCCTTTTTATTAAATTTGTTTACAATTATAAATTATCATTTTTTTCATGTTATTAATTGCATGCATTAATATATGATTTTGAAGTTTATTTGAGTGTTTTAATTTTTTTTAAATTAAAATGACCCTTTAAATTTTTGAAATTTTCAATTTTGAAAATTCATAATTTAATCATATTTAATCACTTAATTGTCAAATAAAAATGTTAAAATAAATTTATTTACAAAATACCTTAAGAAAGAAATATCAAAATACACAATGTTGTTGATATTAGTGAAATCTTAAATTTTATGAAACTTAATGAATATATTCAAAAAAATTATGAAAATATTCATTTAAATGTTTCTTATGATTTTTCAAAGTTCGACAAATTCAAAAAAATCAAGGTGTGATGTTCCTAGTGATACCACTCAAAGATAGAATCACTTGTTTTTACATCAAAAATTAAATATATTATTACTATAATATGCACAATTTGAAAATACAAAAATATTTTTAAAACTTTCATTAACTTGAAAAAAAATTAATCATATATTTTATTTATTTGCATGTATTTTTATAAGTTTTGACATTTGTTTGAATTTCAATGAATCTACTTAAATATATTCACTATTAGGAAATGCGTCCTAGTTCATTCTAGGTTTCATTAGATTTTGAGTGAATTTGGACATTTTTATTTAGTGAAATTGTTTAGCCCCTTAGTGAATGAGGACTAATTGTTATGGACAATGACTTGTTTCACTACTACTAAGTGAAATAAGATTATTCTAAAGTGAAATACAAATTTACCAAACCATTCACTTGCTAGTTAATTAACAAACCAGTATGAAAATCAATTAAATTTTAATTATTTAATATATAATATTATTGATAATTTCATGATTTTTTAAACCTATTATTTATGGACACATGTCACTATTTACGCTAGGTTAAAAACCTAGCCTAAGTACGTAAGTAGTCCACGTAATCAACCTAGGCACTTATTCTAAAAATTCAATAGAAGAATATTCGGTCAACATCCATTGTTGACCACACACAACGACACCCATGAAGTTTGATGCCTTGCCCTTTGGAATGGAGGCAAACACCTTTATTATCAAATCACCACACTTGTTGTGATAATATGTTACATTACATTCTCTTTATCAAATGCTTCATTTTAAACATTACAAAAACATAAACTTTGAAATTTTATTTCTTATTGAAATTTTATTCAAATGAAATGATTCAAGTTTACTTTTTTTCAATAATTCAATAATGTACATAATTACATTTATTTCCTTTTGAAATTCTAAAATCATTTGAACAAAAAAAAGTTGAATATCATTATTCAATAACATTTTAATGACCATTCTTTTGAAAAATAAATAAATTAAAGGGATAATTTTTTTGTTTATATAATAATATTACATATGTTAAG
>Ga0116228_10003272_pt1 | contig 14204 bp, 9 predicted proteins | sample S1TSphfallax_2_FD_89694 | JGI IMG/M metagenome (GOLD analysis project Ga0116228, IMG submission 89694) | Host-associated microbial communities from peat moss isolated from Minnesota, USA - S1T2_Fc - Sphagnum fallax MG | ecosystem: Host-associated > Plants > Peat moss > Unclassified | place: USA... | reverse complement strand
GTAATGCGCATATAGTATGCGCATAAACCATGCGGGTTACTCAAGATGGGCGGAAAAAAAGCAGTCAACGTCTCGATTCAGTCCGAGCTTCTCGATGCTGCGCGGGCTGAAGACATCAACCTGTCGGCAACCCTGGAGGCGGCACTGGCGGACCAACTTCGCATTCGAAGACGGGACCGATGGCGGACCGTGAACGAAGCGGCTATTCAAGCGTATAACCGCGATGTCGATGAGCATGGCTCGTTTGGCGATCACGCCCGCAGCTTCTGATGCCCCAGTTTGCTGTATACAAGAATCGTAATGAGGCGACGCGGGGGCGATTTCCCTTGCTGCTCGACGTTCAGTCAGATCTTCTTGAACCACTGCAGACCCGGGTTGTTGTTCCCTTGAGCCCCATGACGACGGCGAGGGCACGCGCGATGCAATCGCTCACGCCGAACATTACCGTGGCCGGCAAAGAGTACCTCATGCTGACACCCCAGTTGGCCGGCATCTCGGTGCGCGAACTCGGAACCCTCGTCGATACGGTCCCCGGCGAGCGCGGCAAGATCGTCGGGGCGATCGATCTGCTGATTACGGGCATCTAGCGCATCGGGTCCGGTGATCCGAACCGCAAGACCGCAGGGGGGCGGTCCCGAATTGCGAACCACGCGCGACTCCTTGTGTCGCGCGCTTGACAGAGCGGCGGCGCGCCTTGGCGCAGCATCTCACTCGAAGACCAACCAAATCACTCGAGGAGACAGCCATGAACCAGTTCAGCAACAGCAGCAAGTCCTTACTTCGCGGTGCGCTCGCCGCCGCCGCCGTCACGGCCGCCTTGACCGGCGCGGTGCGTGCCGACGAGGTTCCGCAGATCCAGGTCAAATATGCCGACCTGAACGTCAATTCCAACGCGGGCGCCACGGTGCTCTTCCAGCGCATCCGTCGTGCCGCGGAGCAAGCGTGCACGGTCTCCGGGTCGCGCGATCTCGGAACTTGGGGCAAAGGGAGGGACTGTGCGAGTCACGCGATCGCGCAGGCGGTCAGTGCCGTCGGCAACCCGACGCTGACCCGGGTCTACGAGCTCAAGACGGGTACCTCGCCGACGAACACGGCGCTCGCGTCGCGGTGAGCCGCTGCGAGAACGTGCCGCGTGGATGGCCATGCGGCACGTGCCGTGGTCATCGGCACCCATCGCGCGAGCAAGCCACACAGACGAGCCGCTCACCAACGTAGGCTGAGGGCGGCGGACACGCCGAGTGCCGTCGCGTGCCGAGGCAGCCAACTGTTGCTGGTGAAGCCGATGCTCGCCACGGACCAAGTTCCTCCGATGCTGACCGCATGCGAGCGCGTGTCGAAGCTCGTCGAGCCGTAGCGCTCAGGTCCTCCCAGTCGCGCGCCGAGCGATGGGAAGTGATAGCCGCCGACACAATCGTCTGCGACGAATGCGGTGATTTCACCCGTGAGCCGTTGCGCGGCGTTCAGTTGGTACTTGGTGCGCAGATCTTGGACGAAGTCGATGCGGCTGTCGACGCCCGTGATGAACGCTTCGCGGTTGAAGTCCGCGTTGTATCTAACCTGCGCATTATCGGCAACCCGCAGCGAATTGCGATCATCCCGCCAGTAGATCCGCCCGACGACATCCATCACGACGAGGTCGAGTGTCGTGCCGAAATCCGAGTCCGCCCGCATTTGCAAGTCCGTGGAGTATCCGGCTCCATGCGGATGCCCCGGGCCCACGAACGGATTGAATTCATTCGGATTCAGATCGCTGTCCGTGCGCAGCCACGTCGCCGAGCCGATTGCATAGTCCGTCGAGGTCGCGATTGCCGATCCGTGCAGTGACTCGACCCGCCCCTGGAGCGCATCGAGGAGCGACAGTCCCAAGCCGAGCTTGAAACGGATCCCCTGATAGGAGCCCAATTCGAACGCGCGGCGCAGGCGCATGCCGGCCGCCTGCAACATTTGGAAATTGTATTGCAGTTCGTAGGTGTGGGCCACGTCGAAGGGTCGGTTGAAGTGGTTGCCGACCACCACATCGAGCAGGTCCCGGGAGGCCGTGCCGAAAAACTCCGCACGGTCGAGCAGACCCACGCAGAAACCGCCCACTGCGACGCTCGCTTCCGCGAAACCGGTCGCCGCGGCGATATTCGTGCCCGAGCCGGGGTCATAGCGGCCGCCGCCATAATTGCCGATCGACAGCACCGGCGCAGGCTCGACGTACGCCGCCGCGGTCGCCTGCACGCTGACTGCCCCCTTGGCGCAGTTCTCCGCCGCGCCGGAACCCCCGGTCAAATCGAGGGCCGAAGTCCGCGTCGCACCCAGGACCAGCGCCAGCATCAGCAGCAGCGCTGGTCCTCGCGACGCGCGCTTCCGCACCGGCTCACGCGCTAGTACAACGACTCCGATGTCCCGTCGGAATAGAAAATGGTCGATCCGGTCACCGTTGCGGTCGAGGTGCCCGCGTCGGTGACGGTGCCGGACAAGGATCCGCCGATCGGATACGTGAAAGTCGCCGTTACGCCGCCATTGTTCTTGATCGTCCCGGCGAATCCATTGGTCGCATCATAGGTTGCCGTCGCATTGACCTGGGCGGTGCCGCTGGGAGTCGAGTAAGTATAAGTTGCCGTCAGCGAGTCGGGTGTCTTCGGCGTCGGCGTGGACTGGCTGCCGCTGGCGGCGGCCGTGACCGTCAGGATCCGGCCTCCGCTCAACACGAGATTGCCATTGACCGAAGCATTCACCGTCACGAAATTCGTCGGCGATACCGGCTGTGTGACGTCGAAGGCACCCACACCCTCGGAAGAGACCGAGATGGCTCCGCTGAACAGCGGCGAAGTGCTGCCGGCCGATACCTGGCCAACGCTTCCGGACAGAGAAACGCTGCTCGGAAGAGCCAGTTTTCCCGACTTGTCCAGCGTCGGAGCGCCGATCGAGAAATCGGCATCATAGGAAAAGGCGCTGGTCACGGCCGAAACGTTCAAGTTGCCCTGGATGCTCGGCGTTGCGGCGAGCGACGCAAGGGAGGCTTGTTGATGTTGCAGCAAGGGCGCGAAGTTTTGCACCGTGATGCTGGAGTCGGATCCGAACGATGCGCTCGTCAGGCTGATTCCGCCGCTGCCGCCGGAAAGTCCCCCGCTCGCGCTCAGCGTTCCGGTCCCGATCGAGGGGTCCCAGTTGCTCGATACACCCACGGTGATATCCGCAGTGACCCGGCCTCCTGCGGCGGTGACGTAGAGGGGTCCCGAAACGACCGCGGTCTGCGCGCTGCCCGCACCATTCGTGATCGTCAAACTCGAGTCGAGCGCCGCAAGCGTCGTAGAGACTGCGTATCCCTCGAGCACCGGATTTTGGGCCGCCGGGTTCGGGGTGCCGGTAAGCGGCTGGGTCGTCACGGCGTAGGTTCCTGCCGCGGATTGAGTCACCGTCATCAAGATCGGATTGGCATAGTCGCCATACCGGCATTCCGCGGTTTGCGCCGTGGTCGCCAACGCGACCGGATCATAGTCGCAATACGCGCCCGTGGTCGATCCTCGGGAGGCTGCGAGTGTATGCGCGACCGTCGTCACGTTGCCCTTGGTGTCGATTTTACGAATGGCATTATTCTTGTAATCTGCGATGTACAGATCGCCCGAGGCATCGAAGGCAAGACCGTCCGGCGCGTGGAACAAGGCCACCGTTTCGGTTCCGTCCACGTAGCCGCCGGCCACGGACGCATTCCCGGCGACCGTCTTGACGCTCGGGGTCGTGCCCAGCGACAGCTCTTGGATGACGTTCAAGGTGGCATCGGCGAGCCAAAGATTGCCGGAAGCATCGAACGCCAAGGCCTCCGTATTGATGAATGAGCCGGCCGTCGCAGATCCCGGTTGCCCCGCGATCGTGGTCACCGAGTAGGCCGACGCGTTCGAATTCGGCACGATCTCGCGAATGGTCGAATAAATGACCGGATCGGTTTTCGTGCCATAGAGAGCGTCGGACACCCAGACATTGCCGGTCGCATCGACGGTGATCGCCTGAGGACCGTTGAAGGTCGCGGTCGAGCCCGGCCCATCCGTGCTTCCGAAGACGCCCGGCTGGCCCGCGATCGTCGTGACCGCGTAGACGGTCCCCGATGCCGTGGTGCTCGGCGTGAGCTTCCGAATGGTGCCGATCCCGTCGGTAACGTAAAGATTTCCCGACCCGTCGATCGCGATGTACTCCGGGTAGTAAAACGTTGCAGCGGTGCCGACGCCGTCCGCCGTGCCTTGGACGCCCGATTGACCCGCGATCGTCGTGACCACAGCGCCGGGGTTCGTGATCTTACGGACCGTATAGTCGTTGTAGTCCACCACGTACAAAGAGCCGGAGGCATCGGCGGCGATGCCATTGGGTCCGTTGAATTGGGCCGCGGTCCCCGTCCCATCGCTCGAACCCCCGCTCGAATTGGGTGTCCCTGCGAAGCCGCTGACCTTGCCCGCCGTGGAAACTTGCAGGACGACATTATCGTTGTAGTCGGCAACGTAGATATTGCCGTCGGTATCGAAGGTGATCGAGGACGGCCCATCGAGGTTGGCCGTCGATCCGGCGCCGACACTCGGATTTGCGGTCGCTGCGGAAAGGAGGTCGGAGGCGTGCTTGAGCGCCGCAAGGGCGTTGCCCGTATTCCCCAATGCAGGTTCGACGTTCGTCTTGAAGTCGCTGCTGAGCGCGGAGACGGTGGGCGCCAAGCCGAAGGTCTGCGTCGTCGATTGGTCGACGATATTGGTGCGGATGTCGGCAAAAAACGCCTTGGTATTCGCCAATGGAGACGCGCCGGCATCGTATCCGGGCAACGGAGCCGCCTTGGCGAGCGCGGTCTCGAGCGCGGTCTCCGCCGGGGTCGTCACATTGAAGCCGAGCACGCTCGGCAGCTGACCGCCGTTGATTGGCACGTCGTTGTTGCTGATCTCGGCATAGGCCGCAGCAATGTAGTTGGCCGCGGCCGTAAGCACGCCGTTACCGCTGGAATTCAGGGTCAATAATTGTCCGAGGCCGCCGATCGCGCAGACCAGGCGCTCCGCGTACGTGCTGCCATTGCAGGGGCTGCCGGAGACGCCGGTTGCCGTGCCCTCGTTCGCCGCGACCGCCAATGCGACGAGCAACTTGGCGAGCTCTTGTTGGGCGACCGGCGCGGTCTTGAAACCGGCCAAGGCGATCGGCTGGGTGGTCAAAGACGACGCGCTGTTGAGAAAGGCACCGTCCACCGCCGTCTCGGCCGCGTTGATATTCGTTGAGGTCAAGCCGCCCGATGCAGCGCTGCCGAGGTCATAGACCATCTCGGTCAACGGCGTAACGGCAATCGGCTGCAAGTTGGTCAGACTTGCGATGACGGCATGCAGTACCAAGCCGCTGGGCGCCGGGCCGACTGCGCCGCTCAGTTCGTCGAGCATCTGCGTACTGGAATCGGTGGTCACGGTCACGACGACGGCACCGGCAGTCGAGATCGGGCTCGAAAAGGCGCCGGTTTTCGCATCGGTGCGCACGCTGGCGAGCGATGTCGACCCCACGATGCCGTTCGTTACCGGATAAAAATTGACGATCGCATCGAGCAACAAGCCCTTGGCGGCAATGCCGGAGACCGTCGCGCTCGGGACCGGCGTCGGGGTCGGCGCCGGCGATCCGCCGCCACCGCCGCCGCCGCAGGCAGCCAATCCCAGTTCGGCGAGAGCCACGAGGAAGCCCTCGATCAAAACACGTGCACGCATCCCTACACCCCTGCTTTTCAGTTATTGGTTCATCCGCTGCAGCGAAGAGCGCATGGCCCGACGACCGCGGCTGCACATTTGCCTCGCCGCTGACTCGCCGGTCAACGGCGGGCAGCTAAATTCCGTCTAAATCATCAATAAACTGGCATTTAGTCTCTTTGAATCAATTAGTTGTGTGGCGCTGGAACGCGATGCCGATGATCTCGAGGCGTGCGGGTTGGTGTTCGGCCCGCTGCTCATTGATCTTGTAATCGTCACGGTAAGTCCCCGAGAATCTGTGCCAGTCATGCCGGATCGGATTTATAGATTCGCTGAGTTTGAACTCAGCCCCACGGACGGGTGCCTGCGCAGCAGCACGGCGTCGGTGCGGCTGCAGGAAAAACCCCTGCTGTTACTGACGGCCTTGTTGGACCACCCGCAGCGCTTGGTCACTCGTCAACAATTGCGTGAGCGGATGTGGGATAGCCGAACGGTCGTGGACTACGAACCGGGCATCAACGTCGCGATCAAGAAGGTCCGCGATGCGCTCGGGGACTCCGCGGATTCTCCCCGCTTCATCGAGACCGTCGCGCGGAAAGGCTACCGATTTCTCCTGCCCGTCGAGGTGGTTGCGAGCCCGGTCGATGAGCCGGCTAGCGCGGAGCCGAATCCTGCCGACCCCCGCGATGCCGGCATCCACACCATCACCGACAACAAGGACGCCGCGACCGTCAGCGCTGATTCATTGTCCGGTCACGATCCGCGGGCTCGCTGGCTCCCAATTGCGGTTGCCGTCGGTCTTGCTCTTGTCTGCGCATTGGGATTTGGAATTCACTTCGGCAAGTTGAAACCGCCGCAAGACGCCGCTGTGCATTCCCTCGCCGTTTTGCCCCTGCAGGATATCTCGCCCGATTCCGGCCAGGAATATTTCGTCGATGGGATCACTGAAGAGGTCATCACCAATCTCGCTCAAACGCTCCCCCTACGCGTCATCTCGCGAACCTCGGTCATGCAATACAAACGGACCAACAAGCCGATCACCCAAATAGCCCAAGAACTCGGTGTCGACGCCATACTGGAGGGCTCGGTGGCACGCGCCGGAAATCGCGTTACCGTTACCGTGCAACTCATCGATGCGATCGCCGATCGTCATCTCTGGGCGCATCAATATGACCGTCGCCTCGAAGACATGTTGACGGTAGAATCTGAGCTGTCCCAGACGATCGCCAGCCAAATCCACAGTACCCTAAGCGCAAGGCCACTGGGGCTCGCAAAGCCGGGTCCGGTCGATCCCATGGTCTACGAACTCTGTCTCCTGGGCCGTTATCACTGGAACAAACGCATGCCGGCGGATTTCGACAAGGCGCAGGGCTATTTTCAGCAAGCGATCGCCCGCGACCCAGGCTATGCGCAGGCCTATGCGGGTCTCGCCGATGTCTACGCGATGGCGCCAAGCTATAGTTCGAGGTCAATCGAGGATGGCGCGGCCAAAGCGACCGCCATGGCGAATCGGGCGCTCGCGCTCAACGATAATCTGGCTGAAGCGCATGCAACCCTGGGTTTCGTCCACCTCTCAAAGCTGTCTGAGTGGACCAAGAGCGAAGCAGAATTCCGACGTGCCCTCGAAATCGATCCGAACTACGCCAATGCACATCACTGGCTTGCCTACGATTTATTTTTTTTCGGTCGTCAGGGTGAAGCGCTCGCGGAAATTGCACTGGCGCGGCAACTCGATCCCGTGTCCGCGGTCACCAACGCCGATGAAGGGCACTTTCTGTATGCAGCACGGCACTTCGATGAGGCGAGGCTGAGGCTCCAGCGGGCGATTGATTTGGACCCGAAGTTCGGGCAGCCGCATGCGACCTTGGCGCTCTTGGAGCTAGAGAGCGGACACTCCGCCGATGCACTGCGAGAGGCTCGTACAGCGCTCGTACTGGATCCGGATAGTCCCAATACCCTGGGTGAAGCGGGTTATGTCATGGCGTTGACCGGAGAAACAGCGCCCGCCAAGGAATTGCTGGCACGATTGCAAAGACTCGCCCACGATGGGTCTTCTTTCGCGACCTTCCCCGCCATGATCGAGGTCGCTCTGGGGCAACAAGATCAAGCCGTGAACACTCTGAGGGACATGCTGATTCCTCTCGCGCGCCTGAGGATTGGCCTGGGCAGTTTCGCGCAGTGGCACGCCTTCGATGCGCTTCCCGGCAATCCGCGCTACCAGGCGCTGATCGCGCAATCGACGGAGGACGCCGCACGCTAGGGCGTCGGGTGCGCGCTTGCCGTGGGCCTCTCCGTCACGGGCTCGGCAGCGCGCGCGACGGGAGCAGCGAGGCAAGCAATGGCGCGAATAGTCCGGACTGCACCCACTTTTTCGCCGCGGCGATGTCGGGCGCGAGGTACCGGTCGGCGGCATAAAACGGCACCTCCGAACGGATGCTCGCGTGCACTTGCTCGAGTGCCATGGACGAGCGCGACGGTCGATGGAAGTCGATCCCCTGTGCACCGGCGAGCAGTTCGATGCCGATCACGGCTGCGGCATTCTCGACCATGGGCCCCAGGCGGCGCGCCGCATGCGTCGCCATGCTGACGTGATCTTCTTGATTGGCTGAGGTTGGGATGGAATCGATGCTGCAGGGTGATGCAATCGTCTTGTTCTGCGCGACCAAGGCCGCGGCCGTCACCTGCGCGATCATGAAGCCGGAGTTCAAGCCGCTGTTCTCGACCAAAAAGGCCGGCAGGCCGCTCATCTTCGGGTCCACGAGCACGGCCATGCGCCGCTCCGACAGGCTGCCGATCTCGGCGATCGCGAGCGCCAGCGTGTCGGCCGTGAAGGCCACGGGCTCGGCATGGAAATTCCCGCCCGAGAGCACGTCACCCTGCTCGACGAACAGCAGGGGATTGTCCGTGACGGCATTGGCCTCGATCAGCAGAGTCTTCGCGGCCTGCTGGATCAGGTCCAAGCAGGCGCCCATGACCTGCGGCTGGCAGCGGAACGAATAGGGATCCTGCACGCGCGTACAATCGAGATGCGAGGCACGAATCGCGCTGCCGGCGACGAGCTCGCGATAGCACTGCGCGACCGCGATCTGGCCCGGCTGGCCGCGCGCGAGATGAATGCGCGCATCGAACGGCGAGTCGCTGCCCTTGAGCGCGTCGATCGACATCGCACCGGCTACCACGGCGGCGGCGAACAAGTCCTCGGCACCGAACAAACCGGCGAGCGCGAGCGCCGTCGAGACCTGCGTGCCATTGATCAGCGCGAGACCCTCCTTGGCGCGCAGCTTGAACGGCGTGAGGCCCGCGAGTGCGAGGCCTTCGCTCGCCGGCAGAATCTCGCCGCCGACGCGCACTTCGCCGACGCCCAACAACACGACACTCAAGTGCGCGAGCGGCGCCAGATCCCCCGACGCCCCGACCGAGCCCTGTGCGGGAATCACGGGATAGACCTCATGCGCGAGCAGAGCGAGCAGCCCGTCGATGAGTTCCTGGCTGATACCGGAGTAGCCGCGCGCCAAGGCATTGACCTTGAGCGCGAGGATCAGGCGCACGACCGCATCGGGTAGCGGCGGTCCGACGCCCGCGGCATGCGAAAGCAACAAGTTGCGCTGCAGTTGTTCGAGTTGTTCGGTCGGGATGCGGGTCTGGGCGAGCAGCCCGAAGCCGGTGTTGATCCCATAGGCGGCATCGCCCGCGGCGACGATGCGGTCGACCAGCGCGCTCGCGGTCGCGATGCGTGCGCGGTCGTCGGCTGCCAAAGTCAGCGCCACCGCTCCTTCGTAAATCTGCCGCAGACCGGCGAGTGACAGTGCGCCGGCGCGCAGCTCCACGGCGCGCGCGACGGACGGGCTCGCGGCCACAGGCCTCGTTGGCGGTGTGCTCGTTGCCACTAGGCTTGCCCGATCATGGGCAGGTTCAGGCCTTGCTCGCGCGCGCATTCGATCGCGATCGGGTAGCCGGCGTCCGCGTGGCGCATCACGCCCGTGCCTGGGTCGTTCCACAGGACGCGCGCGATGCGTTTGCCGGCGGCGGCCGTGCCGTCACAGACGATCACGACGCCGGAGTGCTGCGAGTACCCCATGCCCACACCGCCGCCATGATGCAGCGAGACCCAGGTCGCGCCGCCCGCCGTGTTCAGCAGGGCATTGAGCAGGGGCCAGTCGGAGACCGCATCGGAACCGTCGAGCATGGCTTCCGTCTCGCGATTCGGGCTCGCCACCGAGCCCGAGTCGAGGTGATCTCGGCCGATCACGATGGGCGCCGACAATTCGCCGCTCGCGACCATTTCGTTGAAGGCCAGCCCAAGGCGGTGCCTCTGACCCAATCCGACCCAGCAAATGCGCGCCGGCAGGCCCTGAAACTGGATCCGGGATCGGGCCATATCGAGCCACTGGTGCAGGTGCGGATCGTCCGGAATGAGCTCCTTGACCTTGGCATCGGTCTTGTAGATGTCCTCCGGATCGCCCGACAAGGCGACCCACCGGAACGGTCCGATCCCGCGGCAGAACAGCGGCCGGATGTATTCCGGGACGAAACCCGGAATGTCGAACGCGCGCGTCACGCCCTGGTCGCGCGCCACCTGGCGAATGTTGTTGCCATAGTCGAACACCGGCAGTCCCATGTCTTTGAAGCGCAGCAGATACTCGACGTGTCTGGCCATCGAGCGCTTCGCCGCGAGTGCCGTGCCGTCCGGGTCGCTGACCCGGCGCTCGTCCCATTCGGTCGTGGTCCAGCCCTGCGGCAGATAGCCATTGACCGGATCATGCGCGGAAGTTTGATCGGTGAGCGCGTCGGGACGGATGCCCCGTTCCAGCAAGCTGTGCAGGACATCGACGATATTGCCGAGCAACGCGACGGAGATCGCCTTGCCCGCGCGTGTCGCTGCGCCGAAGCGCGCCAGAGCGTCGTCGAGCGAATGCGCCTGCGCGTCGACATAACCCGTCTCGAGCCGTTTCGCGATCCGATCTTTGCGGCATTCGATCGCGAGCATGTGCGCGCCGGCCATGGTTGCGGCCAGCGGCTGTGCGCCGCCCATGCCGCCCAAGCCCGCGGTCAAAATCCATTTGCCGGCGAGTTGGCCGCCGAAGTGGCGCCGCCCCATCTCCGCAAACGTCTCGTAGGTCCCCTGAACGATCCCCTGGCTGCCGATGTAAATCCAAGAGCCCGCGGTCATCTGGCCGTACATCGCAAGGCCCTTGCGATCGAGTTCATGGAAATGTTCCCACGTCGCCCAGTGCGGTACGAGGTTGGAGTTCGCGATCAGCACGCGGGGCGCATCCGGATGCGTGGGGAATACACCCACGGGCTTGCCGGACTGCACCAGCAGGGTCTGCTCCTCTGTCAAGGTCTTGAGCGTCTCGACGATGCGGTCATAGCAATTCCAGTCGCGCGCGGCACGGCCGATGCCGCCATAGACGACCAATTCGCTGGGATTCTCCGCAACCTCGGGGTCGAGATTGTTCATGAGCATGCGCAGCGGCGCTTCGGTCATCCAGGAACGCGCGCTCAGCCGGCTGCCGCGGGCGGCGCGAATCACTCGAGGCGGGACGGGGGCGAGCATGGCGGATTCCTCACAGGTGAAAGAGACAAGACTAGGGGCGAAAGCGCCCGGACAATTCGTATCGGGAACTCGGATAGTAGAGTCTGGCGACCGAGGCGATTTCGCCCGACGTCCAGGTGCGCCGGATCATCAGCAAACAGGGTTCATCGTGCTGCATCTCGAGCAGACCGCGAGTGCGTTCGTCGGGCATGACCGCACGCAGCACGTGCTCGGCTTCATTGAGCGGCGCCACCTTGACCAGATAATCGTAGGGCGTGGTGGTGGTGAAATCCACGTGCAGATAGTCCGGCGCGAGCCGCGGCAGCACGTGGCGGTCCTCGAGTTGCACCGGCCGCTCGTTCTCGAAATGCACGATGACGGAGAAGAACAGTTCGGTATTCGCGGGCACGCGAAAGTTTTCCGCGAGCTGCGCATCGGCGCGCACCCGTTCGAGCGCGATGACCGCGGCGCGATGGCGATGGCCGCGGCGGCGGATCTCATCGGCGATGCCGCGGACCTCGAGCGGGTGCGCGCGCGCTTGCTGGTCGGCCACGAAGCTGCCGACGCCGGCGACGCGCACGAGCACGCCCTCGTCGCGCAGTTCGCGCAAGGCTCGATTGGCGGTCATGCGCGAGATGCCGAAGGACTTGACGATCTCGCTTTCCGAGGGCACGCGCGTCGATGCCGCCCATTTACCCGAGCCGATGTTGGCGAGGATGTGGCGCTTGACCTGCAGGTAGAGCGGTTCGACCGAGGGGGCGGGCTTCGACATCGTGAAATCCTATCCTGTCTATACAGGTATAGTCAATTCGCGCATCGCCGTTTTGAAGCGCGCTGCCGCGATCTCCTCGGCCGCGTGGCGGTAATCCCGCACGACCCAGCGGCCGGCGACCATGACGTCGCGGATCGCGGCACTCGCGCCGGCGAATACGAGGTGGTCGAGTGCCGCGTCGGCGGCGCAACCCGCCATCGCGGGATGCTCGCGATCGAGTACCACCCAGTCGGCGCGCCGCCCGACCGCGATCGTGCCGACGGCCTGGCCGAGCGCCTGCGCACCGTGCAAGGCGGTGTCGCGCCAGAGGCGCGTGCCGACATGCGAGTCGCTGCTGGTCGCGAGCACGCCGCGACGTTTGCGCTTGAGGCGCTGCTGATACTCCAGCCAGCGCAACTCCTCGGCGGGCGAAACCGTTGCCTGGCTGTCCGAGCCGATGCAGAGGTGGCCATCGGCCCGCAAAAAGCGCTGCGTAGCGAAGAAACCATCGCCGAGATTCGCCTCGGTCGTGATCGAAACGCAAACGGTTGCGCCGTGGCCGGCAATACCCTCGAGTTCGGCGGGCGTGGTGTGGGTGGCGTGAATGAGGCACCAGTGCGGCGTCAGCACGCCGGATTCGAGCAGCAGTTCGATCGGGCGTCGGCCGGTTTCCTGTCGGCAGGCCTCGACTTCGCGGCGCTGCTCGGCCACGTGAATGTGCACCGGCAGCGCCGCGTCGATCGCGCGCAACTGCGCGCTCACCTCGCGCAGCGTGCTCAAAGATACGGCGCGCAAACTGTGAAAGGCCGCGCCGGTGCGCACCGCCCGCCCGCCCGTTTGACGCTCGCTCTGCACGCGCGCCGCAACCGCACGCAGGAACTCGTCGGTCTGCAGTTCGAAGCGCGCTTGATCGCGCCGCAGGGGCCGGCCGCCGAAGTCACTGGCCTGGTAAAGCGTCGGCAGGAAGGTGAGGCCGATGCCGGCGTTCGCGGCCGCCTCGGTGACGGCGTCCCACAGCGCGTTGTCGCCCGCGTATGCCGTCCCGTCGATACGGCGATGAATGTAATGAAACTCGGCAACCGAGGTGTAGCCGGCTTTGAGCATTTCGACGAACAACTGGGTCGCAATCGCGGTCAGGGCCTCAGGCTCGATCCGATTGGCGAGCCCATACATCGCCTGGCGCCAGGTCCAAAAGCTGTCGCGCGCCGAGAGACGATATTCGCTTGCACCGGCCATCGCCCTTTGAAACGCGTGACTGTGGGCATTGGCCATGCCCGGAACGACGAACCCGGGTAAGCGCTCCGCATCGACGCCCTGCGCGCGGGAGCCGGCTTGCACTGCGGTGATGAACCCCGTGTCCGATACGCGCACCAAGGCGTCTTCGGTCCAGCCCTCGGGCAGCAGCGCCGTTTCCATCCAGTAATCTCGACTCATGGCCGGCTCCCGAGCTTGGCTATACCTGTATATATAACCTAGCTTGCCTTATGATGGGTCATCCAGCAATCGCTACGCCCTCGAGATCGCCGACCGTGTCCGAAGCCCGTGATGATGTTTCCTTCCGCGATGCGCTGCCCGAAGAGCCGGGCGAGGGCGCTTGGGACCGTGTCTGGATTGGCGCGCATCTCGCGACGATGCAGGAGAGCGGGGCGGCCGACGGCGACGCGCCCCGGGGGGGCGCGCCGTACGGCGTGTTGCACGACGCGGCCATCGCGGTGCGGGGCGAACGGATCGCCTGGGTCGGGCCTGCAGCCCTCGCGCGGCGCGCACCCGCCCTGCGCCAGGCGGAGGTCCACGAGGTCGCCGGTGCCTGGATCACACCGGGTCTGATCGATTGTCACACGCACTTGGTTTACGGCGGTAACCGCGTCGGCGAATACGAGCGCCGCTTGTGCGGGGCGAGTTACGCTGAGATCGCGCGCGAGGGCGGTGGCATCCAAGCGACCGTGCGCGCGACGCGGGCGGCCTCGGCCGCCGACTTGCGCGAGCAGGCGACGCTGCGCGCGCGCCGCCTCATGGCCGAGGGTGTGACGACGATCGAGGTGAAGTCAGGCTACGGGCTGGAACTTGCGACTGAAAGACGGATCCTCGAAGTCGCGCGCTCGCTCGAGCGAGACCTGCCCGTGTCGGTCGCCACGACCTTTCTCGGCCTGCATGCGCTGCCTGACGAATACGGCGCCGATCGCCAGGCCTACATCGATGCGGTCAGCGGCCCCTGGCTCAGCGAGCTCGCGGCCGC
>Ga0116228_10003271_pt1 | contig 14205 bp, 10 predicted proteins | sample S1TSphfallax_2_FD_89694 | JGI IMG/M metagenome (GOLD analysis project Ga0116228, IMG submission 89694) | Host-associated microbial communities from peat moss isolated from Minnesota, USA - S1T2_Fc - Sphagnum fallax MG | ecosystem: Host-associated > Plants > Peat moss > Unclassified | place... | reverse complement strand
AGGAAAACATATGTTGATTTCAGCGGTATGGTGAAATGTGCATCTAATGACCTCCAGTCATGATGATTTATCAGAAATTGCCAATAGCCTGTTCCAGGCACTCACCAGTGCAGTTCACTTCTGCATGCCAGAGCAGATATATGGAATACCAGATGCTTGGATATTTTGTCAAGTTAGCATTTCTCACTTTGTTATTTTTCCCAGTGGACATTTCCTGTTTGCTAAGTCCAGATTGCTTAAGTGCTAAAACACCTAATTGACTTTGCTAGGTTATGAAGTTCACATTGCCAAATTGCCAAGTCCACATTGCCAAATCATCAACTCCACATGGCCAATGTTACAATGTTAACTTTCCAAGTCAACTTCATTTTTTGGACTGCCCAAATGCTCTTCAAACTGCCCAAGTTTTAAAGAAAAAATTGGCTGCTCAATGCCTAAAGTTTATTCCTTGGTCACCTAAAAAAAATCTTTCTTTTTGGTTCTTTTCTCTTTGTGGTGGGGGGTGTGGGAGGGGACTGCAATTAGCAACCTACCCTCTTACCTAGTGTATCAACATAACTACCTACTTGCATAGGTTACATACCTATGTACCTACCTACTTACTTAGGTTACCAACCTACTATCTTACTTACTTGCCTAGGCAATCTATCCATCTATCTAAGTTACCAACCTACCTTGTCAACAACACTACCTAACAACTGAAGACCTACCCCAATACTTAGTGTACCAACCCACCTACCTACCTATGCTACCCACCCACCTACCTTGGTTACTAACCTACCTACCGAACATCTTAATAAAGGAGGTAAGTAGATATGTAGATATCCTAAATATGTAGGTAGTTTTAATGGGTAAATATGTTGATAACCGAGATAAGTGGGTGGCCAGCCTATGTAGGTAGGTGCCTAGGTACATAAGTAGCTAGGTAGGTGTAGGTAGACATGTAAATAGATAGATACACTAGGTAGGTAAGTGGGTAGCCTAAATAATTAGGTAGCCTTCATGGGTAAGTAGGTGGGCAGGTAGCCTAGGTAGGCATGTAAACATCTAGATAGATACACTAGGTAGGTGGGTAGGTAACCTATGTTGATAGCTAGTTTGGTCAATACACTAGGTAAGAGGGTAGGTTGCTAATTTGAGCCCCCTTCAATTGGATTAGCTGAAGAGAAAAGAACAAAAGGAAAAGTTATCAAAGCCAACTATGTGTTTCAACATTTTAGCAATGTGGACTTGGCAACCAGGAAACTTGTCCACTGGGCAAAATAACTAAGCATTTGGTATTCCATTCAGATATCATAGTAAGTCTAGTGAACAGAAGAGGCAGCTGATTTGTCTTATCTTAATTATATGTGATGACCTCTTAATGACCTTCCTTTCCCCCTTCACTGGGTGCTTTGCTTAATGAAGCTTCCCAGGGTTTCATCATCCAGGTTCTTAACTGTAAGGATGGAGAAGTTCCCGGTGTTTAAGGAGATATGTTTCACTCATAAGGAAGTGAAATTTGAAACATGTATGGGCTGTTAGAAATTCTCTGAGACATCCTATGGCAAAAGAGGTACAGGCATGAATGGCATCATCCTTTCTGTGGCAATAGGCCATTGTTTTGAAGGTTTGTTGTTTCAGAGTGTGATGTAAAGGTGAAGTGGACTCAACACTCAACCATTGGAAGTTCAAAAAATGCTATGAAAAAATTTGCAAGCAATAAAGTTATTTGTAAAGTCCACCAATTAGGGGACAAGAATGACCAGTTTTGTCATGTTAGGTATTTAATGCAAGATAGTAATTTTATGTAATTTGTTATGTGTTGTTAGAAATTAATTTAGTGTGAACAAAGTTTCAACTTTTTCATGTTTGGGGGGGTTTATTCTCTTGACATGCCTTTAGAGTCTTATCTTTTGTGTTTTGAGATTCTAGAGCACACAAAGAGAATCATGATTGTGTTTTGTTGTGCTTTGAACTTGGATTCTTGCATGGCAATTGGGCCCTATCCTTGTCATCATTGCCTTCATATGGAACAACAACAACTGCAATAGCAACAAGAGCTACAATACTAAGGGGTGTTCTATCGAGCTTAGGTGCCATTGTCAATTGCTAACTAGTGAGACTATAGCCATCATGTTGTGTGCAACTAGGAGTTTGATGATGGTGGGAAGTTTTTCTGCCATCACTTTGAACATGCAGAGCTTCTTTCCAAACCTTAGAATTTGGGAGGTTTGCAAGGTTCAACTCTTGGGTTCACACCTGAACAATAAGCTTGGGTTTGAGGGTTTTTTTTGGGTTTTTTTTTGTTTTCATTCATGAGGATGAAATTTTATCCATAATTTAAACAATATCTCATTTTCATTCTCAATCAACACACATTTGAAGGGTGTGATTGGGCATTGTGAACTAAGAAACTTGGGTACCATGAAAAAATAAACATTTCCCCTCAAAATATAAAGGACAAAAATAGAAAAGTAAGCTTATAAAATGAATTCAAATAAAGAATTTATTTTGACATAACTTAGTCATATGGGGTTTCCAAGCTATTTACATCGTTGGAGTCTAGGAGAGGAGGACAATGTGTGTGTGAAATTTCAACTTGTTTAGAAACACAAATTTATAAGGTTTTTTTCCTTTCGTCATGGTTCATGAAGTGGTGCACAAGTTGACAAGTTGTTAACAACCAAGTTCAAGTGTGTAGGGAAGCATTACTTACTTAGCACATAGGTAGTGGAATGTTGTGCAATTAACAAAAGTGAAAAGCCACACTATCAACTTTACATTTTCACAATGGTTTGTTGTAGTAAATCAAATAGTTTTGGACTATAAAATGAAGGGTACTCATGCATGTCAACTTCTTCCTTGTGTAATCCTTCCATTGGTGTTGTTGAATTATGTGCATGTTTCCTACCATTATGTTAATTGGGGCTATTAATTATTTCTAGGAGTTAGGTGGGTTTATGTAGTTGTGTGTTATTAAGTTATAACCTAAACAACAACACACTCTTTTAGGTTGATGTTTTGAAAATCTATGCATATTTTAAAACACATGAAACTTAAGGTGAAAGGTTACAAATCATCCCACACATGTTAATTGTCATAGTGAACCTTGGGGTTGTAATTAGTGTGATTAATTGTTAGGCATGAAACAAAACTACACATCATTATGACCATTACTTAGGTGCTACTTGATTGTTAAGTTGCTTGAACATAATGATTAGATTTTAGCAAGGCTTAGGTTGAAACTTGAATATGCATTATTGCAAACATTTCTTAAATTAATCACCGAAATTGTTCCATCAATTATTGTATGAAAATGAAATCAAGGTGGAGATTAGTAGTTCCTTTTTTTTTGTATTTACAATGAACCACCACATGTGTTTGGCCATGCGAAACTTGGTGGGTGGATGCAAGTTCCTTTTAAATATAGTTTTGAGTTATAGCCACATAAAGTTCAACAAAATTGATTATCCAAATTAACAATACAATTAGGGCTCAAGGGCATAACGCATTTACAGTCAAAAACGATATTATAGGTCACCATCCTTAGAGGACATGTTCAAAGTTTTGAAGAAGACAACTTGGACCAAGAAGTTATTAAAATATTTTTTACAAGTTTCAAATGTTATGTGAGTTTTTTTGGGGAAATGGAAAATGGTATGGGGGCCTTGGGTATGTTAAATATTAGCTTTTTGGACCAATGAACATCATTTTAATCGAAGAATGAAAGCTACAATTCAAGACTTGGATGTTGGTCAAAAGGCAAAAGAACCCAACTTTTAATCTTTTGTGGGCATTTGAGCTAGTACTTCAACAACATGAAGCATTGGAAACCTATGAAAGTTGCATGGACATAACCCATTTAGCTAGACTAAACATATTGATCTAATGTGTTTTCACATTCCACAAAATCTTATTTCCCTTTTCTTTCATAAAATTTGCAAGCTTAAAAAACTCAAGATGAATTTTTGAGTTATAATAAATAAATAAATAAATGATTGAAGCAAATTCTCAATATGTTTCACAATAGGGATTTGAAATAAAGTTTGCATTGTTTAAATTGGTGTGATGTGTCATGCAATGAATGTATTCCAAGTGGGGAGTTCAAGTTGATCTTGTATTTGGTAGGTAACACCATTTTTCACCTCCCTTGGAAAACATTAAATTGTCAACACCAAATGACATATTTTTACAACATCTGTATTAAAAACACTTGCATGATTTTTCAAAATATCCATAATAACCTTGGTTACATAACAATGGATTGAAACCCACAATTGGTTATTCTTCATGGTGACTTCATCAAATGAAAGTGGAAGATACTTTGAGCATACAACTATATTTCGCATTTTTTTAAACATTTGCTTATGTAAGCATTTAGTCATTACTTAGCCAATAGAATCATTCCAATGATTTTTAAGGTTCATGGGAACGTTGGAAAAGGAAAATAATGATTTTGTGACCTCAAATTCTAGCATAGGTTGACCATATTGTAATAGATGAAAAATTGTGGCAAATTGTTGTTTCTCCTTTCATCTTTCCCCCTTCAAGCTTTCATGAATCACATGTTTAGTACTGGAAACATGATTTTGTTGAGAATATGTTACCTCATTTTTGGCATGGTTGCATTTCTTGTTCACATAAAATTTCACGTTTGTCTTGCCCAAATGTGGCATGTTTTAAACAACTTTCATTTTTCTTGCATGCTTTTCAAGCATGTTAAATTCCAAATTGAAAATTACATCCTTCCCCTTCATAGCCAAACACACAATGAACTTCACATAATTAATTTCTCCATAATCACCTTTAACATTTTTGCCCATAGGAATTATATAGCCCAAATTTCTTTACACTTGCAAAAAACATTGTAATTGTTTTTAGGTTTTTTTGACAATGGTTTGTCTCCTTCAATTGGTAAAATGTGGATCTCACACATGATGGGTGTAGTAGGAGGAATGAAAATGGGCAAACTACTTGAACACACCAATTGCATTGTCTAATTGTTGCACCTCGATTATGAGTTTGAATCAACTTTGTCAAGTTCACCTTAGAAGATGGCATTAGACAAAAATTAAGCATGATCACCAAAGAAAATAAGTTGTCATGATTTCAACTAAACTTAAAGAAAAAAACAAAGCACTATCCATTTTACACTTCCCACTCCATGTTGAAGCCATGGCATTTGCATGACATACAATAGAAAGCTTCAAAACGAACTCACAAGTGACAAAACACAAGACCAAAAAACATTATTAAAAAAATAAAAACACAATGCAAAAAGTTGAAATTGTACCTACATTTCGAAGTTCAATTTTCATTCACAAGCAATTCAATTTGGTGATGAAAAATGCACACCCACCACTCCAAATCATAATTTCACGATTCCTTTGTTATTCTTCAACTTCTAGCACTCATTGCTAGAAATGGCAATGGTTGCTCCATAATTATTATAGGAAGTGGTGATGGTTGCTCCATAATCAATGCACAAAGTGATGATGGCTACTCCATAATCACCATAAGTAGGCCACAAAAGATTGTAATGAATCATGGTTTGTTGGCAAAGGCTCCATTATTCATGGAGTTAGTTGATGATCAACCTAGATCTAATGGTGCAAGTTGGTGATGGGCTCTATATCACAACCAATTACATTAGGTCATCTAGGTTAGGGTTTACATTGCATTGTGGCAATCTAGCTCAGTGAACCCAACAAGATATGACAATTTGTTCATTTTTTTTAACCCTTTTTTCCTTTAATAGATTTCCCAAGGCACTTTCTTCCTTTTCTTTTTGACAATTATTCACCAATAAAAAAAAGGCTGACCACAAGGCATGTGAGGGGGAGGGTTCTTTATTTGTACACCTACAAGATCTAAAAGCTAAACCCTAACCCCTCACACCTACTCAAGGAGTAGAAGTAAAATCCTTCCTCTCTTCTGAGAGTGCTATAGAAGGTGCTGTCCAAATACTTTGGGAAATTTGTCTGGGGGCTTTATGTAAACTATGAACTCTGAACAATGAAAGCTTAAGCTATTGTTTTTCACCTAGGAGGAAAGAGCTGCAACAAGTTTTGTTTTTCCATAAGTTTTGTGTGAAGCAGCTCATCTGAAGTAGCAGTTTATCAGGAGTAAAAAATTAGGAAAAGGTTGCAAGGCCGGCTTTGAAAGGTTGGCAATCTTACAGTTTAAGCAGTCCAGTCCAGTGTTTCTTATAAGAACTCTTTTTGATATTGAAATTTTGGCAAAACTTAACAAAGAACTAACAAAATTAGTCAAATTTACATTAGAATTTTTTTCCTCCCAATTTCTTTGTTGAAAAATGAGGAAACTTTGCCACGAAAAAAAGAACCCACTATACATCATCCACTGTTCCTTATGCATTTGATCTGTTGGGCCGCTAATGTTATGGGGGTGATGAGGAAATTGCATGCACAAGCACCAGCTGGTCATTTGTCATTTCATGCTTTCATTACATGAAACAGTCAGGTACGTACCCAAAACCCACTTGTCATTGACCACTGTTTTTATCATGATGTATTTTGAAGGTGAAGTTTTACAAGGTACCCACTCAGACGCATGTTCCATGAAAGGCTCCAAAAGCACAAGTGTCATAAGCAAAAGCTTCATGCGGTACTCTCCCATATGTGTGTGTGTGTGTGTGTACTAAGTAAGGCCCTGACTATAATCTCTTCTCTTATCTCTTCATCCTAATACACTAGTAATCTGGCAGACGTTGAATCAGCAAAGGGTCCTTCTTGAAGGACCTTCTTGAAGGAAGGCAGTACAAAAGTACTGCCTGTTTCTTCTTCCCTTGTCTGCCCTTGGCTCGATCCATCTCTGCTCAGACACACTTAGGGCCCGTACTATCCACATCTTAGGCCTGTGATGGACACTAAGTACATTTGATGATCGCAAGAGGGCCTCTACTTCGGGTCCATTACAGACCCAAAATGTGCATAGCACAGGCCTTACATTTCTGGGCAGCACCAATATGTGTCTGGGGGTTTAGGGTTTAGACTTACATGTCTGGGCAGTCCAGGAAGAAAAAGAAGGCAGTACTTATGTACTGCCTGCAATAAGGACCCTTCAATAAGGACTCTTGGCTAATTTAACGTCTTCCCAGTAATCCCCACTCAATTGACAGCTATTATGGTACCAAATACAACTAACAACACTCAAGTGTAGGGTAACGGCCCCAGGATGTAGGGTAATGCCCAAGGACGAGGGCATCAGGGGAAGCAGGACCCGTGCTGGCCTGTGATTCTAGTAATGCCTTTGTCTGAAGGTGTTAACCCCACTTGACGTTGCAATAGAATTTTTCTTCTTCTTTCTACTGCCAAGATCTGCATGAAAATGGAAGAAACCGCTCCAAACTGGTGTAGGTTCTAGAGTGCTGAAGGCAACCACATTGCTTGTTTTACTTTTGTGAAGAACCTCCAGTTCTGGTTCTTAAAAATAAATCAGAACTGTCTCAGTTCCAGTTCCACACATATTCTTGATTCTGGGTCTGGGTAATATTATATACAAAGGAACTCCAAGTCTGGTTCCAGTCTTGTTCTCACTCACCGAAACCACATGGGGAGGTTAATGTCCAATTTACCCCAGTTCTGGTCATTTTTTGTTTTCGGAATCATGTACCTTGGTGCCAGCTCCACACATAAAAACAGGGAATTCTGGATCTGGTTTTTGTTAAAAATCCAATTCCAGTTCTGAAAATAAGAACTGGTTGCAGTTCATACTAAACCATTCTGGTTTTTGCCCAGCAAAGCAGCACTGGTGTGTACTTACTGTGAAGATAGAAAGCACATGCAATCTGGCTGCCTGTTGTAAGGGTGAACAACCAAGGCAATACTTTTTTGACCACATATATAGCCCTTGACAGGTTTTTTTAACTCTAGGAGGAGCAGGTAGTACAAAATGGAATTTCCCTTCCCTCTCCTGGGAGGGAGTTCCAGTGCTTCATTGGGAATTCCACACCTTCCTTGGGGATTAGGTTTCTTCATCAAGGATTACACTTCTTTGTTCAGATTTTTCATTGAGCATTTCACAGGTTTTCATCGAGCAAGCATTATGCCGAGCACACATTATGCCATGCAACGGCCTCAGGCCAAGGCATTCCCAAGATAATGAGCCCTCGGTCTCCAGCCTCACGAGACCATTATTCAGGAACACCCCTGCCCTCTCAGGCATACCCTAGTCTAAAACTGTTGCCACATTCAGCATTAAAAAATTAACGTACATATATGCCACATACCTCAATAGCAATTTCTAAATGTCCCTACACACATGTACATTCTACCACTCCTTCAGCTACTGATACATTTAGAATCCAAAACCCACCCTGCACAACACCCCTTAACAGAAAGAACGCTTCCAGCATTCCCAACACTCAAATGCAGCAAAACACCTTGTGTCTGATTTGATTCTAGATTAGAATATGACCCACCATGCACACAGCTTCAATGGCAGTTCCTAACATGCTACAGAGGAACAAAATAGACAGCCCCCTGTCAGATAACCTTCAAGAAGCCAAGGAAACCATCATGACACTGTGTGTTTGCACCTCTACATTGGTGCTCCACTCCAAATCCATGTACAATCTGAAATTACCATAGAGGGTGCAGTTCCATCCTTCAAATGCACATATACAAAATGCTACTCCAAGTAGCATCCAAACCCATGCAACACACATCTCAATAGCAATTGCAATACTAAAAAGTCCAAAACAAAGATACGAGGAACACCCAAAGACAGTAACTTAGTAGCACCCACAGAATGTGCAAAACCCATCAGCCACAACGTCTCTAAATAAGCAAGGTTGAAATTTCAACCTTGCTTCAGAGTCTGAACACAAGATAGTAAGACAAACCTCAAATGCCCATTCACACCTGAAGAAGACAATCTTTAACAGGTTGGATCCCAGAAGCTCCCCTTCAACTCAACTGCCCATTCAGACTCTTGAATAGGGCTTTCACATGATATCATACACACAATGCGATTCCCTACTCATGACCTTGTGAATGTATGTAGCAGGGAACCTAACATATGAGCTAATTGCAATCCCATACCTTCAAATGCAGTCAAGCATACAAATCTTCAGCCCAATTAAGGAATGGCTGACATATCAGAGCAGCACAAACCTTCCAGTTCAAGCACCCAAAACTGAAAATTTGCAATTATTCTAAGCAGATTGAAACCAACAGAGAGCAATCTTCTTATCTATCTAGCAATCTTTTCAATGGGGCACTGCCCATTCAAACCCTCGTAACAAGTTCCATATCCAACTAACTGCCAAAAGGTCACAAAGTTCACAAGCAAATGTCAAATTCATTCCATACCAAAAATATTTTAAAAACACAAAATTAAATACATTTTTAGTTCTCACACTACAAAAAAAAATCCCAGATCCAATACAAGATTTTTTGAAATGAAACATGGCTGCAAGAAGTATAATAATAATAAAAAAGGCCATCATGACATCATGATATATAAAAAATGTACAAATTCATCCTAGGCACTAGATTTAACACGAATTCAAAATAAATGTTTCCTTGGTTGGTCTTGACAACACCTCTGGAAGTGTTGTCTGCTTTCTGGAGAGACCCTTGGTCTCACTCAGAATGTCATTGCCTGTGCCATATACACATCTACATGTGCACATGTACAAGTCCTACATGTGCCACTACTCATCATCCTGCTCCTATGCTACTTTCCTTTTGGCAAATCAAACAAAAGCCTGTCTTCACAAACGGTGAATAATTACAAGTTTGTAATGGCCATTACATATGCCAAAAAAAATCTTCAGATTCTCTCCTGCACACTGCAACATGCAGCTTCCTATCAAGGGAGTATGAGACTAGTACCACCAATTGGCTTTCTATAATTACCCAACAATTCAAATCTCACAAATTTCCATCATCTAACCTACTCTTGTACATAAATCCTCTTCAAAAAAACAAAACTTGAATAATTCAACCCTAGCAATATCCAAAGAACAAAGCCAGAAAAATCCCTTCCCTCCTCTGCCCCGCAAAAACACACAGAAACAAAAATCACCCAGCACTGATGATGAGAACCAGCAGACTGACTGTTCTCCATTAGGTTCCTTCACCAGGTGGAGTCTGTTGTTGCTCAGGTTCTTCTTTCACAAGTTCATTGATCCATCCCAGATCTGGAACATCTGCATTACCAGCTTCTATTGGAAGCTCTTTACCCAGACGGCCATAGATCTTGGCCCGAAGGCCTCGACCGGACTCAACACGCTGGACAGTAGGCTCTCCTTCCTCATTCTCATCGACCTCCCAGGGTTCCTTCTGTTCCCACTGGACATGGTTTGGTGGTGTCCCCACTACCCCAAGGGAAGAGCGGCGCAATGGTGAAGGCTCTGAAGAGTAGTGCTGCTGTTGCTGTTGCAGCCACTGGGTGGTACCATTAGGGGAAACGGAACCTCCTCGAAGCTCCAGCTGCTGCAGGGTTGCAATCAGTTCCATCATAGAGTTTCTCTGCTGGCCAACAACGGCAGGTGAGACAGGGGCCGATCCAGGTAACCCTACCGCCTGATGCTGCATGCTTCGATGGTCGCCAGAAGGAATGGACAGTGTAGGCATGGAGTTCAGACGATCCAAATGTCGCCGATGACCTGGAACAGGTGGGGAGTGAGGATGAGCTCCGATCCCCATGCCCTGGCTACTCTGAGAGCGAGCTAGGGCCACCTGCGTGTATGCCTGAGACATGGTGGCTTGACCAGCGGACAAACCAGAGAAGCTAGAAGCCATGGAGTTTGGCCAGCCATGAGTAGTTGAAGAAGGAGAATGTGGAGGAGACCCGGAAGGAGAGAGAGGTGGAGACAAGGATGGTGGAGAGTGGGCATGTCCGACAAGAGTGGATGTAGGAGAGGAGATCTGCGATGGGAAACAGACATGACCAGAAAGCGCTGCAGATGTCATCAAACCGTTGAAATGGCTTAAGGGAGAACAAGCCGCATGTGTTCCTGCAGGGGAGGAGGAGCCATCAAAGGCATTCCCATCATAAACAGGGGCTCCATCGTAAACACCACCACCACCACCACGGGGGGATGCTGCCGCTTCCGATGCCACGAGTCCTCCCCCACTAGCAGCACTCCTGGCAGCGACCGTAGCAGCCTGTGCAGCGGCAGGTAGTAAACGCAACTGTTCAGGAGTATGCGCAAAGAAACAAACACGGCGACGGCAGTTACGACCGTCTTTACACGGCTGTGTGCGATAACGAGCAGGATGCAACCAGCACTCGAAAACCCCATGCGCGTACTCGCAAGCATCCCCACGTCTGCAACTCCCCTTCCTGAAATCAGGGCAAGCGGTACCGGAGTAATGGAACCGACGGGGATCACGACGCCTGGCTTTCTCGCCCGGATGCGCAAAGGGGCACTCAGTCCAGTCGTGACTTCTCCCTCGCATGCACCGCCGCACCTTAAACTCGAACATACGGAACTGATCACACCCGTACGTGTCAACCACCGTCCAAGCCTCCTCGTCTTCGTTGTTCGACGGCAAGAACTTGTTGAAGCTCTGCAGAGAGTCACAGAACGTAGGCGAGCCAACAAGAGGAGAACATCCGCTGCTCATCATCATCATCGCCGATCCACCACCACCGAACGAAAGAGGAGAAGATCGCAAGTCCGAAGAAGAAGAAGAACCAGAAGAACCACCACAACGCCCCATCTTCGTTGTTCCATCAAGTCCAGTTTCCATAACCCATTTCGCAGATCCGTCACCGAACGAACAAGAGTCGTCTACCAGTCCTCCGCCGCCGTCAAGAAGCGACAGCCCACCACCACCCAAGTCCGGTTTGGTCACAGAGGAAGCTGCAGAATTATTAGAACTGCCCATCAAGTGGAATGCCTGCTGCAAGCTTCCTGTGTTACCAAAGCTGTGACTACGCTGGTACGCATGGGGTGCCGACTGTGCCGCCTCTTGTAAACCCACTGATGAGAAGGTATTCAAGCGGCGCATTGCATGTTGTTGTGTAGCAGACTGAGTGTTGTGCAAGAAAGATGTGGAAGATAAGTAGCCTCCGACATCATAAGTGGAACCAGAACCACCACTACCACCACCACCAATACTGTTGTGGTTCAAGTAATCCAAACCAAAAGGATGATGCTCATCAATCAGCACTCCTGGCATTTTTGAAACCGCCTCAAAAAACACAATCTTCTCTCACTATCTTTCTCTCTGCTACTCAAACAAAATCTATCGCTCTGAATTATTGTTTCTCCTCATCTCCTTTTGCTTCCTTCTGCTTCACCCACAAACCAAGGCCCCCAACAAAAAAGCTTCCGAGTGCAAACAACCCAAGACAAAAAGCAGCAACAGCCCTACAGCCTTCATAAGAACCACCCACCCAAACCAAAAAACAACAAAACCAAACTTCCTTTCCTAGACCCACTTGAACCTTCCCAAAAGCTCCACCCAAGAGAAGCTCAAACTTCCTTCGTTCATGAAAAAAAAAACTCCAAAAACACCAAAAAGGAGAAGACTTGGGGAAGGGGGTAAGTTTTACAACAAATCAAAGAACCAAAGCAAACAAAATGCTTCAAAACCAAATTTCATAAACAATAACAACACCTTCCCCCAAGCAAAATGGTTCAAATCAATCAGAATCTCTTCCTAGAAATGAGACACACTTGCACCCTCTCTACCTATGTAGATGTACTTGGTATGAGAAAGGAAGGGACAACACCTTATTCTATACCGTCTTCTACTCTGCAACCAAACAAGGGAAGGGTAAGGAAGAATTGAACACGAGTTAAGGAGCAAGGACTCTACCCCCCCCCCCTCCCCGCCCTACTCGCCTACCCAACCCACCACCGTCGACCTAGGTTACTGTTTACAAACCCGGGTTAAAATAGAGACCTAACTGGTACCACCTTTTAAGTTACTACATAGTAGGTGTACTTTTACTACTTACACCCCACCCCACCTTTAACAAGGGGTGTGTCACATTGTGGCCTTGCCATTTAGATTAAAAAGTATCTAAGGCAAAAGAAGAACTATGAAAACTCAAATGTTTCACCATGCAAAAATATAATCTTCAAAAAAAATCCTCTTAAACAAAACCAAAATCCTTCAAGATATCATAACTTTAGACCCTAATCTCAAATTTAAATAAAAGCCAAATTATCATCTTTCAAAAACCCTCTTATAAAAATAGACCTACTAGCAAGGGGCCAAAATCCATTAAGCTACTATAATGAATCTAAGCACTGTATCTTTGCCTTGGTTTCTTCTCTGATATTTTTTCAACCCTCTAACTCTTCAACGCCGGTTAAATTAGAGAACTAACCGGGGTGCCACGTTACATTACTTACTACCTAGTTCGGACTTTGACACCCACGGCCCTCTTTGAAACAAACTAGGGTTTCTTTTTCTTTTAACCTTTAACCCTACAATGCCGATTAAATTAAAGGGCTAACTGGTGCGACGTTTTTTTAACTTGCGATATTAACTCACTTATTACTCTACTAGTTGGTACTTATACCCCAGGGTGCTTAACTATGGTTAGGGTTTCTTCTCTCTCTCTCTCTCTCTCTCTCTCTTCTTTTGCCTTCTTTAACCAGGGATGGACCCTCCTCCCCCCACCTACCTACCATCGGTCTATAACCTAGGCCTAGGCTACTGTTCAAAAAGCCGGTTAAAATTGATAGCTAATAACTGGTGCCGCCTTTAGCTTGTCACGTTTGGAAAACCCTACTTCTAGACTTACACTCACGGCCGTGTTAGGAACAAACTAGGGTTTCTTTTCTTTTTTTCATTTATTTATTTATTGGAAAAACCTTTTAACCCCTTTTATGGAGATTTTTAGGTGGCATTTTTTTTGTACCGGATTAATTTATTTTTCTTTACTTTTTTTACTCTTTTTTTTGGGGGGGGCGTCTATTTTTCTTTTGTCTTCTTTGTGATTTGTTTATTTTATTTTTTTATAAAATAATTAGGTACACTTGGTGGCTTTTGCTTTGACGGCTGAGTCTGGTCAACAACGCGGCATGCCGTAGGTGTGGTTCATTTTAACTTTACCCCTGGTTTGAAGGCTTTGTCCTGGCAGCCTTTTATCTGCTTTGCCTTATCATGTGTTATCCAAAATGTCTTAAAATATAATTGGAACTTGAGGTCTATTGTTGTTGGCTCCCCTGCCAAGTTATGGTAGAATGTATCATGGAACATGCCAGCCTCAAAGGCACTAGTGTTCTCT
>Ga0116228_10003269_pt1 | contig 14207 bp, 10 predicted proteins | sample S1TSphfallax_2_FD_89694 | JGI IMG/M metagenome (GOLD analysis project Ga0116228, IMG submission 89694) | Host-associated microbial communities from peat moss isolated from Minnesota, USA - S1T2_Fc - Sphagnum fallax MG | ecosystem: Host-associated > Plants > Peat moss > Unclassified | place... | reverse complement strand
TTTACAACTTACATCATGAAAATTGATTAAATTCAAGGCAATTTGCCACTTTTTATTTATTGCCGATTTTGAAGATTTTTGGACGTCGGATTTAAACTAGAAGCGATAAAATCGACGTTTGCCATATCTTAGGAGGCCATTAACGGTTACTTTTGTCATGAAAATTGATTAAATTCAAGGCAATTTGCCACTTTTTATTTATTGCCGATTTTGAAGATTTTTGGACGTCGAATTTAAGCTAGAAGCGATAAAATCGGCGTTTGCCATATCTTAGGAGGCCTGGTTTACATGTTTACTAAAGAATTACCATGATTTAAGCTTTACAAATGTGTCCAGTCCCTTGGCCTTTTCTCTCTTCTAGCTCTTGCAACAAGGGGCGCTATATGATAACACTTTTATTTGTTTTTGAATTGTTAGTCAAATTCTTTTCATATTCGATAACCTTGAAGGTTGTTTGTTGATGAAAAAAATTCATCATGTAGTTCATCTAATATGATATGAAAGGACACAATTCTTAGATCCTCCAAGGGGTATGACTATTTCCTTAGGATACAACCCTTTGATCAATATAAAAGGAACTACCACTCTTATAATTCAATCCGTTCACATATATAAACAATGTGCATTTTGTTCACAAGAACAAACAATCAATTGTCTTAAAAGTCTTGTCAATGTACTTATAGATGTTTTTCACCTAAATAAAAAGAATATTTTTGCTACTACCAACATAGTATGATATGTCTTCATTAAAGGCAACAAAAGTTGTTTTTGTGTACAATCACTATGTTAGTTGCCACCTTAGCATATGCTTTTATCATTTTATTATGTAATGTTGTTTCATGTAAACCAAAAGAACTTAAAAACCCTACCTTGAGGCTTGGAGATTGTTTTGGGTGTTTAAAGGAGGGCAAAAGCATCCTTGGGTGGTACCATTAGGAACCACCTCAAGGAATTGTTAAGGAACCAAAAATGGCCAAATCATTTTCTTGGGCTCTTTATTTTAAATCTTTTTACAACTATAATATTTTTTTTCCCATGTTTATCAATTGTAAGCATTAATGGGTTTATCAATTGCAAGCTTGAAGTTTATTTTGGAATTAAATTTTTTAGAAATGTTAAAATTTTGTATTCCTAATCAAAAGTGCCCCTTTAAAAATTGATAGCCTTAACTTTGGAAATTCATAATTAAATTATATCTACCCAATTAATTGCCTAATTAGAACCTAAAGATAGAATGACTTCCAAATTACCTTAGAATAAAATTCCCAAGAAAATCTTCAAATTATGTTTCAAAATTGTTTTCGTAACCAAAAAGTTCAAGGAAAGAACCAACGTGACATTCTTAAATCATTTTCTAAATGCAATGATTAGGAACATCAAAATACACAATATTTTTAATTATATTGAAAACTCAAATTTTATTGAACCTAATAAATGTATTCATTATAAAAAAAATTATGAAAATATTTGTTTAAGTGTTTCTTATGATTTTTTAAAGCTCAATGGGTTTAGAAAAAGCAAGGCGTGACGTTTTTTGTGGTACAAGCTGCTGTCGCCCCATTTTATTGCTCCAAATCACATGGAACCAACTTTTGTTATTCCAGTCGTTCATCTTGTTTCAAGCCTTTGTTGGGTTCCTTGTGGTTCTAGAACCCACCACAAAATTTGGTCATAGAAAAAGGTTAATGCAACTACCATGAATGAAAAAACTACACTCACATCTTTAAAATCACATGGGGGATGAAGATTGGAGACCTTGATTCATTCATTCATTATTTTTCTCATCATGAGAATTACTTATTTTTATTTAATAGTGGTGCATTTGTTTCCATGGAGGAAAAAAAGGATACATGGTTGAAAACTTGCATTTTTGTTGAAAATTTAGAGACTAACAATGCCACCCAACAATGCTTTTGCTCCTGAATTTTTTCCACATATACAAGATTTCAATACCATCCCATTTTGGTGCACAATTAATCAAAAAAGAAAAGAAAAATTGTTATCCTTCCTAAAATTATTTTTTTGTAACTTTAAAGCTCATCTCATTTTGCTACAAACAACATTAGATCACAAACAAATAAATTTCGGTTAGATTAATATTCGTTGTTGGATTGGACCACTTCCAAATACATGAATTAATTTTTTTTAATAAAAGAAAAAGGGCACAAAGAATGTGCCAAAACCCTGTTTGTTAATATGAAAAATGTAAAGGAATGGGACATAAAAATGAACCTTGTCCATAGGTCTAGCTCATCAAAAGTGAATACCATGTCTTTGTTTATGTTTCAAATTCATGACCACCAATTTGACATTACTTAGGCAAATTGTTGACAAGCATACACATTGAATTTTTCAAAAAAAAATCGTAATCAAATTTTGATTATAGTGTTTTGTGCATGTTCATCAAAGGGCATAAAAAATAAGATTCATAATCTTGTGATGCCATTCCACTATCATGACAAATATTAACATGAACAAAAGATCAATATTATATATATTTACATATTTCTATTGAAAGTAGTTTTTAAGAAAGACAAAGGTTGGTTTACACCTTTCTCAATTCCATTATATATATATATATATAGCTTGCATTACAAGTTATCCCATCTCTCAACCCTATTAAAAAGTGTGAAACTAAGAGAATCTCAAGGTTCTTTTGTGGTTTCAAGCCAAAACATAAGGTAGAAACTTTCATGAATACATTAAAAAGATAAAAAACATTGTTGTATGTTTATTTTGGATAGATGGCCATACATCTTTTGTGCATTGGCTAAAACCAAACTTTCAATGCATTGGCATTTTGAATTTGCATGTTACACTTTTGAAAGGTGGCAAATGTAAAAGGGAGTGGTTAGATTCTTGTGTTAATTGCATAACTATGTACATATGATTATGCTTCAAAGGATTTGCATATGCTTGTGCACCACACAAAGCAAGACAATACATCAAATTAGAGGACATAAAATTTGAAGAAGCTAGAGCATAAGTGACACACCCCTAAGTTTGTCAAATGGTATAAGGGGTAAATAACCAAATGATTATCAATTTCACAAAGGAATGCAAACTCACAACGTGTTCCTTAGTTCCAATAAAAAGGGCATGGGCACTCCAAGATGGAACTTGGACATACTAACAAATGGGAGTAAGTTCAAATAAAACTAGACAAATCACAAAATAAAGTGGTTAATGAAAATTGGAATGAAAATGGTGCATGGACAAGCTATGAGCAACTCAATTCACAAGACACATCATGATATGGACTTGGGAAGAGCTCCTCACTTCCTCCTTATAGTATATTTTGTGATTGGTGATGGGGGTTGTATCAAAATGGTAAAAAGTCCCATGATTCTTATAAAGCTAATAAAAATATTATAGTAGAATGAATTTGTAAATACTAAATATCCAAAATGTAATAGGGTAATACCTCTACTAAAGTGGTAGAGCCTCCTTATTGGTTGGTGCCAACTAAATTAATATTTTTGTAACAAAAATTTGAAAACTCATAACTTCAAAAATAATTTAAATTGAATGTTTTAAAATTTTATTTTATAGCCTTTGAAACGAACTTTCCAACTTTATATCTTTGGCTCAATCAAAGTTGGTTTGACCTTTTAAATTATTTAAAAAATGAAGTTTGGTAATAAACTCAGCATTGTTTCAACAACTAGTTTAGTAGTCAATTTGGTAAATCGTTCAATAGAAAAATTTGATGACTCATAATTTTTTCAAACAATGCTCATTTTACTTGTCCATTTTTTAGCTCTTAAAAAGACCTTTCCAACAACATATAAATCATTATGATCAAATTACTTCATTTTCCTTTTGGATTTGTCAAAAAGGTAACATTTGGTTCCAGTAATTTTGGTAATTACTAACTATAATATGTATTTTTAGTAGTTTTCTAACTTTTTTCAATAGGTATTTTTAATCATTTGTAAAAAATTTGGGTAATTTTTTTCATGGGTTTAAAAATATTTTTGCTGGCTAGTTTTTACAAGTATTTTTATAACAAATTAATATTAAAATAATAATCAAAATTTTCCCTTTAACAACACTTTGTGAAGGAGTTTTGAAAATTCACAATTTTGTCAAGTTATGAGTTTCATAACTTTGTAGGCTTGTAACTCCTCCATACAAAGGCTAATTGATGAACAATCAATTGAAAAGTTCTAACATTTGAAGAGGCATTTTCAATGGCTTATCACATGTTCCACTTCAAGGTTTTTTGACCATTGTTTCCCATGGAATTCAAACGTTTAATTTGACTCTTGGCCATTCTTTTGGTCATAATTTGAGTTTTAAGTCTCCAAATGGGGAATGTCAATCATTTTTGACATCTACATTTCAAGACATTATCAACAGTCTAAAAAAACACAATTTGCATAACTTTCATTATTTGCATTTTTCCTTCAAAGATTTGGGACATTACAAGATTCCCATTCTTGAAGTGGGAAAATCACTTGGGAATGTTGAAATTCACTTTTTCACAGTTTGTGAAAGTGTGTTTGAATCTTTGGACATTCATTCAACTTATTCCCCCTCTCATCAATAAGCCTTAGTTGCAAGCCCAAAACTAAGGTTGCAATAATAAATAATGTAATTTGTTGTTGTTATTATACATACTCTAGCTTTGTATCCTTCCCATAAAAAGAGTGCCAAATATTTCACAATGATGTTGGTTTAAACCATTGTTGGTTTAGTATATAGGTTACACCTTGGTATATGCAATGGTATCAACACTAGTCTTACAAAAATGATTAGTTTAATATCGATCCACTTAGTACTAGCTCAATACTAACATACCCCCAATATGTATTTTGCCAAAAATGGCTAGAGATTTGACCAACCTAGTTTTAGGGTTTGAATACCAAAACGCATACTAGTGTTGCATGTTTAAAATTGCCTTCTCCCATGGTATGAATCTTGTTACGATTATGTGCTTCAAGTTGCGATGTTGTGAGGTTGAGAGTTCAAAGCAATGGCAGCTATTTCAACACCTACATTGAGCTTAAATGCCACAATTTCACAAGTTTTTTCAAAGCCAAATTAAGTTATGTAAGTTTTTGTTGAATTTTTCATTCATGAACTTTATTTGGATTTCCATTTTATGTGTTTATGTTTTTGTTTTTTGACGATTCTAAATGTTGCAAGTTGTGAATAATTGTTAGCAAAAAAAAATGCCTATTTGAGTTTTCGTGATCTTGTTATTCTAGTGGTTGGTTTCCTTGTTGTGGGTATTTTTGACCATTTTTATTGTTGTCGAAATGCTTGTATGTGAAGTTTTATGGTTTTTGTGTTCTACAAAAGTTCCTATCATTAAAGTTTCTTGAGGTTTTAGATCACTTAGTCTTGCTTCTCATATCCTTCCATGAACTTTGATGCTTATTATGACATTGATTACGAAACACTTCATGGGGAAAACACATCACTACAACCCACTAGTCTCATTATGTCACTAGCAAGTCAATCCAAAGAGCTAGTGCACTTGATGGTGTAGAGGTAATGAATGGGGAATGATTCAAGGGGTTGATGTTTAGGAAGAAGCATGGGGTGTTCTATTTGTTGAGTTGGTATAAATATGTAGACATTCTCGAGTCCTCATAATTGTATCTCCTTTACTTGGGCATTTCTTGTGTTAAACAAACCATCTACACATGTCCAAATCCAATTTGTCCAAAGCTTGAGGTGTATCCTATGCCACCCCATGGCTCAAGTTTCCGTAGAAGCAATAGCATGACATGATCCAAGAAAGGTTTTTTTTTACAACCTTGCACATGGCATCAGGAGTATGAATAAACACATTGTTAATGAGCATATATGGGGGCTAATTTGAATTAGTACAAGGAGTAGAAGAAAGTAACAAATGAAGGAGGTGGGGGTTGCCATAAAGGGAAAAAATGAAGACAATGCTTCCCCATACTATTATTGATTTTTTTCTAGCCAAAACCCTTTTCAAACTAAGTGATTTAGGTTAGATGAAGTTTGTAAAAGATCTAATTTTGTTGATTACAAAAGGGTACATGCCTTTTATCTAATGTTAAAAATATTTGGTTGTATTTTTGTAATATGCAAATGTGATAGAATTAGATTTCCTTCATGCAAGCAACTTGTTTGGGAACATATCCCAAATATGTTGGCTAAGGTGATGGAGATGCATGTGCCACCGACCATTACACAATGTGTTGCAACCACCACTACATTTGACCTCTAGATGTCCAAAATTGCCTTGAATACATTCACATATTGATTAATTTTATTAATGATGATTGGATTCCCTACCATGTTGCAATAGGGTTTTTTGAAGCTCCAGACACCTTTGGAGCAATATGGTATAACAAGTCAAGTCTCTATTGGTAAAATATCAACTCACAAGCAAGATTATTGCTTATGTTGAGGACAAGGGCACAAACCTAAACCCATTTGTTTTTGCACTCGCAAATGTTGTATCTTGTGCACCACTATAACTTGCTACACCATTTAGTGGCACTTGTTTTGGCCATGTTGTGTTTAAAGAATGTCAATATGCCACTAATGATATTACAATTGGTGTTGGGATGAAAGAAGTGAATGTAACAGAAGATCAAAGTGCCTTGCAAAAAACCATTACATGGACAAAGAAGTCAGGGAAAGGTACACAAGAATGGGAATCAACATGTAAAGAAACTGGCTAGTTTGAAACCTCAAAAATTCAAAACACATGTCAAAATTTGGTTTGCTTCCAAGGTTGTTATCTTTCAAAAACCTTAGAATATGTTGTTTCCATAATCCTTTGTTATAGTGGATAGACCTCTAGGTTATAAATAGGAGTACCATTTGGTTCAACATGGGTAATTGATTACCAAAACTATGACACAACCTTGGGCCCTGTGGTGGAACATTGCATTTAAAACTAAACCAGATGGTATTGGTTGCTTTTAGATGCTTTAGTTACAACATTTTCCATTTGTATTAAAGTGCACAAAGACTATCAAGCTCATACATCACTAAACCCTCCATTGATGTGTAAAGAGTTTGGTGTAAAGTTGGACATTTTATATGGGAGAATGGCATTTGAAGTGATTAATGTGTTGAAGCTTTTTATGGCTTTTGTTATGACCTTTAATGTTGCTATTGCACAAAATATGTGCACTCTTCGACTTGATCCTAGTTTTAAAGGGTTGTAATCCATCATGGAATATGTAGGTCAAGATAAAGTTGTAACCTTTGTGGAAGAGTATGACAACTAACATGTTTTGCTGCCACTCTTAGTGGTGGTTTCCAAGCATATGAATCCAGGGCATGTGAAACACCCTCCTCCTTCAATAACCATAAATGATGATTCCTTGTAGGGAGTTGTAGTTTTTACAAAGAAGACTAACATCTTTGGTGAAAAAATTATCTTTGCACCATCACATACCTATGGATGATGGTGATGTAAAATCACTCATGTAATGGTGGAAAGACCATGCAAAAAAAAAATCTAACGTTGCATTCCTTGTTCATCAATTTTTGGGTATCCCAAGTTCTTAGATTGAAACTGAATACATATTTAACATTGTTAAAATATTGATTAGTTTGAAACTTTGTTGGCTAGGTGTGGTGAAGTTGGACAAACTGGTTATGATTTTGAAAAACTAGCCGAGTGACGTGAGGATGAACTATTGCTCTTTTGTTGCTAGGGGGGATGCCACAATTTTTCATGACTAAAGAATTGTTAAATGACTTTGAAAATGGACTCAAGGATATTAAATACTTTAGAGTTGCAAAATAATGAAGTTTGTAATGATTCCATAAATATTTTGATAAGGCTTTTGACATTGTACTCTTTCCACTAGTTTTGCCTATGTTAGTGACGTATTTTGCACAAAAGCAATGTGATCTATAAAGGACATTTTATTTTAATTTTATTAATTATCTTATTTTGAATTTTCACTTAATATTTTCATGATTAATGTTGGTTGTTTTTTTGTTGAACCTTCAAACATGTATCTTGTTAAATTTTTTCTATTTTTCAATGACTACAATTTAGTTTTCATATTTCAACCCTAATTGCTTTGGTTATGCACAACATGGAGTGGATGAAACCCTAAAAAAACCCTAACGAGACATTAAATTTGTACCAGAATTGAAAATTTATACCAGTTGGTATCATATTAGTCATATTGATATTGATATCATTACATCATGAAATTGGGTACCTTGAATTCTTGATACCAAAATGAACTTGAGAATTACTCTAGTACCAATACTAGATTGGTACCTCATTTTTGGATAGACCTATATACCAAGACCATGTTGGTATATTGAAAGGTTGATACAAGACCAAAAGTAGTTTAAACAAAAAATCTTTGTTATTACAATAGTTGATTCAATCACCAAAAGACTCATAAAGATTCATCTTTCAAACTTATTAATATATCAAAGATCAAACAATAAAAAAAATCTTTTAAATCTTGTTTCAAATATTTTAGAATTTTTTGTTAGAATTGTAGCAAAAACCTGAACCAAAACAATGCAATAGTTTAACAATGGAGGATAAGGAAATTCAATGTTGGAATTTATATGTACCTAATAACCAACCATTCAAAGAACCTCATGAAGGTGCATATTTAAGCTTGGGCATTAGTTCAATCATCAATTGTTTACTCAAACATTTTTGAAAAATGCAACAAAGGTAGAAAATTGTAACTCCAAATTTTAGTGCATGCACCCCATGCAACATGTAAGTATTAGTTTATCAAAAAAAATCTTAAAAGAAATTTAAAACAACCATTTGAATAGTTTCATTAACTAATAATTAAATTTTTGGTGACTTAAGCACAAGCTTACATCACAAACTTAACATCTCACAATATAGTAATGGAAATCGTGCAAAATGTGTTCAATCATAATTTGTATGTTTCAAGCATTAATATCATGCATTGAAAACACATTTGAGACATAGATTTATTGGAAGATGCGAAATCCATGTGACATTTGTTCATTCATAGGTTCGTACTTCATTTGTCAACACATTTATTTGTGTGTCAAACGTGTTTTCAATGCATGATATTCATGCGAAAAATGTATGAACCTACGAATGAATGAACTTTGCATGATTTTCATTATTTATTCATCACATGCTAAACTTGTGATGTACAAGGCTATTCCAAGATTTAAATGTCATTTTATTGAAGTTAACTTCTAAAAATATAGAAGGTTCCTATTGTAATAATCTCATTGACCATTTACATTTTTATTTGCCCCTAGACCCAAACCCTATTCCATAGTCCTTCTACATTATTTACACTAACATTATAACATTTGTTTGTATGCAAATATGGTTTAAAAGGGGAAGCACCTTTCTTTTCTTCTCATTTGACATATTCAACTAATCAAATTTTATATTGGTTTTCCCCCAATTTTATATTAACCCAAATACAAAAGCCACGTGTTTTTTCATAAGAATGTTCCAAGCAAAGGACTATATTTGAAAATATGAAATCATTGCATTTGATGCATAATATGCCATAATACACATTCCACGACACATGTCAATTTGAAAACAATCATACAATGTACTATACTATGATGTGATGGAATGAAATTGAAACTTTGATTGATGTTTGATTAATCAAACAATTTTTCCAAATTGCCTCCAATTTTATATCAAAGAGCTTGATTGTTATTTTTATAAGTTGAAAATATGAAACATTTTTATAAGTTAATTGTAGTTCTTCATCCTTGTCCTTACTATATTCCCCAAAGTTAATTGAAGAAATAAAGATGAAATGTCTCCTTCCATTGCTTTGAAGTGATAAATGATGCACCCCTAACCTTCAACCTTATCAAATGATATCAAAGGCAAAATCCTTAATCTTGGCAACAACAAAAGTTTGAAGAACCATTGGTGTGTTTATTAACTTTTCACAATTAGGACAAAGGGTGCAACAACTTTGGGATGACAAGGACCAAAATTGTTCATTTACAAATTTTTCGATCACATTAACTACACAAATATACATAGAATATGGTTGATGCAATTTAGAACAAAAACTAATCCACAAATGAAAAAATTCAATCCCAACTCAAGTTCCTCAAGGAGACACTACTTTTCATATAGTTTACTTTGCATGTCCCATGGGGACTACATTCCAATGGCATTTTCCCAAAATTCCAAAGTCATTTTTCCATTTCAAAATCAAAATTTGAAAGTTTGTAATTCCTTGGAAACATAAAATTTTGAAATATGACACCACAATATTATAATGCTTTTTGAAAAAAAATCATGCCTTTTCAAGCTCTTCATTTGGACATGATTTGCAACTCCACATCACACTTTAAGTGGTTGAGAATCATTTTGATAGCTTCAAACCTCATAACTATCAAGAAAAAACCTTTTGTTCTGCAATGCAAGCCCATTCATTTGTAATAATCATCAAGACCTTTCCATTGAGACCATGATTAGTTGATTTGGATGTGCTTTGACCTTCCAAACCTCAATCTATAATTTCTAAACAACTTGGAAGTTTCAAATCCCAAAGTTGGATTGCAACTTGAAGCTCTTTGGAGTGATTTTGGAAGGGTTTTAATTCATTCCCACATTCCTCCTACTTGGTTTGAAAATGTATTTCACTTCATCAAACACATGTCACGTTTCAACCTTTTTTTTATTCAATCCTTTTTTTTTTGGCTTATCCTTCATTTTAGAGTTGTTGGAAAAGAAGCTTTTGATGTCATATCAAGTTCTTCAATCAAATGTCATTTGGTCCAATGTTATGTAGGTTTATTTTTTACCCAGATATATCCACTACATATGTGTAGGGTGTATTTCTTTAAATTGATATACTTGAAGAAGAAGATAACCTTTTTCCACATGCAAAAGACATCTTTGGTAACCTACATATAACCTTTTTGTAGGTCCAAGACTTATGCATAATTGAAGAAGGATATATTTGTGAATGCATGTAAATAGGAGTTGAAACCTATAACATATAAGCTATATGTGTGGTGTGCAAAAGTTTGTAATGATTATTTTCATGTTTTTGCAAATCTAGTAGATAATATTTTGCACCATAATTTTGGGTTTGGGATTGTACAAATTATTTTATGATTATTGATAGATGAAATGAAAAATAAAAGCTCTAAAAAATTCTAAGAAATTCCAATTAGTTTTTTACCTTTGAAAAATAATCTAAATAATCCTAAATTACTTTTTTTAAATTTCTTATTGAATTGGATAAATAAATACCTGGATTTAACCCAAATGGAAAAAAATCAGGGTAGTGATATGCTTTTACTCCATGGACAAATAAGTTGGGATTTTCTAAATACCCTATCTAGAGGTTATATAAAAAATAATATACCCATACAACATTGATTTAGTCCTCTAAAATGCATTTCAAATGGTTGAAAGCTAAAATTTTGATTTTTGTTGCATTCTTCAAATGGTCATAACTTTTAGTGTTGAATTTACATTAACAATATTGTAAGCCCATCACATTTTTGTCACACATAAGTGTGAAAGCACATTAGGGGGTAGGGCAAGTTTGTTTTTACATTGTATTATTTTTCAGGAGTACCCATGTTTGAACTTCAACTATATCATTATTAAAAAGGAAGTTCACAATGTTTTTGCATATTATGGTAGATCAAAACACAAATAAGTCAAATGACAAGAAAAGTTAGAATTTTAAATTTCATAAAATATTTGTGCAAAAATAATGTACATCAATGTGAATTGAAAATTGCAAATATATTCAAGAAATGATTGAAATCATTTTTAATTTTTATGAAATTTGTAACATCCATTAAACATTGTGTTTTTATATGATTTGGCCTCTTTCAAAACCCTAGACTCATTTCATTGCTTCAATAGGCAACCTTCTATTCATTGGAAATAACAACAAATGCGAACAATTGTAACTTCTTGATAAGCATCTTCAAGTTTGAATTCATGTCATAATGAATTTGAAATTGTAATAAGTTTGTGAACCATGTGAAAAATTTGATAATTATCATATAAAAAATGAGTTTTTTTTCGAAGTAATGACCCTAAGTATGTGGTAAATAAAAAATTTGGCAAAGAATCATTTTCAAATGGAAGATGACAAGAAATGTGAAGTGGGCCATTTTCTAAAATTTCAATTCAAAAGTTTTTTTATCAAATAATTCAAACAAAAGTTAAAGTAGTTTAAAACAAAAATCGGGCTTTATTATATATTTTTACCATAAATATGCCTAGTAGTCCTTGAACTCTATTTTTTATAATTAATTTCTTTTTTTGAAATAATATTAGATATCATTAACTTTTTGAAAATCAAAATATAAAGCCTAAACACCAAAAGTGATACGCAAAATCAAATGCAACACATTTTTGAGTTGTATACTTTTGGTATATTTCATGAAAGTGCTCAAGTTGGCCTTCATGTAATGTGTTTTCACCTTTAGACTTTTCCAACAATCCAAAGATCACATCATTCAATGTTATTTTGATTTTCCAAATTTGTCATTTTAAACATTTGGGATTTAAAAATCCCAAGTCCCACATTGGAAACCCACCTTGAAGAGTCTTGAAGGTGCAACTTTTTCATTCAAACACACTTCTCCTTTTGGGCTATGTCATTTCATGGGTTCAAACCATGTCTTTAATTCACACTTGGCTTTAAGGGGAACCTTTCTTGATATAATGAATTTATCGTGGAGCCAAGTTAAGGTTACAACATGTTCCCACAATTTAACCAATGTCAATGTTCTCATTGGCATAGGGGTTTTCCTTCAAATTTCCCATGTCTAATTTTTTGTTTTCAACCAAATTGCATGTTATTCATAAACATGTCGTAACTTCAAGCCAAGGCTTGCAACAATTATAGATTGAAATTTTATAAGAGGCATTATTTTCCCCATACATATTACATTTGTGTCTATGGGAATTACATCTTGATGGAAATTTTCTTGAAACTCCCAAAGTAATGGTGAGGGTAATCTTCAAGCACACCTATATTGAAACACTTCACAGCTTATAACTAGCTTTAAACGACTACTTAGTGCTTGGAGCTTAAAGCTTTTAGAACTAAGTAGGGGTATGCAAATGATTTGATATAACATTTATTTATTAAGGTCTACTTCATTATTACACATTTCATTTAACATTAGTTATGTTGGTTTAGCTTCATTTTAATTTTTTTGTGAAGGAATATAGATTCCTATTTATAAATTAAATGAGGTAATTTTATATGCAATTATGTTTCAAAGTAAGTAAAATAAATATAAATATTGTGACATGGACTTGATTTGTTTTATACCCTCATTTTCTTGTCATCATTATTTTCAAGCATAAACAATTCAGAAAAAAATCTTGGTGTGTTGGAGGGCACCATATATGTATAAATATCCCTCCTTAAAAAAAGGACGGATCTTAGGCCTACTTCTAAGAATGGGAGAAAATTATGCCTACTTTAAGAAGTGTAAGTCCTTCACCTTCCTAAGACTTGTAAATTTGCGTGTTTAATTCACGATAACATTCATCTTATACTTTACAATGGGTAAAGCCCACGGTGGGGGACATTTATAACGTTGGTTACACACAACTATGGTCTCGTCTTAAGCCCTTTATTTTGGGAATTGCTCCACCTTGGGGTTTTACATTACACTTCATATGAGAAGCCTTTACACTTTTCACATATTGTACAAGCCAATTTGATATGGTTCAAGCCTTCAGAAAACATAAAGGACATTGGTCTTCATGGATTGTCATAATTTTGCACCTTTAGAGAAAAGTTTTTCAGTTTTGCACATTTGACTAAGTTTTGTTGTAATCTTAGTGGAGAGATGTTTACTTCTTTTATTGTTGAAGAAGTCAAGACTTTGGGTGGAAAAAGCTTGCAAATTTTTTGCAAAGAGAGAGGTTGATCTCTTTTGGAATATCTCAAGTCTTTTCTTCTCCAAAAATATGATGATTTAGCTTATAAGGTTGCAACACCATGAACTCTTTTTCTCTCTTCCCTTCAACAAAGCGAAGGGGACAGTTTTCAATTGAACAAAGACAAAGAGAGAAAGAAGAAAAAAGTTCCTTTTATGGCCTTTTCTTTTGGGCTTACTTCTTTGCAAGGCAAATTTTCCTTCTTTTGGAAATGACAAAAGGGCAAGGGGATGATCCTCTTGGTGGGTGTATGCGCACACCACAAGGCAAGGCATGTCACCAAAAGGTGCTATACTTGCTTTTGGAAAACAAGGTGAGAGTTCTTTGT
>Ga0116228_10003268_pt1 | contig 14209 bp, 5 predicted proteins | sample S1TSphfallax_2_FD_89694 | JGI IMG/M metagenome (GOLD analysis project Ga0116228, IMG submission 89694) | Host-associated microbial communities from peat moss isolated from Minnesota, USA - S1T2_Fc - Sphagnum fallax MG | ecosystem: Host-associated > Plants > Peat moss > Unclassified | place: USA... | reverse complement strand
TTTCTGTTGTGCACTAATTGATGTCATGGCCTTCATCAATGTTCTTGGTTGCCTCCTTTCATGAAAGGCAATACTCAGTCCTGTGTGACTGACTCACATGTGCTGCTGGAATTTCATTGTGTGATATGAGCTCTTCAAGTTTTGTGTGACACTGTAATATTTCCTTCTTTTTGGACAAATCTCCACTCAGAAACATAATGCTTAAGCATTTTTCGGCCCATGTGAGAGCCATACTGAGACCAAATTTGGTGAATGGAGCATAAATTTCTTTGTTCAAATGCTGCAGATTAATACACCATGATCTTTAAATTGAATTTTGCATGTGATGAGTGTTGCAAGTAGCAAAGAGCCATGTATATGCTGAATTTGCAATGCTTTATCTCTTGCTTTATGTGTCTTTCAACATGTCATATGTAGTCTTTGGCTTGGCTAAAATTGCAACAATCCCACTTGGTGAAATGAGGTATTTTGTGTGAGTTTGAGCCAAAATAATAAACTAAGAAATTCAAGGCTCAATCATCACAGGATAAACGGGTCTCCCAATCTCTCTGTACTGTTTTGCAGGAGGGAGAGGTGGGCTTCGCAGATTCAAGATACAATTGACTTGTGCTTACATGTTCCAGAAGTTTGATAGTCTACTCATAATCACCTTTCTTTAGGATTTAGATGAAGATATGTTTCGCAAAAGATGAATAATTGAAAATTGAATAATTGAAAAAAATTCCAAATCTACAAAGCTTTGAGTCCATGACTGCTGCAAGAGAACAATGTCTAATTAGAATAAATGACAATAATATAAATTGCTTAGACAACATGCTTTACCTTACATGCGATCAAGGCTCAAACACAATTGTGAGGTTGGTTATGTTCAATTTGTGACATGTGAAGGAAAAAAAGTTGTGTGATAGATGAGGCTTTACATGGAATGTGCTAACTTGTTGGTTACACAAACTCCTTTTGAGCTGATATAGATGTTGATGTGGCATGTCTTCAAGTTTATATTTAGTTGGCAATTGTGTTCATAAACAAAATATACACATGTTTAACACATATACACAAGAATCTCATTATTCTTATGCATGTTTGTTCAAACTAAAGACAATAGATAAATTCAAATTCAAATTCAAAAGATAACAAAACAACTCTATGAATGTTATTGCAAATGAACAAGAATAAAAAAAGGTTCAAATTCATCCCCTTATGTAAGCTAAGTGATTCATATTAATAATTTAAATAGTTACCTAACACTAATTCAAATCTAACTAAATAAGAACTCATATACTAATCAATAACTAGTTACTTAATATTTATTAAATTCTAACTTAACACATATAAAAAAATTATTTAAATTATTTCTATATTTTTAATTTGTGATCAAATTTATTTATTAATATTTATAAAGTACAAATAATTAAACATTTATAAAGGTCAAATCTATGGTTTTGTAACACTCATAAAAATCAAATCTTTGATGTTGTAAAATATATATGTATATCAAATATGTGGTTAGATCTGTGGTTTTATAACACTTATAATATATTAACATGTAATGATTTGTTTAGGTAAAAGTATGATTAACAAATTATTTTGACACTAGGTCTAAACTTCACCCACAAAAACATGTGTGTTGCACTTTGTAGTTTCAAGTGTGGAGTTGCTCTTCAATATCATTATGTTCCAACTTCATTTCTTTGGTTTCTATTTTTTTCATTTAACCAACCATTCCTCATTTATCTTTGCATAGAATTTGGTGTGTGCTATTGAAAATTAACTAGCATGTAAACATGGTCCAACCTAAAAGCATTTCCAACAATGCTTGTATATCACTCTACAATGGCATTACACTATGGCTAGAAAAAAAATGGCAGTTTTATCAACCCCTAGGTAACAATCATTAATGACAGCAAATAAATTGTTGGGATTGGTTGATTTTGAGCTAGGCTTCATAATTTGGTGGAGGATACTGAGCTCATCAAAAGGTTCCATAAATGTAATTAATCAACATTGACCATGCCAATAGTGTGTTTCATGTGTTGTAAGCTTTCACGGACACGCAAAAACCCAATGTTGCCTTGATGTGGAAGAAAGCCAAAAAAGGAAAACAAGTTTAAATGGGAAAAATGATGTAATTGGTCTATACAATTGTATAATCATATGAAATTGGGAGAAATTTGAGAACTAGATTCTAAAATGTTTTCTATATAGTGTTATAGATGTCTTATGTTTTGAAGTTTGTTGAATCTTGTTTTGTGGAGTCTACAAAATGGAAAAAGAATATTATTTTTAGTTTTTTATGTTTCGTTTTAAATACAAAGCATAGGTATGAAAGAAGAAAGGTTGTGGGTCATTGCTATGCATGATGAAAGTAAGGGAGGAGGATGGAAGGGAATAGGTTTTACTTATTTGTGGACTATGTTAAAATGATTTGAACAAGCATTGTTGTCTTAGGGTTATATTCATGGTGTAAAAACTATTTTTGAAATGGTTGGAACATTTTGTGTTTGAAACCCTAAATTGTGAGGTTTGGAAATAGGTAGACTTACCTAAGTGTGGAAACCTTTGTGAATGGTGTAGAAGGCTTAGCTTCATGGTGTTGAATGCTCCTATTTGCATTGTCAAGTGCTTGCATTCATAGTTTCTCACATTCACCTTGAATGATGCTGCAATTTCTTTCGTTGAAGTACCTATAGAAGATAAACACCACAAAAAATAATGAGGATGTGAAAAAAAAGGAGCAAAAGAAAAAGAGGTTTTGAGAGGAAAGGAACATGAGAGAAAGAGAGGTGTTGAGATAGAAAGAATAAGAGAGAAAGCTTTTAAAAGAGATTGCAAAAAGGAAATACAGCAAAAAAAAACCTTTTGAAAGATATCATAAGAAACAAAGAGTGCACGAAAGAGCTTTTGAGAGAGATCGCAAGAAGGAAAGACATAAAAAAAAGAGCTCTTGAGAAAGATCACAAGAAAGAAAAAGTGTGAGAACGAGAGTGCAAAAGCGAGAGTGCAAGAAAGAGAAATGAGAAGGGAGGAAGGGAAATGAAAACAAAACCCTAACTACTTGCTCAACCTTGAATTTCATCCAAAATTTGGATGGTCTATATTTTGTCCAATGATGGATTAAAAAAAACCCCAACATGATGTCAACATGACATTTTTGGTCGGGGCAATTTTCTATCAAAAAAAATGGTGGATGTTTAGTAAGAAAGACATCTACAAGTTGGATGTTTTTTTTTCTATGGGAAATTATTATCCACATTCAAGGGAAATCAGGACATATAAGTACAATAATGATTTTTAAGAAAAATTCAACATGGAATATTACGATAGTAATGGAAAAAAATTATGTAACTAATTCAACCCTATAAATCAACTTTTGACAGTAAACCTTATAATTCATTTAAAAACCATAAACACTAAATCTAAGCTCTATACATTAAACTACAAAAACATTAAATAAATATCTCAAATATGAACCACTTAATAAGTATTTATTACCTTTCAATTATTTATCAAGGATTAATGTGTCCTTGAATGATAAAATAATTTCTTATTTTTAGTATTGATTCTGAGTTCATGAACACATAATTTAGTAAGATATTTGATGATTACATAATAACTAACTATTGATGTTTTACTATGTAAGCTACATTTAAATATATATTAAGAAATAACTTGTTATCAAATATTGAATAATCATTAATTAATTGAGAAGTATGTTTAAAGTAAATTCATAAAGTTTAATACCCATTTATTACTCAAAAATAATTATAAAAATTTAAATCTTTTTGTCGTTGAAAATTTTGCCCTTAATAAGTTTGTATTGGAACAAAAATAAATGGTAAACAATACAAATTTGTATTCCTAATTATCTTATTTTTTAAACCATTTTAGTTTCAATAAAACATGTGTAATGCATTCTATATATATATATAAGTTTATATCAAGTTTAAGTTGTAATACTATATAATATTTAATGTAAACTATTGATAGTTTGTTAAATTTTATGATTTATGGTTTGTGGTTTTGGAATTAGGTTTAGGTTTTAGGTTTTAGGCTTTATGTCAATGTTAATTACACATATAGTTGAAATGGTACATTGGATTGTAGACCTTCAACCTTAAATTGTGAACCCTAAACCCTAAATCATCAACCCTTAAAGTTTCTTCAACACCAAAATAACATTAAAGACCATTATTATGTTGTACATTCAAAACCCAATATGTTTGAATGTAGAATCCTATGTTATATTAACATATATCCCACATAACTAAATATTATACCTTACACCTTAAACTTTAAATGAAATAACACAATTGTCCTATCCCATACAATGTAAAAAAATATTTTAATTTACCTTTGAAACACACATTTTTTAACCCTAGATTATACACCACAAATCTAGTGCCCTACATCATAAACCCTAAATGTTGTAACATACATTTTAAACCTTAAACCGTAAACCATAAACCTTTAAACAAAAACAATAAAAGTTGGTATACCAATGATAATAGTATCATGTAAGGATTCAATAATAAACCAAAACAGAAAACCGAGAACCAGCATTGCCATGTGGCATAACTTACATCCAATTTAGTACCAAAACCTTAGTAAGATTTCATCCATCAATAATTGCGAAGTGGAAATTCCATTTTTAACATTGATTGTAACAAATCATTGAGGGCAAGAGATTCATTATGCATAAGTTTCATGTGCCATTCTTGCAATGGGGAAGTTTAGGAAGCCAACAACTTTGGGTCAGAGCATAAGCCTTAGTTTTTTTCTTAAGACAAAATAAAGCATGATTAAGCTCTCCTTCAAAAAGTTTTTTTAATATAGGAATGAAATGAAGCTAGGGTTTGGGGGAAGAATTTGGAATGCCAAGGAGTTGGAAGTTCAAAAGGGATCAAAAGCAGGAAAATCAAAAAGACAGAGTGTGATCGAACTCTCCATCAAGAAGTTTTCTTAGTGTATGGGTGAAGTGAAGTTATGGTTTGGGGAAATAATTTGGAATGCCAAGGAGTTGGAAGTTTGGAGGCAATCGAAAATAGGAAAATTGAGAAAACAAAGTGTGACCAAGCTCTCCATCAAGAAATTTTATTAGTGTAGGAATGAAGTGAAGTTAGGGTTTGGGGGAAGAATTTGGAATGCCAAGAAGTTAGAAGTTCGGAGGGGATCAAAGGTAGGAGAATTAAAAAGATAGAATGTGATCGAGTTTTTCATCAACAAGCTTTATTAGTGTATGAATGAAATGAAGTTAGGGTTTAGGGGAAGAATCTAGAACTCTAAGGAACTGAAGGTTCAAAGGGGATCAAGGGTAGGAAAATTGAGAAGACAAAGTGCGATCGAGATCTCCTTTAGGAAGTTTTTTCAGTTTAAACGTGCAGTCAACCATTCAGCCCTTGTTCAAAACCAATGCCTTATGTATGGTAAGGCTTTAGAGAAAGAAACTTCAAGGTGCAATTTTGCAACTCAAAGACCTTAGCTGAATAGCTTCTGGGTATAACTTTCTCACCATTCCTACCCATTGCTCTTTCATTTTTCAAATCCTCACATCAATCTTGTGATCAATTAACATCACAAGTTTCCTTCCATGGATAGTTAAATGCATTCCATATTATAGAATAATCTACAATGACATGTTCAATTATTGTTTATTTGAAAATCACTTTTGAATTCAACATTTTTCTTCATGGAAAGTCTAGACTACTTCAACCCAAAAAAATCATGTTTCTTTTCATTTTGCGATTACCATTTCATACATTTAATGTTCTTAAAAATAATTTTTCAAACAAATAATCCATTTGTCATCCCTTTCTTTAGGTTAGTGGGGAGGCTTTCAAAACATCGGTTTGCACTTTTAAAGACATGTTACATTGACAAGGTTTGAGAATGTCTCTTGGTTGAAAAATATTGTTTTTATTTAATCCCACTTTTTTAAAAAGGATGGAGCCATCACAAAAAAAAGGTGAGTACTACACAATTCTTTATTATCATCACAATGATTACATAGATTCACCACTTTTATCATATCAAATCCTTATTATCTTAGAACTATCACACTCGCATATTTTAATCAAATTATTTTGCACGATTTTGATGGATCCTTAGCTTGCCTTGAGGAATCCTGTTATTTTTTCATCACAATTCAAACATCAATTTTAGCTATAAACCACTAGAAGCCAAAAAAAAGAAATAACAAGGGGTCTTTTAAAATTTCCATCATTCTTTTCTCTTGGGAGGTATTCCCACAACTTGGATTCAAATATAACAAAATGTTCTTTCACTACAAGGAAAACTATTGACATTAGTTTGTTCCAACTTAGGTTATACCAACAACATAGTCGCTCTAAAATTGTATTACAATTTGTACAAAGTTGTTGAACCAAATTTTTGTAGGATACTTGGTAACTTTCAAATGGTTCTATTACATCCATTAGTATGATGAGGAAATACCAATTGTTAAGCATTTCTTGGATTTGAAATTGAAAAAAATGTTTAGTGGCCACCAAGATTTCTTTAGATTTAAAATCCATGAAAATGCCTAATGGCTGCTAGGCGTTTTTTAATTTAGAAATGCTAGAAAACACTTGGGGGTTGTTTGGCATTTTCTTAATTAAAAATGTTAGAAAACACCTAGTGGCCTCCAAGCGTTTTCTAGATAAAAAATGTTAGAAAACCTAGGCATTTTTTGGGTCAACCATTTTAAGAAAACACCTTGAGGCTGCTAGGCTTTTTTTCAATAAAAATTTGTACAAAACGCCTCATGGTAGCCAAGCGTTTTCTAGGTTGGAAATCGTAAAAAGCACATGGCGGCCACCAGGTATTTTTTGGATCGGAAATCGTAGAAAACACTTGGTAGCCACTAAGTGCTTTTTGGAAAAAGAAAAGAGGGGATTCTAGAAAATGGCCAGCAATTGCTAGGAGTTTTCTTGATACCCAATTGAGGATAAACATAGGAAACGTTTGGAAGCCATTAAGCGATTTTTACGATTCCTTCTAATTGGAAATCTAAAAATTACTAATTGTCATCATGTGTTCTCTCCAGCGCTATAGAATTAGTGTTTATTGGATGGCCCCTATGCAATGATCTAGAAAACATTTTCTATGTCGAAATAATTGTGTGAAATTGAATGTATTTTAATATAATATTCTAAAAATTTCTTCATAATTTTGTTAGGTGAAATGCAGTCTTTTAATGTAATATTCTTAAAAGTTTTTAGTAAATGGTGGACATGTAATTGAATTAAATAGAAAAAAAATCCCTTCCTAATGGAATTGGTGGTTCATTAAAGGGTTCGTCATCTTCTATTCAATTTTGCGTTCTAATGTAGTAATATTCATCCATAAACTCTATGAACGTTGGGTGTTTGGCAAGTAAATTATATTTAAAAATGGTGAAGACATGACTAAAAATATGCATGTTGGTGACACAATTTCTATCTAGGATTCAAACAACGATTAGAAGGTTCAAATTAAAGTAAGATAATGCAAGGATCCATTGCTGGTCCAAATCTATGGTGCTAGTGAAGTGGAAAATTATATAGTTGTCACCATCATATCCGTGGTTGAGGAGTTTGAGTAATGAAGATTTTTTTGCCCAACTCCAATTGCACAATATTGAGGTACTTTGGTGGGAAATGATTGCTTTTGGCATACAAGGGATGTTTCCATGTTGAAGGAAGAATTTGTATTTCTGTTTAAAAATGGCATTCAAGAGGAGGGTTTTAGCAATTTGTAGAAAAAAAAATTCTTATAGAGATCACACTCTTTCCTCATCCTTACAATCTAAGGGATTTGACGTTGATGAGGAAATCAACAATATAATGAATGGTATTCCTCAAGACATTAAATGGATACTAATGTAATATTTCTAATGATTCCAATAGTGATAGCATTGTGAGAAGAGGTTCTTCTGAATCTATGAGTGTAGGGTGGAGTGAGACAAGAAATGGTGAAGAAGAACATGAATGAGGTGATAATGAGAACGGAGGAAAAAACTTTCACATCATGTTAAAAAGTAGTGTGTTTGGCAAGGTGTGGAATGTGAGCTTGTGGATGATGTTGGGTTGTTCATTACAAGTGGCCATGTAATAGCTTATGACCCAAAGGAGGTAGTTCTTGATAATTAGCTTGGTGAAGATCATGTTGGAGTGAGTATTTTGTATTGCCTGAATAATATTTCAGCAATTATAACAATTTGGAAGTGGCCATTGGCACAAACCATTATGGATAGGTATTCCTTAAGACAACTTTTTGTATCTTATGATGAATGTAACATTCCAACTATTGATGAGGAGGGAGAAATTGTTGTAAGGAAAAAACAATATACTTTTTAAAAGAAGATGCAAAGCGTTGGACATTTTGATCGATTAATGTTAAGGATTAATAAATTGTTATCGCATGAGTCTATTCAAAATGTGAGTTCTACATTATGTTGCACACATAATTGTTGTTAACATTTTTTTTGTGATAAGACAACATTGAAAAAAGAATTTTGGGGTTTATCCTTTGAAGAGTGCAAAGTGTATGGCATTGATATTCCAAGAAGGTTACATGTGAGAATAGACATGAAACAATGAAAATTTATCACAATTCAAGAAATAGACATCTATGAAATGACATGGTATAAGATCATTAGATTGTCTAGATCGACATACATTTTATACAAAGTAAATTCCAAGTGAGGATGTATATTCTTACTTCATGGAAACAAAGGCTCACATAAACTCCAAACTCAAACCAAACGGTGGAATCAAATGTTCAATCATTTATTGACTTGAATGATGACACAATGTCACATCAATTGAAAGGAATTGGAAATGGTAGATAAGATGTTCAACGGTTGTTACCTGATATGTGGAGGAGCCTTTGAGAGCAAAGTGATGAAGTAAATGATAGTGTATACAAATTAAAGGAGCATGCAAGTATGATGTATTTCTTTGAGTTTAGTTCTCAACATCTAAAATTGTGATGTGTTTTGTAATTTGATCATTTTTTCGGATTACATTTTTACATATCAGCAAGGAGTTAAGGATTGGAGGTATTTCATAGTTTGCAATGAACAAGTTGAGAAAAAGACATCATTTCAATGTTGATGTAAGAAAAAAAGGTTCTTTACATTTTTTGTAAGGAAAATCTCATTTTATAACTAAATTAAAGACATTAAGTCAAAGTGTGGGCTCTAAACCATTGCCAAAAAAATTCTTGCTTCAAATGGATAATTATGTGAAAGACAATAAAATAGGTATATGTTAATATTTCTTTCGTTGTTGACAACTAGGGAAGTGTTTGAGGAAGTTAAATTGGGATTCCTTGTGGTTATTCATACACACGAAGATATTGATGCATGCTTTGGATATCTGTCCAAAAAGTTGAAAGAGTAGAACAATTATATTTTGGTAGATTTGATGAAGGCTTTCATGGTCTTGTAGGAGAGACCTTTCATTTCAAAGTTGATTTAAGAAATTTTAGATTTTAAAACCTAGGTCCTTAATTGTTTAAAAGATGGTTTAGAAAATTTGGTAGGGCATACTAATATGCATTTAAATTTTTTTTTTGTGGATTCATTTGGTTGGCTTGTGATACAGTACAAAATTTCACCAACTGATTGCATTTGGAGTCCCACATAAGGACCTTTAATCTAATTATGGTAAGCTAATGTGGATGAATCTCCAAAGTTGCTTATTAAAGTTCTTAGCCCTGTTCCATCACTACTATAGAAGTGGGTGCAATTTACTAACTTAAATCACTATGGAACCTTAAAAGTGAAATAACTTCATTGCATTTTACTGACTTCACCCTTGTGAAAGTTATTTCATTATAATATCATTATGTAGACATCATGTTTCATTACTAATTAACATAATTCACTATTATAATTTATTATAGTAAATAAGTTTATTTCGATGTTTAAAAAAATATTCTATCTATGTTATTTTATGATATACCCTATATTATTTTAAACTATTTTAGTTATTTTAACTTATATTTTATGTTATTATAGGCTATTATAAATTATTATACCTTAAATTATTATATGTTATTTTATTTTAAGGTATCTTAACTAGTTTATTATAAGCTTTTAAGTTATTCTAAATTATAAGTTATTTCAAGTTATACTTTAAGTTATTCAAGGTCATTTTACTTTATAAGGTTATTATAAATTATTTTATCTTAAATATAATAACTTAAAATAATCTAAAATAAAATATAATGACCTAAGGTAAAAATAACTTAAAATAAAAAATAATAACCTACGAGAAATAATTTAAAATACCTTACAATATAATAATTATCAATAGCCTATGATATTATAACATAGAATATCCAACAATAATTTATAATACAATAATCATCAATAGTTTTAATATAACCTATAATAACCAACAATAGCCAATAATAAAATAGTCACCAATAACCATTAATATAATAGCCACTAATAACCATTAACATAATAAAATTAATAACCACTAATAAAATATTCACCAATAGCCATTAATATCCTAATCATTAATAACCACCAATATCCATAATAGAATAAAAACCAATAGCCATTAATTAATAACCATCAATAACCATTAATTGAATAACCACCAATAACCATTAATTAAATAACCACCAATAGCAGTTAATAGAATAACAACCAATACCCACTAATATAATAATCACCGATAATCATTAATATAATATCCACTAATAGCCATTAATATAATAACCAATAATAAGCACCAATATCCATTAATAGAATATCCATCAATAGCCATTGATAGAATAACCATCGATAGAATAACCACCAATAGCCATCGATAGAATAACCATCAATAATCATTCATAGAATAGCCACTAATAGCCATCAATAGAATAACCACCAATAGCCATTGATAAAATAACCTTAATAACCATTGATAGAATAAACACCAATACCCATTAATAGAATAACCACTAATAGCCATCGATAGAATAGCCACCAATAGCCATTGATAGAATAACCATTAGTAATCATTAATATAATAGTCACAAATAGTCATTAATAGAATAACCACCAATAGTTGGTAATAGAATAATTATTAATGGCCATTAATAGAATAACCATTAATATAATAGGTACCAATACCCATTAATAACCACCAATAGCTTTAATAAAAGAACAACCAATAGCCATATATTATAATTGCTTAAGATTGCCAAAAATAATCTAAGGTGAAATAATTTATAATGAACAAAAATAATTTAAGGTGAAATAACTTTTAATAGCCGAAAGTAACTTATAATAGTTACAAGTAGTTTAAATTGAAATAATTTACAATAGCCAAAAATAACATAAAATAATTAAAAAAACTTACAATAGTTGAAAATAACTTTAAATGAAATAAATTAAAATGTTCATAAGTAACTTAGAATAACTAAAAGTAGCCTAGGGTGAAATAATTTAAATGAATGAAAAATATTCATATAATAATTGAAAATAACTTAGCATAGGTAGTATTATTATATTAACAAAAAAAATCCATTTATTAAATTTTTTTGTTTCAAAAGAATGGTCATTGAAATGTTATTGAATAATGATATTCAAATTTTTTTTTGTTCAAATGATCCTAAACTTTCAAAAGGAAATAAATGTAATTATGTACATTTATTGAAATTTTTTAAAAAGTAAATTTGAATCATTTCATTTGAACAAAATTTCAATAAAATATGAATTTTCAAAGTTTATTTTTTTGTAATGTTTAAAATGAAGTATTTGATAAATAAAATGTAATGTAACATATTGTCACAACAAGTGGGGTGGTTTGATGGTAAGGGTGTTTGCCTCCATTTTAAAGGTCAAGGGATCAAACCCTATGAGTGGTGTTATGTGTGGTCAACAATGGTATGTTGACTGAATATTCTCCTATCTAATTCCTAGAATAGGTGCCTAGGTTGATTATGTGGCCTACCTACTTAGGTTTGGTTTTTAACCTAGGTTAGGTACTGACATGTGTCAATAAATCATAAGTTTAAAAAATCATAAAATTTTCAATAATATTATATATTAAATAATTAATTTTTAATTGATTTCCATGCTGGATATTTAATTAACTAGCAGGTGAATGGTTTGGTAAATTTGTATTTCACTGGAAAATAACTTTATTTCACTAGCTAGTGAAACAATTCATTGTCCATAGCAACTAGTCCCCATTCACTAGGGGGTTAAACAATTTCACTAGGTAAAAATGTCTAAATTCACTCAAAATTTTATCAAACCCAGACTGAACTAAGACACATTTTATAGTAGTGCATATTGCCCAATTTGGGGCCATGATGCATTGAGGTCAATGGAGAGGGAGAAGATTGTCAATGTTGGATTATTTAAATACGTGGAATTTTGGAAACAAGGCATTGAACAATCTTCAGTCCATATGTGGATTACTGGGAGGATATTTTATTGCATTTGTCAAAACCTTTGTTTACTCGAGGGTGCACTCTTTTAAAAAGCTTTTGGCCTTCTAGCAATTAGAAGTTGAATTATGCAAAAGTTGAGTTTCCATCCACAACGTTGATTGTACCAAAAGATCTAGTCATTCATCCTTATTCTAGGCCCAAGAACTTGAAGTTGGTTCCTACATACACCTTGTGTAAAGATCTCAACAATGGAAATTTTATTTTCATGAGGTCTCATGATCCTCTCCTTGTCCTTGTTTGGTTGGGAATACAATAGAGTGATGTTGTCAAGGATGATCAAAATGAAAATTTCAAAATGGTTAAGGTGCAATGGTGGGTCCTAATGAAGAAAGGGTCAAATTTGGATGAATGAGGTTTGTATGAATTTTTTTGGAGTGGCAAGTGGAAATATAATTTGATATATCTAAAACAATGGCTCAAGATTGCAAATGTTCTTTTTTCTTTTCCTTCATGAAAAAATATGACAAACTAAAGTCAAATTACTATTCCTAATAGTTGTTCTTTTTGAGCAAAAGTGAATCTGGAGGCTATTAATGCATCTAGTAATTTGTAAAATATGTTTGTGTTATTTAATGAATTTAGTTATAATATATCAAATTATTCATAATTCTTTTTGAGTATCCATAATTAGTATCTCTTTGTGATACTAATTAATATCAATCTATTGAGTTTCTCTTTGTGATTATTGGTTATATCATCAATACATTTTTATTATTTTTCTTTGATGTATCATCTAGCAGTGGAATAATAGATTGTTGTGTTTTTGTGTTTGTTGAGGTGTAATTTTGTTCATCATAGATAATTTGTGTACAATGTTCTTCATGGTCATGATTAATGATCTTTTTTATTGCATTTAAACCTTAATCCCTAGTGGCCATTAGGCATTTGTTTTTTCATTTCATGCCATTAACCCCAAATTTATTACCAATTTTTGTGGTAAATGTGGCATAGTTTAAAGCAATGTTTTGATCATAAAAAATAATGTGTGGCATTAACATGGTATTAAAAAAAATTGTTTATTGCAAAAATTTGTGTGTGTATATTCTTAAATACTAGTTATTGATATTTTTTTGGGGGACCTTAACCGTAATCCTTGGTGGCCATCGGTTGTTTACTTTTTTTTGTCATGGTATGAGTAACAACTTTGGATCTATAGACATTATTGTGATTGACAAATTAGCACATGTTGTGGCTAGTTTTTTAATTTAGTAAATATAATTAATTTAGTTTATTATGAATACAAGTAAAATTTGACTTTCAACCTTGATAATGAATAACACTTATTTTTCACTTGGTGGGCATCGGGCAAAATACTCTTTTCATCATATGAATATATTCATTTTGAAACTAGCATATTATATTTGTTATTTGTTTCGTGTCCTTTAATGTAATAAAAAAAATGATTGAAAATGTTGTAGAAAAAAATTGATATGAATTCTTTTGAAATTCAATGTATACATGGATGCAAGATTGTTGTTTTTACTTGAATATAAGGTGACATTACTTAAATTTGGTGGCCACTAGGTAGAATTCATACCATCCACTAGGTTGGGTAAAGTCCTAAATTAACAATTTAGTCCTAAATTAATTAAATATGTGTTTGAAGATAAAGATGAAAAATGTAAGATTAGCAATAGTTTTGATACCAAAGTCTTTAATCTCAATGGAGTTTTTTATTTCAATCAAGTTGAAGCCCTTCATGGCCCACAAATGTTCCATAAGGTTTGATTTTAAATTGAAGTGGGTTTATGAATTTTCAATTTCTTGAGTG
>Ga0116228_10003267_pt1 | contig 14210 bp, 14 predicted proteins | sample S1TSphfallax_2_FD_89694 | JGI IMG/M metagenome (GOLD analysis project Ga0116228, IMG submission 89694) | Host-associated microbial communities from peat moss isolated from Minnesota, USA - S1T2_Fc - Sphagnum fallax MG | ecosystem: Host-associated > Plants > Peat moss > Unclassified | place... | reverse complement strand
TTTTTTTTCATTTTTCTTCATTTTGACCCCCTCTTACTTCATTAGTGCATAACTTTCTCATTTTTTGTTCAATTTAGTGATTTAAACTGCTCTGAAATCACCATCTTAACCTCTACATATCATCTTGTAACTCTAAAAGCAACAAAATAATATTTAAAGATTTTTTGAGAAGTTCAGCAATAGGCTATGTTCTGTTAGATTGAGAATTTTCTGTAAAAATGACTCACCCCCTACTGGGGGGGGGGTCATAATTTTCTTGCTCTAATTCGTTTTTGCTGATGTGCCAAGAGGAGGGCTCCATCTACTCTTTGGACACCATAAACAATGGAACCAATCAAATGGCTATAGAGGCTAGCATTCTTGGTTCTCTAAGAAAATGAGTGCGATGGCTTGATTGCTACCATTGTAGTACCTTGGCAGCTTCAACACCCGTCTATCAATTAATTAATTAATTTTGAACTTTTCATTTTGAGAAATAAAATATTCTTGAGATTCAATATTTTCCTTCATACAGATTTTTATTTGAATTTTTTGAAAAGTCTAACATTATTAATATTGTAATTCCCAAGGTAATAGGGTACTAGAATGTCTTCCTACAGGGGTTGTTAGATTGGAGGCATTACAACAAACCTTGGTTTTTAATCTAGTAGCATCATGATGGAACTGACTATAAAATCAAGTTTCCTACTTTGCAACGATTGATTAAGCTTATTTTGACTAACATGGAAACTAGGTATGTTTATTACGATCAACAAAAAATGTTTATCTTGTTACATTAAACATAATGTTATACACATGGTGGATGGAATGCTTATGTGGATTTCTACAACTTGATTATTGTTGAAATGAGTTATTCAAACTTTGACATAGATGATCACATTTCATGTGAATCATGCAATTGTTCTACTTGTGATGCTATTTATTTATGTGCATGAAAATGTGCCATTTTTCATGTAAAGTTAGTTTTTGAAAGTAATTACCAAATCAAGTGATGGAATTATGGTTTTCATATTTGCTAGAATCTCATACATTTACAAAAATAATTTCAAAACTTATGAAATTATAAAATCAATTTATAATTATATATTCCACAGGTGAAAGTAATTTCATTACACAATTACATTACTATACTAAAAGACATAATCTTTGGACACATATATATAAAATCCCCATGGCTAGGAAAAAAACTCTAGATTTGTGGAATGTACAAGTGTTGGGCAGGTATCATAAATACCCTGGGCATGACCCATGTATTATTTGAGTAGTCCAATTTGATTCCTTCAAGATATCAACATGAATGATACCCTAATTGAAAACCAAACTAATGGGTTTCAGTTGTGTGAAAATTGGATGTGAAAACTGGTTTTTTTTTTAATTTTATAAATTTTAAATCAAAAAAATCTAAGAATCAAGGAAGGTTTGACCCCTTACCCGAGTTAGGGTCTCAGGGTTTAGCCACCATTAAAAATTAGTACAAGCAATGCAAAAAAAGTTATACAAACTTCAAACTTAATTATCTTTCTATGTAGAATGGAACAATGTTTTACTTATTAGATCTTGTTGATCATTCATGGACCATGGGTTTGAAGTTTGAAGGTACAGTGTTAAGTCAACCTAATTGAATTAGGGCTAAAAAAAGGACATTTTCATCCAAACCCACACCAAAATTTGCATGTTAGGTCTAATTTGCCTTTGGAGATAGGAAATCCAAAGGAGGGCTAATATTTGGTGGTAGGTATTTATTAATGGTAGGCCATGTCAGATGGTAATGATATTTGGAAAGTTTATTTTAAATGATGATTTATTGTAGAAATCGTTCAAAAACCTTGAACCAAAGGTCTTTTGATTTTGAATTTTTTCAAAAAGTCAAAACTATTGTTAAAGAAAGAAATCAAATCAATAACTTTTTAATTTTAATTTTAATTTATAATTTTAAATATATAAAGTAATATTAAATTTGTGAGAACCAACAAAATATAACTAATTTTTTTCAATTTTTCAAGAACCAACATTGTGAGAATTGATTTAAATATTTTAAAGAAAATGTTGATACCTTTGCCCAAAGTAAAAAATTTAAATTTTAAATTTGAGGAGAATATCACCTTTTCATAAATTACTTTGTGAAAACTAGACCTAATGGGTATCATAAAAATCCATCCTCATTAATCATCAAAGAGGTCATCTTCTATCAAACATGAAAGTGCTTCAAGTGCTTTGGTCTTCAAAAGATTTGAATGCATCCATGAAGAATGAAAGAAAACAAACTTTGGATTTTGCATCACAAAGCAAATATCCCTTGTGAACATGCCCTATTAAGCTTTATTCCCTTGTGAACATGCATTATACTTAATTGACCCCACTCATCCATCAATTTGGTCTTTTCATATGTAACAATAGGAGAAAAATTGACATTGTAAGAGAACAATAGACAATCGACAAGTCCCTCCTCCTCTCTTGGTTAGCTAATTTACAACTTTACTCCTTGCTTCTGGGCTTGCTTATCATTATGTCGCCCAAGAGACTAACTAACCCACTTAGCTAACTTTCTACAAAATTCAACTCTAGTGTATGTGCTCATTGTTGAAGATCAATGTGCACCCTGAAAGATTTGTTGTTGTAATCACAATAATGTTTAAGATCTCAAGACTTTAGAAAAATTCTAAGCTCAAAATTGTGTACAAATCCCAGATCCCCTTCTTACCAAAAGAAGAGTGTATAAAGAAAACCTTTTGAGCACAAAAGATTCACAAAAGATTCACAGTAGACATACAAATCTTGGGAATTAATTTTTCCAACTTACATCTTTGAGACTGCCAACCCAATACTACTAGAATCTCTTGGTGTTACTATTCTATCATAACAAAATTCAACATCCTAGAGTGAATCTCCAATTGGCACATACTTGGTAATCTCTTCTATCTTGTTATAATGGTAGCAATCAATTTGTTGTTAAGTACAAATCCACAGATTATGGTATGGATTGAGGTTAGAACCCTAAACCACCATAAAAGTCATGGTACATTGTACACCTCCAACTTTCACAAGTACTTCATCAACTCCCCATGGCTTGTGTGACGTCTTTAGATGTAGTTTTGTAGGTCTGAATTTGGTGACCAAATACATTAGGCCCAACTCTCTAATTATTGCAGCAGCCATAACAGACATGGATCCTCCAGTATCTATTAATCCCTCAACCACATAGTTGTTTATTTCTACAAGCAAATGGATAGTCTTGCTCCAATGCATTTTGTTGATACAAATCTTTCTGATCGCTAGAGATGTTGAAACCATAAATACTTGGTTGTCTATTGTTTATGAGTTTTTTCTTGTGTTTAGCCAATTTCACTAAACTTTCAAGGTGTTCAAGTTCTCTTGGGATCATAAGAATTGTCTCCATAGGTGAAAAGGAAAACTTCCCTTTGATGAAGTGGGAGAGAATCTTAGACCTGACCGAGGTCTCCCTATTTATTCTTGTCCCTTCTCCTATAATTTTAGGAGTCTGCACGATTCCACTTGGTGCCACTTCAACATGCATCCTTCTTCTAGGAACTCATGTGTAAGAGAAGACATTTTCGTCCCCGCATAGTTTATTAAATTGTTGCATTGTTGCCTCCTCATCATTCAACAATACCTCCAAAAAATTTGTTGTTCCAGAGTGGGACTTTCCATCCTTAGGTTTCTTCCAACACCTATCCTTTGAATCACCTAAACTTCAACAAAAAAAACATTTTATCACACAATTTTTTATCCTATGAGACATACCACACTTGGCACATTTTGGCCGTGGCTCATTTAATTTCAAACAAGTGGTGGTTAAATGGTTTCCTCTTTTGCAGATTTGGCATCTTCTGAACATAGTGGAGGAAGATGGTGCATCTGGATTGGGCACATTCCCCTTGAAGAAATTGATGAATGTGTTGTTTAAAGTAGTGACCTATTTCTCCATCATGGTCTCTGAAACTCCTTCTTCTTGTTCTTATTTTAAAGGTTCATATGGTGTTTCTCCAAGCTTTCCCAACACCCTTTCCAATTATGTTGCAGCTCCCACTAATTCTTCAATATTTGTAAAAGTCCTTACCATGCATAACTTCTAAATTTCTGGCCTCAACTTGGCTATAAATCTTCTTCTTTGTTCAACATCCTCTATTTTGCCTTTCTAAAATAGCTTATCAAAACGTTCAAAGTACTTTTGAACCTTTTCTTTTGGCTCTTGTTTGATGGCATCAAGTTTCATTCTGATGTCATCAACATCAACATCCCCATATTTTTATACTATTAAAGTTCGTAGTTCATTCCAATCAATTGGTGCTGGGTGTAACCTACTGAACCATTCTTTAGCTCGCCTTCTTAAATTCAGTTTTGTAATTTTGTCCACATTCAAATCTTGCACCTCTACAGCCATTGTGAGCCTTTTTGCCCAGTCATTGACATCCTCATGGTCTCACACCTAGAATAATTCATCCATACCCTATGGGCTAGTCATTTTGCAACTTTTAACTTTAATCTAAAATTGCTAAGTCATTTGTTGCACATTCAATGTTCTAGTTTTTTTAAACAAATACATGCCCCCATTTCATTGCAACCACCTTGTTGCTATAATTAGTATTTATGTCCCTTGAATATTTCTAGCTTGATAAAGTCAAGCTAATAAAATTGCTGCATAATTTTCATCCAAATTTGTGTCTACATGTATCAAAATACCTTTAATTCGAGAACAGACACATTTTTCACCCCTTTTTATCCTTCTACACTTTAATGAGTTAAAGGACCTAAGACTATTGAAATAGAAATGGTACTCACTAGATTGTATGGTGATCCATTCCCATCTATGAAACCTTGCCCTGGCCTTCAACCACATCGTTGTTTTGGAAAAAAAACCAACATGGATAACTTCCCTACTTTTGCTTTAGAGGTGTCAAAACCATTCATTCTTAGATACAAAAATCCTAAAATTTTCATGATCATTGAGCTTGCTTGTGGCTCCCATGAAAATCCTTTTTCATCAAATTCCAAGATGTTAGATTGAATTCCATGTGATAACCCTCATCTTCAAAAATTGTTATTTACCATCTAAATATTAGCCCAAAAATTTATACTGATCTCCTACTTCTACTAGTCTTAAAGGCATGATATCAGATGGTAGGATGGAGAAATTTTGCTCATCTGTGGAGTCCAATTAGTATTGCCACCTTTGCTTTGAATTTTGCCATATCTTCCAACTTATGATGCAAGATCTTGATCCAATGTGCTCCACCCTAAAAACATGATCTCCAATTTGAAACAAGTCTTTTACATTAGGTATGTAGAATTTGACAAAATGGTTAGGTGAAACAAAAAGCTGGGGAATCCAAATGTATCCTATTCTAGGTGTAGTATTCTACCTTTCAGGAATTGAAGGTGAAACTCTACACAAGGTATGAGGTGTAGTGATATTGCTTTTGTAGCTCTGAGGTTGATTCCCATCCCCTTGCTCCATTTCTTATCTTTACCCAAACTTAAGTGCATGTATGGAAACCATTATGAGCTATTTCTATTGCGACATCCCTAATTTAAGCTTCATCATGACTTATACTTACAAGTAACACTACGCCAAATCCCAACAAACATAGAATTAAGGTTCTTATTTGAAGTCCATCCCGCCTTCTTGGATAATTGAACTTGACAACTAATAGTTGTTCAAGAATTTCCTGTGTAACATCATCTATCCCAATCTCCTCTGTACTAGATGATGACATATTATCTTAATTGTCGTCATAATCCAATTGCATACGAGTTCAAAGAATGTCACAAACTTGACTTGCTTTGATACCAAAAAAAAAGTTTATAAACAAAACCTTTTGGGCACAAAAGACTCATAATAGAGATACAAATCTTGAGAATCAACTCCTACAACTTACATTTTTAAAACTACTAACTCAACACTATTAAAATCTCTTGGTGCTATTGTTCTATCAGAACAAAATTCAACATCTTAGAATGAATCTCTAGCTAGCACATACTTGGTAATCTCTTCTAACTTGTTATAGTGGTAATAATCAGTTTACTGTTAGGTACAAATCCACACAATATGGCTTGAGGTCAAAACCTTTAATGTTTAGTTAGTCCATATGAGTTGTTAACCTTTTTCCTATAAATATAACAATGCAAATGAACACTTGACCCACTTTCAAAAACATCTTGAATTTTAGGTATGGACCAAAGTATGAGTGACCCATACCAAGTTGACTTACAACCATTCATGAAAGATAGATCTTTTTGTAAAAATTAGCTATGGATATATTTTTATTAACTTTCCACTTTTTTTTTTACCTTTGTTCTACCCAACCCAAGGACACCCCATTGAAGCTTTTGGCACTCACTCAGGTACCTGCCCTACTATATGGATTCAAGAGAGGTTCAAACAAGGTCCCCGTTCAACATGCATACTTCTACATGCCCTTATCTTTATAGTTCGGACTTCTTTCTATTTATCATCAACCCTTAGCATCAACCCCTTATAAAACATATTACTAACAAAAACATCTTGTTTGCCATAGTGTAGTCACTAGCACAACGAAAATCAGATGTAACAACTACAAATCTTAACAAGCTCCACCTATCATCTTCTGAAAATAGAATCAAGAAAAAAGAAAGACTTGCTTCCATTGTTCTCAAATTCTCCTTTTTATTTTGCTTTCCACCGTCCTATTCCACATACCTCCATTCAATGCCGCCATTTTCTTAGCCATCCATTGCTTGTTGTTGATTTGTTCCTCATAATACACAAACAAACAAAGCTTCCTACCCAAGCTCACAAGTTTCCTTGAAATAATCATTGCAATCGCTAACAAATAGTGACGAAATATTTTTTACTTTTAGCATGCAAAAAGTTGACGACCATTCAAAACAAAACCAAAACCCTAAAAACTTGCTATGTTCACACGAGAAAAATAGTTGATTAACTTTTTTATTTAGTCACACCTTTTCTTTTTTTTTTAAACAAAAAATGGAGGGCAAAGTTATTTGATTATTCTTTGGCCAGCTGCTTCTCATCTCATGCAAAAAAGAAGACTTGTGTGTGCATGCATGGGTAGTTTCTACCCATGCAATGCTCCATTGCCTCCACAAAAAATTTGCATCAACTTGGGCAAGGGCAAACGATTTTTTCAAACTAAAACTTGTATAGTAAAAATATTACTGATTTTGCACATGGATTAGGGATATTTTTGAGAAGATGAATATAGTTAAACTTAGCATGGGCAATAGTTCACAATATCACAAAAATCCAGTTAGTGGTAAATTCTAGTGTTGTGTGGTTATTAGAAATTGCTACAGATACCCATCAATTATCAACTTGGGTATATATCCACTTTCTTCGTGGGTGTGAAAGAAAATTAAAAAACTTAGTTTGGTATATAACTGTGCTTTTTAATTCTTTTGAAATTATAAAAATAAGTGCCTTTAAGACAACAGTTCTTTCATGAAATCTGCTAGTTTGTTGATATTTTAGAAGTGTTGGAACTAATGGTTCTCTGATTCTAATTTCTCTCCCAAAAATGAGAATTAAAATAGTTCTTTGATTATGAAAAAATTAAAGAACATGAATTGAACCTCTAGGTTATTTAGAAAGTCAAAATAACCATACAACACTAACAAATTTTGTTGCAAGTCTTGGTCTTGGTGAACTGGCACACGCAAAACCTTGGATTTAAAACCCATAATCACATCAACAAGATTATTGTGTATTTTTCCATTTAAGTTCCTAATCTGGATTAAGTGAAAATTTGGAAGTTTCATTAGTATTCTAGCAAGCAAATAAAATGCATTCTTAGGTTGGAATTGAATCATGTGTAATAAGTAGATTGAAATCACTTGAATTGCAAAGGGATATTATTGGGCATCTAGTTCACTATAGGTAGTAAGTACAATTTTCCTTAATTAATATTTCTTTGGTTAATGCAATTTTCTTCAACCAGGAAGGAGGTTGTGAATTTGATCAATTCACCCTTTTTGGATGGTGGGCTGATTTAATTTTTATAGTGGTGAGCTGGGAAATAGGTATGTATTTTGGAATTCCCCTTCAAATTGACACATAATTTCCATTGTTTACAAAGCTTCATGGAAAAATTGCCTTGCAAATGAGTGGACTACAAGTTGCCTTGTTAATGTACTACTAGTTGGATTTTTGAAGTGCAAAAGTGCCATTGTGAAATGGTTTTAAAGATAGTAAATAGTAGGGGCTAACCTTCCCAAAGAAACGATGCCTATAAAGAAGGAGGAGAAAGAGCTCATGGCACTGCAGGATGACCAACACTCAAAAAAAGAAAAATCCAACTAGCTTACGTTGAACAAAGGAAAACCCAAAAAAAAACCTTAAAACAAAGGAAAACCAAAGAAAAAATAAAAATCAAAGCTCTTGTCAAAAGTAAAGAAGAGCAAGTTGTAAAGAGAAGTGAAAATAATTGAAATGTGGGCAAATTGAAGTTCAATAAACAACAAATAGTCTAAGCTAACCACCTCCACAACCCCCCTCCTTCCCCCAAATTATTCTCTTTTAAGAAACAAAGAATTGTGAATGTTTGATGTAGTATATAGCTGTTTGTCTGGTCTTCATGTGGATTCTCATTCTTCAACCAGTTGTCGTGATGTTTGATGTTGTAAAGGTGTAAATCCATAGTAAATTTTGCTAAACAAAAAGACTAAAACCAATCAAAGGTAAAAACTAATCAACCAAAAAGAGATGCACACACATATATATACAATGCACAAGAGGAGGTTGAGATGAAATTATCATGTATTAAATTGAATCGAAAAGAAGGAAAGAAAACATAATGTATGTAAATTATGGCCATGTTATAATCGCTTTGAGCATTTAGAAATGTAGTCTGACTATGGAGGAAACTCTCCATGACAAAGGAATTCTAGAAAAATTGACAAAAGAAGGGAAGAGCTTGACCTTTTATATAATCGTCAACAAAGTTAAAACTCTAAACAAGCCATAACCTTAAAACATCTAATAACGTACAGTAACTTAAAAACGTATATTAACCTTAAGAGCGTACATTAACCTTAAAGACATGATTAGCATGCTTGTAACTAACCGTCATGTATGAGGCCATGCATACGGGCATGACACAACGTTTGCAGCATAGTTACCAAGCTTTCACTGTCAAGCTCTTTCCATGCAAGCTTTCACAAGTTCATCTTGCATGAAGGAGGTGTTACATCACACCCTCAACACTTGCCCATGGTCTACCATAGCCTACGATCAATTTCCACATGGACAAAATGAAGAATTAATTTTATTTAAAAAAATTAGTTTCTAAAATTTTGAAATGATTATTTTTCATGATTTACTATGATATTGTCATACAAGCTGCAGTGAAAATTTTCAGATTGTAGCCTGCAATAATTATGATGGTTTTCAATAACCCCATATTTCCTTAAAAGTTCATTTCAGTTTTTTAAAGATCATTTAATGACAAAAACTGACCCTAGGGTAAAAGTAGTCAAGGTTGGCATGTGCTTGACAAGTATTGAACCAGTCATGACTTTAACCCACCACCAACCCATGGGAGACATAGAGGAACATAAAAATGGGCTTTTACCCTTTCTTGAAGGTTATAATTGCATGTTGAAAAACCTTTATTCCAAAAGAGCATAAGCAATGAGGTGTGATGATGATGCCAAATATTATTCTAGGTGCAACTCACAATGATGATTAAAATTTTATTATATGTAATCTTTAACTTCAAGCCATTCTAAACAAGGGTTGTGCCACAATGTGGCCTTGCCATTTACATTAAAAGGTATCTTAAGGCAAAAGAAGAATTATGAAAACTCAAATATTTCACCATGCCAAAATATAATCTTCAAAAAATCCTCTAAAAAAATCCAAAATCCTTCAAGATATTATAACTCTATAACTAATCCCAAGTTTCAACACAAGCCAGAATATCATCTAAACACAATATCCTTGCCTTAGTAGGTGAGGCCAAGGCAGGCAAGGCCAATGATGATAATCTTCTCTATTTTCACATCCTCTGAAGTCAATTGTGGACTTCCAAAAACTTAAGTGTTTAAATCTTTCCAAATAAATAAATAAATTAAAAAATGAAAAAAAATGTATCCTTATCACCAAATGTTCTTATAAACGTAGACTTTGTTTCCACACATTGTGCTCCAGGGGGAAAAAAAAACAAAAGAAGCACACCCCACTTCAAAAACTTTAAGTAGACGTTCACAATCATATACAAAATTTGTGATCAATAAATTGAAAGTTCATTTTCATGTGTCCAAATTCATGATAAAAAACTTTTGTATGATAAGTCTTGATGGGTTTATATGTGAAGTCTATTACAATTAAATTAAGTCTCAAACCATAAAATTCCACCAGATTATGTTATGGTTTAAGATCATGGTTTCAAATACAATATTGTCTTCTAGAAACCGTATTAATTGTGACTTTCATTTGATATGCCACAATCCACTCATCCACAATTGTTGAGTGTACATAAGTATGTCATAATTTGGCGCTGTAGTTTGAGTACCAGATTGGTATACACTCATCTACAAGTTCAGAATTTGTTTCATACAAATTTGGAAGCAAGGGGGAAGAAGACCTTTTAATCATGATGTAGGGAAGTTCAACTCAATAGACATAAGAGCTAGTTCAAAAATTCATAATGTTGTAATTACAATAAAGCTGTTAGATGCATACAACATGTCTAACATCTCGATCCGCAACAATCCTCCTCCTGAACAAAAACAGGTCCAACAACCAAGGGTGTACAATCAACACACATTAAGCAGTCTAGCAATGAAGTCTAAATTATGTTTTTTATCGTGTTCACTCTTGGATTGTCTGGAATTGACACAATGGTTCTCTTTTTGGTGGTTTTATTGATATTTCAATATGTACATACAGCACATTTAATTCCCGCTCAGAATTGGAGCTGGGTCTAACAATTGATGATGTTCCATAGCTTGAAGTACCCAAATGTAGTTGGTTAAAAATCATGGTGTTGGAGACTGCAGCCTTGGGAGAGGTCATGTGACAGGTGAGAGAAGATAGCCTTCGTATGATCCTAGCACAAAATGTATCAAATTGACTACATTGCCAGGCTCTGTTGACATAGGCATTTGGGCATCCTGAAATGAATAGGATTTTAACTAGAGTTGTAATATCCTAACATGCCAAGGTTCCAAAATTGCTGAGGAGCTAAAATTTAGCTGCTCTTAATTTCTGATTTGCAAGAACTCATTGACATCATCTTCATCATCATCATCACTACTTTGGAAGGGCAGCTTTTAGCTCTCTAGCAAACTTCTCCAGTGACACACAACCCTCTTCTGGGGTTGCAGCTTCCCCTAGTCTTTTGACCATTGCACTGCCGACTATAACCCCATCCGCTCCCCATTTCGCCAACTGATCAAACACCAACATGCTAAATTTACTTCACGGAAGTTCTTGCCATAAACAGTACTCTACTCAATCCTTTGAAACTGAATGGAATGCATGGTCTATCTGCAATGAGAAGTGGCTGGGAAGACCCAGAGATCATAGAGAACCTGACAACATATGCAGCATTTAAACAAGAAGCCCAAGAATGAGCTCCAAACTGAGGCTATCACTAAAGACAATTCAGGACAAACAATGGGAAATTCTCACCTGAGAGACATGTTCAGGTTGTGAAATACCAAAACCCACAGCCACTGACTTAGTGGTTACCTACAGTGATCAGATCAAAACAAATAGCCCATGATCAGCATCTTCAGTGTCTACAGAATCTCCAGGATCTCTTTTGTGAAGCATACAGCTCAGGGTGCATGACAAATCCTCCTACAACAATTATGTGTATAATATGCTTATATTCCTTGAGCAATTTGCTCTGAGGCGATACAACTTTCTGTTGGGGTAACTCCTTGACAAAACCTAGATAACTTATGATCATTGATGGCCTATAGAATTTTGAGGATCATACAGACTAGTACATGAGAATTTAGGGTTGAGAAGTAATTTTTGGGTTCAATGATCACAACTTTAGATGTCTGGATTTGATGGGTCTAGGGTTTCTGGTCTATAATTAACTGGGTTCAAGACAAAAGAAAGCTACCTGCTTCAGCTCTGCCAAGAGATTCTCTACTTGAGGGTGAACAAAATCTCGTGGACCAGTGACTCCTGTCAAACTCACCTGGCAGTCACATTATAACCACCAAAACATTAGAATTTCTTTCAAATCTTGAACTGGTTTAAAACAAAGTTGCAGTGACAATGTCTCTTGAAAGACACAATTTGGCAACAAAAGAAAAATTTCAAGCAAGTCTACAATTCAACAAATGTTCAGAGTTCAGGATTTTTAAGGATACTGAAATTTAGTGCTCAGCCTGCTCAAAGATTAGGGGACCAAAGTACCCACCAGATAAACAAATCCTTCTGATGCCTGAGCAATATCCTTGACATGACTCTGTTGTGTAGTTGGTGTTGTCAATCTTATCTGAGAAAAGTTTGCACAGTCCAAACAAGATTCAATAAATTTTCCTTTAATGTGTGCCAATATGAATCCATTAGAAATTGAGAAAAGAAACTCTTCCCCTGGGAGGGCCTTGATTGATTTAGACCTGAAAACCTACACCTCAAGGACACTTCTACAAGCTTGAAAAATCAATGAGGGCTTTTTTGTGCTGTTTCCAGTCCAGTTCAAGCTTCTCTTTATTATACCTTGCACATATCTTTTCGTTTGATTGGCATATAACAGGTCAAAGACAAGGGCCCGGTTGGGTTACATCTCACATTCAAAGCAAGATCAACTGTCACCACATGCACAGATACAAAGAGGGGAAATTAGATGGCAGTCTACTCACCAATTCAAGGTCATTGGCAACTGTGAATTCATGAAGATTGTCTGTTTCTTCAAGCGGCAAATCTGGAACCAGCAGTCCTGTGGAGGTACATGATCAAAATAGGAAACCACCCAAATCATAAGAAATTCAGTCCAAAAATTGACACAGACAGATCACTAGAGACCTCAGGTGCACACAATCAGCAGAACTGCACATGCATAATGTTGCAGAAGATAAATTCAGAAATTATGCAGCCTTGACCATCATCCTCCGAGTCATCTGATTGTGTAACTTCATGTGAATCTGCTAAATTCATACTGTATTGTGTTTGGGACCCCATATACTTGGAGAAGATTATCTGTGAACAACAACAAACCTGATGCACCAGCTGCCTTCACAGCCTTTGAGAAAGCTTCCATACCGCAGTTCAGAATAGGGTTGTAGTATGTAAAGAGTACCACTGGTGCTTTCAAGTCAGGGACCACCTGCATGGGAAAAACTGGTTTAGATAATTCATATATCTTCTTCAATAGAATGAATTTATGTACCCAATTCATGAAATTTCCCAAGCAAGGTAAAATATTATTCTTATGGGATCTTGAGCATCTGGGGATTTCCAGAAGGCTGAATTGCATTTGCTAGAGTACTGGAAGGTGAACACAAGATGGAGCAGACAAATTATGGCTAGCTACCTCTTTCAGCATGCTTAGAACCTTCTCGAGAGTAGTGCCCTGTGCAAGTGACCTTGTTGCAGAAGCCTGCAATCAACTCCCCAAAAACAATAAAAAACTGATCAATCCATCTGGAACCCAGCTGCAAATAAAAATAATATGCTTTGTACTTGGGCATCACAGTTTTCATACTTCTGTCTGATCTGGATCATGGCATGCAACTGATGAAAAAGAAGGAGCAGCCTGGGCCCAGATCTAGCTCAATATGATCTTTGTACGGGCAAGGTTACAGTATGAGATTCAACTGTGTAAGAGATGCAGTTCTACGAAAGACTTGACAGATGCAGAGTCGATCTTGATACGAACCCGAATGACAGGGCCATCGGCAATGGGATCTGAATATGGCACCCCAAGCTCAATTATGTCACATCCACATGTATCTAGCAATCTCATTGCCTCTGCTGTTGTATCTAGATTTGGATCCCCTGCTGTAAGATAGGGGATGAGCGCCACCTGCAACATGATCAAATTATCCCACATAATAAATTCTATTTCTTCAGCATCAAAAACTCAGTGTTCAACACGACCCAGGAGGTGGCATCCTCCTGTGATATCATGGGCCAACTCCAGGTTTTTATTTTTTGGTTGGGGTGGGGGGGGGGGGGGGGGGGGGGGGGATTCCTGTTGCAGAAAAAAAAGGGGAGAGGATTGTTTTTT
>Ga0116228_10003266_pt1 | contig 14210 bp, 15 predicted proteins | sample S1TSphfallax_2_FD_89694 | JGI IMG/M metagenome (GOLD analysis project Ga0116228, IMG submission 89694) | Host-associated microbial communities from peat moss isolated from Minnesota, USA - S1T2_Fc - Sphagnum fallax MG | ecosystem: Host-associated > Plants > Peat moss > Unclassified | place... | reverse complement strand
GGAGTTTTAGCATGGAACGCGTCTCCTTCCAGGATCTCGCGAGCATCTCGGCATGTCTGCTGCTCGCGCTGTTCGCGCAAGTCCACTCTCTGCCCGTATGGGTGCCGATCATCGTCGCCACGTGCGGTGCGGTTCGCTTGACGTCGGCCTGGCGCGGCGGCGGCGCGCCGCATCGTTGGGTGCTGGTGACGGTCGCGATTCTGGTGGTCGCCTTGATGTTTCTGCGCTTCCGCACCTTCAACGGCTTGCCGGCCGGCTCGGCGCTGCTCTGCCTGATGATGGGGCTGAAACTGCTGGAAGCGTCAACGCGGCGCGACATGTACATCGTCACGCTGGGCATCTACTTCCTGTGCATCGCGGCGCTGCTCGACAGCGAGTCGTTTTGGCTGCTTGGCTACCTGGTCGGCGTCTGTTGGCTCACCAGCGCCACCTTGCTGCGTGCCACCAGCGGCTCACCGGCGCCCCCCTGGCGCGCAAGCCTGCGTTACGGCGCACGACTGCTGGCGCAGGCAGTGCCGCTCACGCTGGTGTTTTGGCTGCTGTTTCCGCGCCTCGGCGGTCCGTTGTGGGCGTTACCCGTCGATTCCGACAGCGCCGAAAGCGGTTTGAGCGACACGATGAGTCCGGGCGACATCACGCAACTGGCGCAATCGGATGAAATCGCCTTCCGGGTGCACTTCCTGGACGGTACACCGGAATCACAGGAGATGTACTGGCGCGGACCCGTGTTCAACGAATTCAACGGACGGACGTGGAAGAGCTCCTTGCCCATCGCTCAGAAAGCGCCAGGGTTGCAGTTGCAGGGGCCGGCATACCGCTACATCGTCAGCTTGGAGCCGCATCAGCATGTATGGGTGTTTGCGCTCGACTGGCTGAAGGAATCGAATCTGTCGCGCGCACAGCTGACGATGGACCATACGCTGGTCATGCCTTTCGTGGTGTCGCGCCCGGTCGATGTCACCGCCGTATCCTACCCGCATGCCAGCTTCATGGACCCCATGTCGGACAGATTGCGGCGCACGGAGTTGAAGCTGCCGGACGACGGCAACCCGCGCACGCGGGAATTGTCGCAAACGCTGCGCGCGCAGCATCCCGAAAACATGGACTTCGTGGCCACCGTGCTCAAGATGTTCAATGAGCAGCCTTATTTCTACACCCTGACACCGCCGAAGCTCGCGGATGATTCGGTGGACAGGTTCCTGTTCGAGACAAAGCGCGGCTTTTGCGGCCACTACGCCTCGGCGTTCGCGGTGCTGATGCGCGCGGCGGGGATTCCGGCGCGCGTCGTCACCGGTTATCAAGGCGGCACGTTCAATCGTTTTTCGGATTATTGGATCGTGCGCCAGAGCAACGCACACGCATGGGACGAGATCTGGATCGACGGCCGCGGCTGGGTGCGCATCGATCCCACGGCGGCGATCGCGCCGCAACGCGTCGAACGCGACGTCAGCGATTCGGTGAGCGCCGACACCGCCACCGTCAGCCATTGGCGCGGCCATTCGCGCTGGCTCGCAGACGCGCGTCTGCGCTTCGATGCGCTGCGCGAGATCTGGCGCGAACGCGTGCTGACCTTCAATCAAGATTCGCAGGAGCGCTTGATGGAGATGCTGCACATCCCGGATCCGGACGGAGAAAAATTGGTGCTGGTGATGGCAGCGGCGCTGACGCTGGTGTTCATCTGGTTGACCTGGCAGGTTCGCCGCGAGCTGGACCCGCACTCGAGCGACCCGGCCGCGCGAACCTATGCCAAGCTATGCGCGACGCTCGGGCGGGCCGGGCTGCCGCGGCAGCCGCATGAAGGCGCCGAAGCCTACGCTGCGCGCATTGCCGCGCTGCGTCCGGACCTCGCCGCCCAGGTCGAATCGCTCTGCCGCTATTACTCGAACCTGCGCTTCGCGCCGCCTGCCGGCCTGAGCGCGGCGCAATTCCGCACGCAGGTCCGCGCGTTCAGGCCGGGCCGCGAAAAGCCGGGCCGCGCAAGGCCGGGCCGCGTCAGGCCGCCAGGTTCTCGCGGGTCTCGAGAAATTTGATCTCCGGCCAACGCTCCTCGGTGAGCCCGAGGTTGACCCGCGTGGGTGCGAGGTACACCAACTCGCCGGCGTGATCGACGGCAAGATTGTCGTGCGCCTTGGCGCGAAACTCCGACAGCCGTTTCTCATCACGCAGGTTCACCCAGCGCGCCACGGCGACGTTGATCGGCTCGAACACGCATTGCACGCTGTATTCGTCCTGCAACCGAAACGCCACCACCTCGAATTGCAGTTGCCCGATGGCGCCGAGGATCAGATCATTGTTGCGCAGCGGCTTGAACAGCTGCGTGGCACCCTCCTCGCAGAGCTGCGACAAGCCCTTCTGCAGCGCCTTCATGCGCAGCGGATCCTTGAGGACGGCGCGCCGGAAAATTTCCGGGGCGAAATTCGGCACGCCGGTGAAGGTCAGCTCCTCGCCTTCGGTGAAGGTGTCGCCGATGTTGATCGTGCCGTGATTGTGCAGGCCGATGATGTCGCCCGCATACGCCTCCTCCGCCTGACTGCGGTCCGCGGCCAGGAAGGTCAACGCGTCGGCGATGCGGACGTCCTTGTGCATGCGCACGTGATGCAGGCGCATGCCGCGCGCGTAGCGGCCCGAACACAGGCGCACGAAGGCGATGCGGTCGCGATGCCCCGGATCCATGTTGGCTTGTATCTTGAAGCAGAAGCCGGTGAATTTCGCTTCCTCGGGCTGAACCGGGCGCTGCAGCGTCGGACGCGGCAGCGGCGCCGGTGCATGCATGACGAAGGCGGACAGCAGCTCGCGCACGCCGAAGTTGTTGACGGCGGATCCGAAGAATACCGGCGTTTGCCGGGCGCCCAGATAGCGCTCGAGGTCGAACGTCGGGGTGGCGCCGCGCACCAGCTCCACTTCCTCGAGAAATTGACCGTAGCGGTCGCCCAAAAAATCACGCGCAGCCTCGCTCGCGATTCCATCGATGGTTTCGTGGCTGCCGATGCGGCCCTTCTCCACCGGCACGTACACGTAGATCCGATCCTCGATCAAATGATATACGCCGAGCAGGTCACGGCCCATGCCGATCGGCCAGGTGATGGGCGCGCATTGGATTTTCAGGACGCTTTCGATTTCATCCAGCAGCTCGATGGGAGCGCGGCCGTCGCGGTCCAACTTGTTGACGAAGGTCATGATGGGCGTATCCCGCAGACGGCACACATCCATCAGTTTGATGGTGCGCTCCTCCACGCCCTTGGCGCAGTCGATGACCATCAGCGCCGAGTCCACCGCCGTCAGCGTGCGGTAGGTGTCCTCAGAGAAATCTTCGTGACCCGGGGTGTCGAGCAGATTGACGATGCGCCCCTCGAACGGGAACTGCATCACCGAGGAGGTAACCGAGATGCCGCGCTGCTGCTCGAGGCGCATCCAATCCGAGGTCGCGTGCCGCGTCGCCTTGCGGCCCTTGACGGTGCCCGCCATCTGGATGGCGCCGCCGAACAACAGCAGTTTTTCGGTCAACGTGGTCTTGCCGGCGTCCGGATGCGAGATGATCGCAAACGTCCGCCTCTTGTTGATCTCTTCGGTCAACGTCTCGCTCGCCATAGATTAAAACCTGCTAAGTCGACTCGGGCAGCAGGATTTTGCGCAGCACCGCCGCATCTTCGCGCCCGACGGTGGCCTGGTAATAGCCCCGCCGGATGCCGACCTGTTCGAAGCCCATGGAGTGATACAACCGCGCTGCGGCCGTGTTGGATGGCCGCACTTCGAGGAAAGCCTCCTGCATGCCCGATGCCCGCGCGCGATTCATCAGGTACTGCAGCATTTTGCGTGCGTAACCGCGGCCCCGGTATTCCTCGCGAACGCAGACATTCAAGATGTGCGCTTCGCCGGCGCCCACCGACATGATTCCATAACCGCCCATGTCGCCGCCGGCATCGACGACGCGGCACACATAGCCGACCCGCAGGCAATCGCGGAAGATGCCCTCGCTCCAGGGAAATTGATAGGCCGACCTCTCGATGGTGACCACCATCGGAATGTCCAGCTCGTTCATGGGCCGGATCGCGACCATGGCATGATCGAGTTCGCGTTTGACGCTAGACACGAGCGCAGACCTCACGGGCAAATTTCAAATCTTCCCACGCCTTGCGTTTGTCGGCCGGCGTGCGCAACAGATACGCCGGATGATACGTGGCGACGAGGGGCAGCTGCGAGATTCCGAAGCGATGAACCTGCTGGCGCAGCCGGCCGAGAGGCACATCGCTGCGCAACAGGTTTTGCGCGGCAATGCGCCCGACGGTGAGCATGATTTTCGGCTTCAGCAGCGCTATTTGCTGTTCCAGGTACGGCAGGCATTCGGCCGCCTCGCTGCCCGAAGGGTCGCGATTGCCGGGAGGCCGGCACTTCAGCACATTGGCGATGTACACCTGTTCGCGCGCCAATCCCACCGCCCTCAACATGGAATTGAGCAGCTGTCCCGCCCGGCCGACGAAGGGCTCGCCGCGCGCATCCTCCTCCGCCCCGGGCGCCTCTCCGACGATCAGCCATTCTGCCCGTTGCGAACCGACACCGAACACCGTCTGGGTGCGGGTGGTATGCAGGGCGCAGCGCGTGCACGCCGCCACCCGGGCTTGCAGCTCCGGCCAGCCGAGGCCGCCCTCGCGCGCGCCGTCGACGGGTGCCGGCACCTGGGCCAGGGTCACCGGCGGGGACACGGCGGGGGCCACCTGAGTCGCCACCGCACCGGATGCCTCCCCCCCGCGCCTGTGCCGCGCCACCCAGGTGTCGATTCCCAGCGCCTGCAGATAGTCCTTGCGCAGTGCGTTATTCATGAACATGGATCGCCGGACGATTACGCCGACGCAGCTTGCGGTACACCCAGAGGATGGGCGCCGACGCTGCGTAGCTGCCGAAAATCACCAGCAAAGTGATCGGCGGGTGCAGGAAGATGAGGATGAACGCCAGGGGCACGAAAATGATGTACGTGAACCGCACCTTGGCGCCGGGACTCGCGGCTTTGAAGCTGTTGAAGGCAAAACGGCTGATCATCAACGCTCCGGCCGCAGCCGTCGCGAGAAACGCCAGTATCAATCCCGGCAGCCCGACGTCGGTTTGATCGCTCGCCAACCAGATCAAGGCCGCCACGATGGCGGCGGCCGATGGGCTGGGCAGCCCCTCGAAATAGTGTTTGTCCTGCGTCGCGGCGCGCGAGTTGAAGCGTGCCAAACGCAGCGCCGCGGCCGCGGCGTAGAAGAAGCACACCAACCACCCCACCCGGCGCCACAGAGGGCCATATTCGGCAATGCGGGCCACGCCCCACTGGTAGGTGACGATGGCAGGCGCCACCCCGAAGGACACCATGTCCGACAAGCTGTCGTATTCCTTGCCAAAGGCGCTTTCGGTATGGGTCCAGCGGGCGACCCGCCCATCCAATCCGTCGAAAATCATGGCGACGAAAACCGCCATGCCGGCGTAGGCAAACTTCAGGTCGATGGCCGCCACGACGGCATAGAACCCGGCGAACAAGGCCCCGGTGGTGAGCAGGTTCGGCAGCCAGTACACGCCTCGCCTGCGTGCTTGTGAGTCGTCTTCGTCGCCCATTGGAGACCATGATAGCAGGGGGGCTACTGTAAGATGTGCGGCTATGCGCCTGTCCCAACTACCGATCTCGACCCTGAAAGAGGTGCCCTCGGAAGCCGAGGTCATCAGTCATCAACTGATGCTGCGCGCCGGCATGATCCGCCGGGTCGCCGCGGGACTGTACGTCTGGCTGCCGATGGGGCTGCGGGTGCTGCGCAATGTGGAGCGGATCGTGCGCGAGGAGATGAATCGCGCCGGCGCGCTCGAGCTCCTCATGCCGACGGTACAACCCGCCGAATTATGGAAAGAATCGGGGCGCTGGAGCAAATACGGGCCGGAGTTGCTGCGCTTCAAGGACCGCCATGAGCGCGAGTTCGTGTACGGCCCGACGCACGAGGAAATCATCACCGACATCGCACGGCGCGAACTGCGCAGCTACAAGCAGCTGCCGGTCAACTTCTATCAGATCCAATTCAAGTTCCGGGATGAGATCCGCCCTCGTTTCGGCGTCATGCGGGCGCGCGAATTTCTCATGAAGGACGCCTATTCCTTCCACACCGACGCGGCCAGCCTGGCGGAGGGCTACCGCCTCATGTACGAGGCGTACTCGCGCATCTTCACGCGGATGGGCCTGAAGTTCCGAGCCGTGAAGGCGGACGGGGGCAGCATCGGCGGCGACACCTCCCAGGAATTCCACGTTCTGGCCGATTCGGGCGAAGACGCCATCGCGTTTTCGGATGGCGATGACTACGCGGCGAATCTCGAGACGGCCGCCACGCTGCCGGCCGCCACGCCGCGTCCCGCCGCCTCACAAACTCTGACCAAGGTGGCAACGCCGAACGCCCGCACCATCGTCGAATTGAGCGCTCAACTGCAGATCCCCGCCTCGCAGTGTGTAAAGACCCTGCTGGTCGACGGCAGCGAAGGCGATGTGGTAGCGCTCGTGATCCGAGGTGATCACGAGCTCAACGCGGTCAAGTCCCAAAAGCTCGATGGCGTCGCCAGTCCTCTGGCGCTGGCGAGCGTTGCGCGCGTGCGCGCGGCCATGGGCAGCGAACCGGGGTTTTTGGGGCCCGTCGGATTCCAAGGCAAGATATTTGTCGATCACGCGGCGGCTCATCTGGCCGACTTCGTCTGCGGCGCCAACGAGAAGGACATGCACTTGACGGGCGTGAACTGGGGGCGGGATCTGGCCGAGCCGGTTTCCGTGGACATCCGCAACGTGCAGGCCGGCGATCCGAGTCCCAGCGGTCGCGGCACCCTGCAGTTGGCCCGAGGCATCGAAGTGGGCCACATCTTCCAGCTGGGCTGCCTTTACAGCCAAGCCATGAACGCCAGCGTTCTGGACGAGCAAGGCAAGGCGCTGACCATGTTCATGGGCTGCTACGGCATCGGCATGACGCGGGTGGTGGCGGCGGCCATCGAACAGAATCACGATGCCAACGGCATCATCTGGCCGGAATCTCTCGCCCCCTTCCAGGTGGTGCTGGTGCCGATCAACTATCAGAAATCGACCCGGGTGCAGCAAACGGCGGACGCCTTGTACCAGGCATTCAATGCCGCGGGCATCGATACGCTGCTCGACGATCGCGATGCCCGGCCGGGCGTCAAATTTGCCGACTCGGAGCTGATCGGCATACCTCACCGCCTGGTGATCGGTGAACGCACTTTGAATGCCGGCAAACTCGAATACCGGCATCGCCGCGACACGGAATCCACCGAGATTTCCGCAGAGGATCCGCTGGGCTTCATCCGTCATAAGTTAAACGGCTGAGGTCTCCGTTGCGCCTGGGGATCGTGGCGGCGCTGATTAGTTCGCTGGCACTGGCCGGCGCCGCGCGCGCGGATCAACAACGCGATCCGGCTCTCAAGGAGCTGCTGCAGCAGGTCATCGAGAGCAGCGCGTGCTTTACCGCCAAATTCGATGCCGAGGTTTGGTACAAGACCATGGAACCACGGCTGGTCAAATTCCTCCCTACCCACGAAGCGCGCATCGAGATCCTCGATCAGGTCTACTGCGAGGCAAAACGCGATCCGACGCTGCAGATACCGCCGGATCTGGTGCTGGCGCTGATGGAGGTCGAGAGTCGCTTCGATCGCTGGGCCGTGTCCCCGGCCGGCGCGGTCGGACTGATGCAGGTGATGCCCTTTTGGCCGCGTCAGCTCGGTGTGCAGAATCAGCTGGTGAAGGTAGCGCCGAATATCCGCATGGGGTGCGAGATACTGCGTTACTACCTGCGGGTCGAGCATCACGACTGGGTGCGTGCGCTGGCTCGGTACAACGGCAGCGTCGGCCGCAATACCTACCCGGCGTTGGTGATGGATCGCTGGCAGCGAGCCTGGCGCTTCTAGCTCACCTGGAAGTTCTGCGGCAGGTTTGCCACAGCCTCGCCCTCAGGCTCCCGGTCATCAACGGCATCCGATTCAGTCGGGCAACGGCGTCGGTGCGTCGGCGGCATGATGCGTGCTGGCAAGGGCCGCCGCGGCGTGATGCTTGGCTTGCATGGCGGCCAAGCGTGCCCGCGTGTACTCGCCGGCCTGCAGGTGATCCTCGGCCCGGGTGATTGCCGCATTGGCGGCATCCAACTCGGGCGAACCGCCGTTGGCACCGGCGGTGCGGGCGGCGGCGATGGCTTGCCGAGCATCGCTCATTTCTTGAACGGGCGGAGATCCCTGGCAGCCAACGAGGCATGCGACTCCGATCAAAACAGCCATGAACCGCAACATAGGGCAGGCGACACTAACAACAGCCGTCTGAGCCGTCAAACGCCGCGCCGCTATACTAGCGAGGTTCGAGCCGGAAAAACCCGTTGCGCCGGCGCAGCACCCACCCGCCATTCTCCGCGATTTAGGCACAAGACTACTGATGAACGAAATATTGGTTTTGTATTATTCACGCCAAGGCAGCACCGCTGCGCTGGCCCGACAAATTTGCCGCGGCGTCGAATCGGTGGCCGGAATGCAGGCACGATTGCGCACGGTACCGCCGGTCGGCGCCGGCACGGAGCGGCAAATTGCAGCGGTGCCGGAGGCGGGGCCGCCTTACGCCACGCACGAAGATCTGGTGCAGTGCTGCGGACTGCTGCTCGGCAGCCCAACGCGCTTCGGCAACATGGCAGCGCCGCTCAAGTTCTTTCTCGATGGCACCAGCGCAGAGTGGCTCTCCGGCGCCCTGGTCGGCAAGCCGGCCGGCGTTTTCACCTCGACTCAAACGATGCACGGCGGGCAGGAGTCGACGCTGCTGTCGATGATGCTGCCGCTTCTGCACCATGGCATGTATCTGGTCGGTTTACCCTTTACCGAACGAGCCTTGCACGATTCTCGGGGCGGCGGCACGCCCTACGGCGCCGGGCACGTGGTCGAGCACAGCGGCCACGGCCAGTTATCCGACGCCGAGCGCGAGCTGGCGCAGGCGCTGGGTGCGCGTGTCGCAACCCTGGCAGCCAAGCTCGCATCATCATGAGCCTGCTCTCCACCTCACGCCGGCTGACCGTCTGGCTATGGATTGCGGTCGCCTTGAGCCTGTTGACGTGGACTTTGGTGGGCTATCCGACGCTGATTTGCATCATCGCCGTCGTGCCGCTGCTGGCGCCGCTCAGCGGCCTGATCCGCGGCAAGCGCTACACCTACGCCTGGGCGACGCTGTTCGCCATACCGTATCTCATGTTCAGCGTCACCGAACTGTTGGTGAATCCTCAGGCGCGCTGGGTGGCCGGCGCCAGCCTCATTCTGGTGTTCGCCTGGTTTTGCACTATGATTTTGTTCCTGCGTGTTTCTCGAGGGCATCGCGAATGAAGGGCACGGTCAAGCGACGTTGCGCCACCAGCGAGGCCTCGTCCAGTTCATCGATGACTTTGCACAGCGACGGCAGATCGCGCGGCATGCGCTTCAACAGGTAATCGGCGGTCTCCGGCGGCAAGTCCAACCCGCGCTGCGCGGCTCGCAGCCGCAACGCCTCGCCGCGGCCGGCATCGTCCAGCTCGTGAAGCTGATAGACGACGCAAGCACCGGTGCGCGAGCGCCAATCCTCGAGCTGCCAATCGATCTGGCGCGGCGCCCGGTCCGCGGCGAACACCAATTGCGTCGACAATTCGGCCGCGGCATTGAACACCTGGAAAAGCGCGCGCTCCCATGCCTCGACGCCGGCAATCTTGTCCACGTCATCGATGCACAGCACGCGCGACTGCTCGAAGCCCAGCAGCGCCTCCGGGGGCAATCCCAGCGACGGATCCACCGAGAAGTACGCCCCCGCCGCAGCGGCGCACGTCGCCTGCAGCAGGTGAGTCTTGCCGCAACCACGCGCACCCCACAGCCACAGCGGCGTCGCACGTGTATCGTTGAGCGCCGCGACGATCTCGGTGTTGGCCCCGGGCGCAAAGCTGTCGAAAACGGCATGAGCGGGAAGCCGCAACCTCAGGGGCAGTTGCTTCACGCGCGTTCGCCGCCTTGACCAGCGTCGCTGCGCGCGGCGGCCGCAGCGACGGCGCGCCACGCATAGGTCATCACGTAATCGATGCCGCTCACCACCGTGGTCACGAACACCAATGCACCCAGCGCAGCCTCCGCCCACAGCGGCGGTTGGTCGAAGGCAGCCCGGGAGACCACGCCGAGGACGAACGCCGCCTGGCACAGGGTGTTGAACTTGCTGACCAAAGAAGGTTGCGCGGTGAGGGGACCGATGAACAATCGGTAGGCGGCCGCTCCCGATACGATGATGGCATCGCGCGCCAACGCGGCTGCCATCAGCCACAAGGGCACGAGCCCCATGACGCCCAAGCTGATGAACACCGTCGCCAGCAGCAATTTGTCTGCGATCGGATCGAGTATCGCGCCCAGCTCGCTCTGCCAGCGAAAGCGCCTGGCGAGAAATCCATCGAGCACATCCGACAGCGCCGCGATCGCGAACAGCATCAAGGTCTCATCCAGTCGATGGTGCACCAGTGCCAAGGCGATGGGCACGATGAGAAGGATTCTGACCAGCGTGATCAGGTTGGGGATGTGGCGCACGGACCAGGATACCGCTAGTTGTGCAATTGAAAGCGCTGGACCCCGTTTTCGCCCGCGGCAACCGGCGTGAGTCGGCCGCTCAAGGCAAGCACGCGCTGCAATGACTCGCTGCCGCCGCGCGTTTCGAGGCGAAATCTCACCGTGTCGCCGTTCAAGCCCTGCACGCTCAGGTGTGCAATGAAAGTTTGGGATTCGAGATAGCTCTCGATGCCGGCGTATTCCCGCAGGTCCTGGACGCCGGTGACTTCGATCTCCACGGGCTGCAAATTGCCGCTCGCGGCAAACAAACTCGCATACAGATCGGCCGCGCGGTTGATACCGTCGGCGGAGCCGGAGTATTCGCTGCCGTGGTCTTGGAAGATATGCGTCCAGCGTACGCCGGCGGTGGCACTGGTGCCGTTGGCGCGGCCGATCAGCACGCCATCGCCACCCAGCTTTCGCGCGATATCGGCCAATACCGCGGGCGAACCGCCGTACACGGCGGCATAGTCGACATGATTTCTTTGTGCATCCGCCACGGTCGGCCAGATGATGGGCAGACCGCGCTGCGACGCCACCGCGTCAATGGCGGTCTTCAACTCGGACGTGTCCTCCGCCGTGATGATCACGCCGGACTGACCGCCCGACGGGGTAGCCGACGCGGCTCCTGACTGCGCGGCCAACCAGATGAAAGTCGCGGGCCGATCTCGGCCCCACAGCGGCTGGCCGTTCTGCGTCAACCAACGCTCGATGGCGGCGCCGTCGAACGCCATCCAAAGCTGTCCATCTCCGGCGGCGCGGTACTGCTGTACATAACGACGCGCATTCGACACCAGCGGCGCCAGCGCGGGGTCTTCATCGGCGCCACGGCTGCCGGTGACGCGCACCAGCACGATCCGCATGCCAGACTGGAATGCCGCCGTCTGCGCCGCCTCGGAACGATCCGTGACGGCCGCGGTCGCCTGATACACCTCGGTGCGCGTCAGCGCCCGCGCCGGTGCGCAAATCTGCAGGGACAGCGCGCACAAGCACAAAAGCGCGGCACGGCGCAAATGACGCAAAGTAAATGTTTCGAAGTACTGTCGCATGTCGATATCGCATAAAATACCACAGCCGCCGGACCCAGCCGCGCCGGGAGGACCAGCCGCGGCGGGCGGCGCATGCGTGAAATCTCTCGAACAAAGGACCCTTGCGAAATGACAGAGCGAGCGCCGGTTACGTATCGCGACGCGGGGGTCGACATCGACGCGGGCGACGAACTCGTGGAGCGCATCAAGCCGCGCGTCAAACGTTCGCTGCGCAAGGAAGTGCTGGGCGGCATCGGCGGCTTCGGCGCGATGGTCGAGGTGCCCCTGGATCGATATCGAAAGCCGGTGCTGGTGTCGGGAACGGATGGCGTCGGAACAAAGCTGAGGCTGGCGATCGATACTCAGCGGCACGACGGCGTGGGCATCGACCTGGTGGCCATGTGCGCCAACGATGTCATCGTGCAAGGCGCAGAGCCGCTGTATTTTCTGGATTACTTTGCCAGCGGCAAGCTGCATGTGGACACGGCGGAACGCGTCATCAACGGCATTGTCGAGGGATGCGTGCAGGCCGGCTGTGCACTGGTCGGCGGCGAGACCGCGGAGATGCCCGGGATGTATCACGGCGCCGACTACGACCTGGCCGGATTCTGCGTCGGCGTCGTCGAGAAGGATGCCATCATCGATGGGTCCAAGACGCTGGCCGGTGACGTGGTGTTGGGTCTGCCCTCCTCCGGCCCTCACTCCAATGGTTTTTCGTTGATTCGAAAGATTCTGCAAATCGCCGCGGCACACCTCGACGCCGATCTCGAGGGTGAGCGGCTGCTGGATCGGCTGATGGCGCCGACCCGCATCTACGTCAAGCCTCTTTTGCAGCTGCTGCAGGCGGTGCCGGTGCACGGCATGTCGCACATCACCGGAGGCGGTCTCGTCGACAACATCCCGCGCGTCATACCCGAGGGATTGGAAGTCGTGCTGGAGCGCAAGTCCTGGCGCCGCGAACCGGTGTTCGAGTGGCTGCAGCAGCACGGCAAGGTCAATGATGCCGAAATGTATCGCGTGTTCAACTGCGGCATTGGCATGACGGTCCACGTGGCGGCATCGGACGCGGATCAAGCAATCAGCGTGCTTCGCGACGCCGGTCAGGAATCACTGGTGATCGGCGAGGTGCGCGCCGGCGGGCGCGGCGTCGTGATCGCTTGAACGGCACCCCGGCCCGGCAATGGAACACGACCCGGCAATCGAACGATGCGCCGCGATCGACCGTGATCCTCATCTCCGGCCGCGGCAGCAACATGCTCGCGCTCATCGAGCACTCGCGCCGTGCGGGTTCCCGTTATGCGGTCGACGCCGTGTTCTCGGATCGTGCCGATGCACCCGGCCTGCAAGCGGCACGCGATTTACGCATCCCCGCGACGGCACTGCCCGCACCCAAGCATGCAGACCGGGCAGCCTACGATCGGGAACTGGCCGCCGCGATCCGCATGCACAATCCTGACCTACTGGTGCTCGCGGGCTTCATGCGAATCCTGGCGGGTGAATTCATCGATGCATTTGCCGGAAAAATCTTGAATATCCACCCGTCTCTGCTGCCGAAATACCCGGGACTGCACACGCACCGGCGCGCCATCGAAGCCGGCGATGCAGAACACGGCGCCACCGTGCATTTCGTCACCGCGCAACTCGATGCCGGACCCGCCATCCTTCAGGGCCGCGTCCACGTGGCACCGAACGACACCGAAGCCACCCTGGCCGCGCGCGTCCACGCCGTGGAACATCGAATCTACCCCTTGGCGGTCGAGTGGTTCTGTGCGGGACGGCTGCATTTCGCCGAGGGCCGGGCGTGGCTCGACGGACAGGCGCTGCGCGAACCGGTGCAATACACCGACCTGCAGCCGGCGCAGCCTTGAAGATCAGCACAGGCATGGCGCTCACCTTGGTGCTGGGCTCGATGATGAGCTTGGCGATGAGCGTGAAATGCGCCGCCGAAGTCGCCGCGCCCGCCGCAGAACTGAAGCCCTTTTCAGCCCATTACATTGCCGACTGGAAAGGCATCAATGTTGCGGTCAGCGACATCGACATGAAGGCCGGCGCCGCACCGGGGGAGTATGTGTATCGCTGGAGCGTCGCGGCGCGCGGAATATTTCGCGTGGTGTACAGCGACCCCGTGATCCAGACCAGCTGGTTCAAGATCGAAGACGGTCACGTGCATCCCAACAAGTACCGCGGCGAGCAAGGGGGTGCCAGCGTCGATTTGACGTTCAACTGGCTCACCAAGCGCGCGACCGGCACCTCGGAGAAAAAGCCGATCGATCTGGCGTTCAAGGACGGCGTCGAGGATTTGAATTCCATCCAGGCCGAAATCATGGTGGACTTAAGATCCGGCGACATGCCGAAGACCTTTCAGATTCTCGACAAGGACCAACTCAAGGACTTCGACTACGTGCGCGAAGGCACCGCGCGTATCCGCACGGACCTGGGGGAGCTCGACACCATCGTGGTTGCCAGCCAACGCAAGGGCAATGATCGGGTGCTGCGCATGTGGTTTGCACCGTCGCTCGGGTTCATCCCGGTACAGGCCGAGCGCAGCCGCCACGGCAGCGTGGAATTCGCGATGCACATCAAGAGCGTCGC
>Ga0116228_10003262_pt1 | contig 14214 bp, 5 predicted proteins | sample S1TSphfallax_2_FD_89694 | JGI IMG/M metagenome (GOLD analysis project Ga0116228, IMG submission 89694) | Host-associated microbial communities from peat moss isolated from Minnesota, USA - S1T2_Fc - Sphagnum fallax MG | ecosystem: Host-associated > Plants > Peat moss > Unclassified | place: USA... | reverse complement strand
TGAATTAAACATTTGGGTTTTATGTAGTAGTTTGTAGGACATGAGTAGTAGAATGGTTGTTTTTATTGGTTTTGGACAATGTGTGAAGAATGTTCGAATGTTTGGTTCTATTGGATTTTTACACTTCTTCGTTGTGCACAAAAGTCCATAGGAATAAGTTGTGCAAGATTACATCATGGATAAAATTGGTGACATTCAGTGGAAGCGATGAAAAACCATAGAGGACAAAAAGGCTGACCTATGGAAGGCATCAAAATAGTTGGGTTATGATGAAAGTGTTGGATTTGTGGGGAATTCATATTTAGGAAGATACTCAGATTGTTAGGAACTTCAAAGAAATTGGGTTGTGCAATGCATGAGAAGAACAATGGAAGAATGGAATCGTGTTGAGTGTCAATATTAGATGATGACCTTGTCAAATTTACATGAATGTAATTTGGGTTAGTTCATGATTTCTTTGAACAATGAAGGAGTTGATAATGTCAAAAGAAGATTATGATAGCCTATTGAAAGATGTCCAAAGAGATTTAATCCACCAAATCGCCTTCTTTTCACATTGTTGTGGTTATGTATGTTAATGGATTAAAATAGTTGTTTACTAGAATTGGTTATAATTATAGGAATGTTTGTAGGTTATGGAACTATTTGTTGTTTGTTTGATAAGCATAGCTCTCTTCTAGAAGCTAATTGTCTTCAATATGATCATAATTTGTTTGAAGTGATAATATGATAAAGTGTTGTGAAATGGGCACAATCCCCCTTTTTTTGCTACAACAAACTTCATGAAGCCTAACTTCTTTCCCAAAAATTTATGGGAGGACAATGCAAGGTGCCCTTTTGGCTACCACCTTATGAGAGCCTTTTTAGTTTAGTAATGCCCTCATCCTATGGCTTTATCCTACATATTTTCACATGCCCACCTTTATCCTTTTCCCCTATAACCAATCCTTTTATTTCTTCCTCTACTTTTTGACTTCTTCATAAAACATGTCACATTGCCATCCTACAAAGTCCACTTCCTTAAAGAAGTTGACCATATTTAGGGCAATTGTTGCATTATCTTCCCTTACAACATGCTACATTTTCTTCCCCTAAACAAACTTGTGTCTTCCTCAAAGCACAATTGAAATTTGAATTTTGAAATTTTGACAAAAAATTGCATCCACATAGAAGATGACAAGCATAGTTAGATGTGCCATTTTTAAATTTTCATTAAAATTGATTGATTAATGACTAATGAAGCCCTAAATATAGTGTAGTCAAAATGAATCTATGGTCCTATTATACCAATGTATATTATAAATATACTCATGGATCCTTCAATATAAATAATTAAATTTATTATTATTATTTAAATACTACTACATAATTTTAGTTTTGTACAAAATAATTTTTGTAAGGCCCAAAAACCAAAATTGATATTCAAAATTAAATGTACCATGCTTTTGGAATAATTATACTATATGTATTATAATATTAGACCCAAAAGTGTCCCAAAGGGGGTCACCATAATGTGTTTTTGCCCAAAATGCCACATTATGAATTCAAACACAAATGTTTCAAAAAAAATGTTGCATTTGGGTATTGGCATTTTATGTTTGTATTCCATTGTTTTAATTCCTCCTTGAATGAACATCCATTTCCTATTGTGGCTATGCGCATACCAACCATTTTATTTAATTCACTTTTTTTTGGAACTTATGACCAATGGTTTTTTTCACTTCCTTGATGAAGCCAAGGTGGTGAACATCCTTGAGAAATTTTTATTGACAACTCTTTTCCAAATAACTTTTCCATGTGTAGCCAATGGACACAAATGTAGCAACATCATGTTGCAATTTGATGAATTGTCTTAAAAAAAAAGAATTTATGACATAATATTCCCTTTTAAAAAACAATATCACCTTTTGGCAAATTTTCACAAAAAAAATTGCCTACAACTATGTCACCCATTCAAATCCACATTAATTCGTCTCCATTTTGATAACACATTTTATGTAATCATGACTACAATTCATTGGTGCTTACCCAAATCATTTTGATTGTTTGGTAGGTTCACAAGGTTCAAGGATTTTGACATGTATGGTTGCAATTAAAAACATGAACAAAGTGATGATTTCAATTTGTTGTTCTTATTGCATAATAAATATGATTATGGAAATTTCTTTGTGTTTAACAACTTGGGCTCCTTTTCATAATCTTCCTTAGGGCATGTTATTCTAAACCATAGTACATGAATAGATTTGGCACATTAATGTTGAATAATTTATTTATATTTTCAAAAATCTATTTTGGTGAATCATAAAAAAAAAATCAAGTTTTTTTTTTTTTTTGCATGAATGACTAGATGTGAATTTTTTTCATGAATACATTTTGATTTATATTAGTTAGTTGTTACAATTCTTGATTAGGTATGCTTGCATGCTTTTTTTCTTGGTTATTTAACTTGATTCTTGTTTGCCACTTCCTTAACCATTCCACTAATTTTTAGAAGGTATTGGAAGTTATCTATTTCAACAAACTTAAAAAAGAAAGCAAAGGTTTGTGATTAAAGGTGAGAACATGAAGTGGGTTTTTTTTAGTGGTTTGCAACAGTTTGGGAGGTGATTTAGAAACATTTATATGTGTGGTTTAATGGCCAAAATAAGTGGAGAAAAAATGTTCACAACAATGTTCAAAATCATATCTAGTGAAGAAACAAACAAAATTGGAATGTGATGTATAAGTTTTGAATCTATAAATTTCTATAGCCTATGTTTTTTTTTTAGGATTGTTGCATGTCTAGTCTTGACAGGCAAGTTCCCAAATTTTTGCTCACCAAGGCTATTGTTGTCGTAATTGTTGTCATTTTAAAAATTTCATGGGTGGAGTTCAAATCAATACTTACAACTAAAAAAAAAATGCATACAAACACACACCCAATAAATTCAAGAATAAGGATAACCCAACCCAAATCAATGTAACATAAGATCATTTCTCTATATACCCAAACAACAACATTAACAACATACTTGGAAATAGAAAGATTCTTCTTCGTCTTCTCAATTTCTAAACAAGCCTAATGAACATGACACAAATTGTGAGTGTAGAGAAGAACTAGGACCTAGGACAATGGATATTGTAATTTTTTCTTTTTCTTTTCAATGTACATGGACATTGTGTTCATCCCAAAACAATGGGTCCTTTTAGAGCTCAAAGTTTTATTATTATTGTAATTGTTGTTCACAACATTGCTATAGAGTGGCAACTTGAACTTTTGCCACAAATATAGTTTTTGCAAGAATTTCGAAACCAATAACAATAACTATTTAATTGTCGATATCACCCACTCTAGAGTAGTTTACAATAGAAGGTGTGGTTATTACAATGGTGCTAGTTTGGGAGCTTGCATGAAGAAACATTGCAATTACATCCATCTATGCAAGCAAATAAAGGAGACTTTTCATTGAGCCCCCCATTGCTTGCTTGTTTTCCCCTAGACTGAAGAAAACATTTTTTTCAAAGTACATAATACAATATTAACAACAAAACTATTATTGTTGTTTTCAAGGATGGGAATGAACATTTTATATTGTTGTGGAGTTGTTGTTGATAATATCCCAACCAACACGAAATTCACAAAAACAACAATATACTTTCAAAACTAAGATTAAATTAAGTTCTTAGCTCAATCTTAAGCTAGTTCATAATTCATGATTATGTGTTGAAAAAACATGGTTGCAATCCTACCATTAGGTTTAAGTTTCTAGAAGTTTCAACATCATACCATGCAATTAACTCTAATGTCTAAAGATTCTTCACCTACATTCATAAATTTGGACCATTCATAATTTATATATCCATGGTATTATTATTTTTTTAAATCAGGGATGGGTTGAAAGGATATGTTATCCATGCAAAAACTAACCTTAACCACTCTCCTTTATGTAAGCATTGTTATACATTGTCAATGTTTATTCATTTAAAGATATGTTGAAATGAAATAAATTTACCTTTGAAAAAAAAAATCGCAACTTGAATGAAGATATTATTGATTTTTTTAATAATTTGTATATAAGTGGATGTTAACCAACATTTTCAAGTGTTACTTCTTGATATGTGATAAACACTTAAGATGCAAATTTAAAATATTATGGTTTGCTTGAAAAGTTGAATGGATTCATTATATATTTATATACATTCAATGTTAAGACGACATTATTAGATAAAGTTAGTGAGGAAGCAAGTTTGTGGTCTTCATTATTGTTCATGATGAAAGTGATGGTTTAAAACTTTTTGGATGATATTTATAAAGTTCATGATTACACAATCATTCTTATGGTAGCATATTGGACAAATGTTTACAAGACCTTTATGGGACATTCTAACTCTTGATTAAGAGGTTATAAAGGCCAAATGTAAGCATCATTTCATTTTTTCTATTTTGTTTTGTTAGCTAGACATTGGTTTTCTTGCATTCAAATTTGCTCTTGATGTTATTTACCTCAATGTTATTCTTTTTGCTCCTCTCACCAAATCTTGTTTAAAGTATCTTGAAAATGTATACTCTTTCCATGCTAGTTTGGGACTATAATGTGATGTAATTCATAAATGATGTTCTATGACATATTGTTCCTTGTGGTTATTAACAATTTATTAGACTTGTTCATAATGTTGTTTGTGTATGTATTTCATGGATGTTGTTAATGTTAGCTTATATATTTATTTGGCCATGATTAGTGTACATTGGTAAGTGGTGTAATTTATTGGTAAATAGATGTGATTCAACTTGAACATGCATATGATGTAGGTGGTTGTTATGCATAACTTACAAGAAATTATAAAAATATTTTTGAACTTTTAAAATTATATTCATGGATTTCCACCCAATCTACACCAAGTTTCATATATCATAGTACATGAACAACTTCAACACATGTTTGCTCAACAATTAATTCAATTTCAAGATTCCATGTTGAAAAAATCATATTTCAATAGATTTTTAAAGTTTTCCTTCATAATTTTATTTCATTGAAATATATATTTGAAAATATCAACATTTTAAAAAATAATTTAATTAATGTTAAAGCTGCCAAAGTACTACAATATGGTCCAATGATTGATATGATTGTTAAAGATTCAATTTTCATTAAGCAATATACCATCAAAATCAAGTTTTAAAATTTTGGAACATGTCAATTGTAGGTTAGTCTTTTGAAAAATCCATATCACTATGGAAAAATATTAATTTTAGATTGGTTTCGTGCACACATGTACAACACAATTATCTCTAGGTGGGGGTAAAAATTCAATTGATTATTGATGGATTATTGTTGCTTTATCACTTAATCCATATAGGGTTAAAAAAAGTAGGGGAAATGGACTTTAGGTGATGTTTTTAAGTGTCAATTTTTGTATTATTCAAATAATTATTTGAATTTTGGACCATTTAAAATTAAATATATTGCATTATAATTATATAATTTCAACAATATATATTAAATTTATATAATGTCAATATAAATAGAATGTACATATTATATATAATTAATACATCTACGAAATAGTATATTATTCATAGTGTTTTTTGGGATTCTTTTATTTTTCCACACAACACATTGCAATAAGTTAAAACAAATGAGGCACCCAAACATATTCCCCTTGTGAAAGGGTGGTGTGTGTGGGAATGTAAAAAGGAATCCTTAAGGCTTCAAAATGCATTCTCATTTTTGGGAATGCAAAGTTTTAAGGTGTCTCACAACTCTTGAACAAACCTTATTGAAATTGGGCCTTTTTTAACCATGGGAAAAGTCTTGAAAATAAAAATACTTTGGCGGGGTTGCATTGAAGAAATAATTATGACCAAAAAAAGGTCAAAAGGAAAATTGTTAAAATAATTTCCAACCACTATTTCAACAATTGGGGGCTATCAAATAACATTCAAATAGGAAACATGAATAGTTTTATGGAAAGTTTTCAACAATAGTTGTGAAATAACAAAGTTGCATGTTCAAAACAAACATGTTTTAACATTACATCAATTTGCGTCCAAGTTCACTATGTGTTTCATTGGTTTTAAAGTGAAATTGGATAAATTTACCGTGGTGAAAATGGCCAACCCCATAGTAAATGGGGACCAATTGTTACAAACATGTGAATTCAAAAATAGCTAATCGAATTCACCAATAATTAATCAAATTCATTAATAATAAAATCATGAATAATAATTTTATTAATAGTCATATCATCAATAATAAAGTCATTAATAGTTTAAATCCTCAATAATAAATTCATTAATAGTTAATTACAAACCTAAGCTAAACACCTAAGAACCTTCATTAGGCTACCTAACTAAGTTAAAAATTTAACCTTATTAAACATCCAGCCCACCAACTTAAGGAACAAGTGTGAAGGTTTGAACCTTTCATCTCTTTTCACTTTCATGTTTAAAGAACAAAATTTTAACCATTGAATCACTATTTAAATGAATGATTTTTTTTTTGGTCATTACCTATTATTATGCATATTTTTTTTACCTTGCCATTTTTGGCGATTTTACCATTGATAATTTTAAGTTATTTTATTATAGGTTATTGTTGACTATTTTATGTTATTTTACAATAGGCTATTATTGACTATTCCATATCGTAGGCTATTATCAGCCATTTTAGGTTATTTTACCATAGGTTATTATTGTGGGTTATTCCAAGTTATTTAATTATTGATTATTGTTGGATATTATATTGTAAGTTATTGTTGGAGATTTTACCATTAAATACTTTTGGTTATTCTATCATAGGTTATTGTTGACTATTCTAGGTCATTTCACCATAAATTATTATTGGTTATTCCATCGTAAGTTATTATTGGCTATTATAGGTTATTTTAACTTAAATTATTTTTGGCTATTATATCATGGGCTATTGTTGACTATTCTAAACTACTTTACTTTAATTTATTGTTGGTTATTCTAAGTTATTTTACCCTAAATTATTTTTACTTGTTCTATCGTAAGATATTGTTGGCTATTATAGGTTATTCTACCTTAAATTATTATATGTTATATTATCCTATGATAACTTTTTAATAAATGAAACACATTCTTATGATGCATCATAGTTCAAACTTGGGAGGAATCACCACTCTCCTCCATGTAATATATTTTGTAAATGGCAACATCAATTACATCAAAATGACATGAATTTTCTAGACTTCCAATTGTTATTTTGTGAATTCATAATTCCTTCATATGGATTTCAATTCAAGACTATTTTTTGGGAAAATTTGTAACCCTTAAAAATGTTTTCTAATGATGTATCACATGTTCTGATCAAAGGTGGTTTAACCTTTAAATATCAAATGTTTTAATGGTTGAAATTTGAATTGTTAGTTTTTTGGATTCATTTTTTTCCATATTGACATTACGACCTCACTTTAGATATTTAATCAGGTGAAAACACACTTAGGGGGGTATTTTAGGCAAAAGAATGTTTTTTTCAGCACATTTTGTGTTATTTTGGGGACAATTTTTTTTTTTGATTTCATCTAGTGTTTTGATAAACATGTAAACAAGATTTTAATACAAAGAAGTTCCTATGTAATTCTTGTTATCTTTCAAATGAAAATAATTTTTCAACAAACTTCTTTTTCCATCATAGTTATGTTTGTTTGAATGAAAAATCTCATCCAAATGTTTTTTTTGTGAAATCACATGAGTGAAATTTTTCATATGGAATTGAAATGGTACAATCAATTCATATTCAATATATGACTAAGTACTTCATCAAATGTTGTAATTATTTGAATAATTTTTACAATATTCATTCACTTTGCAATATATTGATACATGTATTAATTTTTCACAAATGTATTTTTAATCATTTAATATTAGTAAATATTTAATTTCTTTTAACAATTGCATTATTTGGCAATTGAACTACTTTATTTTAAGTATAATTTATGAAAACCTATTTAATATTTGCTTGGTGGAAGTTAAAAGTCACACAATTTCAAAAAATAGTATTTGTGGCAACAATTTTTGGCCACCGTAATGTGGTTTTACCCAATTTTCAAAATTTTCCAAAATTTTTAAAAGGCCCCAATTTGAACAAGGTTTGATCCCCAAAACCTTGTTCCAAAGTTAAAGGACATTATGGGACTCTTTACTCCTAATTGGATTCCATTTTGGAATGTTAAGATCCATTCTTTTGCATTCTTTCACATTTGTGCATGGGAGCGTGCTTGAGTTTTAAGATATTTTCTAAACCCATTTCATCTTTCATGTGTTAGTTTTGATTGCAATATGAAACAAGACAAAAAAAAGGAAAGTGGGTTTTAAATATACTAAGCCAAGCTAAAAGACATTCAAACACACTCCTTAGTGAAAGGGATGTAGGCATGAGTGAAAGGAGTTCCCAAGATTCCCAAACGTATTCTCACTTTTGGGAATGTGCAAAAGGTTGATATCATAGTGTCTAGGTTAGGTGGGATGGAATAAATGTTAGGCATTGATTTCATAAATAAGAACAATGTGTTCTTAGAAGGGTTTGTTGTAAAAGTGTTTCCTAAGGTGTCCATTTAAAAAAGGGATAATTTTTGTGAATGCACATGAAATGGTTAACATGGATGGAATGACAATTTGCCTTATAAGGGGCCATGATTTTAAAAGGAAGCCTCATTAAGGTGCATGATGTTGTGCATGGTGCAAGTTGTGGAGGAAAACATGCCTTAGGAAGATATCAAATGTGAACCTCTTGAAAGCATGAAACAAGTTTTAAAAACATTTGTGGATGTGATGTAGGAGGAACTTTTAATAAGTTACATTTGATTAGAAGAAGAATGAACCTTCAAATTGAAGTGTTGTTCATGATAACATCTTTGATGAAAATGCTTTACAAAAAAAAGATTAAGGAATTGAAAACTCAACTTCAAAAAGTTTTAAAGAAAAGGTACATTATATTGAACAAATTAGCTTATGGAATTATCATTTTTTTGTTCATAAAAAGGATGGAATCTTGAAAATGTATGTGGACTACAAAGCTTTCAACAAGGTGAAATTTAAAATATGCATTATTTACTTTGTGTATATGATTTGTTTGATCAACTTTTGGGTGCCTAAGTATTCACCATGATTGATTTGCATTTAGGCTATTATTGAATTTGAATTGTTGAAAAGGATGAGGAGAAAATTGTTTGTTACACAAAGTTGGTTTTTGTGAGTTCATAATGATATTTTTTAGGCTCACCAATGCACCTACCATGTTATGCACTCTTGTGAATGACCTTTTTAAAGACTACCTAATGATTTTGTGGTCATTTATATAGATGACATTTTGTCCATGTGGACCACCTCAAGAAAGAGTTTCAAAAACCAAGGGAACATAAATTGTATGCCAAGTTTGAAAAGTGTTGGTTTGGGGTGTTGAAGTGAATTTCCATGGGGGCATGATCATTCAACAAGGACTTCAAATGGATTTCCTTGGGTTAGATTCATAATATTCTAAGTTCATCAAGGACTATGAAATTGACACCTCCTTTGACAAACCTTTTAAAAGAGTTTTTAGGGTTTGAATGGGTTCAATCATGTGAAGAGACATTTGAAGCATTGAAGAAAAATTTGATGATAATACCACTATTGAAGTTGCCCAATTGTGATAGCAACTTTAAAATACTTTTTGATGCCTTTGACTTTGCAATTGGAGGCAATTTTAGTTCAAAATGGAGGTCCACCCATAGTTTTTGAAAGTCTAAAATTTACCAAAATGAAGTCAAAATAGTAAACACACTAAAAAAATATGTGTGCAATCATTAAAAAGGGACGGTGCCAAGATCATTAATATCACTATGTCCCAACACAAATGGGGATTAGTTGCTATGGACATAACAAATTCATCAACATTTGGTTGAATAGGACATTTACACATGGCATTAAATTTTTTTTCTTCTATACTTTAATAATATTTTCAATTAATATTATGTATTATGTAATGCATTATTAAAAATATTAAAAATATAGTATGTAAAAGATAAATATACAACATGTATACAAGTGTTGATATTAAGGTTTGAACCTTGGTCTTCAAGGATACTATCCATAGTCTTTGCCAACCAACTATCATTTGGCATTATGATTGAAAATGTCAAACATTAGATATATCACATTTACACTATTAAATTGTTTTACAAATCAAACTTTGACATTTTTTTTTCTCCTATTTTATTCAAATAAAACATATGATAAATCAAAATTTTCTCAAATGTTTACACCTATACAATAAATAAGTTATAATATGAATAAAATATTTTTAAAAATCTGAAAAAATGCATTTGAATTTTTTTGCTTAATAAGAATTTCACAAGATATTTTTTCTCCAAAAAAATTTACTCGATAAGTTAAATCTATTTATGAAAAATGTAAAAAAAATTCTTTTAATTGTTATTATTATTTCATATTACATTATAAAATCAATACTATATTTTTTCAACCAAAAAGTTATATTATTTTTTAATATATTGGTAATTACATGCTAATTATTAAATGTATTATATTATATATGTACAACATTATATCATAAACTATATTCATAAAAAATCTAGTGTAAAATATAAGATATGAATGTATATAACAACATTATGTAGCAAAATTTTCGATGTGATAAAATGTATTAGCACCATAAACATTTAACATACAATCATTTGACAACTTTATACATAATCACAATGCAATCTATGTAATAATGAAAATTAATAAAATTATATTCAAGATTAAAATAATTATTGAAATAATACTAAAATTTGACCTTAATGAATTAGCCTAATAAGTTACCCTATTGAAGTTGCATTTGAAATCAAAGCAATTGTGAGAATGTGAAGGGGAGTACTTGTGAAGTGGAAGGGCTATCACACAATCCAATCATCTTGGATGAAAGAATCAAACATGATATTGACCTCTTTTTCTAGTGAGGGAGAATGTCACAACCTAACGCTCACATAGTTATCCAAGTGGAAGAGGCCCAAAAATAGGAATATTATGTGTCCTAGATTTTTCGAATGTCATAACTCTTTCAAATAATATCCAAATTCAGCATTTAAAAAAAATATTTTGTACCTTTTGAAAATAACTTTACAACACCATATCAATTAAAGGTGGTTTGATCCCTTAAGTCATTGTTTATGTGGTGAGGAACCACATTTTTATTTCAACTTTTAAAAGTAACATAACGTATGCTATACATTTTTCAAATAGAATAAAACCCTATTATATTGTAATATTTTCAAAGGCTTTGGAATGGTGTAAAGAAAGCCCAATTTGGACACAATTTGGTCCCTAAACTTTGAATTAAATATTTGCTACACCTTGGGACTTCCAACTCCCAAAGTGAGAGTTTAATTTGGGAATCATGGGAGTGCCTATTTCTAACTTCCACTTTGTATGTAAATGTTCAAAAACATTCTTACATTTACTCCATGTTTCAACTCTTTGTTTGGTTTTCTTTCAAAGAGAAGGAAGATTTCCTTCATCTTGGGAAATACATTTTGTTATTCATCTTGAAAGTTGGCCACATATTCAAGGTAGAGTTCTGAAATTTGTGTTGTGTTGTAGATAAACATTCAATTTAGACAAATTGATCCAATTTATATTATTCAACTTTTCAAGTAAAAGATTAATTAAAATTGTGAAAAAAATCAAAATACAATGAACTTTGATAAATACATTTGAAAAATATCAAGAAGGATTTTTTTTTGGGTGAAGATGATGAGCTTACAAAAGAGGACAATCTTTGAATGAATGCACATGGACTCCTACTCCCATTAGCAAAAGATGAAATTTAATATAAGACATTCACCATTAGTTGTTGAGCTAGAATGATGAACTCCAAATCATAATGTGGTCCAAATTTGTACACATGTAGAAAAAGGTAAGAGAACAAGTGAGGGCAAACATGGTGTTAGTAAGGACAACTTGAATGTAAATAAAAGTTGGTGGGAGAGAATTCACAATTGATCATTGTAGAAAAGAGATTTAAGACTCAATGTTTTGAACAAATAAAGCCTTAACAAAATGACATGCACAACAACAAAAGAATTAGAGACTTGCAATGGACTTGTATCCTTGGGAAAGTTGAAGGGTTATCAAATGAAAATTCAGATGAATAATACCACACAAGTTAGAAAAGTTGTTATTGTGGTTACCTTCAATAGTAATAATGTAGTAGAGTGCATCACTTTTGACTACCATAGTAGCTTTACCATTTTAGCATAGATTAATTTATTTTTTGTTTTGCCAAACTTTTGAAAAATTATTAATCATTTGTGTCGAAATTTTAATAAGATCAAAAGTTCAATTGTTTGGTTTTGAATCATAGACCTTTTATAACGACAATTTAAATCTGAGGCAATTTAAATACATTAGACTATTCCATAACATTGACAAGACCTTGTTTATTATTTTATATAATCATTACTTGTTGAAAATTTCAAAATTAAAAAATCAAGTGCCAAAGTTAAGATTTCAAATTCAATTAATTATTCCGTAGTTTGTTGCCAAAATGGTAAAGCTACTATGACCTCTTGGATTGGCAAGACTACTAGGCCTAATGTACATATGAATCTAAGTAATATGTTGGGGAAATTACAAATTTATCAAAATAATTACAATTCTATGAATCTCCAATTTATATCATGTCTACATGAATAATCCTTGTAATGCCTTTCCCGTTGGTTCAAAAGAAACAAATCTTTTTAGATTTGCTAATCCCATAATGATGTGCAATTTTAGATCCTATAGTGTTGGATTTGTGACTTCCAAATGAGAAATATTGCATGCCATCTCTATTAGCATTGTATCAAGAAAGAATAAACAACTTCTAACTACACAAAAATGACATTCATATTGTTTGGGTCTTAACCTAGCTCCTAATCTAGGTCCCAATGACATATTTGAAATCATATGAATTAGGGTACTTGTTTTGGCAAATTGAAAATTGATTATGAAAATTCCTTATTAAGATTAACTTACAACCCACCCCTTGATTTAAATGCATTGAGTTTTTGGGTGAAATTTCACAACTTGGTGATGAAAAAAGGGGCCTTGTGATATGCAAAAGTTTTTTTGGGAAAAAAATGTGTCTTTGTTGCCACATTATTAGGATTTTGTTTTGAAGTCACCATATTTATCAACTAAATGGAAGTTTGGTAACTGCAAGCAATGAAATATTCATTTTGTTTGCAATGTTAAATCAAAGGGTTTAAGTTCATGTGTTCTTGTAAATTTCACCCAAGTTGACACCCTTTTGTGAGAACTAGCATAAGAATTGAACCATGGAGGGTGAAAGCACGTTAGATTACACAATGAAATCTCCTTAACTTAGAATGGAATAAAAAATGAGATCGTTGGTGGCGACTTTGAGAAAATTTTGGAAATATGTGTTGTTCAATGAAAAAATTATTTCAACAAAAATATCCTCACTTTTACAAAATATTTTTTCTTGAAAAAGAAACCATGAATTTGAGAGGAGATAAATCGAAGTGAATACACCAAATATGAAGAAAATTAAAGATCATGTACTAAATAATTTGATTTGTGCTTTCATTTTTAATTGTTTTGGCAAACTTTTGCTTCTATAAATTTATACAAGCTCAAGTCTAAACAAATATTATTGGCATTAGTCACCAACTCAAAGGCATGTTGTTGCAAATGTATAAAGTTCACATTCTAATGAACAATATTTAAGGTAGGTACTAGGTACCTATCACATAGGGAGTATACTTAAAATTTATCAACTTTAAAGGTTTCAAAATATATACTTGTGACATACATTTCTAACATCAAGTTTATTGTAATGAATAAATTTCATGAAGAACTTGAAAATGTTATGAGTTCATATAAGGTTTGATGCAATCCACCATGGGCCGTGATAATCAAATCACATTAAATTAATGAAGGATCCAAAGATGCAATTGCAAACTAAAGGTGTCCTAGTTCCTTTCAAAAAGAATAGGTGACAAAGAAACACTTATATTGGATTCTTTCTTTTGTTGTTGGTAAATGAGAAATCAATTGCTCATATTTACCCTTTTATTATTGGGAATATATAATGTTGTTTTATCAATGCTTGATTCAAACAAGGCCACCTACAATGGTTTTTTTTTTTTTTTCCGAAACCAAAATCAAAGGATTTTGGAAATGCTTTTTAGTAGCACCAACTTGGTGGATATTTTTTTGTTTGTGGTGGT
>Ga0116228_10003261_pt1 | contig 14214 bp, 11 predicted proteins | sample S1TSphfallax_2_FD_89694 | JGI IMG/M metagenome (GOLD analysis project Ga0116228, IMG submission 89694) | Host-associated microbial communities from peat moss isolated from Minnesota, USA - S1T2_Fc - Sphagnum fallax MG | ecosystem: Host-associated > Plants > Peat moss > Unclassified | place... | reverse complement strand
TGAAATTCCATCAATTCCAACAACTTGTATTGTCAAGACTATAAACTTGATGTTACTAGAATTTCCATTTATGCTATTGATATGTTAAAACAAAATTCAATGTTCCATATGTGAATTGCCAATTGGCACATATATAGTAATCTCTCATTAACTTGTTATAGTAGCAACAAATAATTTGATGCTATGTATAAAACCATATGTTATAAGTCTAAGATCTATTGAAGTATAACTTGAGGTCAGAACCCTCAATGTTTGATCAATCCATATGAATTGTTAACCCTTCTCCTACAAATGCAACAATGCAAAGGGACATTAAGTTTTTAATCTAATAAACCTTAATTTCATGTACATTTTGATCTCCATGTCCGGACCATAATATAAATGTTGTATACGAGTTTGATTTAAAATCACTTAGGAAAGACAAAAAAAAATTTGTGTAGATGTTGACTATGTATAAACCTTTATTTACTTCCCACTTATGTCTTCATTTCTCTCATTCTGCCCAACTCGAGGACACCCCATTGGGGCTTCTGGCATTCACTAAAATACTCGCCCTACTATATGGATTAAAAAGAAGTTCAACCAAGGCCTCCATTCAAAATGCATGCCTTTATTTCTACAACTCAAACTTCCTTCTTTTCATCATCAATCTTCAACATTAACCCCTTATAAAATTTATTACTAACAATAACAAAATGTTTTTTAAAATGTAATCACTAGTGTAGCAAAAATCAAAATACAACAACTACAATTTTCAAGAAGCCAAACCTACCATCTTTTAAAAAATGATGATCAAAGAAGAAAAACCTACCTACATTGCTTCCGACTTCCCCTTCTTATCCTACCTTCCACCATCCTACTCTCCACACCTCCATTCAATGCCACAGCTTCCTCAACCATCTATAACTTGTTGATCAGTCCCACATAATACATAAACAAACAAAACTTCATACCCATGTTCACAAGTTTCCTTGAAATAGTAATTGCTGCAACAAACAAACAGTGATGAAATAATTTTCGTCGTTAACATGCAAAAAATTGACGGCCATTTAAAACAAAAAAAAACCATAAAATTCTGCTATGTTCACATGAGAAAATTATCTGATTGCCTTCCTATTTGGTCACACCCCAACCTATTGATTCGGCCTCCTTCAAATAATAGCAACTTCCAATCCTCCTATAATCTAGCCATCAAGTTGGAATTGATAATTCACAATCTTAATTCATAATCATAAGGAGAAACACCGATCCTCACACTCATTATTCTTGATTTTCCTAAACTAGACTAAATTTCAAATGTATCTTTAAAAGTGAATGATTATTTTGAAAACTTTGGCCATTACCTTTTCATCCATGCTAATGATGAAAGTAGATAGAGTCCATTAACCAAAATATGATTGTTTGGTTTTAAATTGTAAAGTAAACGCTCATAGGCTCTCTTGTGTATGAAGGGTTTTTTTTGTTTCTCATTTTGATCACCCCGAACTCTAGAGGAGCATATGTTTCTCATTTTTAGCCTGGTTTGAGATATTTAAAGAACTGTGGGTGGGTACACCTTTTAGCCCTCTACACTTTATCTTCAGACCCCATAAAGAAAAGGGCTGGACTGAATGAGAGTGAGTTTACTGATACATTAAGTGTTCAGTCACCGGCCACACTACCCTAATGCAGTGACCGACGAGTACTACGCTGAAATCGTCGGACAGTGGAAATACTCGTTGAAGTAAACCCGGTAACCGCAGGCCTTGAGATAATCCGTGCGCCTTGGAGAAGGAGACTACGCGCTGGTGTGTGTGTGCAGGCTTGGTCTGCTCCCTTGTGGAGATTGTGTGCGCTGCAGCTCTCGGATATGCTTTCGAATACAGCGTAAGTGAAATGAAACTTGTCTCCTTTTTGGATTTGTGTGGGTTTTTGTTATGGCCCTGTTATAGTTTCTTGTTTCTTGACTTGGAAACGCGTGATTGCACGCAGTACAACAGGCAGAGTATTATGGTCTGTCTGCTGTCACCCCATCCATCTCTAAGCTAGCAACGAGTTGTTGGAATTTTCTGATTATTTCCATGTCCTTTGTCTCGTTTATGTTTTGATGACTGGATCCCATTCAAGTGCGAAATTCACGTAGAACGAGAACCCGACGACAAAGTTTTGGGGAAACTGCGTAGTCCAAGATACCGACCGCCAGGCTCGTCAGCAGAAGAAGCGCGTTTGGAAGACAATTGGTGGACACACTTGGAGCTTGGTGCATGTGTCTTCGCAACGGAGATGGAAATATCGGTTGAAGTTCATTGTAAGTGCTTCCCGGCTGTTTCTTGACTAGCCTTGCAGGTTCTAATCTAATACAAAGTTCAAATAAGCGTTCTGCAGTGTTTTTTTGCATATGTTTAAGGAAATGTTTCATCCTTTTTCATGCCTATTGTGGAAAGAGCGGAGGGATTCGATTTGTGTGTTGCATGATATCTTCTTCAGGCAACTTGTGCCGTTTTCCTGATTCAATGCGAGTAACGCCATTAATGTTCGCTTCTTGAATCCATGAAGAACAGAGTCCGACCATGAAGTGCAATTCCTGTTGGCAGAAATTGGACGGTCGCGCAGTTGCAACAACGTGTGGCCACATTTTCTGTATCTTTTAAGGGTTGAGCTCTATGAAAAATCAGAGCATATATTGTGTCATTGCTGGTTGTTTCCGTTCTTCCCTTCCATATATGTCTCTCCTTAACTTCTTGTAAAACAGGCACGGAAGATGCAAGCAAAGTTCTCGGCTCTGATGATTCTACATGTCCAGTGTGCGAGGAGATCCTGAACAAGAGGTACCGTTGTCACGAGCCCGCTTGAACGGCAGACTTTTGCAGGCTGCAGCAGATTAGGTTTCCAATGAGGGAGAAGATAATTTATTCTATACTGTATCCAAGTGTGAAGATCTACATGCTGTGATAAACAAGAGCAGTTTGAAAGCTTCCTTGTCACGTCATTGGCTCTGTGTTGGATGATGTGGAAACAGTAAAATGAAGTCCGTGGATTTGGCTCCTACTGATGAATGGATCAACGTAAGGTCTTCCCAGTCTGCACTTTGTTGTATCACTCTTCCTAGAATCACCAAGTAGTTGCTCCATGGCCAGAGAACATTATTCATTTTGTATTCAAGTGTGGTCTCTTCTGGGGATTGGAACCTTATGAGCTGTTGCTGTTCAGCAATTGGACTTTGGATCTTTCCTGACAGCTTGCAAACTACATGGGAGTTTGCAGAAAAAAGTAGGCAGTAACCATCTCATTCAATGTGGTTGAATATCAGTCAAAGGTGGCAGAAAAAATAGCTCATTAAATCTCTGGAATTACTCCCCAGTTCTTAGCTTGGTTGTTGCATGAATTCTGACACCTGATCACAAATGTTGCAGATGGTGATGGTTGGTGTGCCTCCACAGGCTAGTATCCTGAAAAGAGCCTCCTATAATCTCATGCTTTTCCTTACAATCATTCAGGTCAACATGTGTATGAGATTCATGCCTTCTTTCTCTGCCTGACATTCTCAAAGCAATGTATTACCAGGATATGCAAAGTTTGATTTGCTTAACCACTCTTCAGTTATGAAGAGTGCATTTAAGGGCGTTGTCTTCTGGATAGGCCAAAAGGATGTGGAATTCCAGGTCACAGTTAGAAAGGCTGTCCAACTTCAAGAGAAATGTGAACAAATGCAAGCAAAGTACTTGGAGAAGATGAAACAAGTGGAGGCTGCCTACACTGGGAAACTCCAACAAGTGCAAAGAGCCAGCATGCAGAAGATCCAAGCACTGGAAGAAGAGAGGCAAAATTTCATCAATGACAAAAATGAGCTGCAGGAGAAGTACACAGAAAAATCAAGGCACACTGATTATCCTTCTCACATCAATGTCTACTAGTACTAATTTGGTATTTGCAAGAAGCTGATTTCATATGGTGATTAAGGTCTTCCCAAAGAGAATGTTGGCGAGTTTAGGGTTTCTCTTTCATAATCAACAGTTGCACAAAACCATGATGATGACTGTACCATTCAACTCAATATACAATCCAGCAAATACTGTGCAGCAATTCATTAATTTGCATTACTTCTGTTCTGCAGGCAAAAGAGGAAGCTGGAAGAGATGTATGATGCTTTGCGGAATGAATATGAGCAGTTAAAGCAATCTGGTGGTAAGGAGCAAGCAATGATAAAGCAGTCAAATCTATACTCCTTCAATGTGCCCATGCAAAGTGGTTTTGAGGAGACTCACAAGACCCAACCAACCTCAGGTCAGAAATCTATGCTGGCCTACTAGCTGCACATCCTTATTCTAATTTCTGATTCTACAATCTCCTTGCTCAGAATCTATTGATCTTCCCTCAATAGGGGGAGATGACAGGTGGACCCCACATTAGTCCTATTACATTTGTTGACTTCTGGTCACCTGCATGGCCAGAGGCTGGTCAGATCCATTTGATTTGTTGGGTCCACGGCTCAGTCGACGACCAGCTGCAGGAATTCACCCCAGGTCATCATCTCCTCCAAATCCTTTCAAGCCATCACCTTTGTACACACCAGTTGCAGGAGGCCATCCTTCAAACTCATTCCACAATTTACTGCTTTCTCCACCCAAGAAACGCTCTCAAGCTCGTCCAAGAGGAGTAATTTGACAGCTGAACAAGAATTCACTCCATCACCAAGACATATATCACTCTTGTTCTATATTTTCAAATTCCAAGTGGTATATAGCTTCAAAACTTGTGTTGATCTGACATATCCAATCAAGTTTTGTATAGCAATGATGTCTTCTTTATGTCGTTTGGCCAGAATTTACAGACCAGCACGTGCATAGCTGGACTGCTGATAATCCTGAACAGTGCAATAACCAGCTTGATTCTTTGAGGCTCATCCCTAAATGAAAATCCTTTACTGCAGAGCCAATTCTGAGCACCACTTATATTGACATGTTTTCTACTTCTGCACTGCACAAGTGGAAGGAGTCTGCTGATCCTTAAGCTCTGGAAGGAAGTAACAAACCTGATTATGCTTTTACTCCAGGTGCAACCATAGAGAACATAAAAGGGTCTGATAAACCAAAACAGAAATTAAACCAAATTTGATGCTCAGAACAAGTCAAGATTGAATTAGATTCTATTTTTGGAGTCAACGGATTGCAAGTTCAAGGATTTCCATTACAAGTTCCTGCCAATTGTCTGGTGATTTGTATGCTTTTGAAAATACACAACAGGGAAAGTTGTGAATTGTTTCATTGGCTATGAAGTTGTCATCATGACTAGATTTTGGCGAGATCTGAGCTCGTCAAGAATAGCCCAGGGTGGAAGAAGGGTTCAATAGGAATCCTCAGGAAAGTCCTTTTGTTTGCAGGATCTCTGCAGCCTGACTTGGAGGTCACTTCTTGTTTTGCTTGGAGCATATATGGTCAGCATGGATTGTCCAACTTCCTTGGTAACTGGCAAACACTTGGACAAGTACATTGTTTTACACAGCAATGGTTTTTGAAACCTTGAAACAATTTTGCTTCTCTAGACTTTCTGACTTTGATTTTGTGTCACAAATGAAGTGTGTTGCACTCACAATGACCAAGAATTATTAATTCTCATTGATTTAACTAATCCACAGTCAGAAAACCTCTTCCTCAACCACTGAGAAATACTGAGATAGTGTCATCCTTTTCATAGGCTCAATTCAGCTTCTCAAATGCTTTTACAAGGAATCCACCTTTTTTATTTGAACTTCAATAATGTGGGTTGATCATGTTTTGCATTTTGCAAGGTGAGGATAACTTAATTTGAGTATATAATGAAGCCTTAATTGGTCTCCAAGTTTTCAGCTTATATTTGAAATTTATACAATATTTGTGCTCTTTGTAATAGAGTAGGTTCCTAGCTCTTTTTTTTTGTGTGTGGTTTGTACCAGTGTTGTGTGGGTATATTGTTTTTGATATATACTTGCATAAGGGTATATAAATTTTTTAAATTTTATTTACCCATTGAGTAATGTACATTAATGGTCAAAAGTTTTCATCAGGCTAATTTCTGAGTATACAATTTTTTAGTAGATGGATAACATTCAAGTACCCTCCTATCATATATCCATTTCTGGGGTAAAATATGGGTTTATTTTAATTAATAAAAAATGAAGGAAAATGATCACGCTTTGATATAATTTAAATAATTTTCAAATGCCTTATCCAATATCAAAAATGTAAGAATCAAAGTGTTTGATTCATCCTTGATTAGGATAAACATGCGTTCAAGTGAACACTTAACTATGTCCAAAGATAATGGTCTCATGGTCAACATTTGGTTGAAGTATAAAGGTAATTTGTAACTCATCTTTGGACAATTTAATAGGCCTTTGAATCATTTAATTATGTTGAGTAACATGGGGGTCATGGCCCTCCAAAATAGGGGTGACATTTTCCATTCGAAATATATCTTCCTACCACTCCTAACATGTGCACACTTTTACCAAATGTTAACAATCCTTGAGTTTATCACCCATGATTTGCTCTCACCTGTATACTTAGGCCAAAGGGAAGGTTTCAGACATGTTCACATAGAAACTTATATTTTGGGGAGCTTCTAAATTTTTTAAATCTCTTTTCTTCGGTCAATCGAATTGGCTAATTGCAAGAGAGGGAAAAAACAAAGAACTTAAGATGCACCCCATTTAATGAATAGAACAAACAAATTTTAAGGTTTAAATCACATTTACCCTTTTTACTTTTAACTCAAATGCCACACGTCAAAATCAAACCCCACAAAAACACAATGATAATGTCTAAAATTGACTATGCTTCTATTCTAACAACTTGATTTCATGATTCAACTCTTGTTCACATTCACCTTCAATTATAAAATCTTGCATAGAAGCTTTTGGTGCCACCTTCAAGGTAGTTGATGTTTAGTTTCATTGCAATCTCATTTTCAAACAACTTCTTCTCCTCCCCCCTTTAGAGTCCAAGAGACTTTCAAAATGATGTTTTTAAAACACTCACCTACCAAGTTGTGCACTTCAATTGCCTGCACGATTTTTAGTGTTGTTGGAACACTAAAAGGACTATCCAATTGCACATGTTCACCCCTTTCCAATTCATTGCGAACCACAATTTTCCTAAAACATGAGGACATGGACTCCACAAGATGTCTCCCCTCAATTCAACTCAAACACATCTACGGAGCACCACTTTTCATTATTATGATTCCTTTTGTGAAGGGTGGTTAAGTTTTTACTTTTAGCTAGAGGGGTAGCTTGATAACTTTGAAAATTACCCATAATGGTTTTATCCATTGTCTCCATTAATGGTGCAAATGAAACTTGCTAGTCTTGCTAGTCCCTAGCAATAGTAGGTGAAAAGCTAACCTAGTCATTTAGAAATTGTAGTTGGCTAATTAGTTGCCCCATTACTAGGAGCTAATTTAGGGGGCAAATATGGAGGGAAGGGAACAAGGGAGGACTTGAGGGATTTAAGGAGAGGGATGTGGCCCTCTTTGCTCTCTCCCTCGTTAGAGTTTTTTTTACTTTTTAATTTATCTCATTCTCTCTCTCCTTTCTCCTTATCGACTTTTCTCTTCAATCTTCTTCTTCTAACATATTACCATAGGAAGGGTAACATTTGATATTTCTTTTTGCAATGAAAACATAATAAACAAAATATATATATAAAGATTTTCATATATACATGTCTTGGGTGCATGCGCATGTGTTAGTAAAATAAAGATGTGGAAAGAAAATTCCACCATGAAGATAGTTAAGAGAAGGCCAACAAGGGGCTAATTAATTAGAGGTTCCTTAGAATCTTTTTTCCTTGTTTTTTAAGTTTTCTTTCTAGGTGCTTTTTCTATTTGACAAAATCAAGGTGGTAATAATATTGCAAGCTAAAATTATTGCCCCTAATACCATTTTTTCTAATTTCTTTGTTTTTTTCTCTTTCATTCACAATAAAAGGCCAAAATGTAACAACTTGATTTGTGACTATGTGTGATTAATTGTCACATGCAACTAACCTTGGTATGTTTTGCAACTGTTTCTTAAATTTTCTAATTTTTGGTCACCTTTGCAACTACTCTACAACTAATGGTTTAATCATTTACCAAACGAATGATTTCGAACATTATTTTCATCCTAGAAAGCCAATGTATGACCCATTGGTTGTAGAAATAACCAAAAATTCATTCCCTTATATATGTTTAATATGATATATTATATACTCATTAGTGAAACATTTAGGTTATAATACATTAAGGTGTTCCTAAATCCAATAGGGGTGCCTTAAGGTCCAATAATGTTTTTTTAAAACAATGGGGCCATCCTAGGATGTATGAATGTATAATGTGAATATTTATAATGGGTGTATTAGATTTTATGTAAATTGTATTTAAAACATATTCAAATTGTATTTAAAATATATATAGAACATTTTAGAACCATACTATACATGTATATATATATATTTATTTATTTTTATTTATTTTTTTCTTTTTCTTTTTCTTTTTTTTCTTTTCTTCAAATTATTAGTATTACATATTGATTATTATAGTTAATATTACCTATAACTAGTGCGATATAATAATAATAATAATATGGCTAGCCTAGACTAACTACCAACTAAAATAATAATTTAATAATATATGATTGATTAATTATTACTATTATTTTTAAATATTAATTTATCTAATTTCTTTGTAAAAACTGAATTCATCAATATTTATTCCACCATTAGAATTATTATTATTATTAAATATTTAAAATTATAATTAATAAGAATGATAAGAAGCAAGATAATAATAATAATAATAATAATAAATTTGGGGAGGATGGTAGCTGCTAACTAGAATAGTGATTTAGTAATAAGTAAATAATTAGTAAAAAGAATTAAATACTGGAATAAAAATATATTATTACAAGAGTTATTATTATAAAACTATTATGTTTATGAAATTAATAATTTTTATAATATAATTATTATTACTAAATATTCATTGTTTTAGTTTAAACTAGCTATAATAAGTGAAATTATAATATAATAATTTCCTAAAATAACAGCTTAAATAAGGTACAAGTAATGATATTTTTAAAAATTATTTTATTAATTATCACTACAATAAAATATGTAGCTTAGGATACTAACAAATAATATTTATAATATTATTTGTTAAAATTAAATATAATAACACTAGATATGTAATATTACTATTGATAATATTATTATAAAAATTATTATTTCCTTTAACTATCATTACTTATAACAGTTAATATAGATTGAAAGAAAAATGGGCTAATGCAAAATTAATGATAAAAATTAATTGCAAATGGTTTGTGATTAAGTTGGTCACATTTACAACTAAAATGTTTAACCTATTTTTTTATCTTCCACTTTTTTTGTGTGAAATTATAATTAGGTGCAATAATTTCATTCAAAGTACAAATGACATTCAAGGGATCAAATAATTATAAAAAAACATTAACCTTAAAAAGTAAACTATTAAGGCCACCCAATGAATTACCGGATTTTGAATGAAATAAAAGATAAAATCTTATTCCTCTTCTTAAGTAAGCAAAAAACTTCAACACAAAGAGGATTGTCCAATCTCAATCAAGCAACCTCATAAACTTTCCATAAAAACGAACATGAAGTAAACATGCAAAGAAGAATATTTCCATATATAAAACCAAAACATTGCAAATATACCAAACTTTGCACATAGAACTTTATGTACAAAAATATGGCAAGAAACGATAATTTTATTCCAAGAAATATTCTCTTGTACAGTCCACAAAAAGATAAAGCCTTAAGTACCTCCAAGAAATAAGCTAGAATAAGCTAGAAATAGTGGAACATGCAATTAACCTAATCCTAAAAAAATTGGTCTTACATATACACAATGTAAACCAATAGTAAAAATTGATTTCAGTAGAGGAAATTCAATAAGGAAAATTCGGTAGGGAAAAATTTAGTTTTGGTAAAATTTTGATAAATTACCAATTTTAGTAAAATTTACCTTCAACGTCGTCCCCTTATCTAATTGGGATTACATTGTTGAAAATACATTGTTTATATTATTCTTCCATAACCGCAACCTCTATTTCCTCTATCTTAACATCTACACCTAAACCTTTTGTTGCAACAACAAGATTTGGTGTAGTGGCAATAGGGACAACATTTATTTCTAGTTGTATCGAAATCAAAATCGCACCCTCCATATCAGTTTCAATGGTTGAATTTGCACAATCATCCTTGACGGTCATGCCAAAAAGCATCAAATCAGTTATGCCATCAAAATGTGTTGTAGCTTTTACAAAAGCAAAGGCTTGAATGGGTGCAAAACCTTTTGCTTCACTAAAAACATTTACAACACACGAATTCCAGTGCCAAAAATTACTTCAAATTTGGTAGGTTGCAATTCCAATGCAACCACCAAATCCACTTCCATTTTTTCACCTTCATTATGTTCCTCACTCCTATGCATACTAGATTCAAATGCAAATCCAAATTGGACTTGCGCTTTACCAAAATCAAAAGGTGACATCACCAGATGTGGCATCATTCATCGGTGGTCTCTAGGTCCAACTGGTACAACTCCTTGTCTTTCTAATAGGATTCAAATGCTTCCCAAATCATTTTACCGACTTGTTTTTTGTAAAGCTCCCATTGTTTGACTTGACTTCTCTTATTATTTTTATGATAAATTGGGAGTTATGCCTTCATAAAGGCAAACTCCATTTTTAAGTTGTCAAATTCCTTCCATCTAGTGGTGGTAGAAGTCTGCAAGTTCCACCTTCTGCCTCAACGCCTTCATTTCCTCTTCTAAAGAATCCAACTCTTCCTAAATAATGCTCAGATTCTACCATAACTCCTCCAAATCTTACTCTAGCAACTAGATTTTTCTAGTTAACTACCGAAACTCTAGTTGTTACTTTTATGTTGTTTCAATAAGCATCTCATTATGGCCTTCCAACTATTCTACCTTTCCTTTTGCCAAAATGAGTAATTTTTTAGTAAGGGTCAATGATTATTCCACCACCTTTTGGTTGGCATGCTCTTGCTCCAAAGTCTTCTTAAGCTTAACATGTTGCAAATCAATGGAGCCCAATGTTTTATTGATTTCGATAAATTGTTTATGGAAATATGGTAGTTCATTACAATAGTTGGAATTTTTGGTTTCCAATTCATGAACCTTCTTCTTCGTTCCTTCCAAATCCTACAATTCAATTTGAGTATTGGATGGTCAGAAAGTCTTGTCGGTTAACAGCCTACAAGCATTGGAGCAAACCTTTCAACTCGACTACCTCCTATAAACTTTTTTGCAACATCTCTTTTGCAAAAGCCTTTTTTATTATGGCTAACTAAAAAAATTGGAAATGTTGCCCACCATTTGAGAAAATTCCTTTAAATGAAGAAGGTGGTCCTCCAACAATTTCAGTGAAGATGCACCCAAAGGAATGATAACATTTTCGATTATGGTATGGGGAAAGAAAAGTCCACCCCATATTGAAAATGATGTATCAAGGGGGCAATAGTCTTTAGTTGCCTCTCCTAAGCTTTGTGCAATGGTTCCGTTGGAAAAATATTCCAGTGGAATATTTAATTTTGGTATATCTCTAACCAAAATTGCTTCTCCTTCTAAGCGCCAATGCAACTAACTAGAAAAATTTGCAAGATTTTTAGTACTTGCAAGTATCGGATGCGATTTCGATTGAAGTCTTGCATTGAAAATTTGATCAATACAAACTGGATTTGAATTCCATGTTATGCCCTTCTTATGGACTTGGCGTTTTTGGTGATCTATAAGTTGAAGTGCACTTCCATGGCAACAATATGGGATTCCAAGGAAAAAGTCAGCCCAAGTTCAAAGATCTCAATGTTGATAAAAGTGTGGGTGAGATGTCCGGTTTCCTTGAGGTTTCCAATTAGGTACTCATCCCATCGATTTCCTTGACATCCTCCATCTCCTTGTTAAGATCAATGGGTGCATGCCAAAAACAAGTTCTTGGAACTTTGTTATTTCTTGCAACCTAAGTTTATGGTGTTAGTTTGGCAACATTTACATCCTCTTGTCTAATTATGGTAGGATGAGTGTCATATTTATTGAAAACCAATTCCAAAACAAGATGTCTACGAGTTGGGCAACTTCAAATTCAATGTTAACCCTACTTGCACCAAGTTTTGTCAGTGTTGACAAATCTTACAACCTATTGTAAAGGTTGTTGAAGAGTATAACAAACTAGTTCACCTTCACCCCATGTTCAACCAACACTACAAAGCTCATTAGTTTTTTTGCCACAAAGGTGAGTTGGCTACCCTTCAACCAAATTATTTGGATTAATGTCAATACTTTGGCTACATAAATTCCCTTGAGAAGGGAAACCTTCCATCTTTCCTAATCAACAAGTGTTTTTGGCAAAACAATTTTCCAATAAATGACCACCTCCTTTTCTTTTTCCTTCTCCTTGGTCTACTTGGCTAGTAATTTGGTGATGTTTATTTTTAGTAGGTTGAGCATCTCAGCCACTATCTTTTTGATCATGAAAATCAAAACTCCCTACACAATCAATTTTATAATTTTTGGATTGAAATGTGTGATGGCATGTAAAAACTCCTTCACCAGCATTCGAGTCAAATTCAACTACACATTGAACAAACCAAAAACATTGACGTGCCAAGCCCACTCTACATTTCTTCCAACAATCCATTGCTAGAACTTGTCCATCTCCAAAAAAATGATCTTTCCCTTATTGGAAAAAAATCATTACCATTTTCTCTTTCTTTTTGTCATCACGATCTAATTCTAGTGCAAGTTGGCTACCACTTGATTTTGATTTAAAATTCTCCTTCCTCTTCATCTTTTATGCCATCTCCTTATTGATGTTTCCTTCCATTTTCACTAATAAAAAATCGGTACAAATTTTTGCAGGATAACAATACTAGGAGGAAAGAGGAAAAATTGAATGAACAAATCCTCCTTTTTGTATTGAAGTTTGGGTGCTTATCAATTTCACCTAAAATTGGCATAGTTCATTAATTTGCCTCTAGGGTGGATCAATTTCACTCTCTCTGGCATGTGGATTTGTCACAATGGTGTTACGGTACCAAAAAAATTAAAACAATAGGGTCCCAAATTAGTTCCCATGGAATTTCCAGTTAGGTCTTGATGCGTCACAATTCCAATGGATGATTTGCAGTAGGTCATAGTTTTTAGTTCGATATTTTTGATAACATCCTCCAATTTGTTTTACTCCCCACCATGAAAGGTTGCAACCTCCTTTGGGTCAATCTTTGGCTGCTTTAGTCACCCCAAGTTATTTACGTGGCCTACTTCAACATTTGTTTGCAAAACATGTTCTATTATTTTCTTCATATTTCTTGTCAACACTATTGGCATATTGTAAATGACTATAAAAAAGTTGTAATCTGATTGTTATTTTGATTTTTGATTTTTATTTGTTAAACAACAACAATAATTAATCAGTGGTTTGTTTTGGTAAAGTCAAATAACTTTAACCAATATTTGTCCAAATATGAATGATAATGAACCAAAAATTTTGAATTCAATATCCATAGTAAGGTCGCCAAATGTTAAGGCCACCCGATGAACTACCAAATTTTGAAAGAAATAAAAGAAAGAAGTAAAAGATAGAATATTATTCTCTCCTTAAGTAAGCATAAAACTTCAACACAAAAGGGACTATCCAATCTTAGTAAGGCAACCTCATAAACTTTTTACATAAACAAACGTGAAGCAAACATGCAAGGAAGAATATTTCCATACAAAGAACTAGAATACTACAAACATACCAAGGAAAACACTACACATAGAACTCTACATACAAAAGTATGGTAGGAAAAAGATAAATTTACTCTAGAAAATATTTTCTTGTACAATCCACAAAAGGACAGAGACTTAAATACCTCCAAGAAAGAAGTAAAAAATGATGGAACAAGTAGTTAGCCTAATCCCAAAAAAATCAGTCCTAAATATCCATAGTGGAAACTTGTAGTAAAAATCAATTTTGGTATAAAAATTTATATAAAAGCAATTTAGTAGGGAAAATTCTATTTTAGTGAAATACTAGTTTCATGAAAATCTACCTTCAACATAAACCCATAATAAAATGAAGTTATTTTCAACTTACATATTTAACCTAGGCCTACCTACTTACCTCCCTTGGCCTACCTTCCATACCTATCTACATAAATGCCATGTGTCAACATTTTG
>Ga0116228_10003260_pt1 | contig 14217 bp, 5 predicted proteins | sample S1TSphfallax_2_FD_89694 | JGI IMG/M metagenome (GOLD analysis project Ga0116228, IMG submission 89694) | Host-associated microbial communities from peat moss isolated from Minnesota, USA - S1T2_Fc - Sphagnum fallax MG | ecosystem: Host-associated > Plants > Peat moss > Unclassified | place: USA... | reverse complement strand
TTCTACTTGCAACCACTGATCCCTATCACAGTTGCATTCTTGGATGAGGACCTCAGCATCTTTCAACACCCGCTGAAGTTCCATGGCGGCTGGAATCCAATTAGGAGGATCCCACGACATCTGGAAGCTGTGTAAGTCGTGCTTGCAGAGCGTATGCTCAAAATGGTCAAGTATGGGTACAATCTCGGAGGCTTTTTGTTCAAGAAATTCACATTGTAGAGCGTTGAATTGCGACTCCTTGTTTTCGGAGGAAGCGAGCTTATGGACCACAGATTGCACTGTTCTGCGAAGATCTTCAAAACTGGTTGCAATTGCTGAATTTCAAGCCACAAAAGGTTTAGTTACTACGTTTAGTGTTTATATATCCATTATCTAAATTTGAAAAGAAGAATATGTGATAAATGTTTTAAATTCCTTTTTTCTGGATGGTTGGATTCAAGTGAAAATTGCAGATTGAACAATCATGTGAACCTAATTAATTAAACATATTAATCTTCGATTATAACATCAATGTAATTAATAGATGATGTGTATTACATTGTTTAAGCAATCTGACCAAGAATTTGAGAATCTAATTTGTTGAATTGGACTTGCAAATAAATATATTGAATATATCGAAGATATAAATCCATTTATCACCTTGAAATGTGAAAATTCAATATATTTTCTTTGAATATTAAAATATTCAAGAAATTTCTTTTTCAAATGACATGTGACTCAAATTCAGAAATGAATAGGTATGTGAATGTTGGAATTGGATTAAACACCATTGTCAAATCATGACAAAAACATTTATGTGATTCAGACAATTCCAGAGATGTAAGTGATGAAAACAAAAGAGAAAAATTAATGATAGTGAAAAGGCTGAGTTACCTGAGTATGCATTGCCATGCAAGAACACTCGCCCAAACTTGGGCGGCACTTTATCCATGCCCCTCAAAACTGCCATGTAATCGTTTGCATTGTTTTGCAATTGGGCTTGCACTTGTGCAGCTTGCCCCTCCCGTTCCAATGGTGTTCCAGCCAAGGCAATCTTCAATAAGCAAGGATGCATGCGAACAAGATCCATCATCTTAGCCAGCACATCAGGCCCTTCAACACCTTTACAACCCTGGAGGCCAAGGTAGCGCAAAGTCTGATTCTTCTGTAAGGACTCCAAAATCTTACACACATCTGGTTGTTCCAATGGAGTCTGAGCCAAGTTAATACTGGTCAACGAACGATTCATTTGAAAGAGATCCATCATCTTAGCCGACACATCAGGCCCATTTACACCTTGACAGCCCCATAGGGTCAGGGAAAGCAACGTTTGATTTTTCTGTAATGACTCCAAAATCTTACACACATCTGGTTGTTCCAATGGAGTGTGAGCCAAGTCAATGTCCGTCAACGAACGAGTCATTCTGAAAAGATCCCTCATCTTAGCCGACACATGAGGCCCTTTAACACCTTGACAACCCCATAGGCTCAGGGAAAGCAACGTTTGATTTTTCTGTAATGACTCCAAAATCTTACACACGTTCAATGGTTCCAAACCATTGTCTCCCGGAAAGCGAAAATGTGTAAGGGTGTCGTTGGTGCGTAGCATGTGAGCGATTGCTTCACCTGCTCCTTGTCGCATTTTAAAACAACTTCCACCAATGGTGAGACGTGTTAATGATTTGTTACGGGGTTGGGCTGTAGCATGACCTGTAAGGGGCTGAAGTAGCGCTTCTACTCCATTGGGGCCCAAATCAGTGCTGTTCAGATTCAAAGAATCCAAGGTTGAATTTATTGCCAACATTGATCCCAATGAAGCACCTGTACTGGAAATTCTCTCCTCCACACTGAGCCCCAGAGAAAGATTTTTGAGAACGCAATTGTTTGCCATCTTTTCGCACACAATTTGAACACCGTCATTGTTCAATAAACCGTCCAATGTGAGAGAGTTCAATGCCGGAAGCAGATTTTGGCAAAGTAGTTGAACCTCCTCAATACTCAACTTTTCATCGTAGGCGTTTATGCTCAATTCCTTCAAGCTTTGGCATGTACTGACAGCATCAATGAACTGATGGCGATGCTCTTTATATGCTTCATCATATCCATCCACTTCTCGTTCAAACCTGAAGCCTAGCTTCTCCGGTTGGCATTTATTTAAGCAACGGATAGCCTCTTCAAAACTTACACCCCCTCCGTCAGGTTCGTACAAGTACACCGGATGGCTTTGAGGTGGAGAGGCAGGCATATCGTTATGCATGAGTAGATCCAGGGTTGAGAGACGGTCACTTTCTACTGAGCCTTGTGATTCTTCGCTTAGGATTCGACCTGGTTGGTGAAACATTTCACCCTGCATGATACAGGCAAAATCTCTTGTGCAGTTTGCTCGCATGAGCTGTCGCCACACTCGCTTGTGCTCCTACCTTGTCCCGTATCCGCTCCATCTACCGCCAGTGTCAAACCCTCTGACTCCATTTCCCTAGCAGCTGACACTGAATCACAACGGTAGACCCTGCACCACTGTAAGACACTATGAGTAAGCTTCAGTTGGTCTGGCAGAGGCCATCCACGGAGAAATTATCTTTTCATAAGTGCACATTCTTCCGGCAATCAAAGTCATCGAGACTCATGTCGTACTTATTGTAGTGTGTTGTTTAGTTTCTATTAGTTGCAGCTGTAGCGCGACCTGGAAAGATTCTGATTTCTCAGTTGGAGCTCAAGCCATGACTTTTCAACTCAATTTCTTAATCTTCAATTTTGCGAATAACTACACGACATGTAGGTCTCCCACTGATTGGGACATTATATAGATGATAAGGGAATGCAAGCTGAATATCAATGTTGGTGCAGGTCATATAGATCCATATTTGGGATGCGAAGCGTGCTGGTGTGAGGCACGTACCTGCTACTTTTTCCGAAATTGAACAATTGGTAGCTCAAGGACTGGGAGTTCTTTTGTTCCGAATAGGCAGCGTACACTTAGTGATGTGCAATAACAGCAGCAACTCACACATCCCGCAGGCAGAAAATTTGTAGCTCTTGCTCCTTTGTGCCAATGTGAACCAAGCTGGTCAAAGAAGGACCCATTGTGGGATGAGTATTTAAACTACTCCAGATTAATGAGTAAAGTTTGTAAGAGCGAGAGCTCAAAAACGGCGAATAATGGATCTGCAAGTGATTTTTGCCGCGCTGGAGCGCACGGTGTCACCAACGAAAATTGAGGATGTTTGGAGCGTTATGGTGGGATACCCACCTCAGGACTTTCCTCCAACGACTACTATTACACAACTTCAGGCTTCTTAGACTTGGGCACGTTGTCTTTGGTTAGTTTCAACTCTTGTTCAGGACTCCATTGATCTTGTAGCTAGCCTTGAAAGAGCGCTACACTGCAGTCACCAAATATGACACATTGTCAGCTGTGGCTGGGTTCAGAACATTGTTTCGTCAAAGTTGAAGGGTTGCTGGCGTTGAAAACTAAGAAACAACTCTACATAGCTGTGAGATTCCTTGTGTATCTACCAAGCTGATCAGCTTTGCAGAATTGGAGGACTGAATAAGTGTGCACAATAATGTGAAGAAGCTTGGACTTTGAATGAGATGATGTTCTTTTCGACTCGTTAGTTTTATGTCTTCATGAAGACAAACCGCCCGGGAAGTAATCTGCATGTCAGGAACTCGATTGTACAACAACACGATGCTAGGAATTTTGTGTCTAAAATTATAGTGAATGGATAATAGCAATTCTAATGGTGCATTTTGAAAATGGCGAATAAATTCTGAGATTCCACCTTGAATGGGTCTCGAGCGGAGAGAAACAAGGAGAGGAGGTGTGCACAGGTAGTCCGGGTGCTAAGAGAGACAATGCAATTCTAAAGGGAGGCCTCGAGAAGAGAACAAGCTAAATTAAATTACAGAAGTGTGGGTCTTCCTCAGTATAGTGAAAGACAGCTGAAGGACATTGACCCTGATTATTACATATCCAAGTTGTTGAAGGGTCGTCCACCAATAGTACTAATAATGGAAGAAACAACAAGCTTGGGTGCGAGGATTCGAGAGAGTTATTACCGTCGGGCTTTGCTAAGGCCGCCAATCTGCTTAGTAGTGGACTCGTACATGAGCGTGTAGTCCCTAGTTACGAACCACCGGGCTTGAGGCTCCAACTGTCCATCTTCCTGCACGCTTGCTTTGAGAGCTTGCACGGTTGGAGTGCACTACAAACCACGAGGCTTCTGACCCACTCCCTCCTCATTCTCAAAACTACCTTCGAACTGTCAAGTTTTGAGTCCCTACTGACCACCAGGATCGTTGCTCACACTGATCTGGATCTTCTTGCAACCCAGCTTTATAGAACTTGCAAGCTTGAATCCGTTAGCAGGTAAGAAGCTAGAGCTTAATGGGTGTTGGGTTGAAAGCATCCTATGCAACAATCTACTTAGAACGTATGTCTCAAGCCACTTCCTATCTTGATGACAGATGTCAGACCTAGTACACTGAGCCACTCAAACGATAGATATCGATCATCACACATTGACAGGCCCATCAGGTCTGCGGTATCTTCAAGCCCAGCTCATTGAGTTTGTTGCAAACGCTTGGCAGGTTGTACCGATTGTCCTGACCTTGCATCACCCTCATTGAGTATGCGTCTAGTGGCAGATAGCAACCTCTTCAATGCTAAGTAGCGCATGGAAAGTACAACTGGACGCGTGGGAAACAAGCTTAAAAGAGAATGCAGATCTGTACTTCATCACAAACTACAGAGCATGAGATGGTTCTGAGGTAGGTTGGTTAAATCAAATTTAGTGAAAGTAAGAGAAGAAATGAACCTTTAAAGGCATATAACAAAGATTACAACATTCAGTAGTGACATGCATCAGACATTATTTAGAACTTCCATGCGAGCAACAGATGGGGTTTTAGTTTTAGTATGGTGCCAGTGTAGGTGTTGGTTCACCCAAAGGCAGTCTTCAAGTGATGAAGGTAGCATAAATCTCAGAGTCAACTTACATGTACATATTCACTTTTAATCTATCTCTTGACCGGTGTTTTTTTGGTTGGCCTTTGTGTGATGGGTTCAAGATTATTTCATGCTTTCAATTCATAAATTCAGACCTGTTCTTTTTTCCTCTTTTATGATCCAATGGCTTTTCACAGGCTTATTTCATCTAAAGGTAGTTCATTGATGAACATTTGAAGTAATCTAATCAATGCCAGTTTTGCATAAAAAAGTATCATCACCGGCAAGCTTACAAGGTAGCAACGGTTTTCTTTGTTTTTGTTTTTTTTTTTTCCCCAATTTTTTGATCCATCTGGGAATCATCGACACAAAGATAAATTAGCCAACTTTGGCTATAAAACAAGTAATAGAGGGATTATTATTAGCTTGTTAGCTCAGAATGGATTTCTCAAACCATTTCTTGCCGTGATGACAATTGTCAAACCTAATCACTATTCAACCTGATCAAATGATAGATATTAATCATCATACATTAGATCTTGTACCTTTAAGCATAGTTGATTGACTTTGTTGCTGCGATTTGGCATGTAGTGTTAATTATCTTAACTTTTGATACCCTTATAATTTAGTATATTTTTATGAGCAAACTTTCTAATGCTAATTAGTATTAACTAGTGTGAGCAAGCTTTTTAACTCTAATTAATGCATCTTGCATTAGAAGAGTCATTGGTACTCATACTACATGTTCACAAAGCCTTTTCCCCATACACGGGGCTCCAAGTTGAATGTATCCTCAAGCATAGCTTTTTGACTGCCTTTCACACCATTGACATGTTGTGCCCAGGGTTCCTTTTCAGGATTTTTTGAAGTAGCCAAAGTGGCCATCATTCACATAATAATTTAGCCAAACTTGGCTCCATACTAGATATGAAAGTAGGAAAAACCAGAGAATCCTTATATATTCTTGGCTCTCTACTACAACTCACTCATAAAAATCTGAAGATTTGAAAAAAAATCCATTTAAAATCTGGGTAATTTTGGGCTTTTTTTTTCCATGAGAAATCCTTTGTATAGGTTGAAATCATATTATGAAAGAAAGACAGTTGTAGGGGCTCTCTTGACTAAGTTGCCAAAGGGAAGAGGGTCTAGATGTCCAGAGTTTGGACCACTCTAATCATTTGGTAGGTATGAGGCAATTATATCTACTATGAGTAAATCAAACCAACAAGCAAGTGATTGGACCTACTGTGACTAAAAAATTAAAAAACAATCAAATTTGACAGTGAATAAATAAACGAAGGAGTGAGCAAATAAATTGGATCTTTTTTTAAAATAAGAAAATAAGTGAAGAAATTAGGTGGGTTTGTTGCAAAAGTAACAAAATAACAGAAGCAATTGAGATTTGTTGTGGAGTGAGAAAATAATAAAAAATAACCAAATCAAATATGATGTCTATAGATGAGTTTATGATTAATTAAGTATTTTTGTGTTGCAATGTAGTTGGGAAACTCATATGCTAGTAGCAGTAAGTACGGGGAATAGAAAATGCAGTTTGCACTAATGCACAAGCCGTAAGCAACAACCCAAACATGTAGACAAATACCCTTAATTAGGGATGCAAAGATTTGTGTGAAGTAAAAGTTCAATCAATCATATTAATCAAACCGACATAACGCATCTTGTTGAGGAGTCTCCATTTGGGCCACCATAAGATGATGACCTCCTTGCTACTCAAGACCATGTTATTAATATTACCTAACCCCTTCTACCACTTTTTGGTGGGTTAGTGATGAATAAAACTTTAATAAAGCACATGCAATCCACCAAATATTGAACCTTTAACATGTCCTAGACCGGCTCAACCCCTTCCCCTTTAAAAAAGACCTCCTTCGTTATAATATATTGAAGGATTTTGGTTTGTTACAGAGGATTATACGAACATAGCCAATTCCAATTGACAAATTTCCTCTCATCAAATTTACAAGTTATAGCAAAATGAATCCCAAATGTAAGAGTTTGTTTTGATATCACTTCATTTCATATCAATTGATTTACATGATGCATCGGAAAAGCAAGCAAAATTATCAGTACTCAACAAGGTGGGTGTTGGGCATGGGACCATGGGTTTGACATGTGTGAATCCACCTCGTAGGGTAGATGCTACCAGCTTTTGAAGCCTATTCGTAATTATTGCAACTTTCGTGATTTGCGAATCTTGAAGGTTGGCCGCCCTACCAATTTGGAGGTAAATATATCGATGGTGTCTTGGTAGAGTCCTGAGAAGACCTATGACTGACTCACTAGGGATGTAGACCACTGTGGGGCGGGTATTGTAAACTGCACAAACCCCTGGCTGGGTATCATGGCACTTTTTAAGGTTCATAATCACAATTCCCAGAAATATCAAATACCCATTTTTTATGTATAACCCATGTTCCACAAAAACAATTTGAATTGGTCAAATAACCACCGGTTCTTCTTTGAAACTTGGCAGTTCTATCAAGGTTTTGATATATCCAAAACCGGCGGTTCTCCGGATCTTAAACGTTTGAAAAACCAGGAAGTTATTTTGTAAGAATCAAATTTGCCCCGGACACTGATATCGGTAGATACGAGTGACACGCGGGAGGGGGGAAATGAAATAATGAGCGCTTCCTGGGCCTCACATCTTTACACCAGAGAAATTTGTGGATGTGTTGAAAAAGCAGGCGTTGCTGGGCACAGCACGCAAGGCAATTTCCCTCTACGAACTGACTGGGAATCAACTGCGACCGTTCCCATTACTGACGCAGTCCATATTAAAAATTAGTGAGTCAGTGACCCGGTCAAAAGTCAGTGACCAGTATTTGAGGGAGCAGGAGGCCTACGGGGCCTGCAAGAAATTCTGGACGCTAGTGAAGCCACCTAACTCCTGCCAATTTGAGATCTTGAGACCTGATTTGTTCTTCTCTCTCTCTCTCTCTCTCTCTCTCTTTTGTTAGCTCTCTTGCTGAGTCTCCTTCTCTCTTCCACCCACCCAGTCTGTTACTTTCTGGTGCGTAGCCTCTGTCTCTCTCTCGACTTGAAATCTCTTTTCTGCTCCAAGTCCCAAAACTTTACTGTTCATGAAATTTTTCTTTTGACTAGTGGGAACTAATTCGAGGGTTAATCCTTTTCGGAAATAAGATTAATCTGGGGTTAATTCATCTTGAGAAATAATATTACTTTGAGGGTTAATCATTTTGCGAAATAAGATTAATCTGGGGTTAATTTTTTCTGAGAAATAAGATCATTTTGAAGGGCAATCCTTTTGGGGAATAAGAGGAATTCGGGGATTGACCTTTTTTGGAAATAAGGCTATTCTGGGGGTTTGTTCTTTTGGGATTCAGTTTACATGGAGTAAATATATGGTTGGCTAATCATATGACTAATCTGAATTCAACAAAAACAAAAAGAGGACTATTTTGAGGATTGATCCTTTCACGAAATAAGAGTAATTTTGGTCAACTAAATACATTTATTTGTGGGCTTAACTGATTTAGAAGTCACTATGTGTAGGGTAAAGCCCTACAGTGGGGACATTTTCAAAATAAGGGACCTAGGACAAGGAGACGGTCCAGAAATATCATATTTGATGAAATATCTCAAGGTTATGGTCTTGTGATATCTGGAGTAGAATCTAGATTTCAAATTTTCACATCTAGGTAGGATATCATACTCCTACCTAGGTAGAATATTTCTTACCTAGATCTCCATATCAAGTAGGTATGGGGCTAAGGGAAAAGGGTTTGGGTAAGGTCCTATCAAGTAGGTATGGGCATAAAGGAATAGGTTTTGGGTAAGGCATAGGGTATAAGGTGTAGGATTGTTAATAGGGCTATAAAGTGACTGTTTAAAGGTATATGAATTAAGTATCCTAATTTTTTCAAAGCTTTTAATTACGTTTGAAAGACGTTAATGCGAATTATGAAAACTAATTTGAATATCCAATAGATATTGTTTGATTATATGTTCGACATTCTCAAAAACTGGTCAAGTATTTTTAAAATGCATTCGATATCCTTTTTGGATATTTGAAATGGGTTTTCTCTAAAAAGATACTAAAGAACTAGTTCAATTCTCAAAGCTTATTTTGAAAATTAGATCTAATGGACACTTTTTTAGTGTGACATTTGTTCAACATGGTGTGAACTCAACATATAAACATTGTTTTGCGAAGTAAATAGTGTGGCATGCACGATTGGTCCAAGTGTGAACCCATTACATAAATATAAGGGTGAACTCAACATATGAACATTATTATGCAAGGTATATATTCAATTTTTGAAGATCCAAATATGAAAGGAAATCTTACTTGAATTGCATGGTAAATATCTTTTTTCTAGTGTGAAAACATTATTCAACTGATTTTTTTTCAAAACCTAATTTTTCTAATTTATTTGAAATTTCAGTGACAAAAATAATTCAAAATTCAATATCTCATGAAATTGTCACTATCGTTGCAAATAATAATTTTTAGTTGCAAAACTTGGTTGCAAATGAAGATTTATTCTAATGAAATGTCACAAAGCCAATGTGTGCACCCGTATGCATTGAGGGTTTTCCAAGAATATCATATGTGTAATTCACTAGTAGAAAATCAGCCAAAATATAACCACTTTGTTTGCAACTACATGTGACCTCTAGTTATTTGCGATTAAGTTTGAGAATATTTACAACTATAAGATCAAATTTCAATTATTTTGGCCACTTTTACAACTATGATGCAACTATTGAAAACTTCATCCTATTAGTTGGATGACTTGTAGTTTATTTTCGTACACAAATATATTGATATGTCCCATTAATCATAATAGTCACCAAATTAGTCACATCCTAAAGGTATTCTACAGTGACATAAGGGTGTGTTTTTATGTATGTATTAAAAATTATATTTACAATATATTACATATATCATAAATATATATTTATGTGTATATTAATTATGTGTATGTATCTATAAAAATTCATATAATGAATCTAAAAATTAATTTTGAGCTCTGAAATTTATTATTCAAATCTGAAAATTAATATTTCAGTTATAAAATATGAATATATATTTGAATTCAAAAGTTGATATTTTAATTTAAGAAATATTTACGTGAATTTGAGTTTTTTTCTTGCATTCTGATTTTTTTTTGTTTGATTGGAAATCATTATTTGAGTGTAAAAATTGTTATTCCAAATCTAAAAACATTTTATTTGAATCTAAGAATCAATATTTGAACTCTAGAAACTGTTATTCAAATCTGAAAACTGATATTTCAATACTGAAAATTCTTATTTCAATTCTGAAAATTATATTTGAACCTGAAAATTGTTATTCCAATTCTGAAACACTTTATTTGAATCAAAAATCAAGATTTGAATTTGAAGTTTAAATATGAATTCTTAAAATTGTTAGTTTTATTTATTTTTAAATGTTTGAGTATAAAATTATAATTATAATTATGAAAATTATATTTAAACATTATAATTGATGTTTCAATTTTGAAAGTTGATACTAGAATTCAATATATATATACATAATTTTTAATGAATTTTTTTAATTATTTAAAATTGAAAATTAATATTTCAATTATTCAAAAAATTAATTGAATTTGATATTTGAATCTGAAATTTGTTATTTCAATACCTTAAATTTTTATTTTCATTCATTCTTTTTTTTTTTAAAATTCAAAAGCTTATTTGATCTAAAATTGGATATTTGAATTTAAAATTATTATTTTCGATTCTAACAATTCGTATTTCAATTTTGAGTTTTTAAATTTAAATTTAAAAACTTATTTGATTTGTAACTTGAAATTCCAATTCCAGATTATTATTTTGGATTCTCAGAATTAATATTTCAATTCAGAAAATTATTAATTGAGTCCAAAAATGGACATTTCAATTTTGAATCTGAAAATTAACATTTCAATTCTGAATTTTTTTAATTTAAAACCAAAGACTTATTTCATCTAAAAACTGATATTTGAATTCTAAATTGTTTTTTTGGAATCTAGAATTAATATTTCAATTCTTAGAATTATTGATTGAGTTTTAAGGTTTTTTTCTACTAGTGTTATCCATAATGAATCACTTTTATAAATAATTATAAATGATTACATTTATTACTTATTAAATATACTAAATAATTAGTTTTAAATTTTTTTATATTCTTGCAATAAAAGAAATTAATTACTGTAATTAATGTTACACTACTTTAAAATCATTCAAATTTCAGATAAGAATTTATTATAGTTTATGCATAATTATTTTTTAATTGAACATAATTATTCCCAATTTGTAATTTATAACTTTAGATCTGAATTAAGATTTTGGAAAAATCCTAATGTAGTTGAAATAATTGTTGTAATGATTGTACTTTCAGGAATTATTAAAAAGTAATTAAATTTTTTATTTTAAAAAATTCTGTAAATACTTGTCTATGATAAAGTTTTTCATAACAATAAATTTAATTATATAATAATTAATATAACTACATTAAGATTTTTTTTTTAAATCATGTAGAATTTTTTTTAATAACAATTGTTTGTTCAATATTTATAATCTCAAAAAGATATTGAATATAATTATTTTGAAATTAAATGAAGTAATTTTTTACATTAATTATATTATTTATAATTGACTAAATATATTAAAAAATTAATTAAAAAAATTAGCTGTTTATTTATCTTTGAGTTATGTATTAACAACTTGTGAAAAATTAGATAACTAATTAGTTAAATATTAAGAAGTTATTATTTGTTTATGTAGTTGATGATGAATACTTAATATTTGTAGTGTAAATTTTATATTTTAAATATATGTGAAATTTAATCATTATTAGGTAAATTGTTATGTAATTATTTAGTGAACCATGTATTTGAATTATTTATAAATCTAAAAACAAAAAACAAAAAACAAAAGGAAAATTTTGGAGTAGCAATTTAATTTTTGAAAAAGTTGCAATTTCAAATTTATCCCATATTGTTTGTTCTCCATTCTTATTTTGAACATTATATAAACAAGGGGTGTGATCATCAAAGTTCACATTAAGAAATTTGTATGCATGGGATGCACGAATCAAAAGGCTTAACCCAAAACAATACGAGAAAAGTTATGCACAATTTTAAACTATCAACCTCCCCAACCTATTTATTTTCCTAGCTAGGTAAGTACATAATATGACCTACCCACCTAGGTCAACCTATGTTCCTACCTACTTATGTACCTATTTATATGAGTAGGTATATAGCCTAAAAAGGTAGACCTACCTACCTACCTTTTTACTTAAGTAGGTAAATAGGTAGGTATGTAACCTAGGTTTGTAAACACCTATTTATGTACCTACTTAAGCACCTACTAACCTAATATTAATATTTTGTATAAAATTCATCTTAAAAGTGCCACACAGCATATTTACATTGGGTCACGTGTCATAATTAAAATCATTGAAGCATTTGAATTGAACGTCCTAGATTATTTCAAAATAATAATAATAATAATAATATAATTAAATATTTAAACACATGACAACGCATCATTTGCCTTAATTGTGACTAAAATAATTGCATGTGACAATACGTATACATTGGAGTCAAAGGATAAACTTGTATTTCTTGACTTTTTTTTTCATCCAATATCCTTTGTCGTTTGCAACTAATGTCTTATGCGACTTGTCCAAGGCGACTAATGAGAGTTTAGTCGCAAATGTCACTTACAACAAAAATTTTGTTCTAGAGTCTAGTTGAAAATATTTGTTTTTCTTCTAGTGAATTGGAAACCTTACAATTTTGAAATATCTTAATGTGACAAACTTTGAAAAACTATTCTTTTTCATATTTTGAATTTTTGTTCAATTTTAGTGACAAAAACCATTTAAATTCAATATCTCATGGAGGATATCTTGTCTTGAGTGTGAACCCGTTACAAAATAAAGTGAACTCTACATATGACCATTGTTTTGCAAAGTGTATGTATGAATTTAAGTATATTTGTAACTTATGAAAAATTCAAAATTATTATTGACATTGTAAAAAGAGATAGAAGATGAAAATATTGTTATAGAACAAACACAATTAATTGATGAAATCAAATGGTTTGCATGTCGTTTAAATTTGATAATTTTTGTCTTTCATGTCGTTTAAGATGACTTACCACCTACTATAATAATAAAAACAATTGATTTTCTTTCTTCCACAATTTATTGTACATGGATGTCATTTTAATATTTATTTTATTTGAACCATTGTCGCATTTTCGCATCTTTGACATTTTAATATGTAAATTAATATGATATTCCATTATAATTACATATTTGAACTATATTATTGAAATTAATGGAAATGGAAATATTATTAACCACACAATACATTAATCATTTAAACATATTAATATTATGATTACAAGTGCAACTATATTACATAACCTTGGATCAATCCAAAGTTTTTTTCCCCAAATGAAAGGTTTCTAATTATCATAATAATTCCTTGTGATATACTGTTATTGTAAAAGAAAAAACCTCTTTTTGGATAGTGATTTAAAAGATTATGATATTTGCAATATAACATAAAAATAAAATAAACTACTTAGAAAAACATATACATGTTAATTTATAAACCAAAACCTTAAGAACCTTGGAACATGATTATTTAAAAAAATCATTATGACAATTTCCTAATTGCAAAGGGAAAGGGAAGTTGGAGAAGCTTTTCCCCATGTTTTTTCCTTTTCTTGCATTCCATTTGATGAATAATTAATATGCCAGACTAAGTTAGTTAGTATGGTACTATCATTAATGACCTAGATTTTCTAGAGACTCTTGACAATGGTTAACAATTAAAAAGTCCCTTTGTAAAAACAAATCTGAAAAAATAAAACTTCACAAGAATAATTTTCTAGAATAAATTTGATATGCTATAACAAATAGACTAAATTGCCAAAGGGAAGAGGGTCTAGATGTCTAGAGTTTGGACCCTTCTAGTCATCTAGTAGGTATGAAGCAATTAGATCAACTATGAGTAAGTGAAACCAACAAGCAAGTCATTGAATCTATTGTGATTAAGAAACTAAAAAGCAATGAACCATGTTACACAACTTATTAAATATTGAACATTTTTTCAATGACAATTGAATTAAATCAGAATGAAAAAATTAATGGGATCTAGGTGCATTCTTGGTAATATTGGAAAAATCTTGAATGACTAGGATTTAATGGAATTTGTTTCATAATTTTTAGACCTAAGGTGCATGACGTATTTAATTTTGAATTATTTTTTTCATAG
>Ga0116228_10003259_pt1 | contig 14217 bp, 11 predicted proteins | sample S1TSphfallax_2_FD_89694 | JGI IMG/M metagenome (GOLD analysis project Ga0116228, IMG submission 89694) | Host-associated microbial communities from peat moss isolated from Minnesota, USA - S1T2_Fc - Sphagnum fallax MG | ecosystem: Host-associated > Plants > Peat moss > Unclassified | place... | reverse complement strand
CGCGGATGGATCCGTTTTATGCACTGTGCGTCGCGCTCGACGTTCCGCTGTTCCTGCACCCGGCGCCCGCTGGTATCGACGGTCCTCCGGCATTTCCTCCACTGCAGGGTTACGACCTTGATTTGATCGCGGGTTTCGCGGCGCAGGAGACACTGGCAACAGCGACCCTGATCTTCGGTGGAGTGCTCGACCGGCATCCCGAACTCGATATTTGTTTGAGTCACGGCGCTGGTAGCGTCGCTTTTCTCGCAGGACGTTTGAGCGCAGCAGCCCGCCAGCGCCCCTGGTCGCAGGGTGCACTGCGGGAGCCCGGAGCATTCGAGGCGCGTTTGCGGCGGCTATGGTTCGACAATCACGTCAACGATCCGGCGTCGTTGGAGTTGCTCGAAAAGCGGGTGGGATCCGAGCATCTGGTGCTCGGCACCAACTTCGCGGGTTGGGATCAGCCCGCCGTGGCGCACGAAAAAGGCGCGAATTCGCTGCATCTCGCCGACAACGCTCGCCGCCTGCTGCGGCAAGCGGGCGTGCGGAAGTCGACGAGCGCGTGAGGAGGCGAGCGGCTGATTGACGGGGGCTCGGGGTCGCACTACGGACCCATCTGTCCGGAACGGACCGATATAGAGTGGTCGGGGTGACAGGATTTGAACCTGCGACTCCTACGTCCCGAACGTAGTGCTCTACCAGGCTGAGCTACACCCCGAATCGCGTGAAAATCAGTTCTTGCGCGCTACAGCAAACTTCGCCAGTTCACTCAAGCCTTCTTTGAAAGCGGTTTCGGGAAGGGGCGCCAGCGCCGCAAGGGCCTGATCTGCCTCGCTTTGAGCGAGGCGCGCAGTGTACGCAAGCCCCCCCAAGCTTGCAACGGCCCGGGTAATATCCTGCAAGCGATCGAGCCCGCCGTTCTCGATGGCATGCCGGATCATGTTGCGCTGTTCATCGCTGCCGTGCTGCATGGCATAAATCAGCGGCAGCGTGGGTTTTCCCTCTGCCAGGTCATCGCCCAGGTGCTTGCCGAGACTGGCTTCGTCGGCCTGATAGTCGAGGGCGTCGTCCACCAGCTGAAATGCCGTGCCGATGTGCCGTCCGTACCGGGCCAGGGATTGCTCGATTTCCGGCGAGGCGTCGCTCAAGACCGCCGAGATCTGCGCGCCTGCCTCGAACAGCCGGGCGGTCTTGCGGCGGATGACGTCGATGTAGCGGGATTCGCTCGTGTTGGGGTCATGCGCATTCATCAACTGCAGCACTTCGCCCTCCGCAATGGCATTGGTGGCATCCGCCAGTATTTCCATGACCCGCATTCGATTGAGCGCCACCATCATTTGGAAGGCGCGCGAATACAGGAAATCCCCCACCAGCACGCTCGTGGCGTTGCCAAACACCTCATTCGCGGTTTCACGGCCGCGGCGCAGCGAGGATCCGTCGACGACATCGTCGTGCAGCAGGGTGGCGGTATGAATGAATTCGATGACGGCGGCGGCGTCGATATGCCGTTCGCCCGAGTGCCCACACGCGCGAGCGGCCAGCAGCACCAAAAGGGGGCGCAAGCGTTTGCCGCCCGCATATATAATGTATGTGGCTACCTGGTCAACCAGCGCTACCTGGCTGTGAAGGCGCTGTTTAACGACCCTGTCGACGGCATCGAAATCGGCAGTAACCAAGCCACGAATCTGTTCTAGTGTCATGAGGCGCTCAAACGTATGCGCCATGGTACCTAAGATCGAGCCTGCAGGGGCGCCGTACTGGGTCTGCGACGCAAGGCTTGAATCCTGCAGGTTTGACCTAAAGTCTTCATTCAGCTAAGATTTGCGGCTATTTTGCGGCCTGGTAGGCCGTCTCTCGGAGTTCAACTATGTATGCCGTGATTGCCACGGGCGGTAAACAGTACCGCGTTCAAGAAGGTGCGGTTCTGCGCATCGAGAAGCTTAACGCCGATCAAGGCGCCAGCGTGGAATTCACGCAGGTGCTGCTGGTAGGTGCGGGCTCGTCAGTCACCATCGGCGCCCCCTATGTCGGCTCGGCCAAGGTGGTCGCCACCGTCGAGAGCCATGGCAAGGGTGACAAGGTTCGCATCGTCAAATTTCGCCGTCGCAAGCATTACAAGCGCGAAGGCACCCATCGGCAGCCGTATACCGAGGTGAAGATCACCTCGATCGTTGCTTAAAGAGATCAGGAGCGTCACGACATGGCACACAAGAAAGCAGGCGGCAGTACTCGCAACGGCCGCGATTCCCACTCCAAGCGGCTGGGCGTGAAAAAGTTCGGCGGTGAGGATGTGCTCGCCGGCAACATTTTGATCCGCCAGCGCGGCACTCAATATCGCGCCGGGGTCAATGTCGGCATGGGCACGGACCACACTTTGTTCGCGACCTCGCATGGCACCGTCGAATTTCGCGTCAAGGGTCCCGAGCAGCGCACCTACGTCAACGTCGTCGCGAAGTAAGCGACACGTGAGCGGGTGTTGAGCGCAAGACGGGTGTTGAGCGCAAGAGGGACTCTGCTCGTGTTTGATTCGGTTTAAAGGGGCGGCAAACGCCCCTTTTTATTTCTGCGTTCCGCAGAACTTGGTTTGTGGATACTCATGAAATTCGTCGACGAAGCCAAACTCAAGGTTCAAGCCGGCAACGGCGGCCGCGGCTGTGTGAGTTTCCGCCGCGAGAAATTCGTGCCGTTTGGCGGTCCCGATGGCGGCGACGGTGGCTTGGGCGGCAGTGTCTATCTCAAGGCGGTCGAGGGCATGAATACCCTGGCTGACTTCCGGATCTCACGTACCTACCGCGGTCAGAACGGCGAACCGGGCAGCGGCAATGATTGCTTCGGTCACGGCGGCGAAGATACCTATGTATCCATCCCCATCGGCACGACTGTCACCGATATGGATACTGGCGAGACTCTCGGCGATCTGACCGTCGAAGGACAGACCTTGCTGGTCGCGAAGGGCGGCAAGGGTGGTTGGGGCAATACGCGTTTCAAATCCAGCACCAATCGCACTCCGCGTAAATCCGGTCTGGGTCTGCCGGGCGAGAAACGCGAGCTTATGCTGGAGTTGAAGCTGATTGCCGATGTCGGATTGCTGGGGCTGCCGAACGCAGGAAAATCGACGTTGATCAGAGCGGTATCAGCAGCCAGGCCCAGGGTTGCTGACTATCCTTTCACCACATTGCATCCAAATTTGGGCGTCGTCAGCGTGGGTCCCGGCCGCAGCTTTGTCATGGCCGACATTCCCGGTCTGATCGAGGGTGCCGCGGAGGGTGCCGGTTTGGGCATCCGCTTCTTGAAGCACTTGCAGCGTACGCGCGTGCTGCTGCACCTGGTCGATATCGCGCCGGCCGATCCCGCTGCAGACCCTGTCAAAGACGCCCGCACCATCGTGGCGGAACTGAAGAAATTCGCCGCGGATCTCGCTGCCAAAGAGCGCTGGTTGGTGATCAACAAGATCGACCTGCTGGACCCGACGGATGCGCAAAAGCGCGCCAAGGACATCGTGCGGCGCCTGCGTTGGAAAGGCCCGGTGCTGCTGATTTCCGGAGCGACGGGTGCGGGCACGGACGAGTTGAAACAAGCAGTGATGCGCTATCTCGAAGAGCATCCGCGCACCGTCAAGAGAGAAGAGGGCGCGGCTATCGCGCCTTGAGCCTCATTTCGCGAGCGCGCGAACCTGCTTGGTCAGGCGGCTCTTGTGCCGAGCAGCCTTGTTCCGGTGAATGATGCCCTTGTTCACCATGCTGTCGATGACCGGAGTTGCCGAGGCGAGCGCCGAAGCGGCTTCATCGTGCTTGCCTGCCTTCAATGCCAACGTTGCCTTACGGATGGCGCTGCGCAGCTGCGAAGTAAGCGCGTCGTTGCGGGCGCGATGCACCGTCGACTGCCGGGCAGCTTTCTCTGCAGATTTGGTATTCGCCAAGCGCTAACTCCTACGGAAAGAGAGCCGCGTAGCTTGCCGTCTACCTTGGGCATTGTCAATCGCCGCCTTAAGCGAAACCTGGGTGGGCTGGTATAGTGCAGCCGATGAGTCGCAGGAAACTTCAGTATAATCACAGTCTTTCGCCATGGAACTAGTCCGAGGCCTGCACAATATCTCACGTCGCCATGCCGGCTGCGTGTTAACCGTGGGAAATTACGATGGTGTCCATTTGGGGCACCAGCAGATGATCGGAGTTCTCAAGTCGCGCGCTGCGGAGTTTGGCGCGGCCGCCACGGTGCTGGCATTTGAGCCGAGTTCCAAGGAATTCATCGACCCCGAAGGCGCGCCGCCGCGCCTTACACGCTGGCGCGAGAAGTTCGTGGCGCTCGCGGCCCAGGGCGTCGATCGTCTGGTGACCTTGCGCTTCGACGAACGCATGCGTGCCATGACCCCGCAGCGTTTTGTCGATGAATTGATCGTTGCCGGGTTGCGCGCCCGGCACGTCGTGGTCGGTGATGATTTTCGATATGGATGCAACGCCGGCGGCACCATCGTGAGTTTGCGCGCTGCAGGGCAGCAGCATGGTTTTGGTGTGGAACAGATGGCGCCATTCGTGGTGGACGGCGTGCGCGTCAGCAGCACTGCTGTTCGAGGCCGGTTGGAGTGCGCCGATTATGCCGCTGCCACGCGCCTGCTGGGGCGTCGCTATCGGATGATGGGACGCGTCGTGCACGGCAATGAGCTGGGTCGCACGCTGGGATTTCCAACGGCCAATTTGCGGCTGATGCGCCACAAGTCGCCGGTGCATGGGATTCTGGCGGTACGAGTGCACGGGATCGAACCCGAGCCTTTGGCGGCGGTGGCGAGTCTGGGGACGCGTCCCACGGTCGGAGGCAGTGAACTGCTGCTCGAGGTGCATGTTTTCGATTTTGCGGGTGATCTTTATGGACGACTGATCGAGGTCGAGTTCATTGCGAAATTGCGCGATGAACTAAAGTTCGATTCGCTCGAGGCGTTGACTGAGCAAATGAACATCGACGCAGCTCAGGCGCGCCTAATTTTGTCCAAGGTGAAAAGTGGCTGATTACAAATCGACGATCAATTTGCCCAATACGGGCTTTCCGATGAAGGCGGATCTTGCCAAGCGCGAGCCGGCCATGCTGGCTGCTTGGGACAAGGATGGACTTTACGAGAAGATTCGCGCGGCCTCGAAGGGCCGGCCCTCTTACGTGCTGATGGACGGGCCGCCTTATGCGAACGGTGCGCTGCACTTGGGGCATGCGGTCAACAAGGTCCTCAAGGACATCGTGGTGAAGTCACGCACCTTGGACGGCTATGACGCGCCCTATGTGCCGGGCTGGGATTGCCACGGCCTGCCGATCGAGATGCAAGTCGAAAAATCGCACGGCCGCGTCGGACAGAAAATCGACGCCAAGGCGTTTCGCGCTGCCTGCCGGGAATACGCATTGAAGCAGATCGATCTGCAGCGCAGCGAATTCAAGCGCCTCGGTGTGCTCGGCGATTGGGAGCGCCCTTATTTGACCATGGCGCCGCGCTACGAGGCCGATCAGCTGCGCGCCTTTTCGATGATCATCAAGAACGGTCACGTGTACAAGGGCTACAAACCCGTCCACTGGTGTTTGAACTGCCGTTCGGCGCTGGCGGAGGCCGAGGTCGAATACGAACCCAAGACCAGCCCCAGCATTTACGTGCGCTTCCAGATCGTCGATCGGGAGGACTTGTCGCGGCGCATCGCGATCACCCCGACTGAACAGCGTCTATTGGACGAGGACGTACCGACCTCGGTGGCCATCTGGACCACGACGCCGTGGACCCTGCCGGCGAACCGGGCCGTCTGCGTGCATCCGCAATTCGAATATTCGCTGGTGGAACTCGACCTGGGCGGGGGCCGTGAGCGTTTGCTGATGGCCGCCGAACTCGTGAAATCGGTGATGGCGACCTTGGGCGTGACTCAGTGGAGCATACTGGCCGAGGCGAAGGGATCCTTGCTCGACAAGCTTGATCTGCATCACCCATTCTACGATCGCCACGCGCCCGTGATTCTCGGCGACCATGTCACACTGGATGCCGGTACCGGAGCCGTGCATACCGCGCCCGGGCACGGTCTCGATGATTACAACGTCGGCCGTCGCTACGGTTTGGAAGTGGAAAATCCGGTGGGCGGCGATGGCCGTTTTCTGCCGGCGACGCCGTTGTTCGCGGGCGAACAGGTGTTCGAGGCCAACCCGCATGTCATCAAGGTGCTGATCGAGAAAGGGCGGCTGCTCAAAAATGAGCCCTATCATCATTCCTATCCGCATTGCTGGCGCCACAAGACGCCGGTGATTTTTCGCGCCACGCCGCAATGGTTCATCAGCATGGAACAGGCGGGACTGCGCAAAGGCGCGCTTGAAGCCATATCGCACGTCGACTGGATGCCCGGCTGGGGCGAACAGCGAATCACCAGCATGATCGCGGCGCGTCCCGATTGGTGCGTCTCGCGCCAGCGCACCTGGGGCGTGCCTATTCCGTTGTTCGTCGAGAAGAATACCGGCGAATTGCACCCCCGCACGCATGAATTGATCGAGATGGTCGCGCAGCGAGTCGAAACCGATGGCATCGAGGCGTGGTTCGACCTGGATCCAAGCTCGGTGTTGGGAGCCGATGCCGAGCGTTATGACAAGGCGACCGACGTGATGGACGTCTGGTTCGATTCAGGGGTTGCCCATCATTGCGTGCCGATCGAGCATCCGGATACTCACTCGCCCAGCGATCTGTATCTCGAGGGGTCGGACCAGCACCGTGGCTGGTTCCACAGCTCGCTGCTCACGTCCGTGGCGATGCATGGTCGTGCGCCCTATCGCGGTGTACTGACCCATGGATTCACCGTGGATGAGACCGGCCGCAAGATGTCGAAATCGCTCGGCAATATTCTCTCGCCTCAGAAGCTGAGCGCGACCCTCGGCGCCGATGTCGTGCGTCTATGGGTGGCCGCCACCGACTATGCGAATGAAATGAGCGTGTCGGAAGAGATTTTCAAACGCATGTCCGATTCGTATCGGCGCATGCGCAATACCTTGCGTTTCCTGCTCGCCAATCTGCAGGGCTTCGAGCCCGGCGCGCACGCGATTGCATTCGACGATCTGGTGGCGATCGATCAATGGGTGATCGGCAAGGCGTTCGCGCTGCAAAACGACATCGTCACTGCGTACCGAAATTTTGAATTCCACAGCATTTATCAGGAAATTCACAATTTTTGCGTGGTCGAACTCGGCGGATTCTATCTGGACATCATCAAGGACCGTCTCTACACCACCGGCACCAACAGCAGGCCGCGGCGCAGCGCACAGACCGCGGTGCATCACGTGGCGCTGGCGATGGTTCGATGGATCGCACCGATCTTGAGTTTCACGGCGGAGGAAGCCTGGAAATTTTTACCCGAGGTCCCCAATGAATCGGTGTTCCTCAATCTCTGGCACATGTTTCCGGCCGGCGCGGAACGTGCGCCTGCGCTGGATTGGAATGCCTTCATTGCACTCAAGTCCGACGTGGCGCGCGAAATGGAACGGTTTCGCGCAGCCGGCGTCATCGGCTCATCGCTCGAGGCCGACATCACGATCCATGTGGACGCAGCTCTGGCGGCACGCTATGGCGCATTGGGCGATGAATTGCGCTTCTTGTTGATCACCAGCGGAGCGAGCGTCGTGCAAACCGACACGCCGGCCGAATCCGCCGTCACAAGCAGCCAGGAAGGTGTCTGGATCGAGGTCAAGCCGAGCACGGATACGAAATGCGTGCGCTGCTATCAGCTGCGCAGCGACGTCGGCAGCGATGCACGTCATCCGGAGATTTGCGCTCGTTGCGTCAGCAACGTCGAGGGCCCCGGCGAAGAGCGACACTTCGCTTGAATACGCCGCAGACACAACACGTGAACACGCCGCAGCCACAACGCGGCGCCGCCGCCTGGTTGGTATTGTCGCTGTTGGTGGTGGTGGCCGATCAGATCAGCAAGGCCTACATCGTCGCGCATTTCGGCGAATTCGAGTTCATTTCCGTACTGCCCATCCTGGACATCACGCGCATGCATAATGTCGGTGCGGCATTCAGCTTTCTTGCCTCCGCATCCGGGTGGCAGCGGTGGTTGTTCATAGGACTTGCAATCGCAGTGAGCATCGGCATCATCGTGTGGCTGCTGCGCTTGCAGCGCGGCGCTCAGGCGTTGTTGGCCTGCGGGCTGGCGCTGGTCCTGGGGGGCGCCATCGGTAATGTCATCGACCGCATCCGCCTGGGGCATGTCATCGATTTCATTCACTTTCATTGGGATCGGGCGTATTTTCCGGCATTCAATGTGGCGGATTCGGCCATTACGGTGGGGGCGGCGTGCCTGCTGCTGGATGCTCTATTTGAAGGAAGGCGTAAACCTTGATGCAAATATTATTGGCCAATCCGCGCGGATTTTGCGCCGGTGTGGATCGAGCGATCGATATCGTCGAACGCGCCGTCGCGCTGTTCGGCGCGCCGATCTACGTGCGGCACGAAGTGGTGCACAATAAATACGTCGTCGACCGGCTGCGGACCATCGGCGCCGTGTTCGTCGATGAACTGTCCGAGGTTCCGGACGGCACCACCGTCATCTTCAGCGCGCATGGCGTGCCGCGCTCCGTGCAGATTGAGGCAGACCGGCGCAAGTTGAACGTTTTCGACGCCACCTGCCCGCTGGTGACGAAAGTGCACATGGAAATCACCCGTTACGCCCGCGAAGCCCGCGAGGTGTTCTTGATCGGACATTTGGGACATCCGGAAGTGGAGGGTACCATCGGGCAATTCGACACCTCGTTTGGAGGCTCGATCTATCTCGTTCAAACGGTCGACGATGTCGCGAGTCTCGAAGTGCGCGATCCCAATCATCTGGCGTTCGTGACACAAACCACATTGTCTGTGGATGACACCGCCGAGATCGTGGCGGCGCTGCGCGCGAGATACCCGGCATTGAAGGCTCCTGTGAAGGAGGACATCTGCTATGCCACGCAAAACCGCCAGGATGCGGTGAAGGATTTGATCGGTCGTTGCGACGTGCTGGTGGTGGTGGGCTCGAAGAGCAGCTCCAATTCCAACCGACTGCGCGAAATGGCTGACAAGAACGTCAAACCGGGCTATCTGGTGGACGGCCCCGAAGACCTGCAGCGCGAATGGTTCGAGGGCGTCAAGACGGTGGGGGTGACCGCAGGAGCATCAGCCCCGGAAATCTTGGTGCAGGGTGTGATCGCGAAACTGCGCGAATGGGGGGGCGAGGTTGCGGAGGAACTGCAGGGCCGCACCGAACACGTAATTTTCGCGCTGCCGAAGGCCTTGCGCACGGTGGCAAAGCAGGGCAGCAGCCTTTCTTCGGTGGATCCCGCGGGTTAGAATGCGCCCCCTTCGCAAATTGCCGCAATAGCTCAGTTGGTAGAGCAACGCATTCGTAATGCGTGGGTCAGGGGTTCGAATCCTCTTTGCGGCACCATTTTCAGGCTATGTGCCGGTACTGCCCGCTACGTGTCGGTTAAGCTCACGTCGAGCACTCTCGGGTACGGCAGTTGAGCCGGTTGAAAACGTAGGGAAATGTGATTCCCGGCGTGTACCGCGGCGCTGTTCTCGATTAAAGTTCGGCGCCCTCGACTTGCTGGACCCTTCAAAGTGTTTCGAGCCATGAGGAAATATTCTGCGTGGCGGCAATGCCGGGACGGTGCTGTGCTCGCCTGGGCTTTGACCGCGGCATTTTCAGCCGGCAGCTCCAGAAGCCAGGAAGTTGAGGCCCATGGTCCGACCTTCACGCGGGATGTCGCCCCCATCTTGTTCCAGCACTGCGTAAGTTGCCATCGCGCGGATGGAGCGATGGCGGACCTTCCCCTGAACTCATTCCCATCCGTCACATCGAAACTTCGGGAGATACGCGAGAAGGTGAGCCGGCGGGAAATGCCGCCGTGGCCGGCGGATGCCGCGGCTAGCCTTCCCTTCAGCAACGATCCGAGGCTCGAATCGAGGGACATCGATACCATCGTGCGGTGGATCGATGCAGGTGCTCCGCAAGGCGATGCAGTGGATTTGCCGCCGGAACCGACCTTTGCCTCGGGTTGGTCGCATCCAGGCGGTCGTGCACCGGATGCGGTCGTGACGTTGCCCCGGTTCACGCTGGCGGCAAACGGTGAGGTTCCCTATCAAGAGCGGCTCATCAAGCTGCCCTTCGAAGATGATCGTTGGCTGTCCGCGATCGAAGTTCGCGCGGGAAATCCGCGAATCCTGCACCACATGGGCATCACCGAGGTGCGCCTGCCGGAAGGGTTGACGCCTGAGAATTTATCGGCGCTCGACACCATCGCCCGGCATGTCGGCGCTCCGAGCGGACGGATCCTGGCGGAGAAACCCGCGGTCGAGGATCCGCGGTATCCGGGTTCCTATGACATGGTCGGCGTCTACACGCCGGGCACCACGTTCGAGAATTATGCCGCGGACTACGGCAAGCTGCTGAAGGGCGGCAAGAACGTGTATTTGAATTTCAATATTCACTACACCACGTCGGGCCGCGAAGAAACGGATGTGTCGCGCTTGGCTTTATGGTTCGAACCGCGGCCGCCGTCGCATTTGCTGATCCGTGCGCCATTGGCAGTAGATGCCATCATGGCCAATGGGCGGCAGTTGCTCACGGACGATCCCGGCACGAAGGCCGAGGGCACCGGCTACGCATTGCCGCCGATTGCGTCCAATGATTCCCATTATGAGCTCATCGGCATGACGGCCTTCACTCACCCGGTCACGATTTATCAGCTGCAACCGCATGCACACGTGCGAGCCCGGGATTTTCTCTATAGCGTCGTGTATCCGGATGGACGGGAGGTCTCCATCCTGAGCGTCCCCTGGTACCGATATCACTTTCAATTGGCCTATGCGCTCAAGCAGCCGCTCACGCTGCCGGCCGGCAGCAAGCTCATCGTCATCGCGCATTACGACAATTCGCCGGGCAACCCCGAGCTGCAGCACTTGGGATCCAACATGGCCGCTCGGCGCTGCGGTCCGGACAACGTCGCGTACTTCGGACAACAGAACCAGAGCTGGGACGAAATGTTTTCCCCTTTCATCCAATATTCGGACGACAAGCCGGACGCACACCCGGTCAAGGAGTTGCACCTGGTCACTGCGGTAGGGTGTCTCGTTGCGGGACGCCACGGCTGGATGCTGGAACGCGCCGCGCAGGCAAAACGAGCCGCTTCACAAGGTATGTCTTTCGACGAACTGGCAGTAGCCGCGAGAACAACGTCCGGCACTGTGCGGTATCGATTGATCGGCGTCGAACAGTTCACCCCCGCGGGGCGTGGGGGCAGCCGCGTGGCCGTGAACGGTGTGCTCATACCGCGCGCAGGGGACGCTGCCATCAATGTCACGTCGATGTACCCGACGCCGTCCGCCTGCCCTTAAGAGCCCGTGCGACGTGAGGGTGAGTAATCAGGTGCAGCCAGCAGGCCGATGTCGTGGGTCCAATCGGCAGCGGCAGTCGCGGTATTTCCCACCAAGCGCAGGCGTCCGGTCGCATCGCACACGTACACGCCGGTCGAATGATCGATGCTGTAGTCGTTGCCGCGCACGACCTTGGCGTAGTGAACCGAGAAGCCGGCTGCCGCTGCGTTGATCTGCGCGTTCGATCCGGTCAGGCCGACGAACCTGGGATCGAAGTATGTGACATAGCTTTTCAATGCCGCCGGCGCGTCTCGCTCCGGATCGAGCGTCACGAACAGCACTTGAACCCTGTCGGCAAGGGCGCCGAGTTGTTTCATGACCAGCGCCAACTTCAACAGCGCTGCGGGACACACTTCGGGACAGTGGGTGAAGCCAAAGAATATGAGGGTCACCTTGCCGCGGTAGTCGCTCAAGCTGCGCGGCCTTGAATCGGTGTCGATCAAGTGAAAATCAGGTGCCGGCATCGACGCGGGCCACTCATCCAAGCGGAAAGTGTCGGCAGCCCAGGCGAAACGCGACAGCAGCCCTGCGCCAAGCGCAGCCAACATCATCCCGCGACGGGAGTAATGCATGGGATCTTGCAAGCCCGCTCTCAGGTAATCACGAGCGTGATGGTCGTGGTCTCCGTGAAGCTGTTGGAATTGCCGGAACCCGGTGCCGTCGCGGTGATGGTGACCGTGTAGTTACCGGGTTTGGCGCTGGATGAGGCGGCCAGCGTCAGCGTGGACGATGATGCGGAACTTGCGGGTGAGAAGCTCGCCGTTACGCCGCTCGGCAGATTGGAGGCCGCGAAGCTCACGGCCGACGCAAAGCCGTTCGCCGGCTTGACGGTGATGACATCGGTGCCGCTCGAGCCGTGCGGCACGGTGAGGCTGGTGGATGCCGGCGACAGGCTGAAGGTCGCCGCCGCCGTGATGACCAGCGACACGCTGGTCGTCGCTGTCGTCGAACCCGACGTCCCGGTGATCGTCAACGGGTAGGTCCCTGTGGGCGTCGACATCGGCGGGTAGACGATGAGCAGATTGCCCGAGAAGCCCGTGCCCACACCGGAAGGTGCGCCCGAAACCGCGAGGTTCACGCTGCCGCTGAAGCCGTTGACCGGTGTGACGGTGATATTGTCGGTACCGCCCGCATTTTGCTGCAGGGTGAGGGGATTGGCGGCCGCGGCCAGGGTGAAGCCGGGCGTCTTCGGAACGGCGATGACCAGGTTCACCGTCACGCTGTTGGAGAATGGATTGGAATTGCCGGAACCCGGCGCGGTGGCGGTGATGACGATCGGGTATGTGCCGGCGGCGGCCGCTGAAGTGGTCGTGACCGTCAACGTCGTACCGCTCGCGGAACTGGTCGGGGAGAAACTGCCGCTGGTCCCTGACGGGAATCCCGAGGCGGAGAAGCTCACGGCACTGGAGAAGCCGTTGCTGGGGTTGACGGTGATTGCATCGCTGCCGTTCGCACCGGGCGCGACGTTGATGCTGGACGATGCGGGCGTCAGAGTAAAGTTGGCGCCCGCCGTGATGACGAGCGACAGCGGCGCGGTCGCCGTGGTCGACCCGCAGGTCCCCGTGAGGGTCAGCGGATAGGTGCCGGTGGGCGTCGCGAGCGGCGGATATACGATCAGCGTGTTGCCGGCAAAGCCGGTACCGACGCCGGACGGAGCGCCGGACACGGCGAGCGCGACCGCATTCGGACAGCTGAAACCGTTGACCGGTGTGACCGTGATGTTCTGGGTGGCGCCGGCATTTTGCTGCAGCGACCAGGGATTGATGGCCGGCGTCAGGGTGAATGACGGTGCCGCCTGGATGGTGTAGGTCGCGCTCGCCACCGAACTGTTCGCCGCGTTGCTTGAGGTGGCGAATGCGCTGATGGTGGTGGTGGCGCTCACGGTGATCGGCGCGCTGTACACGCTCGAGCTCGTCGTGGGCGTCGAGCCATTGGTGGTGTAGTAGATCGTTGCGCCCGAAGTGGCGTCCGACAGACTCACCGTTTGCGTGGATGTGTAAGTCCCGGCCGTGACGCTGAAGGACGGGGTCGCGGTGGTGGCCGCGGTGCTCACCGGCGTGAGGCTGGCGGCAAGCACGACGACGTTGCGGTTGTTCGGCGTGGTGACGCTGCTCACCTGTTTCGCGCTGTTGAGTGGAATGATGTAGCCGTAGAGATACCAAGGGCCGGATTGCAGTGCACCGGAAGGATTCACGCGCGACGCCGTGCTGAGCGCCGTGGATTCGCTCGGGTAACCCTGCGCACCGCCCCAGTCGCTGATGCTCTGCGTGACGCTGGTCGTGGTGCCGTCGGCGTAAGTCACCGTGAACACTTGATTGGTCTGGCTGCCGTTGACCGCGGTGGCCAGCAGGTTGAGCGCCGTGTAATTGCCGGTCGGCAAGGGAATGGTGGCGCTCGATACGCCACTGAGTGTATTCGCGGCGCCGAACGAGAAATTGGTACTGTTCCAGACGGCGCTGGAGCCCAGGTAGCTCGACGCGTAGCTGTAGCCCTCGGTGTCCAAGCCGCCGTTCGTGGGCACCGTGCCATTGCTGCCGACAGCGTACACGTTGGCGACGTTCGCGAGGTTGACGCTCACGCCCGTCACCGGTTGGTTGGCGAGCAGTCCATACACGGCGATCTGGTTGCGGTTCGCGAGATAGACCTTGCCATCGGCGATGGTGGGCACGCTGAATTTTTGCGTGGGGCCGGCGCTATCGCGGACGGGGTTCTGCGCGCTGCTCCACAGCAGCGTTGAAATGTTGGTGGCGTTGTAGGCGTACAGCACCTGGCTGGGACCGCCGTACTGATTCGCCCAGTCATTGAACCAGACGATGCCGTTGGTG